>Ga0070670_100004857_pt1 | contig 11304 bp, 12 predicted proteins | sample KBSS63metaG_FD_64665 | JGI IMG/M metagenome (GOLD analysis project Ga0070670, IMG submission 64665) | Switchgrass rhizosphere microbial communities from Kellogg Biological Station, Michigan, USA - KBS S6-3 metaG | ecosystem: Host-associated > Plants > Roots > Rhizosphere > Soil ... | reverse complement strand
GCAACGAGCTGAATGACAATACGAAAATTTCTATAGCGCGGTCGAGTGACTGCCCGCTTGGGCACGTCGAGCCGGTCCGATTCGGAGGCGGCCACCTCTTTGACGCCCATGCTGCCGCAACGGCGGATACATGCGAGGTCGTGCCGCAATTCGTTGAAATCCTATCCAGCGAGGTGAAGAGATGAACAAACAGCGCTCGGTCGGTGGCTTCGCCATGTCGACCGTCTCGTTGCTGGGCCCTTTGCTCAGGATCGTCGGCGATGCCGGCGGGTTTCAGGTTCTTCGCTTTTCCGGCGAGTTGCTGAAGACGAAGCACGACAAGGCGATCCACGACGCGGCATTGGAGGATGACGAGGATTGACGATCCTCAAAAGCTGGCCTGCCGAGAAGCAGGCCGTCTCGGCCGGCACAACGCCAAACACGTGCGCCCCTACTTGCATATGGCCCCGACAGCACGAGCGCACCATCCCCATGCGGGCTAGGGCTCGGCGGTCGGCTCGGATGAAAGACGGTCTTCAAATGCCTACGAGCGATCCAACCCAGCGCGCGATCATGCCGTCGAACACCAGCGGGCTTTGCACCGACGCGAGGCAGATGCACTCGCCGTCCGACTCGAGCACGGGCTGATGCCGAACGCTCTCATCGGCGGCATCGAAGTCCCCGGCGCCGAATAGTGCCCGCCCGTCGTGGAACGAGCCGCACATCACGTGCGTGAGCTCGCGCCCGCGGTGCGTGTGCTTCGCCAGCGACTTGCCTGCGCCGATGCGCAGCAGAAACAGCTTCGCTGCCGGATCATGGGGCACTCGGATACGGCTCCAGCGCATCCCCGGTCCCATCCAGCGCCAGCGCGATGCGGCGCAATGCGCGAGGCTGCGCGGCCATTTCACGCCGGGTGGCAGGCTCGGCCGGCGCAGCGGCACCTTGGCAGGACGTGCCACCGGCGCGGGGATTCGATCGATGGTTGCGAGCGTGCTGGCCAACGCCTCCGGCAGCATCAGCGCGGGCTCGATCGCTTCCAGCATCGTCCCGCCGGCGGCTTCGAACAAACGCACGCTGGCACGACACTGGGCGCAGCCCTCGAGGTGGGCGCCAAGCACGATGGCCTCGCCCGCAGCCAGCGTGCCCGCGGCGCAGGCGAGCAACAACTCGTCGCCGGGATGGTGTCGGATCATGATTCGATTCCTTGCAGCAGGCGGCGCAGATGGGTCGCCGCCAGGCGGACGCGCGACTTCACGGTGCCGAGCGGTATGTCGAGCTCGTCGGAGATGCGCGTCTGCGATTGTTCATCGTAGAACGACATCCACAGGATCTGCCGTTGCTCGGGGGCCAATTGGCGCAGCGCGTTGCGCACGGCGGCTTCGCGACGCCCCGCAATCATCTCCTCCTCCGGACCGGGAGCGTCGTGCACCGCGAGGGTCAACGGATCCAGGTCGTCGGCGCCGAGCGCGGCGCTGCGGTCATCGGCGGCGGCCGGGAGATGCGCCCGCCGGAAGTGGTCGACGCGCAGGTTGCGCGCGATCGTGAAGATCCAGGTCGATACCTGCGCGCGTTCGGAGTCGAACGAGGCCGCCTTGCGCCACACATTGACCATCGTATCCTGCGCCAGCTCTTCGGCGAGCTCCGGCGCCATGCCGCTGCGCATCAGATACGCCTTGATGCGCGGCGCGAAGTGCTTGAACAGTGCCGAGAACGCGCCGCGATCGGACCTCAACGCCACGGCGTTGACCAGCTCTATCAGTTCATCGCTTGTCGGCATCGCTGTCCAATGCGGGTGCGCCGACACTTGCGACAGGCTCGCCAAGCGCGCGCCGGACGAGCCTCCTGTTGGCACAGCCGGCGACCACGATCGACTCATTGCCCTTGTACGCGGCGCGACGCCGATTGGATCACACCCCGGCGCGATCGGGTGGGCGAAGCGGTTAGAAAGCCGGAATGCCGGTGATCGCGCGGCCGAGAATCAGCGCGTGCACGTCGTGGGTGCCTTCGTAGGTATTGACTACCTCCAGATTGACGAGGTGGCGAGCCACGCCGAACTCGTCGCTGATGCCGTTGCCGCCAAGCATGTCCCGCGCCATACGGGCGATCTCCAACGCTTTGCCGCACGAGTTGCGCTTCACGATCGACGTCAACTCGACGGAAGCGGTGCCCTCGTCCTTCATCCGGCCGACGCGCAGGCACCCTTGGAGGCCGAGTGTGATGTCGGTCGTCATGTCGGCGAGCTTCTTCTGGATCAGCTGGTTCGCGGCCAGGGGCTTGCCGAACTGCTTGCGATCGAGCACGTATTGGCGGGCGCGAGTGAGGCAATCCTCCGCCGCACCGAGCGCGCCCCACGAAATGCCGTAGCGGGCCGAGTTGAGGCAGGTGAACGGTCCCTTCAGCCCGCGCACGTCGGGAAACGCGTTCTCCTCCGGCACGAACACGTCGTCCATGACGACCTCGCCGGTAATCGATGCCCGCAGTCCCACCTTGCCGTGGATGACCGGTGCCGAAAGGCCTTTCATGCCCTTGTCGAGAACGAAACCACGGATCTTGCCCTCATCGTCCTTCGCCCACACGACGAATACATCGGCGATCGGACTGTTTGTGATCCACGTCTTGCTGCCGGTGAGACGGTAGCCTCCGGGGGCGCGCCTCGCCCGGCTCAGCATGCCGTTCGGATCCGACCCGTGATTGGGCTCGGTCAGGCCGAAGCAGCCGATACATTCGCCGGTCGCGAGCCTCGGCAGGTACTTCTGCTTCTGCGGCTCGGTGCCGAACTCGTTGATCGGCACCATGACGAGCGAGCTCTGCACGCTCATCATCGAGCGATAGCCGGAATCGACACGCTCCACCTCGCGCGCGACGAGGCCGTAGCAGACGTAGTTGAGCCCCGCGCCACCATAGGCTTCGGGAATCGTCGCGCCGAGGAGGCCGAGCTCGCCCATCTCGCGAAAGATCGACGTATCGCTTCGCTCGTTGCGAAACGCTTCGAGCACGCGCGGAGCGAGGCGCTCCTGCGCGTACGCCGCCGCCGCGTCACGCACCTGGCGCTCGTCGTCGGAAAGTTGCTGGTCGAGCAACATGGGGTCGTCCCAGTGAAACGTGGCACGGGAATTCGCTTGGGTCATTGAGGTGTCCGATTGAGGAAGTGCAACGGAAGACCGCCGCGGGGCCACGGCATCGAGACGAGCTGCCCCGTCGACGATAGCGTCACGTAAGCCGTGCGCAGCTCCGGGCCTCCGAAGCAGATGTTGGTGACGAACGCATCCGGCATCGCATGCTGCTCGATCCGTTCGCCGTCGCGTGAGATCACGGAAATGCCTCCGTAAGGAATGTCCGCGACGCACACATTGCCGGCACGGTCGACCGCCAGCGAATCCAGCATCGAATACCCGGTCATGCCGGCGAGCAGGCGGCCACGTTCCCACGGCATGGGCCCGTCGAACTTGCGAATCTGTCCGGGACCGGTGATGTCGTACGACCACACGCGTCCCGTCCACGACTCGGCGACATACAACGTGCAATCATCCGGCGACAATCCGATGCCGTTCGGCCCGTCGAGCGGAAAGATCACCTGCCGGATGAACGACCCGTCGATGCGGGCGTAGAACACGGCACCCCGGTCGCGCTGACGTGCCATGATCTTGCCCATGTCCGTAAACCAGAAGCCGCCGTGCTGGTCGAAGACGAGGTCGTTCGGCCCACGCAGCTCAATGTCACCGCACGTCCTGTAGATCACCTCGGTTTGGCCGGTCTCGAGGTTCACCGCCTCTATCCAGCCGCCCGCGTAGTCCGCCGGCGCGATGCCTGGAAGCAGGGTACTGCCGACGGGGCTGAATTCGAATCCACCGTTGTTGCAGATGTAGCACCGGCCGTCGGGACCGATCGCCGCTCCGTTCGGTCCGCCTGCGAGTTCAGCGACCACGCGCTTGTCGCCGTTCGGCAGCACGCGCGTGAGCGTCTTCCCCCGCATTTCCACGACGAGGACGCTGCCGTCCTCCATCGCGATCGGGCCTTCGGGAAAGCGGAGCCCGCTCGTGACGACTGTCCGTCCCGTCAAACTCAGGACTCCCGCACGCGCGCTTCGTAGCGGGACGTGGCGCTCGTCCAGATGCGCGCCGTCGATTCGTCGAGCACCTCGTCGATCCTGTCGCGGATCATCTCCGGCGTTAGGTTCGCATCCGAGAATCCGTCGTTGTAGCTGAGCGCGATCCGGCAGACCTTGCCGCCCGATACCGCGAGCGTCTCACCGTTGATCGCGCAGCTTTCGTGACCGAGATAGAGCGGACCCGGCGACACGAGTGCCGTCTTCATCTTCTCGTCGAGCTGCGCCCGCAATTCCGGACTCAGGCCCGACGCCTGCAGCATTCGAGTGGAGCCCTGCGGTGCGATGGCATTGACGCGAATGCCATGCTGGAGCGCTTCCAGCGCGAGACTTCGCGTGAAGGCGAATACGCCGCCCTTGGCCGGCCCGTATTCCGCGAGGCCGGGCAAGCCGAAGATTCCACCGCTGACCGTGTTCACGATGCGCCCGTACTTGCGCGCGACCATGTGCGGCCACGCTGCCTTGCACGTCAGGAAGGATCCGATGACGTGCACGGCGAGGTGGCGTTGCAGCCCTTCGAGCGTCACCTCGGCAAAGGGCTTCATGTCGAGGATTCCGGCGTTGTTCACGAGCGTGTCGATCTGGCCGAATTCGTCGAGCGCCGCTGCGACGATGCTCTGCGCGCCTTCGGGCGTGCCGACCGAACCGTAGTTGGCGACCGCCCGGCCGCCGGCCTTTCTGATCTCGTCTGCCACCTCATCCGCGGGCTGGCTCGTCCCGGCGCCGTCGCCCGCAAGCGTGGTGCCGAGGTCGTTCACGACGACCGCGGCGCCACGCTTGGCAAATGCCAACGCGTACTCGCGGCCGAGTCCCCGCCCTGCGCCCGTGACCAAGACGACCCTGTTCGCATAACTCAATTCAGCCATGAACGTGCCCTTCTATCCGAGTCCTTGCCACGTCTGGTCCGCCATCTCGCCGTCGAGGTGCCGGAGACCGCCGTGAACGACGGTCACCGAGATGTAGCCGTCGATGATCGCGCCCGCATCCGAGTCGTCGTGCTTGCCGCTCTCCGCGCGCCACTTGCGATGCGAAGCGCCCTCCTTGTCGTATTGAAGGGTGACGGACATCTGGCGCTTGCCGGCCGACCCGCCGACGTCGTTGTGGGCTTCCGTCAGCACGATCGTGTACAAGCTTTTCGGAGCGAAGCGGGTGAGCCGAATGCCCGGGATCTCCTTAAGCGGCAAATCGGGGACGTTGATGTTGAGCGCGCAGTCATGCTCCATGTAGTCGAGCAGCTTGGCGAGATTGAGCGCGCAGAATTCCGCCGCGGATGCGAACCCGAAGCGCGCTCGCTTCTGCGTGCTGAGCGCAATGCCCGGCAGGCCGTTCGACGCCGCGGTGATCGCTGCACCGAGCGTCCCCGAATGCAGCGTCAGCGGCCCGAGATTCACGCCGGCGTTCGGCCCTGTGACGACGACGTCGGGCCGGGTCCCGAGAACGCCCTGGACGGCCGCCAGCACGATGAAGGCCGGCGGGCCGTCGACGGCGAACGCAGGAACGCTCTCCGCGCCCGGAAGCGACACTTCGGCGACGGAGAAGATCTGCCCGTCCTCGACCTTGCCGATGGATGCGCCGCAACCGCTGTGCGCTTCCAGCGGGGCCGCCACCAGGACGTCGTGGCCGTCCCGCGCAAGGCGGCTCGCGAGGACCGGCAGTGCCGGCGCGTGGATGCCGTCGTCGTTGCTGATCAGGATACGCAAGGCGCCCCTCTCGCTAGGAAACGGTCTTCGGCATCGGGATGAAGGAGCTCAACGGGCGCACCTGCTGCGGAAACCGTTCGAGCTTGAGCGGCGCATACCACGATCGATCGAACGCCGTGATCTCCGCCGACGCACGTACGACGGCGCGCTCGAGACGCGGCAGGACTTCGGCGTCGCGCACTTCACCGAGAAGGTTGCTGATGCTGCTCGTGATCTCGAGATTGAGACTGCGCAGATCGTCGATGGGAGCGCCGGGCTCCGCGAGCAACGCCGCCGCCCGAGCGCGCAGATCGGAAAGACGCTTCGCCTCGGTCCCGTGTAAGCCGACGAGAATCTCGGCAAGTTGCGCAACGAGATCGGAGTAGAAAGCGAGCTCGTAACGCGCCCGGGCGTAGAGATGATCGACGCGCTCGCGGGCGAAGCTCAGATAGCGCACGACCATCTTCAATTCCTGCAGCGCGAGCGGATCGTCGGCCGGAATGGCCGGAACCACCACGTCGCTCAGAGTCTTGACGAGACCGCGCAGTGCATTCGTCGTGACGTCCGCCATCAGATCACCTCGCTCAGCATTTCCTGCAATCGAACGCTCGCCATGGCGGCCTCGGCTTTCAACACCACCATCAGCGCATCCTGGTGGTTCTTGCCCATCCGGACGACGCGATAGCAGCTGCCGAGCGTCGATACCAGCGCCTGGTAGCAGTTCAGCACGGAATACCACTCGAGGCGCACCGGATCGATCTTGAGTCCCGACAGCCGCTCGTATTGTTCGTGGAATTCCTCCTCCGTCAGGAGCCCGCAGATGTAGAAGCCGCGGCCGTCCTCGCGCGGATCGCCGAACATCGCCTGGGTAATCCAGGCGAGGTCGCGATGCCGATCCCCAAGGTGCCCGCGCTCCCAATCGAGCCACGTCGTGATTCGGCCCGAGGCCTCGTCGAAGAGAAAGTTGCCGCTGCGGTAGTCGCCATGGATGACGCTCAGGGTATCCATGACCGGAAGATTGCGGCCCAGCCAATTGGTGGCCACTTCCATCAGCGGAAAGTCCTCCGCCCGATCCTCTTCCCAGACGCGGCGCGCGCGGTTCAACTGCAGCTGTGCAGCCTCCGTGGTGCCGACGGACGGCGCCTCCATGGTGGTGAACCGGCCCTTCCCGATCGGATAGGAATGGATCTTCGCGAGATGCTCGACGAATTGAGGTCCGAGCTTTGCCCGCCATTCGGGGCCGAAGTGAATGCCCAGCCCGCTCACTGCCCCGGACGATGTGGCGCGCGGTTTGGTGACGCCTTCGGCGAACGCATAGATCAGCGTGGGCTCGGGAAACCACTTGCCCTCGGCATCGACGAAGAACACCTCGGGCACCGGGATGATGCCGCTGAACGCGCGCAGCAATTCCGCTTCGCGCAGCCGGCTCGTCGCGTTATGCGACTCCGCAGGATCCATGCGCAATACCATCCGGTCGTGCCGCGGCTTTCCGTCCTGCTCCCAGTCGATCTCGAACAGCACCTGCAGCTTGGACGCGCCACCCGACAGCCAGCGCGGATGGCTGATCCTGAAGGGTGTCGTGAGGTTGGCCGCGAAGAAATTCTGGATGCAGACCTCCATCTCGCTCAACCGAGGAACGTGGTAGTCCTTGGTCTGCGTCACGCGTCGCTCCAGCTTTCGCACGAGGAGCTCGTCGGTCTCGCGCTCGGTCGGATACTTCCTGCGCATCTCGTCGATGAACGATCGGGGCGGCGCATCCAGGATCGCGTAGTCGAGGACGGGCATGGCGTTTACGCCTTCGCAGCAGCAGCGGGGCCGCCCGCGCGGTACCTGCCGAGCGCGGACATGCGCTCGGCGAGATAGTCGAGGCCGAAGCAATCGGCGCTCTCGCCGTAGCCGACGCGACCGTTGACTTCATAACGGAAGAGCGTCTGAAAGACCGCCTGGCATGGATTGATCGTGTATTGCGGATGGCCCGCGATGGCGGTTCCCCGCATCTCATGCACCTTCCCCCGAACATCGACCGCGCGGATGTGATTGCTGACGGCGATCATGTCGATGCGGGTTGCGGTGATCTCGGCGCTGACGAGGCCATACGTCTCGCCGCCGTCGACGACGTAGCCGAACCGGAGCTTGTCGTAGAACACCTGGCCATTGCGGATGTCGAGATGAAACACGGTGTGTATGCCGTAATCGGGACCGAAGGCCGCCGCGGTCCAGCCCATGGCGCGAATGCCCTCTTCCTTGCGCGGGCCCCAGCTGTGGTCGGCTCCGTCGTAGCTGTCGATCTTGTAGCTCTTCCCGCGCAGGACGAGCTCGCCCTTGACGTGCCCGAGGACGTCGTAGTGACCGTTCAGCCATTGGTCGCCCAACCCGGCAAACGTCTTGTCGCCCAGCAGGGGATTCTGCTTGGGGTCGTGACAGTCGAACGGCTCTCCGACGGCCGTGAAGTCGAAGTCGATGCTGCAGTTGCCTCCGTTGTGCCGATATGAGTAGCGAAGCTCGTACGGCGGTCTCACGGCTTCGACGGTCAGGCCGTTCCTCAGCGTGAACTTTCTGAACGAGGGAGGGCACGGCAGGTGCATCTGCGGATCGTGAAAATCCATTTCGAACGGAAAGCGCGAGAAGCCCTTCTGGATCGTCACGTCGGAAATGACGGCGCCGACGTTCGGGCGCGCCAGCACATACACGTTCCCGAACAGTTGCTCCTCGGGAATCGAAAAACTGATGAACCGCGTTTCCGCCCAGTCGTAATCCTTGGGGTCTCTCGCGTGGAACTCCGCATCCTCTTCCTTGACCATTGTTCGACTCTCCGTCAGAAAATTATTCCGGTCGCCCGACCGAATGCGCGCCGGTACCGACCGCCGCGTTGACGAATCAGCGGCGATCAGCGCGAAGCCGGCAGGCTCAACCGAGACCATACCCCCGCGCGCCGGCTTTCGTCAACATACCTGTTGACTCGTGGCCCGACAGGTTGCATCATTCGCATCGGGATGTAGCCGGCCTGCCCGCCGGCGCCCCTGTTCTTCGCGACCGGCCACGCCGCACAAGCAGCGATCAATCCAGCAGGAGGAGCGTCGAAATGGACCACCACAGGCTTGCGGGAAAAGTTGCAATCGTCACCGGCAGCGGACGCGGCATCGGCAGGAGCGAGGCGATGACGCTCGCACGCGAAGGCGCGAAGGTCGTGGTGAGCGACTTCGGAACGAATGCCGAAGGACAAAGCTCCGCGGCGGTGGTCGCGGAGGAGATCAAGAAAGCGGGCGGCGAAGCCGTTCCCGTCAGCGAAGACCTGATGAAGCCCGGCGGCCCGCAAAAGATCGTCGCGGCTGCAGCCGATGCATTCGGCGGTCTGGACATCCTCGTGAACAACGCCGGGCTGCGCGCCGGCAATCCGATCCACAAGCTCACCGAAGAGCAGTGGGATACGGTGCTCGACAGCCACCTGAAAGCATCGTTTTTGACGATCAAGCACGCCATTCCGCTGCTTCGGCAACGCGGCGGCGGAAGCATCATCAACACGGGCTCGGAGGCCGGACTCGGCATGCCGTTCAATTCCGCGTACACGGCGGCGAAGGAAGGGCTTGCCGGCCTCACCCGCAGCGTCGCGCGCGAGCAGGGCCGCTTCGGCATCCGCTGCAACCTGATCCGTCCTCGCGCGACTGCCGGCCAGACGGGCGGCGGCGACTGGTTCGCCAAGAACCTGGCCGGCACATGGAAACCGCTGCTGACGGCGCTCGGCCGCTACTGGATCGGCGAACGTGGCCTCGCGGGCTGGGACAAGCCCGCGCCGCCCGATTCGATCGGCGCGTTCGTCACCTGGCTGTGCACGCCGGCGGCGAAGAACGTCAATGGCCGCGATTTCTATGTCGGCGGTGACGAAGTAGCGATGCTCTCCCCGCCCGAGTTCGTGTCCACGCTGTTCCACGAAGGCGGGTGGACAGTCGATGCGCTCGACCGGTTCGCGCCCGCGATGACGGGCCAGCTGACCGATCCGTTCTTCTTCCCGAATCCCTTCACCAACGACGACTGACCGCAACCCGCTTGCGCCAACCGTCATGGCCCCGAACATCCTCCTCGAAGCCGTCATGCAGACGGCGGTCGCCGGTCTCATGGCCGGCATTCTCTACGGGCTGATGGCTTCCGGCGTCGGCCTCATCTTCGGCGTCATGCGCGTGGTCAACTTCGCGCAGGGCGAATTCCTGATGCTGGGAATGTACGGCGCCGTGTTCGCAGCGGCGTTGATCGCTCCGCTCGGCCTCTTCGGGGTGACACTCGGCGCATACCTCGGCGTGCTGCTCACGGGCCCCGTCATCTTCATCCTGGGGGCCATCATCCATCGCGTGGTGCTTTCCCGCTCCACGGGCCTGCGCGCCGCCGGAACGGAGAGCGAGGGCCACTACACCCAGATGATCCTGACGCTCGGCCTGTCGCTCATTTTCCAGAGCGTGGCGCTCGCCTGGTTCGGCGCAGTCCCACGGCAGAACCGCACGCCGATCTCGGACCAGGCGTGGACGTTCCAGCCGTTTCCCGGCGTGGACGCCGAAGTGTTCGTCAACCAGGGCCAGGCGCTGTCGTGCCTCGTGGCGCTCGTGCTCGTCGCCGTGATCTACCAGGTGTTTTCGCGGACGTCGATCGGCAAGTCGCTGCGTGCCGCGGCTGACAATCCCGTCGCCGCGACGTACGTCGGGATCAGGGTCGATCGGGCGCATCGCTTCGCTTTCGCTTTCGGCGTGGCCATAACGGCGGTCGCCGGAGGGCTCGTCTCGATCTACTACCCGTTCCAGCCCTACGTCGGCGTGCAGTTCCTGATCATCATGTACGCGGCCGTCGTGCTCGGCGGATTGGGATCCGTCCTCGGCGCATTCTGGGGAGGTCTCATCATCGGATTCGTGCAGCAGTTATCGGCGCTGTTCCTGCCGCTCGAGCTGCAGAGTGCCGCGATCTTCGTGGTGCTTGTGGCGACGCTGTTCTTCAAGCCGGACGGCATCTTCGGCAAGAACGTGGAACGAGTCTAGGCGTGAAGCGGATCGAGCTCTCCACTCTGGGTCTCATCGCGGCGGTGTGCGTAGCGTATGTCGCGCTCGCGGGCGTCATCGGTAATACCTATTATCAGCACGTCCTCACGATCGTCGCGATCTTCGCCGTGCTGGGGCTTTCATGGAACCTCCTCGGCGGTTATGCGGGGGTGGTGTCGTTCGGGCATGCCGCCTTCTTCGGAATCGGAGCCTTTACGGTCACGCTGCTGCTCTCGCTCGCGAACGTTTCGCCCTGGCTCGGCATCCCCGCGGGAGGTTTGCTCGCGGCACTCGCGGCCGTTCTCATCGGGCTGCCGACACTGCGGCTGCGCGGCATCCATTTCGCGCTCGCGATGCTCGCCTACCCTATCGTGCTGCGCTACGTGCTCGATTGGCTTCGCTACCAGGAGGTCATGCTTCCACGCAAAGCGCAGGATGCGGCCTGGTACATGCAATACGACGACGTCCGCGTTTACGCGATGCTGGCGATCGCGCTTCTGTTCGTGTCGCTTTGCATCTGCCA
>Ga0070670_100004855_pt1 | contig 11306 bp, 11 predicted proteins | sample KBSS63metaG_FD_64665 | JGI IMG/M metagenome (GOLD analysis project Ga0070670, IMG submission 64665) | Switchgrass rhizosphere microbial communities from Kellogg Biological Station, Michigan, USA - KBS S6-3 metaG | ecosystem: Host-associated > Plants > Roots > Rhizosphere > Soil ... | reverse complement strand
GGCCCTGGTCCCACGGTGGCCAACGGCATCGTCTACGTCAATTCCGGGTACCCGACCGCCGGCGGCACCCCCGGCAACGTGCTGCTCGCGTTTTCGGTGGACGGAAAATAGGGTGCACCTGCGCGGCCTTCGCCGCCACTGGAACGAGTACGGGAAGAGGGATCCGCTCTGGGCGATCCTCACGGCACCGGACAAGAAGGGGAACCGCTGGTCGATCGACGAGTTCCTGCAGACCGGACGCGACGAAATCGCCGGGGTCATTGCCTATCTCGACTCGCGCCACCTGCATGGCCCGCGGCGGCATGCGCTCGATTTCGGGTGCGGTGCCGGACGACTGACGCACGCGCTGGCGGCCTATTTCGATCGGGTGACCGGCGTCGACATCGCGCCGTCGATGATCGACGTCGCGCGCCGGCTGCATCCCGCCATCCCCGGCGTCGAGTTCCGGGTCAACGGCTCCGACAAGCTGGCTTCGGTGGAGACCGAATCCATCGATCTCGTCTACACCCGGCTCGTGCTCCAGCACATGCCGCCGCGCTACATCCGCGCCTACCTCGCGGAGTTCGTTCGCGTGCTCAGCCCAGGCGGCGTCCTCGTCTTTCAACTGCCGGGCGAGAACGCGCTGCCGGTGACGGTGTCGGGGAGCGGATTGAAACGGCTGCTCCCGCTGCCGGTCGTGTCGATGATCCGCGCCGTCCGCCAGCTCCGCAAGTTTCCGCGGATGGAAATCCATGGCTTGCCGCGTCTCGAGGTTGAACGCCTGCTGGCCGATCTCGGAGCGCCGGTTGTAGACGTTGTGGACGACCGCGCCCACGGCGTCGATACGCCGGGCTATCGCTACTGCGCCGTGAAGGGCGCGCGCTGAATTCCAACCGGCAGCGCCGTCCGAACGTCCGATCATCAGCCGCTTCCGGGTCGTTTGCAGCGTGAACTCCAGGCTCTCCCGTGGCAGGCTGGTCACGAACGGGCCGACGGCCCAGCCGAGCCCGAACGGAATATCGCGCGTCAGCGAGATCGACTCGCACTCCAGGTACAGGCCACCGTCGCGCTCTTCGAACCGCCAGTAGGAGTTGAGGCGCCACAGATACCCGCCGCCTTTGCCGACCGGCTCCGCGCGCTCGGCGCTCGTGCCGGCGCCCGACACCTCAGCCAGCCGCGTGCTGTGAATCCAGCTGCGCGCGCGACCCGGACCGAGCCAGACAAACCGCGCGTGGTGCTCTCCATCCACGACGACTGTGATCACCTTCGTCATGACGAACCGTAGCGAGAAGTCGAACTCATCGCCCTGATGCGACAGCAGCCGCGAGCGGGCCACGGTCGGCGCGTAAATGGCGGCGTGGTGGTCATAGTCCTGCAGCAGCCGCACGGCCGTCGCGGCCGTCGCGTTCGGGATGAACACGGTGCCAACCCAGTGGTGGATCATCCCGTCGGGCACGTCGATGTCGCGCCCGCCCGGGCGGGCTCGGAGACGATCGATCACGAGCTCACCGTTGCGCAGGTCGGCGAGCAGGCGCTGGCGCTCCGCGGCCGGCCGGGTATCCATCCACAGAAAAGGCGAGGCGGGCCGCGCCTCCGCCGCCGTGACATAGGTGTCAAAGGCCTGAACAGTGGCCTGCTGGAGCTCGGCGGCGCCCAAGGTAACAACCGACAACACCGTGGCGGCTATCGCGGCAAACACACGTGTTCCGGGCAGTTTCGCGGGCATCACTTCCTAAGGTGCAGAACGCGCGCCGAGCGGCTCACCGGGGAAGACGCCGTCTCGGTGAACCTCAGCGCCCCCCTGACAGAAGTGACGCAGCCGCGGACCCGGCTCCTGCCCGGCGGCCGCATCGAGGGCGACGGCATCACGATGAACCAGATCATGCAGCTCGCCTGGGACATCACCACCGACGAGCTCGTCGCCAAACCGCACCGGATTCCGTGAAGGTCCCGCGCCTCGTACGATTTCACGCTCTCCTTCAGTGCCATCGGGCTGCTCAACGCGCGCGGCGGAGGTCCGGGCGGAAGCGGCAACCCTGCCGGCGACGCCTCGGACCCCAGCGGTGGGCTGTCCCTCTTCGACGCGGTCGAGCGGCAGCTCGGTCTGAAGCTGGAGGCGCGCAAACGGCCCATGAAAGTGCTGGTCATCGATTCCATTCAGGAAAAACCGTTCGATTGACCGGTGGTTGATTGCCGCCCCGAGCAGGAGTAGTGTCGAAGTACGCCTAGGTCGCCGGCAAGCGGCGACACGGGGGACCCAGTTACTGGGGCGAATCCAGCAACCGCTGGTAGAGGACTTCCAACCTCGAGCCCGTCAGCTAACCCCGGCGGCGCGATTGGAGGCTTGCCGTGTTTGCGCTCACTCCCTCGTCGGTGTCTGGTGTTCGTGTGTCTCGCGGTGCGTTTCCCCTGGCCGTTCTCGGGTTCCTGCTCTTCCTCACCGCCTTCGTCTGGCTCGCCGGCTCGTCAAACCCCTACACGCCGGCCGGCTACGTCGGCTATCTCACCCGGGGCGCCGTTTTCGGACGTTCCGGCTTCTACGGCATCCAGCGCGGACCGACGTCCACCGGCCGCAGCTGGCTGCTCAGCGTCACCAACGTCAGCGTCACGCCTTACACCTACACGGAGGACTTCGTCGGCGACGACGCGGTGCTGAGCCGCGACAACCTGAAGATCGCCTTCCGGGTGCACACGGTGTGGCGCGTGGACGACGCGCGCATCCCGCTCTTCATGGAGCGCTACAGCACCACCATCACCGATCGCGGGCATGAGTCGGCGCCCGATTCCATTGTGAAGGTGGCGTATCAGAACTTCGTCCGAGAGCCGCTACGGACGTTTGCGCGCGACGAGGTGCAGCGCCGCAACGGCCTCGAGCTCAAGGAGGTGCTGGTCGCGATTGGCGACGCCGTGCTGGCGCGCATCCGCGCCTACACGGCCAACAGCCCGTTCGTCGTGACCAGCGTCGTGGTCGGCAACGTGCAGTATCCGGAGGAAGTGTCGTCGGCCGTCTCGCGCAAGCTCGCGGCCACCCAGGAGCTGCAGCGCAAGGACACCGAAATTGAAATCGAGCAGAAGGAGCGCACGAAGCGCGAGGTGCAGGCGCAGGGCATCGCCAACGCCATGCGCATCATCCGCGGGCAGCTGAGTTCGATGTACATCCAGCACGAGGCGATCGAGTCGCAGAAGAACATGGTGAATTCGCCCAACCACACCGTCGTTTACATTCCGGTGGGTCCGATGGGTGTGCCGATCACGGCCACGTTCCCGGCGACGCAGGAAGCATTGAAGTAGCGGACGGTCTTCAGACCGCCCGTAAGGGCAGTCGCCCGATGGCGGCGGCTTCGGCCGCCGCCATCTTTTACTGATCGCGTTTTTCGATCCTCAACCGCTACTTTTTGCTGGAACCGGCTCGACCGTTCGGCGCAGAATCGGATCCACTTAGCGTGAAGTGATACGCGCGTCCGTTCATCCGGTTCTCCGCGGTGCCCATGGCTGAAATCGAACCCGGTCTCGAGAGCGTCCCCACCCCCGACCGTCCTCCCGTCGCCATTCGTGAAGGTCTCCCGTCGGCCTATCGCATGCGCGCCGACGCGCACTACGTGGAACAGCTCGACGCCCCCGCAAACGGGTCGGTCCGCCTGATCGACGCGCGCACGATCGAGGTGCGGGGCGAGGATCCACGGCCGGCCGCCTCGTTCGTCGAGTCGATCAAGCGCCACGGCGTGCTGCAGCCGATCCTGGTGCAGACGCGCGGCGGGCGTTATCGCCTCATCGCCGGCCGCAAGCGGCTGGCCGCAGCCATCTCCGCCGGTCTGCGCGAAGTACCCTGCCTGGTGCAGCGCGTGGACGAGGAACAAGCGGGACAGCTGGCCGAAGCCACCAACCTGCCGGCGCAGGACACCGGCACCGGCGCGGCCGCCGTGGCGCCACGACCGGCTCTGCCGATGGAACGCGGCGCCGGCGCCACCGATCATCTGGCCCAGTCGCTGCTGGCGCTCGCATCGTCGGCCAACCTGCTCTCGGGCGGGTCGCCACTCACCGTGGCGGTGGCCGCGGACCTGGTGCGCGCCGAGGCGGCGCGTGCGCTGCAACTCCTGCTGGCCAGCCGGGTTCTGCGCGACGAGGTGCCGGTGTCGCGGCTCAAGGTTCCGGTACGCAGCCTGATCGACCGGGCGATGCAGATGACGCTGGCCGAGCGGCGGCTGCGTGCCACTGAAGTGCATGTGCTCGCCGACGGCGTGCGCGACGCGGCCGTCCGTGGCGACGAGGAGCTGCTGTCCAGCGCGCTGGCTGGCCTGCTCATGGCCACCGTGGGGCTGATCGGCGAAAAGGGCGGCCTCACGACGCTCAGCGCGTCGGTGAAAGACGGCCGCGTGACGTTCGCGGTGGCCCAGGAGTCGCTGTCGGTGCCCGAAAGCTGGGTGGAACGCACGTTCGAGGCCGCGTGGCCCATCACCAACGCCGCCACCGGGACGCTCGCACTGATGCAGTCGGCCCGCCGCATCGCCGAACTGCACGCGGGCTCGGTGCTCGCTACGTCGATCGACTCGGGTACGAGTTTCAACCTCACGTTGCCGGTACTCGCGCGCGAGATGTAGCGACCGCGAGCGCGAGAAAAGATCCGCTCGTCCGTGAAATTCGTCTTGCGATCTCCAGTCGCAAGGTCTATCTTGTGCCATGCTCGTTCGCATCACACTACCTGTTGGCGTGTTGAGCGCCAGACAGTGTCGTGTGAGCGCCCCCCCTGGTCACTGTTTCTTCGGACGGGAGGGCTGTTGATCAGCCATCATGCTTTCGGGTCCCGCCTCCGCACGCAGCGCGAGCGCCGGGGCGTCACGCTCGAGTCGATCGTCGACTCCACCAAGATCAAACTCTCGCTGCTCGCAGCACTCGAACGCGGCGACGCGTCACAGTGGCCGCGCGGGCTCTTTCGGCGCGCCTACATCCGCGATTACGCGTGCGCGATCGGTCTACCGGCCGAGCCGCTGGTCGCGGAGTTCGTCAAGCTGTTTCCCGAAGACGGCTCTCTTGTCAGCGACGAGGTCATCGCCGCGGCGCAGGAGCCGATGCGCCTCACCTTCGCGGTCGAGCCCGACACGCGGGTGCGGCATCTCACCGCGCGGGCTGCGTCCGTCGTGGCGGAGCTGGGCATCGTCGGCGTGGCCGGCGGCGTGGCGGCGCTGGTCAGCGGGTGGCCCCTGCTCACCGCGTGCGGTGCGGTCGCGTTGGTCTACTACCCGCTGGCGACCGTCGTCACGGGCCGCGTGCTCTCGTCAGCGCATCTACGCAGCATCCTGAAGGTGCACCCCGCGGGCGTCGCCAACGCCGCGCCGGAGCAGGAACCCGCGCCGCTGTATCTCGTCCCGCGTCAGCCTGCCACGCCGTCGCTCGTGGTCGGCGTCGCGGCCGACGAGTTCCCGCAGCCCCGAACAGCCGCACGCTGATCGGCGCGCTGGTGGTTTAAGTGTCCCCGATCGACGAAACAGAAGACGTGTCGGCGCAGCTTCGTCAGCTCAAGCAGCTGACGCGCGAAATCGACAACTTCCGCGACATCGCCCGCTACATCCTGCCGACGCCCGGCGAGATGCCGCGGCTGCAGGGCCTGGACATTTTCGGCGGAGTGCTGCCGCTCAGCGGCTCGGTGGGCGGCGATCATCTCATCTACCTCGACTTCAAGCAGCGGTTCGACCTCGACGCGCGCATCTCCCTGGCGCGCGAACGGGGCTGGCGCGACGTGGTGGAGAACCTCGAATGGTGCCGCCGCAAGGCCGGCATCGCGCTGATCGACGTCTCGGGCCACCGCATGACCGACGCGCTGCTCGCCGCCATGCTGCACCAGGCGTTCCTGCTCGGGGCCATCTACGAGCTCGACATCCACGGCCGCATCACCCGCCGGCTGTTCGAGAACCTGAACACGCGGTTCTACCAGTCGTCGGGCGCGCACAAATTCGTGTCGCTGATTTACGGCGAGATCGCCGAGGACGCTACCTTCCGGTTCCTCTCGGCCGCCATGCCGTTTCCGGCCGTCTTCTCGTCGCGCCACGACCGCTTCATGGAAGTGGGGTCCGATCTGCGCATCTCGTTCCCGCCGCTGGGCATGATGCCGTCGTGGGACGTCATCGATCGCAGCACCACCACGAGCAGCCTCGGCTTCAAGGACCACTACGAGATGAACAAGTGGCTGCTGATGGGCGAGGGCGACATCCTGCTGCTCCACACCGACGGGCTGGCTGAACACGTGCGTGGCGCCGAGGAGTATTTCCCATTGCGGCTCGAGGCCGTCATTCGCGAAAACAAGCGGGGCTCGGCCCGCGAGATTTTCGAGGCCGTCAAGGCCGACGTGTTCGCCTTCAGCCCGCCGGCCGACGACATCAGCCTGGTCGTCCTGAAGCGGCGTTAAACTCTCTGACGAGAAAGTCAGGAATTCTTCAGACCAGCCCAGCTGGCCCGGTGGCTAGCATGGCGTCTGAGCGGCACCCTGCCGCACCAGGAGGGTCAGACGGATGCGAGGAATCTATGCCGTGGCCGCGGCGGCCGCGCTGTTGGTGGTGGCGGCGTGCTCGTCGTCGAAGTCCGCGCCGGCGGCGCAGACCGAACCACCCTTCCGTCTGACCGGCACCATCAAAGAGATCATGGACTCGGTGGTCGATCCCAGCGCCGACGTGCTGTGGGATTCGGTGTCCACCACCATCAATCGCGAAGGGACGACCGAGAAGCAGCCGCGCACCGATGACGACTGGAAGAGTGTGCGGCGCAGCGCGGTGGCGCTGGTCGAAGCCACCAATCTGCTCGTCATCGAGGGGCGGAAGATGGCACCCGCGGGCGACAAGTCGGAGAACCCCGACATCGAGCTGGCGCCCGAGCAGATGCAGAAGCTGATGGACGCCGACCGCGCGGCCTGGGTGAAGAACGCGCACGGGCTGCACGACGCGGCGATGGTGGCGCTCAAGGCCATCGACGCCAAGGACGTGAAGGGGCTGATGGACGCTGGCGAGAACATCGACAGCGCCTGCGAGAACTGTCACAAGCAGTACTGGTACCCCGATCAAAAGCCCTCATGAGCACACGGACGCTCGGGCGCGCCATCCTGTTCGCAGCGGTGTTCAGCTGCGTCACCGGGATTCTGTGCGCGCAGGAGCGTCCGGTGCCGAGCGACTCGGCGCGCGTCGCCATCCCCGGCTGCGCGAAAGGGCATGCGTTCATCGTCACGCAGTCGCCGGAGCACGAACCCACCCAGGCGGACATCGCCCCCGGCCGCCGCTTCCGCCTGAGCGGCCCGAAGGACGTGCTGGCCGACATCAAGAAGCACGAAGGCGTGCTGATTGAAGTGACCGGCCTGATTCGCAAGAACGCGCTCAAGGGTCCGGGCGGCATCGGGGTGGCCGGCGGCCGCGTGCGGATCGGCGCCGGGGTTCCGCAGTCGCCCACCGGCGATCCGTCACGCACCCTGACCAGCTACGAGCAGCCCGTGCTCGACGTGGAAGGCTGGCGCCAGCTGGGCGAGAACTGTTCGGTGAAATAGAACGGCTTGAGGCTACTCCCGCTTCGCCGGTGGGGCCGCCGGGGGAGTCGCAGGCGGTGTAGCCGGCGGGTCATCGCTCCGGCACGCCCCCTGGTTGTTGTTCATCACCGTCAGCGTCGTTCCGCCGCAGCAGTACACGGTGCACCTGTCTGGCGACTTGTAGGTGGACCGCAGCGCTTTTCCGTACTCGGGATACGTCGTCTTGGCGCCGCCGCGCGCCGCCTCGGCCGGCAAGTTGAACATCTTCGGGAACTCGGCCAGGTAAGGGTTGGTGCCGGGCAGATAGTGCGGCACTTCGCCGGGGGTGCGCGGAATCTCCACCTGCGGCTCGCACGGCTCCGGCAGCACGCGGGTGTTCGGATCGATTTCGAACGTCGCGCTGCGGATGAACGGCTCCTCCCAGTAGACGGGGTCGGTCAGGATCATCGTCACCGTCAGCATGTTCTCGTGGCGGGCGTAGTGCTCCACCATCGTCGCCTGGTCGCTGTGCGGCACGCCGTTGCGCCATACGAGCCCGCTCTTCAGGTGAGTGGTCGTCACCGTGAGCATGCGGCCTTCCCATTTGCCGGTGGAGAACCCGCCGGCGGTGTGCGGCGCGTTCGGCGATGGATGGGGGCGTCCGTCCATCCACACGTCGTGCGTCGCGCGATCGACGGTGCCGCTCATGTGAAACGCAACCACGGCGCCAGAAATCGGATCGAGCTCCTGCTGAATGCGGAGGTTCTGCGGCCCCATCACGATGTACTGGGTGGTGTAGAGGATGCACTGCCGCTCGGGCATGTTCTGCATCGACACCTGGTAGGCATCGGCCACCGCCCGCGCCTCGTCGTTGATCGGCAGGCCGGTGTAGTCGCCGATGTGGGGGCCGGGCGCGCGCTCGATCCAGTCCTCGTGCAGCCGGTTGGCCCACGTGCCGGAGAGGTCGATGGCGGTGCCCTGCAGAGCGGCGGCGGCTTGAAGCGCCTGCGCGGAGGCGTCCCGAGTTCCGGCAATAGCCAGAGCAAGGGCCGCGATGGCGGCGGCGGTGCTGGTCATCTGCATATGAGGGTCCCTGAGCAGGCCTGAAGGCCTGCAGCTACGAAAACTATCGGGCCGAGCACGGCGACGGGTCCCACTTGGACCCGTTGGCTTCCTTCTTGAAATTGAGGCTGGTGATCCACGTGCGCGCGAGATAGGTGGGATCCTCGACGACGGTCGTGATCACCATCCACTGCTCGCCGTTCGGCTGGCGCAGCAGATCCCAGTACTCGGTAAGCGTGGTCTTGTCGCTGTAGGGCACGCCGTTCTTGCGCAGGTAGCCCGGCTTCAGGTTCTTCGTGACGCTCTTCAGATTGCCGAACATCGGCGGCGGCGCATTGCCGCCGCGCCCCCGCGCGCCCGTCTCCCAGCTCGCCGTCGTGTCGCCCTGCAGCGTCGGGGCGCCGCCCGGTGCTTTCCACTCACCGAAGTGCAGGAGCCGCGTCTGCGTGCCGGCGTCGGCTTCCACCTTCAGCGTGTTGTCGTCCTGCCATGCGACGCGCAGGCGGGTCGGCTGCCGCATCAGCCCGGGCGCGCCGTAGCCCTTGCACGCCTCGCCGGCTGCTTCGTCCTTGGCCGGATCCCACGTGTCGGCCGCCTTCTTGGCGTCCATGTTGATCGGCAGGCTCGCATAGTCGCCCTTGGGCGGCGTCACCATGCGCCAGCGCCAGTCCTCGGTGATCACCGACACCCAGGTCCCGGTGAGATCGACCGGTGCGCCAGCCTTGCCGGTGGGCGGCGGCGCGGGCGCCGCGGGGGCGGCCGGCGTTTGCGGCGCGGCGCCGCGCCCTTGCGCGGCAACGGTGGAAAATGTGATGACGGCGATGCCCAGCACGGCGCCGGCGCGAAGCACACGACCCAGCGTCGGCACTACTTCCCTCCGAGGCTCTTGTAGACCGCCTCGACGAACTGATTGGTGGTCCACGGCCCGGTGTCGGCGCCATAGCGGCGGCGGTAGCCCTTCACCGGATCGGCCTGGCGGATCTGCGCCAGCGTCTGACCTTTCTTGATGAGGTCCTGAATACGGTCGCGGATGATCGTGACCATGTCGCGGTAGTCCACCACGTCGGCCTCGTGACCGATGGTCCCGTGCGCGCCGACGACAACGGTGCCGCCCTCCTGCCAGACCAGGGGAATCGGCGGCACGGTGATGCCGATGATGCGGTTGAGCGCGTCGATCACGCCCTGGATGCTGCCGCCCTTCGCCAGGTCGATCCGCGGAAAGCGCGCCGGGTCGTAGACCTCGCCGGCGACGAGCACGTCGGAGCGGCGAAAGAACACCACGCTGTCGCCATCCGAAAACGCGCTGGGCTGGTAGGTGGTGACGATCGCCTCGCCGTTGAAATAGAGGTCCTTCTGCGTCTCCATCAGGTCCGACGAGTAGGTCACCGTGGGCCACGCGCCCACCGGGAACGGTGCCTGCTCGCCCGTCGGCGCGGTCATCGCGGCCTGGACGTGCTCTTCGGCCATGATCGGTGCCCGGCCGCCGGCGGCGCCGATGTCGTTGAGCCCGCCGGTGGGAATCACCGACTGCCCGGCCTTGGACAGGTCGTCGTTACCGCCGACGTGCTCGCGATCCGCGCTGGTGTTGATGATGTAGCGGATGGGGCGCGTGGTGATCTTGCGGATTTCGGCCACCACGTCGGCCGAGCGCGCGCCCGACCCGGTATCCACCAGGATCACGCCGTCGGGCCCGACCTGGACGGCCACGGTGGCGCCGGCGCCGACGATCGCATAGAAGTTGTCGCGAAGCTGAATCACCTCGAGGGGCGGCCGGGCCTGCGCCTGGGCGATACCGGAAACGGCGGCTCCAAGGGCCACAGCGCTCAGCAGCCAGCGCATTCTTTCGACTGGGGTATAGGTCATCAGCGCGTGATTGTACCTGACGGTGAGGCGGGTCTAAAGACCCGCAACTACGTACGCATCAGGGCAGCGAGCGGATGATCGCGCGCAGGCGCTTGATCGCCTCGTCGGTCGGCAAGGCTTCGTCCGACGCGTTGCGATCCAGCTCGTTTTCGTCGAAGAGCGGCTCGGCCACGTCGAGGGTGACGCCCATCCCCGCACGGAGCGCCATCAGCGCGTCGCGCGCCAGCCCCATCTTCCGCAAGTGATTCTGGATGCGCATGTAAAGCAGCGTGAACGCCGGCGCGGGGCGATCCTTCACCTCCAGGTCGCCAATCACGTAGCCGACGTTGAAGCGGAACGGGTTGCCGTCGGTGCGCCGCGGGCTCTCCACTGTCAGGTAGACGGGGAACAGCGTCTGCGACGACCGGCCGGTGGCGCGCAGATACTTCGACACGAGCTCCGCCTCCCAGAAGTTCAGCCCGGCGTCGGCCTGCCAGCGCTCCATGTGCGCCTTCAGTTCGGGAACGTCGGCGCCCTCCACCTCGGCGGCCTTGCTCCACGCCCGCCACTGACCGGGATCCGGCAGATGGACGGCCTGATCCAGCGACGCCACCGACGGGCGTCCGGGCCGCAGATCCAGCCGCGTCCAGCAGAAGCGCTGAAAGCGCGGATCGAACGTGGAGCCGGTCATGGCCCAGGTGGCGCAGAGCATGCCCGACCAGGCCCAGTGCTGGAACAGGTTCATCCAGCCGCGGTTGTCGATGTGGTCGTAGTACTGGTCCAGGTCGAAGTCGAGGAAGACGTCCTCCATCAGCTGCAGCATCTGCACGCAGAGATAAAACCCTTCCCGACGCTCGGGCTCCGTTTTCGGCAGCCAGTAGTTCACCTCGCGCAGACCGCGCGGAGGAGCCGGCACGCCGCGCGGCAGCGCTTCCGGCGGCAG
>Ga0070670_100004854_pt1 | contig 11307 bp, 8 predicted proteins | sample KBSS63metaG_FD_64665 | JGI IMG/M metagenome (GOLD analysis project Ga0070670, IMG submission 64665) | Switchgrass rhizosphere microbial communities from Kellogg Biological Station, Michigan, USA - KBS S6-3 metaG | ecosystem: Host-associated > Plants > Roots > Rhizosphere > Soil ... | reverse complement strand
ATCGCTGCTCACCACCTAGCGACGGTCATGCGACCGTGAGCGCATGACGAATTGTCCAGGTGCATGCGCCAGCAGCCGTATGATCTGCCACGATGGAATACCGGGTGCTCGGCGCAACGGGGCTCCTCGTCTCGGCGCTTGGATTTGGTGGCAACGACCTCGGGCGGGACAGGCGCCGCGACATCGCCGCCGAAACGCTGCGGACGATTGCCGCAGCGCTCGATCATGGCGTGACGTTGTTTGACACCGCCAACTCGTACGTCTCAGGTGACAGCGAGCGGATGCTGGGCCACGCGTTGGCCGGACGGCGGCAGGACATCGTGCTCTGCTCGAAGGCGGGCCACGGGTTCTGGGCGTCGCTGCCGGCCCAGCGTCTGGTCGGGCCACTCAACCGCCGGTCGTCGCGAAATTTCCGTCCCTCCGCACGTCGCGCTGGTCGGGCGCCAGCCATTCGGGCACGGCGACCTACTCACTTCGCAGGTGCAGCCCGAGTGGGCCGCCTCGCCAGTGTGTACTCCGGCGCGCACGGCATTGACCTACGCCTCCGGCTCGAGGGGTTGGCTAGCGTGCCGGTGGGCATGCGCCGTTACGAACATCTGCACGAAAGCGTCGACACCGTGGCGTGCCTCTCCGTGACCCGCCAGTCGTGAATGAAGCGACCACGGTCGCCAAGCTCTACCACTTCGACACCGACCACGATCGCCTGTTCCGCAAGGCGAGCTCCACACCTTCACGCGCGGAGACATGAACCATGGCCAAGCAGAAGTTCACGAGCGTCACAGAGCAGAAGCAGCTGAACAGGCGCGACGCGGGCATCTCGTGGAAGAAATGGTGACCTACCTCAGCGAGCGGCAATGAGACACCGTGCGCGAGGACCACAGCGAGGACCGCGTGGGACTCTGATGAGAGAGAGTGCGACCCTAAAAAGTTGCCGTGACACGTTGCGAAGTTGTACTACAATACGTGCCGAACTTGACGAGCAGGCCAACATCTTGTGGCGTCGTTCGCCAGCCTGCTTCGCGGCGTAACCGCGATGGTTCAAGGAGGGCAACTTGGCGAAGAAAGCAGTGAAGAGAGCGATGGCAAGACGCGCCATGAAGAAGCGCGCCGTGAAGCGCGCTGTCGTGAAGCGTCGGATGGTCAAGAAGGCCGTGAAGCGTCGCGTGGTCAAGCGTGCTTTGGTGAAGAAGGCCGTGAAGCGTCGTGCCGTCAAGCGTGCTGTCGTGAAGCGTGCTCTCGTGAAGCGCGCGATCCGGCGCGCCGTCCTCGCCCAACTGCTCACCGAGTCGGGCGGTTCGAAGTAGTAATCAACGGTGACTATCACGCCCCGCCAGAACTGGCGGGGCGTGATCCAACGACTGGGAAGACCCACCGTCCGATTCCGTCCTCCCCTCGAATCAACGGGCCTGGTTGGCTATCTGATTCTAGCGAACCGCAGGGTCGGGATTCGTCGCGACCCATCCCATGAACATCTGGTAACCGAGCGCGAGAAGCGTGGCGCCGACGAACATACCCATGATGCCCGCCGCGGCCATGCCGCCGAGCGCGCCGAGAAGGATGACCGGCATCGGCGCATCCACGCCGCGGCCGAGCATCAACGGTTTCAGCACGTTGTCGGCCGTACCGGAGACGACAAGGAGGACCGTGTAGAGGATGGCACCGCCGGTGCCGTAGTTGCCGCTCGACCAGAGGTAGGCGATGGCCGGCAGCGTGGCGATCAGCGCCGGCACCTGCGCGATGCCGAGCACGAGGACGATCACTGTCAGCACGCCTGCCCACGGTATGCCGGCGATGAGCAGGCAGATGCCGACGATGATGGCCTGCAGGAACGCGACGCCCAGCACTCCTTTGGCGACCGCGCGGATGGTCGCGGTGGACAGGTCGACGAGTGCTGCTCCGCGCTTCCCGTCGGCGAATCTCTCGAAGATCGAGCGTATCGCGCGCGCTCCTTCTTCGCCGAAGGCCATCATGATGCCGGCGACGACGAGAGATGCGAGGAGCTGCAACAGCCCGCCACCGATGCCGGCGACGAAACCGAGCGCCGCCGTGGCCAGGTTGCCGATCTTCGGCTGCATGCTCTGCACCAGTGCGGGCAGATCAGTGTGCGCCTTCGTCCAGAATGCGTGCACCCGCTCGCCGACCAGCGGCCACTCGGCGACGCCTGCTCTTGGCGGCGGCACCTGGAGCGTGTTGTTCCGCACGTCGTTGACCAGTCGGTGCACCGAGTCGCCGAGCGAGTTCATCAGCGCCGCAGTCGGCACGACGACCACTACGATTCCGAGTAGCACGAGCAGCGTCGCAGCCAATCCCTGGCGGCCGCCGATCTTCGCGGCCAGCGACTGGTGCAGGGGGTAGAGAGTAACGGCCAGAATCAGAGCCCAGGTCATCAGGCTCAAGAAGGGGGAGAACACCTGAAAGCAGATCATGGCCAGGGCCAGGGCGAGGCCGGCGCGAATGAGGACGTCGAGAAGGAGAGCGGAGACTCGCCCTTCGAACTCGGGATCGGGATCGTGCAGAGTGCTCATAGGTGTTCCCCTCATGGATACTCTTGCGATATGAACGCGGCCAAAGTCGTCGATCAGATCGCCCGGGGTGACCGAAGCTGGATGACCTCGAGATCTTCTCTCGGAGCAGCGGCGATCCTGGAGGACGCATTGGCGCTCCCCCGTGAGGCCCGCAGCTGCACCTCGAGCAAAATGGGAAAGTCCTGGTCCCTCAGCATCGTGTCTGGGGGCGGCGAATGCAACATGGGCCAGTTGGGACAAGGCTTGAAGAATCCTTCAAGATCCCACTGAACAGAGCTTCGCTGGAAGCGAAGACCCCGCCAGAGAATCCGCTACAAATCGCTGACAGCTGGTGCGATGAAGGGTTGGTACCGGTACGGGGATTCGAACCCCGGTCCCGTGGCTGAGAACCACGTGTCCTGACCCCTAGACGATACCGGCACTCAGGAGGAACCTCCAATGGTACCCGGGCGCCACGGAGGCGTCAACCGCTGGGGCCGTCGGACCGCTCTTCCGCCGTGAAAACGGCGGCCGCGGAGTAGAATCGCCGGGCATGAAAAAGCTGCTCGGCTTCCTGTTGCTGTTCGCGATCGTCGGCGCGGCCGGCGCCTGGATCTGGTCGGGGCGCCAGCCTCCGCCCGCCATCACGATCGTCAGCCCCGGCGCGGCCATGGGCGCGACCGGCGTCGTCGACCTCACCATCGAGACGCCGCGCGGCCAGCTCACCCTGCTGGACGTGGTGTTCGAACAGAGCGCCAAGCAGACGACCCTGTTCACGCTGGCGCAGCCGGGTGGTGCGACACTGACGCAGGCGGGGCCCGATACGCTGCACCTGACCCTGCCGGCCACGCGAAAGCAGCTGCCCGATCTCAAGTCCGGCGAGGCGCGAGTGATCGTGCACGCGGCCCGCACGGTGCTCCGCGGGCTGCGAACGCTCCCCGCCGACGTGGACAAGACGTTCCGCGTGCAGCTCGAGCCGCCTCAGGTCTCGGTCGTCTCGACGCATCACTACATCAACCTCGGTGGCAGCGAGTTCGTCGTCTTGCGCGTGACGCCGCAGGACGCGACGGCCGGCGTCCGCGTCGGCGACAAGACGTACCCGTCCTTTCCCGGCAGCGCCGTCGGCATCGCCGATCCGACCATGCGTGTCGCCATGTTCGCCCTGCTCTACGACCAGGACCTGACCACCCCTATCGGCGTGTTCGCGTCGGATGCGGCGGGCAACCTTTCGACCGCGCCGCTCGACTACAAGGCGTTCCCGAAGGTCTTCAAGCGCAGCCGCATCGATGTGCCAGACGCCTTCCTCCAGCGCGTGGTCCCGCAGATTCTTGGGAACTCGCCGGATTTCGCGCCGGAGGTGGCGAACCCGAACGATCTCGTCGCCTCGTTTCTGGCGATCAACGGCGCCCTGCGCCGGAAGAACGCGCAGCAGATCGCCGGCTATGCGAAGCAGACCGCGCCGCAGATGCTTTGGGTCGGACCATTCCAGCAGCTCGGCAACTCGCAGGTGGAAGCGTCCTTCGCCGATCACCGCACGTACTTCTACAACGGCAAGGAAATCGATCAGCAGGTCCACCTTGGCTTCGATCTCGCGGTCACGTCGTCTGTCGAAGTCGTCGCCGGGAACAACGGCAAGGTGGTGCACGCGGCGTTCCTCGGCATCTACGGCAACTGCGTGATCATCGACCACGGCCTCGGGGTGCAGTCGCTCTACGCCCACCTCTCACAGATCGGCGTCAAGGTGGGCGACACGGTGACGAAGGGCAAGGCCATCGGCCGCAGCGGCATGACGGGCCTCGCAGGCGGCGATCACCTTCACTTCACGATGCTGGTGAACGGCCAGGCCGTGAACGCCGTGGAGTGGTGGGATACGAAGTGGATGCAGGACAGAGTCCTGCGCAAGGTTCGAGAAGCGGGAGGCAGCGTTGTTGGAACTGACGGTGCCAAGTGACGGCCAGGTGCCTCGACCCGCTATAATTCGTAGTTCCGGATGTCTTCCTTGAGCGACCAGTCCCAGCAATCGAGCCTCGCCGTCAGCCAATCGCGCCCGTGGGTGGACTACGTCGCGCTGACGAAGCCGCGCGTCAACCTGCTCGTGCTGGTGACGACGACCATCGGCTTTCACCTGGGGAACGTGGGACGCACGGATCTCGCACTGCTGTTCCACACGGTCGTCGGCACGTTCCTCGTCGCCGGCGGAGCCGCCGCGTTCAACCAGGTGCTCGAGCGCGACGTCGATGCGCTGATGCGCCGAACGATGACCCGTCCGCTGCCGGGCGGCCGCGTCGGCCCGAAAGACGCGGCGCTGTTTGCCGCTGGCCTCTCGGCCGCGGGCATCCTCGAGCTGGGACTCGGCGCCAACTGGCTCGCTGCGGCCGTCGCCATGGTCACGCTCGCCAGCTACGCGCTGGTCTACACGCCGCTGAAGCGCGTGACCTCGCTTGCGACCGTCGTCGGCGCCGTCCCGGGCGCGCTGCCGCCGCTCATCGGATGGGCCGCGGCGCGCGGGTCCATTGGGCTGGAAGCGTGGGTGCTCTTCGCCATCGTCTTTGTCTGGCAGATGCCGCACGTGCTGGCCGTGTCGTGGCTCTATCGAGAGGACTACGCGCGCGGCGGGATCCGCGTGCTTCCCGTCGAGGACCCGGACGGGCGGAGCACCGCGTTCCAGATGGTGAACTACGCGGCCGCGCTGGTGCCGATCAGCCTGATGCCCACCGCGGTGGGCATCGCCGGCCGCGCATATCTGGCCGGCGCCATCGTGCTGGGCGTCGGGCTGCTGGCGCTGACCGTCCGCTTCGCCCGCAACCGGACGCCCGAGGGAGCGCGGCGCCTGTTCGTCGCCTCGCTCGTCTACCTGCCCGTGCTGTGGCTGCTGATGCTCGGCGACCGCCTCTAGCGGTCCATTCCTTCCAACGGGCGTGACGATCCAGGATCTGCCGGCGCTGAACGCCGCGCTGAACGCGACCTCCGGCTGCCTGCTCGCGGCCGGGTACTACTTCATCAAGCGAAAGCGCATCGCGCCCCACCGCGCGTGCATGATCGCGGCGCTCGTGGTGTCGTCGCTGTTCCTGATCTCCTATCTCGTCTACCACGCGCACGTCGGCTCGAAGCCGTTCCCGGGCCACGGGCCAATCCGCGTGCTCTACTTCACCATCCTCATAACTCACGTCATCCTCGCCGCGGTCATCGTCCCGATGGCGCTCGTCACGGTGCGGCGCGGCTTGCGCATGGACGTCGCGCGGCACCGGCGCATCGCGCGATGGACATGGCCGCTGTGGATGTACGTCTCTGTGACGGGGGTGGTGATTTACGTGATGTTGTACCGGCTGTACTAGTGGCACAGGACTTTAGTCCTGTGCGTCACTGTCAGCGTCGGCGTCAGTGTCACCGCTGAGCAGGACTGAAGTCCTGCTCCACAAGTGTCATGCGGCGTGTACATGGAGCGCGCCCGAGCGATCGACCCTGATCGTCTCGTGATAGACGACCTCGCCCGTCAGATCGCGGTACTCGGCCCGCAGCTCGCGCCCTTCGAAGTCGATCACGCCGTAGCCGTTGTAGCCGACATCGATGCCCTCGTCGTTCGGAAACGGACGATTGTCCACGAAGAACGGTGGGCACTCGCGGTGCCGCAAGGGACGGTCGGGGTTGACGCGATCGACCGGCATTCCGCCGTGGCCGAGGCATCGCCCGTGCGCCGTGATGCCGCCGCCAAACGCGTGGGCGCCGTACACAATCATTCGGTGCTCGTGCCCCCAGAACCAGACGACCGGCCGCTTGATGAACTCGGCGAGCTGCTGGGCGGGCTTGAGGTACCACTCGTCGAAGGCCGAGTAGTACTGATGATGGCTCAGGAGCACGATCCCGCGATGGTCGCCGCGCTCGCCGAGCTTCACGTCGTCACGCAGCCAGTCGACGAGCGCGTCCTCGAGCCGGCCCGTCGGCCGCAGGATGTTCTCGATGATCGGCCGGCCGATCGAGTTGTAGCCCGTGTCGAGCCCGATCACGCGCCAGTCGTCGTTCTCGAGGCAGAAGAAGCTCGCCTGCTGCCGGCGCCGCGGCGAATGCATGCCCATCTGCGGGAGCAGGAGCTCGAAATAGGCATCGCCGAGCGCGTACATCTCGTGGTTGCCGTTCAGCGCGAAGCTGCCCACTCTGCCCGCCGGCCACGTGCACGGCGTGTAGTCGTTGTGGGGATTGTCGACCCCCAGGAAGTGCTCGTTCACTTCCGCCAGCGAGCCTACGTAGTAGATGTCGCCCAGGTGGATCGTGAAGTCAGGATGGCTCTCCGCCATCTGCCGGCCCACTCGTCGCGCCTCGTCGGTGCCCGACCCCCAGTCGCCGGTCAACGCCATCCGCACCCTCCCGCCGCCATCTGCGCTCTTCAGCGGGTAGATGCCGCGATCGGCCTTGCCTGGCAGATAGAAGTTGAACTTGTGCCGTCGGCCGAGTCGGTTCTTCACATATGAACGAATCCAGTCGGACCAGGCGCGCGGGTTGTAGAGCCTCAGCTCGGGAAATCGCTCGAGTACGGGCGGAGGCGAGCCAGGAGGTACAGGCGCTGTCGGCGACTTCGGATCGACGGCCTTGCGCAGGTACGAGCCGACCGGCGTACGCGGGAGGTTCTTGAAACTGTGAAGGTCCTTGCCGCCGCGTTGCGCCATGGCGTCCGTCAGTAGAGCAGATACTTCGCCCGCAGCAGCCGCCAGCGGGCTTCGTCACTCACCCACTTGGCGGCGAGCGCGGCCGGATCACCCCCCGCACGCAGCGCAGCGACCTGCTCGCTCGACCCCAGCAACAACGGAGTCTTCCCCACGTCGTAGCGGTCGCCGTACAGACGAACGAGAGCCGCGGCGACCTCCAGGCCGAGCCGGACGGGCCGCAACGCCTCGCGATCCGTCACGACGAAGAAAACACCCTGGCACACCTCTCCGGCGTAGTTGCTCGACGCCGGCGTGAAGCGCACCGGGTAGATGCGCACGCCGGGAATGCTTCGCGTGTTGAGCAACGATGCCAGCGCACGACCGTCGATCCACGGCGCGCCGATTTGCTCGAAGGGCGTGTCGGTTCCGCGCCCGACCGACAGGTTCCCGTACTCGAGCATCCCGATGCCTGGGTACAGTGTCGCTTCCACGAGGTTCCGCATGTTCGGCGACGGGTTCACCCACTCCAGAGTCGTTTCGTCGAACCACGCGCTGCGGCGCCAGTTCGCCATCGGCACGACGTCGAGCGTGCAGTTGATCCTGGCCTCGCTGTTGAAGAGCCTCGCCAGCTCACCAATCGTCAGCCCGTGCCGGACGGGCATGGCTGGCAGATACCCGGTGAAGGCCGCCTGATCGAGTTTCGGCCCTTCGATCTGCCACCCGCCGATCGGGTTCGGCCGGTCGAGCACGACGACCGCAATGCCGCGCTTCGCTGACTCCTCCATCACGTAGGCCATCGTCGCGGGATAGGTGTAGAACCGTGTGCCGACGTCTTGCAGGTCGATGACCATGGTGTCGATGCCCGTGAACATCTCACCGGTCGGGCGTCGCGTGGCGCCGTACAGCGAATGGATGGGCAGCCCCGTGGCCTGGTCGGTCGTCGACGGGACGTTCTCGTCGAGGATGCCACGGATGCCGTGCTCGGGGCTGAAGAGCGCGACGAGCGTGAGGTCCTTCTGCGCGTGCAGAAGATCGATCGTCGACGTGCCGTCCGCGGCCCGGCCGGTGTGATTCGTCACCAGGCCGATGCGCTTCCCTCGCAGCCGCGCGAAGTTCTCCGCGCGAAGCACGTCGATGCCGGTCTGAACGGCGGGTGACGCGACCGGCGCCGGACGAGCCGATGGCACGAAGTCGCGGCCGGTCATCGTGACATCCGGCGGGAGTGTCACGCCGGTGGCGGCCGACGCCACGATTGAGGCGACTCGAGCCCGCAGTGCGCCGACGTCACCGTGCCCGTCCGGGTGCACGCGATTCGACAGGAAGATGACCCAGACTCCGGTCAGCGGATCGACCCAGATCGAGGTGCCCGTGAATCCCGTGTGACCGAACGAGCCGACCGGCAGCAGCTCACCACGGTTCGACGAGTACGCGCTGTCCAGATCCCAGCCCAGCCCGCGTCGGGCGCCGCCCACATCGGCAGCCACCCTGGTCATCGTGGCCACCGTCAGCGGCGACAGAATGCGCACGCCGTTCCACGTGCCACTCGCCAGCAGCATCCGAACGAAAACCGACAGGTCCTCTCCCGTCGAGAAGAGGCCGGCATGGCCGGCATACCCTCCCATGCGCCGAGCCGTGGGATCGTGGACAACGCCTCGCAACATCGGGGCGCCTGATGTGCCGCACGGCCACGCGAGCCTCTCGCACGCTTCCGTCGGCGCGATGCGAGGGACCAGTGACGCCGGTGGCAGGAACGTCGTGTCGTGCATCCCGAGAGGCCCGAAGATCCGGCGCGCAGTGTAGGCGCCGAGCGTCTCGCCGCTGATTTGTTCGACGATCGCGCCGAGCAGGAAGAAGTTGATGTCGGAATAGATGAAGCGATCACCGGGCGCCGTCGTCGGCACTTCCTCGATGGCGCGCTGAATGGCCTCGTGCTTCCCCTCGAACGGCACCTCGAGCTCGAGATCCGGCCGCAGTCCGGATGTGTGCGTCAGCAGGTGCCGGATGGTGATGCGATCCTTCCCGTAGCGCTCGAAGCCGGGGATGAAGGCCGAGGCGCGATCGGCAAGCCGGAGTTGTCCGTCTTCAACCAGCTGCATCACGGCGGTCGTCGTGGCGACGACCTTGGTGAGCGAGGCGAGATCGAAGATGGTGTCGAGCGTCATCGGCTCGACGGACGGCCGAAGAGCACGGTTCCCCATCGCCCTGCGGTACACCACCTGATCGCCGATTCCCGCGACGACAACGGCGCCGGGAAGCTGGTGATCGGCAATCGACTGCGTCACTAGCGGCTCGATCAGCGTCAGGCGGTCGGAAGACAGGTATGGTGCGCTAGGTGCGTTAGGTGCGCTAGGTGCGTTAGGTGCGCTAGGTGCGTTAGGTGCGTTAGGTGCGCTAGGTGCGACAGGTGCGACAGGTGCGACAGGTGCGACAGGTGCCTGGCCAGACGCAGTCACGCATGCCAGCAGAGCGACGACCGCCGTCACCAGGGAGCGATACATCACGACGGCGGAAGCTTACCAGACGCTCCGGCTACTTGAGCGAGGTCTCCGCCTTCATGCGGTTGCTGGTCGCCTGCGCGAAGAAGGTGACCCACGCGCGACGGATGCTGTCCACCTTTGTCACCTGTGTCTGATCCACGGCCGCGCCGGCCGACACCAGGTAGATGAACGCCTGCCGGTGCACCCGTGAGCTGTTCGACGAGGTCGGGTTCCTCGCGCCCATCGCGGCGATCACGTCTTCGACCCTCAGGTCGCGCCGCGTCCCGTTGAACGTGACGCCGATCTCCGGCGCGCTGGTGGCGTCGCGCCGCGGCACGACGTTGGTCGGCGCGTCTACGTAGAAGAAGTCCGGCACCTGCGACGGCGACAGCAGTCCCATCGCGTACTGGTCCAGCGCGCTGTATCGCTTCACGGCGTCCACGGTCTTGAACGCACCGCCGCCGAGGTCGTCGATCTTGTTGCCTTCCATGACCGACGCTTCCGAGTTGAGAAAGAAGCTCCAGTGCGCGAGATCGCGGCCCAGCAGCGAAGTCGAATTCCGGCCGTTGACGTCCTTGAACTGCATGAACGCCAGCCAGCGGTGACCGGCCTCCTGCCCCATCACGCTCAGCGTGTTGTTCTCCCCCAGGAATTTCTGGGCCGGGTTGTCGGGGAACTTCGACAGCGTGTCCATCATGACCACGCTGCGCAGGCGGCCGGCGCTGCCGAAGTCGGCGCTCGAGTTGAAGATGTCCACGCCTATGCCCCGGATCTCGTTGGCGACAATGGACTCGTACGAGAACGTGTTGCCCGACACGACAGACGTGTCGGTGAAGATCATCAGCTGGTCGTAGTTGTCGGGGTGCGTCTGATAGAAGTGCTTCGCCAAAGCGACCAGGTCGACATCGGACTCGCCCGAGAATCGCTCTCCGATCGCGACACTGCTCGAGACCTGCCCCGTCGTGCTCAGGTCCACCGGCTGGAATTGTCCCGAGTGCCCGGGGGCGATGCCGACGACGGCGTCCTTGATGCCCACGTTGGACGCATAGTGGTACTCCACGCTGCCGTCGGGCAGGAGCACGGCCTGCGCGGTGACGGTCTGCGCCGTGTCGAACGCACGGACGTTGCACCACGTGATCGTCGCGCCGTCGGCCCCGGTTGCCAGGAACACGCGGCCGCTGCCGGTGGACGGATCGAGATCCGAGAAGAACGGCGCCACGCGCGGCGGTCCGGTCAGGAACCGCGAGACGCTGCGGTCGGTGCTCGCGGTGTCGGCTTGCTCGAACGTGATGTTGCCGTCCGAGTTGAGAAACGCCTGCGTCTGGTCCTTGCCGTAGAACGAGAACGTGAACGGCACCGTGAACTGCGACGTGTCGTCGTCCGAAAGCGTGATGCGATTGCCCAACGCGGAGCGGAAGCCGTCCGCCGTGCGCGCCACGTCGTAGCTCGATCCGCTCCTGGTGAACTTCAGGTTCAGATTCTGCAGGTCGAACTGGTTGGCGCTGACGATGATGTCGCCTGGATCCTGGAGGACGGCGACGTTGCCGACGTCCTGAGAGTTGGTGCCCGTCTCGGCGAGCGGCAGCGCGAAGCGGCCTGCCGCGGCATGCAGCCAGAGGCTGTTCAGGACGCTCCAGCGGGGATCGCCGTCGAGGCGCGGCAGGCGCTTCGAGTCGGCATAAGCCT
>Ga0070670_100004852_pt1 | contig 11309 bp, 10 predicted proteins | sample KBSS63metaG_FD_64665 | JGI IMG/M metagenome (GOLD analysis project Ga0070670, IMG submission 64665) | Switchgrass rhizosphere microbial communities from Kellogg Biological Station, Michigan, USA - KBS S6-3 metaG | ecosystem: Host-associated > Plants > Roots > Rhizosphere > Soil ... | reverse complement strand
GTTTAGCAGTGGAGGAAGGGAACCAAAGGCTCCGGCGAGAAATAACTAAGCGACGGCCGCAGCGGCCGAAGGAGCGAGCGGGTCTCCACCGTTTCCGCCAAACTCCCTCACAATCGCGTCGATCTCGGATCCGTCCAGAACTTCTTTTTCGAGCAGTGATTCAGCAACTTTGTGCAGCAGCCGCAAATTGGTTTTCAGAAGCTCCTTAGCCTTGTGATAGCTATCCTGAATGATGCGTCTCACCTCTGCGTCGATCTCAATGGCCGTGCTTTCGGAATAGTCCACTTTCTGAGTGAAGTCTCTGCCCAAGAATATCTCTTCCTCTTTTTTTCCAAACGTCATCGGGCCGAGCTTTTCACTCATACCCCACTCGCAAACCATGCGCCGTGCCAGATCCGTCGCCTTTTCGATGTCGTTTCCAGCCCCGGTGGTCATATGATTGAGCACGAGCTCCTCAGCCACGCGACCGCCAAAGAGAATCACCAGATTATTTAGCAAGTATTCTCGCGGATAAGTGTGCTTCTCGTCCATCGGCAACTGTTGCGTCAATCCCAACGCCATGCCGCGGGGTATAATCGTCACCTTGTGAATCGGATCTGCCCCGGGCAATAGTTTCGCGACCAAGGCATGCCCCGCTTCGTGGTACGCGGTGTTGCGCTTCTCTTCATCGCTGATGATCATGCTGCGGCGCTCCGCGCCCATCATCACTTTGTCTTTGGCGAGCTCGAAATCGCGCATATCGACTTTTTCTTTGTTGTTGCGCGCTGCTAAAAGAGCTGCCTCGTTCACCAGATTTTCGAGATCGGCACCGGCGAAACCCGGAGTCGATCGCGCCAGCACGCCGATATCGACGTCAGTGCCCACCGGTACTTTCCGCGTGTGCACTTGCAAAATACCCTCGCGCCCTTTGACGTCCGGACGAGGGACAACCACACGGCGATCGAACCGACCCGGGCGCAGCAAAGCGGGATCCAAAACATCGGGCCGATTGGTGGCAGCAATCAGAATCACGCCTTCATTGGCTTCAAACCCGTCCATTTCCACAAGGAGCTGGTTGAGCGTCTGTTCACGCTCATCATGTCCGCCGCCAAGACCGGCGCCCCGATGCCGGCCCACAGCATCGATTTCATCGATGAAGATGATGCATGGCGCATTCTTTTTTCCTTGAACGAATAGATCGCGCACCCTGGAGGCGCCGACGCCGACGAACATCTCGACAAAGTCCGAGCCGCTGATGCTGAAGAACGGCACGCCCGCTTCGCCGGCGATCGCCCGCGCCAAAAGCGTTTTACCCGTTCCTGGCGGGCCGACGAGCAAGCAACCTTTGGGAATTCGTCCGCCGAGCTTAGTAAATTTCTTGGGGTCCTTTAAAAATGCGATGATTTCCTGAAGGTCGTCTTTCGCTTCATCGACGCCGGCAACATCGCTGAACGTCACTCGATGCTGGTTTTCAGTGAGCAATTTCGCGCGGCTTTTGCCGAACGACATCGCTTTCCCGCCGCCGACTTGCATTTGCCGCATGAAGAAGATCCACACCCCGATGAGTAGAAGCATCGGGAACCAGTTCAGCAAAAGAACCATGTACCAGGGCGAATCTTCCTCGGGTTTTGCGGCTATTTTAACTTTCTTTTCGCGTAAGGACTTGACTAGTTCGGGATCATTGGGCGCAAAGGTTCGAAAGCGTTCCCCGTTTTTGTATTCTCCCTGAATATTATGGCCCTGAATCGTGACCTTTTGCACATCGCCGCGATCCACCGACGTCATGAACTCGCTGAAAACAATCTCCGGCTCGCGGCCGTGCTGCTTATTGAAAACGCTGAATATGGCGAGAAAAATCAGCGCCAGGACCAGCCATAGCGCAATGTGTTTTGATGACTGACTCAACCGTTCCTCCAGGTTTTAGAAACGAAAAAAAGTGTAACACACGGGATTACTTCGATCAATCATAACGTATCACGTGTTAAGTCTCGATAGACAAAGCTTTTTATGTGCACAACGCGCTCGGTTCTCTCGCGCACGAGCGCGCTTTCGCTTCTGCCATAACCAGGAATCCAAAGAATTTCTTGCCCCATGACGAGAAGTGGCAATGTCGCCCTAATCGACAATGGAATCTTATGCTCGATGAATAGATCTTTGAGCTTTTTATGTCCAGGCACACCTAAAGGCTTGAAACGGTCGCCCTGACGAAAGTTTCGCACCAATAACGGCTCTGTCAAGCAAGACGCATCAAAAAGTGCTTCTGTCAGATCGGTCGGAAATCTCGCCGCAGCGCTTAAGACTTCCGCGTACAATTCAGATCCGGCTTCACGAATCCGAAGCGGCGTGCCGATTTTGAGCTCGTAGCTGTAACAAACCCGGTGCGCTCCGCGCGAAGTTTTCCCCAGCCGTAATCGATCATACTCGCAGACAAACTCCCATCCACCGGGAATCGAAAGCTTACCTTGCGCGGGTCCCTTATCAATTAGACGCAGCAAGGCTTCAATGTGAATGAAATCAATCCCGCGGAGATGACCGCGCGCTTGCTCGATCCAGTAACGCAGAATTCGTCTTTGGAGTGCTTTGGGCTGCTTCAGCAGAGCGCTGCGAAGCAACTCTCCATCAGCAAAAACAGAGCCATACGTCTGCAGAGTCAAAGTATGTAACAAGGCATCTTCATCACGAACCAGACCGGCTTGCTGACTCACGCGAGCTGAGACTCCATCACCGGCACGCACGCGAATTTTCGGCAAGAGCTCCAGGCGAATCCAGTTCCGCAGGTACGTCCTATCCTGATTGGTCTGATCCGTGCAGTAGGCGATGCTTCTTGTACTCAGATAGTGCAAAACATCAGTCTTGGAGATATCCAGCAGCGGGCGTACAACAGTAAGCGATGACGATTTTTCTGACGGAATGTGAATCTGCTGCAGCGGCGCCATCCCACCCAACCCTCTAAGCCCGGCACCGCGAAGAAACCACATCAGAACCGTCTCAGCCTGATCATCTTGTGTATGCGCGGTCGCAACCTTGGAAAGCTTTCTTGAAGCGACTAGCTCAGCGAAAAACCGATAGCGCTCCGCCCGCGCCAACGCTTCGAGATTTCCCCTTCCCGCCGCCGATCTCAGGCGCGGCAGATCCACCGCTCGCATATGAAATGGAAGTTTCAGTTCCTCAGCCAATCTCTCGACAAACATGGCATCTTGTTGCGCGGCGTTCCCGCGAATCCCATGCTGCAGATGCGCCACTTCGAGATGCAGATCCCATTCGTTTTTAAATTCGCAGAGCAGATGCAACAACGAAACGGAATCCGGACCACCGGAAACTGCCACGAGCAGGCGATCACACAAGCGAAGCAGGTTGTGCTTCATTGCATAGTCCTTAAAGATGTCGCGCAGCTCACTCATCGCTCAGAAGCTTAATTTCCCCGCGTACCCGGTCATCTCGACGTAGCCGGCGCCGCTGACAGACTTTCCGCTGGCTCTTCCACGAACGTCGACGGCGCCCTCCCAATACGTCACTCGGGTGCTGCGATTGGTGATCAACTCCTGATTCTGAAATGCCGGATTGATTTCGAGCTCGATCTGTTCGGTCGGCAACGTAACTTTCCATCTCATCGGGTAATCCGCGCCGCTCGTCGGACTGCGCCAGCGCCCCAACGCCTCGACCCGATAATCATTCAGCTTGAGATGCCGAGTGGAACCGTCGGCCTGCACCAAAGTACCACTCGAATAGGGATCAACAGTTCCGTCCTTTCGGCGCATCAGGTAGAGCATGAGCTCGGTCCGGTCGTCGAGTTGAATGCTGAACCAATCCCAGCCGACTTGATCTTGCCCCAGCTGGTTACTGCCAAATTCGTGGTCCATCCAGCTCAGACCGCGGACCCCCTCGGTCTTACCATCGATGGTCAGTGCACCGTCAGTTTGCATGCGCGTCAAAGAGTAGTAGTACGACGCGCGCCCTTCCCCGGCGGCTTTTTGGCTGAGACCATTCGAACCGTGCAGCACTGGCGGCTTGAGCGATTTTAAATTGAGCCGCAATTCGGTGCCGCGGTCGCTCACTTCGATTTTGTGATTATTATGATCGCCTTCGACCTTCCAATCCTCGTTCCAAACGAAATAGCGATCGGTAGCAGCGCCGGCTTTGCCGTTGTAACCGCGATTGATTCTTTCTCGATAACGAAATTTCTTGGCGTAAATGTCGGAAAGCGCGAAGTGCGCCATGTACAATTCGCTGAACGGCGGCTTGTCCTTCGCCTCGTTCTGCCGATCGCGCAGACCGAAGCGAAAAAAGGTGACCTGGTAGCCGTAGCGCCTGCCGCTTTCGCTTTCGAGATGTCCGGTGTAATACCACCATTCGGTTTTGAAGTTTGGATGGGAGTAATGATCTTCGGGAAAGGTGATTTTGCGGCCGGGCAGAGCCAACTGGTACTTAAACCCGGAACCGAGATGCTCACCCTCCCCTCTCCCATTTTGGGCGAGGGTAAGAATCAGGGAAACGAAAATAAATGCCCGAAGCGCAAGTAACCTGAGTGTGTAATTCGGGGGCATGATTGCAGTGGGTTTTTGACTAGTGTTATAGGGACCGTATGAAGCAAGAATATACGCGCGAAACTCTGCTCACAACCGTCGCTGAATTGCAGCGAAAGCTCGGCCCTTCCGATCTATGCATCATAGATGTCCGACCCGCGGAAGACTACGCCAAGGGGCACATTCCCGGCGCGACGCATTTCGATCTGTTCGGATTGAGTTTGATCGATACCAGCGAAGCACCGCTCAAAGCTTTCATGTTCATGATTCACCACGTGCTGGAGCTGCGCGGCGTCGACGAAAACAAGCAAGTTGTTTTTTACGAAGCGAATTCCGGCATGCGGGCAGCGCGCGGAGTCTGGTTTCTCGAGTACTACGGTCACCCCAACGTAAAAATGCTCGACGGAGGTTTTGATGCCTGGAAAGCAGCCGGCGCGCCGGTGACAACGGTAGCAACCTCGCCCAAGGCGGCGACATTTAACAGCGTCGAGAGTCGAGAAGTCTTGGCGACGGCGGAGGACGTTTTGCGTTCGCTCAACAAAAAGGAAATCGCCATCCTCGACACTCGTAGCCGCGGTGAATTCTTGGGCACCCATGTACGCGCCGCTCGCGGCGGCGCGATTCCGGGCGCAATTCACATCGAGTGGACCGACAACATCGCGGCCGACGGAAAGTTCAAACCGAACGCGGAGCTCCAAGCCATGTACGAGAAAGCGGGGATCACGCCGGATAAGGAAGTCGTATCTTACTGCCAGGGCGGCTACCGCGCGGCTCACAGCTATGTGGCTCTCCGGTTACTCGGGTTCCCGAGAGTCCGCAACTACATCGGTTCATGGAAGGAATGGGGCGACCGCACCGATTTGCCGTTGGAGATACCGACGAAGTAATCACGGATGATTCACCGCACAAAGTAGGGGCGCAGCATGCTGCGCCTCTACAATCTTTCCAGCCCTTCGGTGCTTCGCGCCTTCGTGGTAAAAAATTTTCCTCAAGCGCAGCGCACCACATGAGCAAACGACTGCTCACCGCAGCTGATCGTCCTCGTCTTCAGGCAAGCCGATTGGGGGCACGGTGCCGAAGCGCGCAAAGTCACGTTTTCCTATTCCGCTGTAAGTATGTTTTGATTCCCGATGAAAGTTGCGCTCGAGAAGGGCTTCTTCCGCAACAAAGGGATCGAAGCCGCAGCTGATCCAGATGAACGGCATATCGCCACGGTCGCGCTGGCCAATGGCCATATCGATTTTTCGCTCAATATTTCCCCTGTTCTCAAACATTGTGCTCTATTGATGAACACAAACGCGACAGCGTTCCGAGGCTCTTGGTTTCGTCTTCAGTAATAAACCCGTCACACTCTGCTCAAGCGCCGAGGACGAATCATTCGACTCGCGTTAGGACAAGTCGCGACGAGGGCGCCATTATCATTTACAATCGATCTAGCTCTGATCTAAGTTCAAACCAAAGGAGATACGCCCATGCGCACACTCGATCTACTGGCCAGCGACTCATCTCATTTGCCGTTTCTCTATGTTTTCAAGGAATCGAAAGTCATGGAGAAGTACGGCTATGAGATCGATTTGCATATTGTCGGCGGCCGCAAAGCTCCGACCATGGCGCATCGCGCGAAGCTCGCCCTCGCGGGCGAGATCGATTTTCTTAGTGGGCTGCATCACGAAACATATCGGGAGCGCGCAAAGGGTGAAAAACGCCTGACCTATTTGGCGCAAGCGCAGAACAATTGGGACGATCGACTGGTAGCGCTGGCGGAAATCAGAAAGGTGGAAGATCTGAAAGGACGAAAAATTGTTTGCCACTCCAAAGCGCCGTGTGTTTCCGGCAATCTGCGCGCGGTATTGCGAGACTGCGGACTCAAACCGGAAGAAATCAACATCGATGTCATCGATGATACTTCGGGAAAATTTCTCGAATTCGTCGATGAAATCACTGCAGGGAAAGCCGTCGCGGCGCTCGTTGACATGCCGTTCGATCTCTACGGCATCAAAAAGGGATTGCACATCATCGATCTCCCGGACCGGCCGGTGATTCACAACACGACCCTGTTGGCGACCAGCGATTACATCAAAGCCAATGAGGAAACCGTCGACGCTTTCATCAAAGGATTTATCGAAGCGCTGCATTTCTTCAAAACCAAACCAGCGGAAGTCATCGCGATCCTGAAAAAGAACTTGGCCCAGCGCTATGGGTTGGAAGATGACGAATATTACGTGCATCTGCAGCGAGAATGGAGCAAGTTGCTTAACCAGAAGCCCTATCCGCTGCCGGCGGCAATCCAAAATGTTTACGATCTCGATGTGGGGAAGAATCCGCAAATGCGCCACATCGGCCCCATGGAGCCTTGGGATTTACACTATCTCAGAAAAATCGACGACAGCGGTTTCATCGATCGGCTGTACGCGCAATAATAAAATTGCCACGTGGCCAAGTTTCGCGTGAGTGAGCGTCTCATCGATGGCGAAACCATTCACAGTAGTCACCGGTTTGTTATTGGCCGGAGTGCTCGGTGCACCGCCGGTCTATGGCGCCGAATCTGGATCTCCAAAAAAATTCATGTTGACCAGCTCGGTTTTTCAAGCCGGAGCGGAGATTGCGCGAAAATATAGTTGCGACGGCGACGACGTTTCTCCACCTCTGCGATGGGAGAATCCCCCGGCCGGCGCAAAAGCATTTGCGATGATCGCAGACGATCCCGACGCGCCCGGCGGAACGTGGGTCCATTGGCTGATTTACGATCTGCCGGCAGAAACAAAGGAGCTGTTCGAAAGCGTGCCAAAAACAGAGGTATTGACCAACGGCGGCAAACAAGGAGTGAACGATTTTGGCAAAGTCGGCTACGGCGGTCCCTGTCCGCCGCCCGGTTCCGCGCATCGATACTTTTTCAAGCTCTATGCGCTCGACGCCGCAACCAATTTAAAACCCCGAGCCATGAAACAACAATTGCTAGACGTCTTGAAGCCGCATTTGCTCGGCGAAGCTGATCTCATTGGCCGCTACAAACGCTAGGCGCTGATACACGCGGACAGCCAAGCGGAAGTCGCTACTTGACGTCAATGATCAGTGGACCTCTGCGCAGGGGCTGGGGTTGAATAATCTGCGGGCCGGCATCGCTGAATAGCAGCGGCTCACCGATTTGCCATAGATAGATTTGCTGTGAGTTGCCTTCCGAGTCGCGAAAGGATTCGGCAGTCTTCGGTTGCCAATCGCCCATATCAAAGGCATAGGAGATCACGCGCGCGCCGCGATTAAGTTGTCTGAGCAGTTGCGGTCGAACCGCGAGATTGCCATCGTAGGAAAGATACAGGGTCACCACGGACGCGGGAGATAAATCGGCAGTAAGAAAGTCTTGTTGTCGGATCTGGACCAGCTTTTCCACTCCGGCATGCCGTACATTCTCTCGCGCCAATTTTGCCAACCCTGGATCGATCTCGAAACCCACTGCGTGGACCCCGTATTTTTTCGCCGCCGCGATCACCACTCTCCCGTCGCCGCATCCCAAATCGTAAACAACGTCGCTATTCTTAAGCTTCGCGAGCGCCAGCATTCGATCGACAACCTCATTCGGCGTCGGATCGAAGGGCGCCACTTGACCGCGTGTGCGCGTGCGCACATCGGTCCGCGGATCGTCGGCAATAAGGGGCTCCTCTTGCACGCTGCCCGGCACATATTGCGTCATGACGGTTGAATCGTAGGCCGGCACATCGACGAACACTACGCTCGGCGGATGATGAAAAAACCATGGAAAATGTAGACGGTGCGGAGCGACTCCCAACACAAGTCGCGGCCGGTTCGCGCTATGGACGGGCGGCAGGAATATTCCGCCACCTCGATGAAATTGGCCTGGCGCGATCTGCGGGTTGCCCGGAGCGAACACTCTAGGAGCTGTGAAGTTTTGTCCTGACCGCAACGAGCCTTGCGTGATTGCTGGAACATTGGACGGCGGTGAAACCACAATTGTTCCGGATGGACCCGGTGCGCCGGAGGCTCGGCCGGCACCGGCTAAACCACGAATGCCTTGACCTCGAGCCATACCACTCGTGGCAAAGACCAGGATGAAGCCCGCTAGCCATACCATCCGCTGCATAAATCCTCCCAAGGCCGCGGAAGGATACTAGGGGGGCGGTTAGATCAAGTCAACTGCCTAGAACTTGGCTGATTGGACAGAGTGGCGAATCCTAGAGCTTTCGTCGGTTACGGTAACGGCCGTTTATGAAGAAAGGCGCGAGCAACGTTGCAACGGCTTGCAATCATAACTGTGCGAGAGCTAAGGGAGCCGCGGTGCTATTTCGATCGGCTGATCGGTGCGACATCATCGGCGCGGATGTAGCCGGGTGGATTGCCGTGTTTCGAACGAATCTCGACCCAATCGCCAACGGAGCGGACCACGGTGAGCTGAGTTCCCTTGCTGATTTGTGTGACAATTTTCGAGGAGCTCGCCGGTGCCTCGTAGACCGACGCCGTGCGCGCACTCTCATACGTTCCGGGTTCAACACCGCCGCGTCCGCGCAAAGAACCGGCAGAAGTGGCGGGAGCCGGTTGCTCGATGGACCGCGCTACTGGTCGGGGCGTGCCGCTATTCCGAAGCGCCGCGAGTGTTTCGACCTCACGGTTTGTGTCCGCCAATTTTTTTTGCACCGCAGCCAGGTCGTTGCTGCTCTCTTGCAGTTTGGCCTTGAGATCCTCGATCTCGCTCCTGGTTCCTTGATGCTCCTGCCGTAAGGTCGCGAGTTGCGTTTCGAGATCCTTGATCGTTGCGTCCTTTTCCTCAAGGCTTCTCTGTTGTTGTTCTAGAATGGGTCCGAAGTCTCTCCGCTCCCGGTTTCCGCCAACCAGATAAACGCCCAAGGCAAAAACGCCGAGTCCTAGAATCAAAATCGCTTTGGATTTGACAGTAAGTCTTCCGTTTTCAACAGGCGATGGCGGCAGTTCCCAATCGTCGTCCTTGTGCGGCCACTCGGGTTCTGAGGACTGCAGCAAGTCCGCCCGGCAATAAGGACAGGTCAAAGCGTCGAAAGTAATACTATTCGCGCAATGGGGGCAAAGGCGAGTTTGAATTTTTGGCTGTGGCATTGACGACATTCGGATAGATCGATCTATGAGCTAACCATTCGTATTCTGAATGTTATCAAAACTGGGGTCAAGCTTTTCTTTATTGCTTTTCTCGCTCTGAGCTTGCCTGCGCTGCCAACCTTGGGCTATATCCACGCAGGAAGGAGTTCTACGGATGGCTTTAATCATCAGTGAACCGCAGACCCATAAGCTCGTCGACATGCCTCAAGCTGTGGCTTTGCTCGACAAAATGTTCCGCGATCGCGCGGCCGGCAAAATGCGCAGTGTGCCGCGCCGGCGGCTCAAAGGCAGCGAAAAACAGCTCAACATGATGGCGGCTTGGCATCAAGACATGGACCTCATTTGCCTCCGCTCCTATGCCGCGGAGGCCAACACGATCACGCTTTATCATGGCCGGAAAGGCGGCATTCAGGCGATCATCAACATGGGATTTCTCAGTAGTCTGCGGACTGGTGCTGCGACGGGTGTTGCGGCCAAGTATCTTGCGCCAGCCAACAGTAAAGTCCTCGGGATCATCGGGCCGGGCTGGCAAGCGACCTTTCAGGTGGAAGCGGTAGCCGCAGCTTGTCCGATCGAGCAAGTGGTCGTCTGGGGAAGAACGCCGAAACGGCGCAAAGATTTCATCAAGCAAATGAGTAAGGTGGTTAAAGCCGATTGGCAGGAAGCGATGAGCGTCGACGAGGTTGAAGCAGCCTCGGATATTTTGGTGGTTTCTACAGACTCGACCACGCCGGTCGCGACCGGTGGAAGTCTGAAAGACGAAGTTTTAGTTGCCTCGATCGGCGCCAACGCCACTGTCAAGCATGAGGTCTCAAATAATTTGATCCGCCGCATGGATCTGATCGTCGTCGACGATCTGGCAGCCGCCAGGGCGGACAGCGGCGACTTGGTCGAAGCCTGTCAGACCCGCATTGCTCGTTGGGAAGATATCTGGCCGCTAGAAAAGATTGTCGCTGAAGGCGTACCGCAGCCGCGTCCCAAAAGAATTTTCTTTCAGTCCAATGGCATCGCCGATGAAGACCTCGCCGTCGGGAAGTATGTGCTCGATCAGGCCAAACGAAAGAAATTAAAAATGCGCGACGTCACGGAGATCTAAAATTCTTATTTGTGTCTCGCGTGGGTCGCCGGCAGTCATCCCTACGGCTTGACAAACTTCAGCACAAAACGATCGCTCTTGTCGCGCTCCTTGACCACGCTGAAATCCCTGGTGTCTTCCGGGCGGCTCAGCATCTGCCCTTCTTTTTCCAGCCGAAATCCTGCCGAAGTCGCTTCTTTGATGACGAGGGTCTTGTCCATGCGGTGAAGCGTTTTCGCAACCGAATCGCCCGTCCCTTCCTTGGCCGAATGGTCAACGACACCGTAACTGCCGCCCCGTTTAAGCGCGCCAAAGATTCGCCGGTTCATCGACGGGCGGACATCCGCAGGAACCTCATGATAATCGAGATGGATCAGCACGAAGTCGAGCGAAGCATCTTGCGGTAACGCGAGCTTCTCGAACGGTCCGTCGATAATTCGCACGTTCGACATTGCCGGCTGCTTCACCCGTTCATGCAGCTCCGGGCGCGGCGTCATGTTGGCCGCATACACGACTCCCTCGGGGCCCACCAACTGGGAAAGAATCGCCGTGTAATAGCCGCGGCTGGCGAAGATATCCGCGACCTTATCGCCCGCTTTCACTCCGTAGAACGCCATGACTTCGTCGGGCTTGCGCACGGCATCGATTGC
>Ga0070670_100004849_pt1 | contig 11312 bp, 10 predicted proteins | sample KBSS63metaG_FD_64665 | JGI IMG/M metagenome (GOLD analysis project Ga0070670, IMG submission 64665) | Switchgrass rhizosphere microbial communities from Kellogg Biological Station, Michigan, USA - KBS S6-3 metaG | ecosystem: Host-associated > Plants > Roots > Rhizosphere > Soil ... | reverse complement strand
AGGAGGGGACGGAGTTCGGACAAGTTCGAAGTGTGAAGGTCGAAGTTCGAGGTAAGTCGGAAGTAGTTGTCTACTTCGAAGTTACGTCAAACTTCAACCTTCGACCTTCGAACGTCAGAATCGCCCGGCTCGGCGCACGACGCGTGACAGCCCCGCCAACCGCCAGCGGCTGCATGGAGACGCGATAGTATTGCCTTCGGTTCGGATGGGCGATGCGCCACCATTTCTCGAGCTGCGCGGAATCGTCAAGCGCTTCCCCGGCGTCCTCGCGCTGAGCGGCGTCGGTCTCGACCTACGTCCCGGCGAAGTGCACGCACTGCTCGGTGAGAACGGCGCCGGGAAATCGACTCTGATCAAGGTCATTTCCGGCGTGTACCTGCCGGACGCGGGCGACATTCATATCGACGGCCGAGCTGTCCAGGTCCGCAATCCACACGATGCGCAGGCGCTTGGCGTCAGCACCATCTATCAGGAGTTCACGCTCGCGCCCGACATGACGGTCGCCGAGAACATTTTTCTCGGACGCGAGCCGCTGCACGTGCGTGCCTTGTCCATCGTCGATCGCAAGGCGCTGATCCGTCAGACCCGTGACGTGCTCGCCTCTCTCGACCTGCAGATCGATCCCGAAGCCACGGTCAAGCATCTCGGCGTGGCGCAGCAGCAGATGGTCGAAATCGCAAAGGCGCTGTCGCTCGACGCCAGGCTGATCATCATGGACGAGCCGACGGCGACGTTGACCTCGCACGAGATCGATCGCCTGTTCCAGGCAATCGGCCGTCTCACACAGCGGAATGTGGCGGTCATCTACGTCTCGCACCGGCTGAACGAGGTGAAGGCGGTGTGCGATCGGGCGACGATCCTTCGCGACGGTACCTTCGTGGCCACTGTACCGGTCGCCTCGACGACGATCGACGAAATGATCCGCTTGATGGTCGGACGCGACTTGAAAGACAAGTTCCCGAAGGTCAAGTCGGAACCGCGCGAGGAGGTGCTCCGCGTCGAGCAGCTCACGCGCAAGGGCGAATTTCACGGGATCAGTTTCAACGTCAGAAGCGGCGAGATCGTCGGGATCGCGGGGCTCGTCGGCTCGAAGCGAACCGAGACGGCGCGGGCGATATTCGGAGCCGATCCGATCGACAGCGGCCGCATCTTCCTCCGAGGCCAGCCGGTCAACGTGCGCACGCCTGGCGATGCCATCGCGCACGGCATCGCGCTGGTACCCGAAGACCGCAAGCGTCACGGTATTTTCGCCACCCTGTCTGTGTGGGAGAACGTGGTGCTGAGCGCACTCCGGCGGTTCTCGCGCCGAGGCATTCTCGACGTGCGCCGCGAGAAGCAGCGCGCGCAGGAGTTCGTCGCCTCGCTTCGCATCGCGACCTCGGATCTCGACAAACGCGTGCTCGATTTGAGCGGCGGCAACCAGCAGAAGGTCGTCATTGCGAAGTGGCTCAACACCAACGCCGAAGTCTTCCTCTTCGACGAGCCGACCCGCGGCATCGACGTCGGCGGCAAGATCGAGGTCTATCGACTGATGGGCGAGCTGATCTCCCGTGGCGCTGCCATCGTCATGATTTCGTCAGAGCTCCCGGAAATTCTCGGCCTCAGCGATCGCATTCTCGTCATGCGCGAAGGGAGGATCTGCGGTGAGTTCGACCGCGCCGACGCCACCGAAGAGAAGATCCTGAACTGCGCGCTGCGAGGCGCGGCATAGCGTTGCGGAAGATGCGTTGGAGCCGGATCGGCATGCCCGCGGTCATCGTGGCGCTGGCGATCGTCTTCGGTTCCATCAATCCGAACTTCTGGAGCGCCACGAACCTGTCGAACGTCTCGCGTCAGATGTCGATTCTGGCGCTGCTGGCGCTCGGCCAGACGTTCGCGATTCTGAGCGGTGGCATCGACCTGTCGGTCGGGTCACTGCTGGCCCTTGTCAGCGTGATTTGCGCCCAGCAAATGAAGAACTTCGGCCTGGTCGAGGGTATTGCCGCAGGGATTCTGGCGGGCGGCTTCGCCGGGCTGGTCAACGGCCTCATCATCGCGAGGGCACGCGTCCCGCCATTCATCGCGACGCTGGGCATGCTGGTCGCCGCGCGCGGCGCCGCCCTGACGCTCAGCGGCGGTCTGCCGATCGCGGGCCTGCCACGCGAATTTCTGGTCCTCGGCGCCGGCTACCTCGGCCCCTTCCCGATTCCGACCGTCATTGCCGTCGTCGCCTTCGTGCTGGCGCACGGCATCCTGCGCCGGACTCGCTTCGGCCGCTACGTGTACGCCATGGGCAGTAACGAGGAAGCCGCGGTGCTCTCTGGCATCAACGTCGCGAACTATAAGATGCTGGTGTACATCACCAGCGGGCTGTTTGCGGGCATTGCCGGCGTGATCCTGACGTCGCGTGTGATTTCCGGCCAGCCGACGCTCGGCGAAGTCCAGGAGTTGTATTCAATCGCCGCCGTGGTGATCGGCGGCGGCAGAATCAGTGGTGGAGTCGGAGGAATCGGCACGACGCTGATGGGCGTGCTCGTTCTCGGCATTCTCGGGAACGGGCTGAACCTCGTGCAGGTCTCCTCTTACATCCAGAACATTGTCATCGGCGCGATCATTGTCGGCGCGGTCTACGTCGACCTTGCTCGGGAACGTCGTCGGTAATGGAGACCTGACATGATTGAAGCGATGAAGAAGGGCGCTGCGGTCGCCTTCGCGGCGCTGGTGTTGATCGGTTGCGGACGCGGTACACAAACATCCCAGGAAGCCGCGTCGCCAGGGCCCGCGCAGGCCAGCGTGACGGATGCGGTCACGGAATATGCGCGACCTGCCAAACCGGCAAAGGCGTACCGGATCGGTGTGTCCATTCCGCATCTCGCCAATCCGCATTATGTGGGGCAGGCCTACGGCTACATCGACGAGGCACAGAGTCTCGGGGCGCAAGTGACGCTGCTCGAAGCCGGCGGTTACGAGCACCTGGACAAGCAGGTGTCTCAGGTCGAGGACCTCATCGCCAGCAAGGTCGACGCAATCATCATCGCTGCCATCAGCGGCCCCGGCACGGTTGGCGCGGTCGAGGCGGCCGCCGCAGCAGGAATCCCGGTCATCAACGTCAACGTGATGACCGACAGCGACAAGGTCGTGACGAGAATCCGCTCCGACGACGACGTGATTGGCCGCATGCAGGCCGACTTCATGGGGGAACGCCTGAAAGGAGCCGGCAACATCGTCATGCTGCGCGGCGCACCCGGGACATCATGGGCAGAGATTCGTGGGAACGCCTTCAGAAAAGAGCTTGCCGCGAAGTACCCGAACGTGAAGGTGCTCGGGGAGCAGTACTCCCAGTCAACACCGGCGGATGGATTGCGCCTGATGGAGGACTTTCTGCAGACGTTTCCGCAAATCAGCGGTGTCTACAACGGCGCCGACTCCACCGCAGTCGGTGCCGCGCAGGCTGTGAAAGGGGCGGGCAAAGCCGGCTCGATCGTGATGACCGCAACGGATTTTCAGATCGATACGGAAAAATTCATTCGCGAGGGAGTGATCTCCGCTTCCGTCTTGCAGCAGCCGGTGACGATGGGACGGTGGGGTGTTCGGGCGGCGATCAGCTATCTCGAGAAAAAGCCCGTGCCGCCAGTGATGTTTACAGGACTGATGACGGCCACAAAAGAGAACCTGGACAACCTCGACCTGACGGCCGTGCGCGCGCCGGCGGGCTGGACCCCGCCGGCGCGATGACGACTGCCGTCAGATGCCGTCGGTCGTCTTGAACCTGTTATCGAGATAAACGTTGCCGGCGCTGCCCGACTGGAACGCGTCGATACCGCTATTCGGCGTGCCGTCGTTTGATTCGATGGTATTGAGCGACGACGAGACGAGGTGGAAGCCGGCAACGTTGTTCTTGGCCCTGTTCCCGACAAGCGTGTTGGTGCCCGACTGACTCAACGCGAAGCCCGCAAACGCGTTGCGAATCGCGGTGTTGTCTTCGAGCAGATTGCCGTTCGACTGAAACAGTGCGAAGCCGTTTTCAGCATTCCCGTTCGCGGTATTGGCGGACAGTTGATTGTTTGAAGAGAGGTTGAGCGCGAAGCCCGTCGCCGCATTGTTGTTTGCCGTGTTCTCTGAGAATACGTTGCCGTTCGAGAACAAGTGAATCTCGAAGCCATTCCTGCCGTTGAGATTGGCAGTATTGCCGGCGAACGTATTGCCGGTGGATTGACCGGGCGCGAAGCCGGCGAATTCATTGCTGTTGGCCGTGTTGCCGTACAGGTAGTTGCCGGACGAACCTGCCACGGCAAATCCGAACTGATTGCGGTTCGCGATGTTGCCGACCAGCGTATTTCCAACGGAGTTCAGGACCAGGAAGCCCCGGACAAACCCTGCCACCTCACAGTTCCGAACCGTCACCTGGGTTCTGCCTTCGAGGCGGACGCCCACGGGAAGATCGCCCGAAATCACGTGACCGCCACAGTCGAGGGTGATGTGGTCCGCCATGATGACGATGTCGCCGTCGTGATCGTCGGTCAGAATCGTGTCGGTCGAGATGTACAAGGTGCCGAATGTATTGGCCATACTCGGCGCGGCAGCGATGGCGATCACCGCCACCGCGAGAACGAATGTTTCGATGCGTCGATTCATGTGCGCTCCTCCAAGAAAGCGGAATGCCGACTGCCGTTCGGGCGGGCACCCGCCACCGGGATATGTGTCAAACCGGCCCAGAAGGGCTCACCTGGGTCGTCGTGTCTTGTAAAGGAAAGACGGGCGGCAAGCGTATGGGCCTACGATCCCGAAGCCTGCGCGCCAACTGGTTGAATTGAGGAGGAAAACATGTTGAAGAAGTGCACTGTCGCGATAGTCCTGGCTGTTCTCGTCACGACGAGCCCGTCGGCGCAAGATGCCAGAACCGCCGTGGCAAACGCGTCAAAGGCCATGGGAGCCGACAGCCTGCGCTCGGTTCAATACACTGGGTCCGGGTACGACTTCGCATTCGGTCAGGCGTACAGCCCGACGTCGCCATGGCCGAAGTTCGCGGTCAAGTCGTACACGCGGTCGATCGATTTCGAGCATCCCGCCTCTCAGGCGACGCGCGTACGCACGCAGTTCGAGAACCCGCCGCGCGGTGGTGGGCAGCAGCCGCTGGCCGGCGAGCAAACGCAGAACCAGACGATCATCGTCGGGCCGAACACGCCGTGGGCGCAGCAGCTGGAAATCCTGGTTACGCCGCACGGTTTTTTGAAAGCCGCGGCGACCAAGCCGGTGACCGTGCGGACACAGACGACCGGCGGAAAGCGCTATACGGTCGTCACCTTCACCGGTGACAACAAAGCACCGGTCAACGGCTACATCAATGACCAGAACCTCGTCGAGCGCGTGGAGACCCGGATTGACAATCCCATGCTCGGCGACATGGTGTACGAGTCGCTGTATTCCGATTACAAGGATTACAACGGCGTGAAGTTCCCGTCACACGTCGTGCAGAACCAGGGCGGGTGGCCGCTGCTGGATCTCACGGTGAGCGACGTGAAGCCGAATGCTGCCGCGGCGATTCAGCCGCAGGCGGGTGCCGGCGGGGCGGCGCAAGCCAATGCGCCGGCCGGCGTGCCGACGGAGAAGATTGCTGACGGCGTCTACTTGATTCGCGGCGCAGGCGCCATCAGCCTCGCGTTCGACTTCAAGGACTACGCCGTGATCATGGAAGGGCCGGGCGACGAAGCGCGCGGCGAAGCGGTGATCGCCGAGACGAAGAAGCTCATCCCGAACAAACCGATTCGATATCTGATCAACACGCACCACCATTTCGATCATTCGAGCGGCCTGCGGCCCTTTGTCGCCGAAGGGGCGACGATTGTCACGCACCAGGTGAACAAGGCGTGGTTCGAAAAAGTGCTCGCCAGTCCGCGGACACTGAGCCCCGATCGTCTGCAGCAAGCGAAGAAGAAAGTCACGGTCGAAGCCGTCGACGACAAGAAGGTCCTGACCGACGGCAATCAGGTGATCGAGCTGTACCACATCCGCGGCAACGGGCATAACGCAGGTCTGCTCTTCGCGTATCTTCCGAAGCAGAAGATCCTGATTCAGGCGGACATGCTCGGCGTGCCCACGCCGAACGCTCCGCTGACTCTCAGTCCGTACGGCGAGAACTTCCTGATGAATCTGGACCGGCTGAAGCTTGACGTGGCGACGATGATACCGATTCACCTGCCGGCGAATGCCAAGCCGGTCATGTGGGCCGATGTGATGAAGTCACTAGGACGTAGTTAGTGGGTGGGTCGTGGTTGGTGGTTGGTGGTCAACCACCGACCACTTGCCATTCCGATCTGATGCCTTATGTGCGACAGCCGAAGCAAGCACGGTGTGCCTCCGGCGGTCGCGATGATCTCGCCGATCATTCCGGTATCGGCACGCGGCGTTTCAGTTCGTCGAACCAGTTGACGACGACGTTGATTTGGGTGGCCTGTTCCGTCGGGGCATCCCTGATCATCAGGAAGCGCCGGCCGTCTGGCGTGACGTCGTAGGTGACGCCCGTCGCTGGAAACGGGCTGGCCAGGTAATCACCTTCGAAGAGCATCGCCGGGCGCCCCGCCGCAAACGTCGGCTGCGTGATGATCTGCACGGCCATCATCTTGTTCGCGATGCGATAGAACAATTCGCGGCCGTTCGGGTTCCAGACCGGCTCGATGCCCCGTCGGTGGAGATTTGCCACTTGCCCCCGCCACGCGGATATGGCTGGACGTAGATCTCCGGCCGGCCGGATTCATCGGATACGTAGGCAACCCACTTGCCGTCTGGCGAGAACCGTGGGGCCCCTTCGGTCGCGGGCGTACCGAGAAAGGCCGTTCGTGTGTGGTCCTTCACCGATGCGATCCAGATATCGCGCTGCGTCTTTGGATCGGTGCGGAAGAACGCAAGGAGTTGCCCATCTGGAGAGAACGACATCGGCGTATCGGACACCTGCGTCGATGTGCTCAGCCGCTCCTGCCCGCCGCTCCCGTCCGCCATCTGCCAGAAGATGCTCGCCGGTGCGCCTTCGCGATTCGAGCGAACCGCGATTCGTGTTCCATCTGGACTCCACGTCGGCGCGTCGTTCTGAGTTCCGTCGAATGTGATGCGTGTCAACGAGTCTCGGGTCGTGTCGTACGTCCACGTCTGTCCAGCAATTTCAACAGCGATTCGTTTTCCGTCGGACGACAATCTCGGCCAGTCGTACTCATGCACGGGCGCTGGGACCATCTGCTCGCTGCCATCGCGACCAACCCAGACGAGATTGCGACGAATGCCAGCCGTCCCGGAGACGTATACCAGCGTCCCTGTATTCGAGAAGCTGTAGTAGGGAAATCCGACCGCAGTCTGGAGCACGCCCTGCAGTACGGGGGCGGCGTTGTTAGCGACCGTCAGCGTATTCACGTCGAACGGTACCGCGAACAGCGTTCCCGCCATTGCATAGATCAGATGGCCGGTCGGTGCGTAACGAGGTCCGGTGCCTGGAGCGACGAGATTCTTGCGATCGGCCCCGTTGAGAGAGGCAACCGCGATCCGCGGATTTTGCGCGCCGCCGACGGCGAACAATATTCCCCGGCCTCCGGGCAGAAGAGTGGGCATTCCATGTGCCGCTTCCCCCGTCTGCAGTCGCGTCAACGCACTGGGTGCGCCTCCCGTGGCCGGAACCTGCTGAAGCCCCGAGTTGGATCCGATCCGAATGATTCCATCGGCGCCCCAGTCATAACCAGCATTGATGCCGCCGCTGGCGAGTCCCAGATTCTGAACGCTGCCGCCGTTCAACGAAACCTTGAAGAAGCCTCCAGGCGTACGAAACAGCTGCCAAATCCGCCCGCAGCTCCGCCGCGCTCTGATAGCGCAGCTTTCGATCCTTTTCGAGCAGCTTGCTGATGATCCACTCGACCTGCGGCGGAAGCTCGGGATTCAGGCGTCCTGGCGCAATGGGAACTTTGTTGAGAATCTCATTGAAGATTGCCGCCGACGTCGTGCCCTGAAACGGCAGGCGCGCGGTGGCCATCTCGTAGAGCATCACGCCGAGCGAGAACAGATCCGTGCGCGCGTCGAGTTCCTGTCCGAGAGCCTGCTCCGGCGACATGTACGCAACGGTGCCGATCGCTGTTCCGGGGCTCGTCAGCTGCGCCTCCGTCACACCACCCGTGACCATTTGAGACATGCCGGCAATCGCCACATGTGGATGCTCGATGACCTTGGCCAGCCCGAAATCGAGAATCTTCGCGTGGCCGCCATCGCTGACGAAGATGTTTGCGGGCTTGATGTCGCGGTGAATGATGCCCTTGCCGTGCGCCACCCCAAGGGCATCGGCGATCTGAATCCCGATGTCGAGCAGCGCTTCCACCATGAACGGCTTGGCGCCCATCAGGTGTTTCAGCGTGCTGCCCTCGAGGAATTCCATGGCGAGGAACGGCCGCCGGTCGGCCGACTCCTCGACCTCGTAGATCGTGCAGATGTTCGGATGGTTCAGCGCCGAGGCTGCCCGCGCCTCGCGCTTGAACCGCTCCAGCGCCTGGTGGTCGCGTGCGACGTCGTCAGGCAGGAATTTCAGCGCGGCGAACCGCCCAAGCCGGATGTCTTCGGGCTTTGTACACCACACCCATGCCGCCGCCGCCCAGCTTCTCGACGACGCGATAGTGGGTAATGGTCTCGCCGATCATCTGCTGTGGGGTGGGCGAACCATATCGCCCGGTCGGAAAAATGTAAAGGAAAAGAGGCTTGGAGTTGGTAGTTGGTGATTGTCGTTAACCGCCAACCACCAACTCGCAACCAGCGACGCTACTGCTGCCCGCGGCCGCCGCGACCACCGCCGCCGCCCTGACCGCCGCCGCCAGCACCGGCCGGTGCCGGTGCGTTGCCACCCGCGCCGCCGCCGCGCGCCGCAGGCTGCGGGAGTGGCTTCTGCGGACCGAGGACCTTGGTCATCGCCGTGTAGGCGCACATCTCGTCCATGTTGCCGCCGCCCACGCCCATCGCGCCGATCAACTGATTCTCGACAACGATCGGCAGACCGCCGCCGACGAAGTAGTACGACAGTCCCTGCGCCCTGCCGAGATCCATGCGGATCGCGCGCCCTTCGAGGGTCGGGAACCGCTGCGCGACCTCGCTTGACGGCGTGCGCGCGTACAGCGCGGTCTGCGCCTTCATCAAGCCCGTCTCGACGCCAATCGGCAGGACGCCGTCCATCACGTGCGCGTCGACGATATCGCCGGTCGGTGACAGCACGAAGATCGCGTAGGTGCCCGGCCCGTTCGGCTGGGTCTTCGCGAAGTCGAGGCACGCGTCCACGAGCTGGCGCGCCACCGTCGCATTGATCTGCATCTTCATCAGCGTGCGACCGGCGACCTCGTCGGACACGACCGCGCGCGAAAGGGGCATGGGGGTCTGTGCATATGCGGTCGACGCCAGCGCGAGCGCCGCCGCGGCCATGACAAGCTTCTTCATCCTTTCCTCCCTGGAAGGCCGGCTGAAGCAGGCCTCTACCTACCGTTACGAATGCTCCATGATGATCTTCATCCGCTGGCCGCTATCGGAGCCGAGCAACCCGATAGCCGCCTTCAGCTCGCCGAGCGGCATCACGTCGCTGACGAGCGGCTCGAGCTTCACCAGCCCGCGTTCGACGAGCGCGATGCACGCCGTATAGTCCTCCGGCTTCGCGACGCGCGCGCTGATGAGCGAGACCTCCTTGAAGTAGAGGTCGTAGAAGGGCAGCGCGCCTTCCTTGGCGGTGTAGATGCCAAACATCAGCACCTTGCCGCCGAAGCGTGTCATATGAACCGAGTGCTCGAGCTGTTTCAGCACGCCGGTCGTCTCGATCGTCAGGTCCGCCCCGCGTCCATCCGTGAGCTCCCGGAGCTGCTCGATGACCCTGTCGCCGCCTGGAATGGTCACGTCCGCACCCAGCTTCTCGGCCATGGCGCGCTTCTCGGCGCTGCGCGTGATGCCGATGACACGCGCGCCACGAGCCTTGGCGAGCTGCACGTGCAGCTGCCCGGTGACACCGAGTCCGATCACCGCAACCGTGTCGCCGGGGAACGTCTCCACCTGCCGTTGCGCGTGCAGGCACGTCGTCAGCACCTGGATCATGGGCGCTGTGCGATCGTCGATCGAGTCCGGCAACTTGAATACCTGGCTCGCCGGCACCATCAGGTATTCGGCGAATCCGCCGTTGACGTCGCGGCCGATGAGCGTGCCATTGGGACAGAGATTGGTCAGCCCCTTCTGGCAGTAGAAGCAGACGCCGCAGTACGTCTCAGGATCGATGATCACGCGATCACGCACGGCGGGTCCGCCGGGCGTGGCATCCACAACCTCCCCCGCCATCTCGTGGCCGGGGATCAACGGATATGGAACCTTAATCGAGCCGTTGTAGATCTTGTAGTCGGTGCCGCAGACGCCGCTGTGGGTGACGCGGACCAGCACCTGTCCCGGCCCGGGCTGCGGCCGCGCGACCTCGTCGAGCACGAGGTCCGACGGCGCCCGCAGAACCATCGCTTTCATGCTTTTTGTGTTGCGACCTGATTGACCGGATTCCGAGCCGGTTTTCCCGTCAGCACGTTCGCCACTTCCTGCGACGCCTTCGTCTGCAGTTCCACCAGCGATTCCTCAGAGTAGAAACTGGTGTGCGGCGTGATGATGACGTTGCGCTTGCCGATGAGCGGGGAACCGGTGGGCGGCTCGGTCGTCATGACGTCGAGCGCCGCGCCCGCGATCTGACCGGAATCGATCGCCGCCGCCAGCGCTGCCTCGTCGATGATCGGGCCGCGTGCCGTATTCACGACGTAGCTGCCTCTTTTCATTCTGCTGAACGCATCGGCGTTGAAGAGGCCCTTCGTTTCCGGCGTGAGGGGGCTGTGGATCGAAACGTAGTCCGACGTCTTCAGCAGGTCGGCGAACTCGACCTGCTCGACCCCAAGGTTCTTGAAGACCTCGGCCGGCACGTACGGGTCGAACGCCACGACACGCATCCCGAACGACTTCGCCTTGGGAGCGACCAGTTGCGGAATGCGCCCGAAACCGACCAGCCCCAGCACGCTGCCACGCAGCCGGTGGATCGGAACGACGTTCGGCATCTTCCAGGTGCCGCTATGAACCTGATCGTTGGCCAGCGGGATCTTGCGTACTGCCGTCAGCAGCAGCGCCATCGCGTGGTCGGACACTTCGTCGATGCAGTAGTCCGGCACCTTCGTGACGACGATGCCCTTCTCGGTGGCGGCGTCGAGATCGACGTTGTCCACCCCGATACCGAAGCGGGAGATGATCCGGACCTTCTTCATCTGCCGGATCATGTCCGCGTTGATCTTCGCGTAGGTGACGAGCACGGCATC
>Ga0070670_100004848_pt1 | contig 11312 bp, 5 predicted proteins | sample KBSS63metaG_FD_64665 | JGI IMG/M metagenome (GOLD analysis project Ga0070670, IMG submission 64665) | Switchgrass rhizosphere microbial communities from Kellogg Biological Station, Michigan, USA - KBS S6-3 metaG | ecosystem: Host-associated > Plants > Roots > Rhizosphere > Soil ... | reverse complement strand
GGGGGTCGGGGCGATTGCGATGGCCGTCTTGCTGACGGGAGCTACGAACGGTCGTCGACGTGACCGCGATGGATGCGGTGCGGTGTTCGACGACGGTTCCTCCGGAAGCGATGGCGGTTGTGGTGGCTGCGGCGGTTGCGGCTAAAGCCGCATTCGAAATATCGCTTCCTTTACTGCCGAGAACAGTGCCGTTCCAATCATTGCTAATTCATGGGTCGAGGTTCCATTCCTATCAAGCCGACCACCATCGCAGGGTGTAACCCGGTCAAAGAGGTGACGGTCCAAACGCTCAATTCGAACTCGCGGCGCGTGCGGCGACGTTCCAGTAGACGGACCGCGTGCATGCCGGGGCATCGTAGGCTCGCCCCTGCTCGTTCAGCCGTTGAAAGAAAGCCAGAACCGGCGCACGCATTATTTCGCCATAGTTTGCGTAGGCGCGATGCGCGGCGCGGCAGCTGCGCTCGAGGTTGTTGGTCAGCGCCGCTTCGGCGACCAATGCGCGCACCGCATCGACATCGCGTCCCGTCAACGCATTCGCGACGGCGAGCGTGTTCCATTCGGCGTGGCGCGTCGATCGTCTCGAGCCACTGAACACGATCGAATGAAGCGCAAGCTGCCGCGCTATCTCGGGTCGTGCTGGCCGGGTCTGCAGATAAAGAAAGCCGAGATAGCCCGCGATATCGGGATCCCGCGGATTCGCGCCAAACGCCTGGAGCTCGATGTCCAATGCCTCTGCCAGATGGCCACCTGAAGCCAGCGTTCGCAATGCCTGTTCGTGAAGTCGGCGGGCGTATTCGGGCTTCGATTCGCCAATCGCTACCCACGAGCTTTCGCTCGGCCACGAACGGTCGGCAACTTCGATGACCTGCCGCACTTGCGCCGGACGGATCGCAACCGCCGCGCTCGACATTACACGCGACACTTCAGGTTCAGCCAGGCTTGCAACGCGGGGCACCGTATCCGCGAGCAACCGGCGGGCCTGGGTCGTGAGTACCTGCGCTTCATCGCGCGCTGCACGGGGCGGGGTCGCGACGCGGGTGACGATCGAGGGCGTTTCCGCCGGCGGCGGGCGCGCCACTTCGAGCGACAGCGGTGCGCGAGCAGAGGAATCGACAAAGCTGCGAGGCTCGACGCCCGCATCCGCATAAGTCGGGGGAGTCGGCGCGGGCCGCAACGGCGATGGCGGTGGTGACTCGATCGTGATCGGCGCGTTGACTGATGGGGAGGCTGCGGCGACTGACGTTGCCGCCGCCGCTGTCGCGGGGCTCGCGACGGGTGCTGTGCGCGGGAGCGCATCGATCGCGGATTGCGCGGGTGGGCGCGACACGGCGGTACGTGCCTTGCCTGACGTTTGTGCCATGCGATCGTCGACGGGCGCGGCGGGACCCGTGCGATCGCTCAACACGCCGAAAAGACTGACGAGCTGGGTACGCCAATCATCTCGCGGCTTCGCGCGAGTAGCGCTCGCTCTCGGCGTTGCTTCTGCGCGTGCGGCCGAAGGCGCGCTCGACGCTGGCGCGGCGCTGTTCAGGTTTGTCGGCGCCGACGAAGCCTCCGCGGGCGCGGTCGTCGTGGCAATCTTCACGCCGTTCTGACCTGCTCCGTTTTCCGCAGCGCTCGGCGCATCGGCGCTGCGCGGAACGCCTTCGGAAACGGTACCCGCCGGTGGGGATGACGCGATCGTGTTCGGCGCGATTCGCAACGGCGCGCTCGTTACGGCAGCAACTTCCCCGCGCCGCACCGGCTCGGGCATTCGAGCGCGCGCCACTGCAGACTGCACGGTGTAATGGCGTCCGGCAGCTGCATACGCCCTTCCGGAAGCATCTGCCGGTTTCGCGGCTGGCTTGGACGAACGCTTGGGAAGCTGCGTGCGGGTGGGTGGCACTCCGTGGCCTTTCAGCTGCAACTGCGGCGACGCCGCGGGCCTTTGTGTATCCAACGGCGGTGGAGGTGCGAGCGCCTGACGAAGTGTCGAGTCGGTCGGCTGCGCTGCGTCGTCATGCTTCAGTGATTGCCCTATTTCTGCAGCCGCGTTTGAGACGTCGGCAGTTTCGGCTTCGGATTGAGTCGCTGCGGCAACGGACTCCGTGCGCGGCGTTTCGGACGCGCCGGGTGACGCCTGCGGCGGAGCCGCATCCGTGGTCGGGGGTTGCACGTTGGCGGCCACGTTTTGCGTCGTTGGCGCGGGCGGCATCGTCGACGCATTCATCACTTCGGGTGCGGCAAGCGACAGCGGCCGTTCGGGATCGGCGATGAACGACGGCGCGGCGATCGTCAACAGCGCTGCCAACGCAAGGGAGGCGGGAAGCGCGCGCCTCGCCGTGTGTCGCGCGGTCTGCCGCGGCGAGGCTTGTGGCTTCACACGCTGCGCTACCGGCATGCCACTTGCGATCACCGCCGTGATGGCCGTTGGAGCGGACGGTGGCGGCGGTGCTCCGCACGAAAGCTCCGACCGGCGGCGGAGCGCCGATACTCGCATTGATGCGTCGGTGATCGTCGGCGGCGCCGGGAAGCTTGCACGTGCTGCACGCCGTGGCACATCGATCGGCGGGGCGAGTCGCGTCATCGGGGTGATCGGCGTCATGGGTGTCGCGACGCCGGCAGCGATCGTGTCGTGGGCCAGCGCCCAGCCATCGGCAAGGGATTCAGCGAGGTCGCGCGCGCCCAGTCGCTCGGACGTGTAATCGATCAGCTGCGCGTGCGGCCGCCATTGCGGAAGATCGCGATCGTGGCTGTCGCGCAGGCGCAGGATCAGCGTCCTCGCCTCGTCGTAACGCTGCGACGACCAGCCGGTTTCGGAGTTGTCCTCATGCGCGCGTCTGGGAGACGGAAGATAGCGCTTGAGCATCGCCGCAAGGCTGTACAGGTCGCACCGCCAGTCGAGCTCCCGGGTAGGCTCGAGATCGCCGTCGCGCCCTGCGTCGAGCGCGTGTAGCAGGCGGGGCGACTGGTAGTCGTAGTCCTTCTGCCACCCAATGGGCAGCGGCATCGCCAATGCTTCGCGTGACACCAGCGAAAACGCGAAGTCGATCAGTGCGAGGCGGCGGAATTCAGGATAAAGGCGATGCTGCATCGCATCGGGGTCGAAGTCGGCAGGGAAGTACGGGATGCAGATGTTGTCGCCCTTGATGTCCAGGTGCACCAGCCCGAGGGCGTGAATCTCATCGAGCGCGACGAGGCAATGGTGCGCGAGCGACCACCAATGCGCACAGTCCTCGAAAATATGGGCGTGGCGCTGGCGCCTGCGCGCCACCGGAAGCAACGTTCCCCACTGGTCGACGGTAATGCCGGCGTCGTATGTCTGCACCAGACGCGCGCCGCCCTGCGCACCCCCGTCGAACTGGACCACGTCCGGAACGCACTGAATGCCGTGGCCGATGAGCCTCGCAAGAATCCGCCATTCGCGCGCGGTCCAGGGACCGAAGTCGCCGGCGCTCGTTGCCAGAAAGCGCTTCGTGTAGCGGCGGCGTTCGCCGGGCATCATCGCTTCGCGAAAGACCTCGACGTGCTCCCCCGTCGCCATCTTCAGTCGGCCGCGACCAAACACCTGCTCGATCTGTTCCGGCGTCATCGTTTCACCTGTTGGGGGTCTGACTGCTCGCTCGACGCGAGCGGGGATGCAGGGTGGGTGTCCGCGGCAAGCGAGGCAATCGCTCCTGCAGCAAACACGATTGACGACAGCATCAGCACTGAACGTGCGAGCGGTGCGCGTCGGCCCGGCGAACGCTGCACGGCGAGCACCGTCGCATCGTCGCGGTTTCCGCGCGAGCTGACGAATTCGACCAGCTTCACGCAGCGGCGCGCCAGCGGCGCGGATCCGCGCAGGAGCCGGCCGATATCCTGGAAGTCCGCATGCCGGTGGATGCCATCGCTACAAAGCATCAGCAGCTCGTCATCTTGCAGTCCGACCTCGCGCAGATTCGGAGTTTCAACGGCGCCGTTTCCGATCATGCGCGCGGGATCGTCGGGCGACCCGCCAGGTGGGGTGATCTCGTCCAGATGCCGGTACGTATCGTCTCTGGTCAGGAGCTCTGCGGGCCCGCCATCCGCGATGCTCACGCGATAAGCTCGGCAATCACCCACCCACGCGATGAGCCAGCGCGACAGCCGGGAATCCATCGCCGCACATAGCGCGAATGTAGCCGCGCCCGCGGCGTCGGTGCGGCGCGCGATGCTGCGTGCGATTTCGCGATCTGCGCCGAGGACTGCGCGGCTGACCGCCTCGGCGTCGACGGCGTCGTGCGAGAGGGCCGCGTGCAGCTGTGCAACGAGATCTCGACTGGCGTGGGATGCCATTGCGCCCGAGCCGACACCGTCGGCAACGACAAAGAGCATCGCATTGCCGTCGAGGTCGCTATGGCCGTCCTCGTTGACCGCATGGCGTCGTCCGCGCGACGACGCGACGGCCGCGTGAAGGCGCGCGTCACCCGACGCGAACACCGCCTCGCGGACGAAACCGGCATGGGATGCGCAGTCGCGCCGTGGCCACGCGCCGATCCGAACGATGCTTTCACTGTGCATGCTGGAGCGCCGTGTCAGTGCGTGCGTGCCAGCGTCAACTCGCACGGCGTAGCAGTGGACGACGAGCCTAGACGGAGGGTCTCGCCATGCTTCCAATGGAATTCGACGCCGGGTCCGTAGTGGGACCCATCGAGCACAACGCCATTGTCTCCGTGCACGACGGCCTTCGCCCCGGTCGCGTCGAGCGCCACGATCTCGAAGTGTCGACCCGATACATCCGCATGCGCCTGATCGATCACCAGCGCCTGGTTCCGCGAACGCCCGATCCGAAACGGCATTGCGTTCGGGCCGATCTCGACGGATCGGATCCCCGACGTCATGCGCGCGGTGATCGTCCAGCCGCCGCTCGGCTGACGTGGTGGTGCGATCGGGGTGACGGGCGTTGCCAACGGCCCCGCGTCTTTGGCGATTGAAAGCGCTGCTGGCGTGCTCGGCTCTGCGGCACGCAGCGATAGCCTTGGATATTCGCGGGACGTGCCGCGCATGTGCGCTGCCAGCACGATCCATGCGCCGGGCACGAGTTCGATCGGAGCCTGCCGCGCCGCCGTCCGCGCATCGCCATGGTCGTGGTCGTGGGCTGTGGACCCGTCGTCGAACTCCACGCGAATGCCATTGGTCGATGAGGCATCCGCAACCCACCACGATCCCTTGTCGAACCAGAGCTCGCAGTGGCGTCGGCTCGCGTAGACGCCGTCGACGACGATGTCGCAGCCTTCGCCCTTGCCGACGGAGTAGCGGTGGCCGGCGACGACCGAAAGATCGATGTGGCGCGCATGCCGGGCGTCATCGATGTCCACGATGACGGGTCGCGCGGCAAGCGGCGTACGCGGCCCCTGTCCAGCGGATGGTCGTGCATCGATTGCCGGCGTGGGCAGTTCCGACCAGCGGCCGACGAGCGTCACGCGAAAGACCCGCGCAGTGCTACTCGCGGCACCGCTCGAGAGCTCGGCGATGAGGTCGCCGTAGCGCTCTTCATCGTCGTTTGCTCGCGTATCGCCGCGTTCTGCATTCAGGCCGGCGAACTGTGAAAGATCGATCGAGCTCGCGTTGCGCAGCCCGGCGATGACTTCTTTCGCCAGGTAATGCTTGACCTGTTCCGGACGGAACTCGCGAACGAACCGGCGCAGCAGCTCGTGGTCGCCATCGCCCCCCTCGCATTCGACCTCGATGGAGGACAGGACGTAGCGGTCGCGCTCGGCGATCGCAAGATGCAGCCGCAGCTGGTTGGCCGCGAACTGCTCGAGTTCCTCGCGAATGGCGCCAATGAGCGGCGCGTACGGGCCGAGATGCACGGGCTCCGCCGCGCGCACCGCGCGCTTGCCGAATCGGCTGAACCCGGATCCGGGCGGATCGAGGTCCGCACCCCCGCCTATCACCGGTGTGCGGAGCCGCGTCTTTCGCTTGGCCGTGTCGTTCGCCTTGCCCAGCATCCATCGTTTCAGCGTCATTGATCAGCTCCGGTAAGCGACAACGAGAGTGGCCAGCGGACCTCCGCCTTTCAGCATGCGAACCCGCGGGCGTTCCGGCAGTCCGTAGCGGGTCGACAGCCGCTCCACGAAGCGCGCCCACGCTGGCTGTAATGCTTCGCCCGAGTCGACGCGCCGCCGCAAGGCCGGAAGCGAAAGCTCGATCAGAACCACGATCGACGCGACATCGCCGAGCTGCACGATCGCACGTCGAAGCGTGTCCTCGATGTCAGCAAGACAGTCGGCGAGCGAATCGTCGAACGTCCATACGAATGGGCCGGCTACTGTTTCCGCCACGGGTGTCGATCCCCGCAAGCGGCCGACCGCGCTCATTGCGCGGCTCCTGCGATGGCGCCCGCGTGGCGTCCGGCGATCTGCATCGCGATTTCCGCTGCAGGATTGGGACCACGATCGCCTGCACCATGCACACGGCCCGTATCGGCGAGCCAATTGCGCTCGGTCAGCACCGCAATCGCTTTGGTCCAGCGCGGATCCGCGGGATCCGTGCGGTACGTCGCGACGTACCATTTGTAGGGACGCAGCGGTCCGCAGCTGTCACGGTCGCGCTGCGACTTCGCCGACGTTGTCGTACCCGGTCCGCACAGTCTCGCGAGCTCCGACAGCGAGCGATCGTCATTACGGAACGACGGCGTGCCGGTCTTGCCGGCGATCCAGTCCATTTGTGCACAGGTGCGTGCGTCGAACACCTGCTCGCACGCCAGGCGGGCCGTACCCGCGCGGTGGCTGAACGACAACCCGCTGACGATGACCTCCGCGACTTCCTTTGGAATGCGATTCGGACGCACGCCGGAGAGATCGACGCGCGTCGCGGCCGATGGGGCAGGAGCTGCAGGGCCGGCACCGCGCAACGCTTCGACGAGATGCGGTGGCCGCAGCTCGCTCTGGCCATTGGCGGCGGCTGCGAGGGTTGCCATCATGCCGGCGACACCAACCGCGCTCGCGCGCGCTTGGCCCTGACCCCAGCCCTCCGACACCACGTCGACGACTTCGCGGCGGCATTTGCCCCAATCGTCGGACGTGTGACGGCGTCCATCGGCACCTGCGGCGCATTGCTGCAACTTCACGGTATCAAGCGCGAAATCGGAACGCAGGTGAAAGGGCGCCGTTATCTTGTCCTCGACGGGCTCGGCAAGCAGCCGACCGTACGGGATGTCGAATGTCATCGCTCGCGTGCCGCCGTCCTCGCTCAGTGCATCGGCTGCGCGTCCGAATAGGAGGTCGTGCTTGCCGCAGCCATCGCTCGGCTCCGCACAGCCCAGGTCCCACCCGAACGCGAGGGCCATCGCCTGGATGGCGCGCGCGCGTGAGCATGCGGCGGAGAAGCCTTTGTCGGCGCAAAACATTCGATCGAGAAAGCGTGTCGAATCCGAGTGCGCGAGCTGGCCGCGCAGCATGTCGTGCGTCGGCACGGCCGTGGCGGACCGCGCCATGTCGGCGCGTTCGCTGGTCAGCAGGCGCGCACCGTCGGCGCCGTCGGTGAGAAACGCCGCCGCCATGATGGGCTTGATGGTCGAGCCGGGCATCGCGTCCTGGAAAACGGCCGCGTTCTGCAGGGCTTCGGGTCGATAGCGAACCGGATAGGGGAGCCGCTTGTCGCACTCCGCGGCGCGCGTCGGACCGTCGTATTCATGGCGCGTGCACGGTGACATCGCCCCGGCCAGGGCTTCGATGCGGCCGCTCGCGACGTCGATTACGGCGATCGCGGCCATCCGTACCTGCGCGCGCTCGAGCAGGCGATAGCCCAGCGCGCGGCCCGCGTCTTCCTTGCGAGTCACGCCGGCTGCGCGGCAAACGTCATCGCGCCCGGTGTAGCAGGCAGCGACCCGTTGCGTGAGCGCCTGCAGCGACGGATCGATCGTGAGGTCGATCGAAAACCCGACGTCGATCGAGGCACCGTTGATGTCGATCCGATTCGCGCCACCGGTTAGAGCTGGTCCGTCGCGAGCCGTCGTGTAGTGACGATAGAGAGCTCCGCCCGGGCGGTGCAGCGTCTCCAGCGGTTGCAACAGGTCACCGAGCGATGGCGGCACCTTCCAGCGCTCGTCGTCGACAGGCAGGTCGGGCGTCGGCTCGCCGGCGAGACGAAGCGCGGCCGGCGCATGCCCGTCTGCATCGTCGATGCCGCGCATGTCCGCGCGCTGGCACAGGCCATCGTTCAGACTCCGTATGCCGCCCAGGTAGTACGTTCTCCGGTCGGCGTCACCGGGTCGAGGGCCGAGATAGATGCAACCGGGGATGCCTGCCCACGGATTGGCGCGTGCGATGTCGCGCGCCGAGATTTCGACGAATTGGTCCTGCCGCCAGCGTGCGACCACGCGCTCCACCGAGGTCCCGCGCCACGCCAGCGAAGGCAGCATGCGGCCATTCGAGCGCGCGAGCGCGGCCACGGCCGCCGCGACATCGGCGCATTGGAGTGCGAAGCGGCGACCCGGATAGTCCGGCGCTTCGATCGGCGTTTGCAGCGCAGTGTTCACTGCAGCGATCCACGCCGCGGAATCGAATCCGACAACCTCGGTGACGCGACGATTCTCGCGGCTGCTGAACGACTGCAGCGCAGCGTCGATCTCCTGCAACTGTGCGCCCATTCGCGCTGCGGGCGATGAGCCGCGCGAAGATGCGCCGGTCACGAACCGTCGCAGTCGATCCATCTTTCCCCCAGCGCCTTCCCAGGCTTCGCGGCACGCTGGGACCTGCTCCAGCAGCGCCTGCGGCGAAGGCAACGCTGCCGTGATGCGAACGCGAGGGACGACCGCGTGCTCGAACGTCTTCAACGCGGCGACGTGACGAACGCTCACGTGGCGATCACTGGTTCTCGACGGCGCTAGCGTGTCCGCTTCCCGCGCTGATGCAACCGTCAGCAGCACGCCCAGAAGCACCGGTACGACCGCCGTGCTGGCGATGATGGCCAGGTCGAGCAGGGATGCAGGCCGGCGGGGCCGGTCAGCCACGCGAGTCTCCGGGCGATGTTTTGACGTTGAGCGCCAGCCCGATCATCGCCATGTTGAGCACGAGCGACGTCATGCCGAAGCTTACGAAAGGGAACGTGACACCGGTCAGCGGTATGACGGCCAGGTTGCCCGCGACCGTCACGGCGAGCTGGCAGAGCGTCAGCACGACCCACATCACGCAGAGCCAGCTCAGGAACGCCTGGTTGTCATTGACCATGCGGCGACCCCGCCGGACGAAACGCGGCTCGCCACTCGTCGCCTTTCCGTGGCGGCTAACGATGAGATGCAGCCATAGCGCGCAGCCGATGGTGATCGCCCACGCGGCGGTGGCACCGAATTCTCCGACAAGTGCCGTGAACGTGTAATCGCTCTGGATCTGCGCCGGCAGCCCCGCGCACGAGCCTGCTGCGCCGTAGCCGCACCACGGCACCGCGCCCGGACCGAAGCCTGCCGCCGGCGCTGCGCGCTGGAACCACGTCACCAATGCGAGCTGGTCGTTTGCCGACGCGAGCGGCGCCGCGACATTCTCGAGCCGTGCGGCCGCCACTTCATCGAGCGAGCCGACGCGGAACAGCATGGCGGTGGTCCCGCCGATCCACGTGACGAACAACAGCACGGCGAGCAGATACGCGGTGATCGTGGTCCCGCGACGCTGGTACCACCACATTGCGACCGAAGCGGAGATGAACGCGCCGGCGGCGTATCCGGCAATCAGCAAGGGCCCCATGTCCCGGGTCGCCACCATCGCTCCTACCAACACGCCCACGACGAACAACAGCGGCCGCATGTAGCGAACGAGTGAACCGATTGAGCTGCCGCTCTGCGCGAACCGCTCGGTGAGCGGCGTGCCGCGTAGAAAGAAAAACCATGCCGCTCCGACAATGAGCCAGAGCTTGCCGATTTCCGACGTCAGCTGACGAACGTTGAGCAGCAACGCCGCAATCACCCCGATGGGCACGAGCATCGCCACGATGAGCAGCACCGTGCCGCCCACGGTGCCAAGCGAGCGGGTGACACGACTGGAGACGGTTTCGAGCAGCGATAGCGTCCATGCGAGTGCGTGCCCGATCGGCTCGCGCACCATCGCGACGATCGTCAGTGCCAGCATTCCAAGCCATAGATGACCCTGGTGGTACAGCGCAAGGTAGCGATTGCCCGCGTGTCCGTTCGCGGAAAGGTCGAGTATCAACAACCAGCCGATGCCTGTCAGGAAGACGAGGCCCGGATAACCGAAGATCGACGCGAGACGTTGCGGACCGGTGATCGAGGCCGGCGCCAGCCATCGCGCGCAGAGCAACGCGAGCACGGCAGCCGCCAGCAACCCCAGGACAAATGTTGCAGGCATCGCATGCCACGACGCGTCGCGGGCCAGCACGATCGTGTGGGTGGACGCGAGCGGCCAGGGCACGCGTCCGACCCAGGCAGCGATAGCCCAGGCTGCGAGCGCGAACGCCACGCCATAACCGCCGGCGTTGCGTCGCCGGCTCAGTTGCATCAGCAAGAGCCCGAGCAGCGCCCAGCCTGTCCACTGCCATCCCGCGGTTCGCAGCAAGGCGCGCATGGCTTCATCCTTGATCGCGCCTTGCGCGGCCGTTCGCACTTCGGCCATCAGCGCCGCCGTCGCGCCGAGCACATCCGCGCCGCATCCATCGGCCGAAGCGCGCGCGTCTGATGGCGTGACCGCTTGCGACAATGCCGCCGTCGACGCCTGACCGTCGACCGCCGCGCCCAGCAGAAGGATCAGGTTCGTCGGGGCCGCCTCGCGCGTTGCTGCGGGTTTGGCTCGCTGCGTCACCGCGGCGGCGGTTCGCGCGAATGCGCACTCGATGAGGGCGATCCCACGGCCGTCGTCGGCGCGGTAGAGCGCAATGGCGCGCTTGGCCTCCGCCTTCGCATCCACCAGCGCGCGAGGAAGGCGATCGATTCGGACGGCTGCGCGGGTGCTGGCGACGCCGCTGCACAGCGTGTCGCGGATCAACGGATCGGCGTCGGCTGCGAAGCCGACGCAGAGCCCGGGAAGGACGGGAGCCGGGAGGTCCTGCGCGCTGAGCGCAGCGTTCGCGAAACGGTCGCCGCGCCCCGTTTCCTGCAGCGCCAGCGTGCCGAACCATGGAAACAGGATCGCAATCGCTCCCACTACGAGCGATGCTTCGATCAGCATCGGCCAAACGATGCTGGCTTCCCGCTGGAGACTTCCAGCGAGCGGTGTAGTGCCCAACGTCAAGAACGGACCCCGTCCCTGCGCGACCCTCCCCGGTCGCCGGAGCGTTTTGCCAGCTGAGTGCCCGCATGCCGAATCGCATGCGCCTGTCGTTATCGTCAAAGTGTATGCCCGAATTTTTCCAGCGGGCAAGCG
>Ga0070670_100004845_pt1 | contig 11315 bp, 10 predicted proteins | sample KBSS63metaG_FD_64665 | JGI IMG/M metagenome (GOLD analysis project Ga0070670, IMG submission 64665) | Switchgrass rhizosphere microbial communities from Kellogg Biological Station, Michigan, USA - KBS S6-3 metaG | ecosystem: Host-associated > Plants > Roots > Rhizosphere > Soil ... | reverse complement strand
CTCCGAATGGCACGGCGGCTGGTCTCCGCCCCTTCGCTACATCGTCGTCCTGATGCCGATCCTCGCCCTCGGCATCGCGATCGTTTGGGAGCGCACGGGCGCCGGTACGCGCAGCATGATCGCGCTCTGGACGCTGATGCTCGTCATCCACGGCGCGACGTTTCCGTGGCGCCTTTTCCACCTCGCGACCGGCGAAAACTTCATCGGCGAGTCATTGAGCACGATCTGGCGCAGCGACTTTTCCCGCCTGATGCCGAGCTTCATCCGCCCGAATACGGCCGCGGTCGTGGGGAGCGTGGCACTAGTCACAGTGCTGATCTTGATTGTCATCCTGAGGCTGCCGCAGGCGCAAAGCGCCGAAGGACGCCGAAGGATCTCAAGATTCGAAAGCGGCGCTGGAACCGCGGATTTTCAGCTGGTGTCGCGCGCTGGAGATCCTTCGGCGCGCTTCGCCAGCCTCAGGATGACAAGCCCGCTCCTTTTTGCGCTGCTCCTACTCGCCGCTTTCACCTACGGCCGCCGTCCCGCCGATCGCATCGAATTCGAAGACGCGCACGTCACGCATACTGGCGGCGATCTGTTTCCGCCCGAGTGGACCGTCGCGCGCTTTCTATATCAGGGCGGCTGGATCGTTCATCGCGGGGAGGCGCTCTCGTTCCTCGCCAACGGCGGCCGGTCGATCGTCCGCTATCAATCGCAAACCGGAGCGACGCTCGAAGTGAGCGGCCGCGCCTTCGTCTTTCCGGCCACCGGATCAACGTATGGCTACGCGCCGATCCACCTTGCCATCAGTGGACGGACCGAACTGCGTTGCCTCGACGGCAGCGCGAACCTCGACTGGATGCAGCATGACTGACGTCTCCGTGATCGTTCTCGACGTCGATGGCGGCGACATGCTCCGCGCCTGCCTCGATTCGATCGCCGCGCAGACGGTCCCGCCGTCCGAGGTGATCGTTTTTGATAATGGATCGCGGACGCCGGTCGCGGAAAGGATCGCCTTCCGCCACGCTCTTCATGTTTTCCGCAGCGACACCAACCTCGGATTCGCCGGCGGCAACAACGCGGCGTATCGCCACGCCACCGGCGAGTACATCGCCCTGATCAACAACGACGTCATCCTCGACCGCGACTGGCTGGCCACGGTCACCGCAGCGCTGGACGCCGATCCAAAACTCGCCGCGGTGCAAACGATCCTGCGCCGCGACGAGACGACGATCGATGGTGCCGGGATCGACATCAGCGACGGAACGTTCCGGCAGGCACTCCTGGGAGCGCGGGCGTCCCGCCCGCATGGGGGAACGGCGGGCGGGACGCCCGCGGTCCCAGGAAAACCATGGGGCGTCTCCGCCACCGCCACCCTCTACCGACGCGAAGCCCTCGGCGACACGATCTTCGACGAGACGCTTTTCGCCTATTACGAAGACGTCGAGCTTTGCGCGAGGCTGCATGAGGAAGGCTGGCGCACGGAAGTCCTCCCCGTCATCAAAGCCACGCATCGCGGATCCCAATCGGCGTCGCTGCTCGGCGCGGACGCGCTGCGCTTGCGCACGCGCAACCGTTACCTCGTGGCGCGGCGGCATCGCGGCGTCGGGCGTATCCGCGCGTTGCTGTGGGAAGACTTGCAGCTCGCATTGCGACGGCGTACTTCCCTTCGCGGCGTGTGGCAGGGACTCTTCACGCGGTAAAGTGCGCGCCTATGTTTTCGGTCGTTGTGCACACGCCGGACGTCGTCGGCGAACGGATGGCAGGGCCGGGAATCCGCGCCTGGCACTTTGCCGGCGAGCTGTCCAGGCACTTCGAGACCACCCTCGTTTGCAAGAGGGAAGGGGAGTTGCCGGGACCGGCGGACTTTCGCGTCGCTGAACGCGGTAGCGCGGCGGCCCTCGTGGCGATGAAAGCCGCGGACGTGCTGATCGGCCAGCCCGCGCGCGGATTCCGGCGGCAGCGGCGCGGACAGCGCATCGTCTTCGATCTTTTCGATCCGGTGCTGCTCGAGCTGCGCGAGATGTATGGCAAGCATCCGTCGATGCGGCAGCGCATCCATCTCATGGCGGAACGCGGGCGCGTGACAAGGGCGGTGGCGCAGAGCGACTTGCTTATCGTCGCCGCGGCAAAACAGCGCGAGCTGTACCAAGGCGCGAAGGGATCGATCGTCGAGATTCCGTTTGGGATCGAAGACGTCGCGGTCGACGCGCCCGAAACGCGGGAGAACATCATCCTCTGGGGCGGCGGAACGTGGGAGTGGCTCGATCCCGGCACTGCAGTGGACGCAGTGATGGACGTGAACCGCCGTGGCGTCGATTGCCGGCTGCTCTTCCTCGGGCGCTCGCGCCCGAATCGCCACGCCGTCGATCGCCGGCGCGAAGACCGTCTCGACGCGCTGATCAAGAGCGGCGAGCCGTTCATCGAGGCCAACGAAACGTGGACGCCGTACCGCGACCGCCTGGCGTGGCTGCGCCGGAGCAAAGTGGCTATCATGCTGCATCGTCCGACGGCGGAGGCCGCGTACTCCATTCGCACGCGGCTGTTCGACGCCATCGCGGCGGCCGTTCCAGTGGTTACGACCGAGGAAGGGTTCGCGGCGGAGCTGGTAAAGGCGGAGAATCTGGGGGTGGTCGTTCCGGCGTCGGATGCGGCCGCGGTCGCGGATGGAATCGAAAGGCTGATCCGGGACGACGCTTTTTACGCGGCGTGCGTATCTAACCTGATCCGTATCCAGCCGCGGTTCGCGTGGGACGTGGTCACGCGGCCGCTGATCGAGACTTTGAAGCAATGGCAGAGGCAACCAGAACGCTGAATCACGACGAGCCGCGCATCCTCCGCGGGGTGGCCACGCGCGCACTCGATCTCTCCATCGCCATCGTGACGTGGAACAGCGAGCGCTGGATCGAGCGCTGCCTGCAATCGATCGCAGCTGCCTGCGGCAACCTGGCCTACGAGGTGGTCGTCTACGACAACGCATCGTCCGACAAAACGCTAGCCGTCGCCGGCGATCAGGTCGAGATCATGCGCGGGAACGCAAACATCGGCTTCGCCGCCGGCGTCAATCGCGTCGCCACGCGCACCAGCGGGCGCTATCTCTTCCTCCTCAATCCTGATTGCGAGCTCGCGCCGGGCGCGCTGGAAATGCTGGTCGAGTTTCTCGACGCCAATCCCGTCGTCGCCGCAGCCGCGCCGCTTTTGTCCGACGAAGCTGGCGACTCGCAGCGCGAGTTTCAACTGCGGCGCCTTCCCACGCTGGCCACGCTCGTCAGCGAAGTCTTCGGCATCGACAAGCTCTTCCCGGACAATCGGATGACCGCGCGCTATCGCTACCGCGAGCTGGAGTTGACGCATCCGCAGCCGGTCGAACAGCCTGCCGCGGCCGCGCTGCTGTTGCGGCGCGAAGTGTTCGCCGAGGTCGGGCCGTTCGATGAGCGGTTCGCGCCGGCGTGGTTCGAGGACGTCGACTATTGCCGCCGCCTCGCCGCGGCCGGGCACACCATCTTCGTCGTCCCCGCGGCGCGCGCGCGGCATTTCGGCGGGGCCAGCCTCGAGCACGTTCCGTTCGCCGAGTTCATCGCGCTCTGGTATCGCAACATGTGGTTTTACGCGCGCAAATGGCTCACACCGGGACAGGCCGAGGCGCTGCGATGGGCGATCGTCATCGGGATGCTGCTCCGCATCCCTCCCGCGCTCGCCGGCATCGCGTACCGCCGCCTCGGGCGCTGGAGCGCGGCGCGCGCCTACGCCGGCGTCATGCGCAAAGCCTTTACGCGCTGGAGCGGCGCCTGACGAACGGCCTCGTCTCCGTCGTCATCGTCACCTGGAACAGCGCGTCTTTTCTCCGCCGCTGCCTCGCCGCCGTCGCCGCGCAGACCTATCCAAATCTCGAGCTGATCCACGTCGACAACGCATCATCCGACGATTCGGTAGCCATCGTCCGCGAGCTCGCTCCTCACGCGCGCCCCATCATCAATGATGCAAACCGCGGCTTCAGCGCAGCGGTCAATCAGGCAGTGCGCATCGCGAGAGGGGAGTTTGTCCTGCTCCTCAATCCCGACGCTTTTCTCGAGCCGGATTACATCTCGTCGCTCGTCGCCTCGTTCACGGACCAATCGTTCGGCATGGCCACCGGCAAATTGCTGCAAGCTGAAACGGGATTGATCGACAGCAAAGGTATCCGCATGACGAGGTCAGGACGGCATTTCGACGTCGAGCAGGGGCGACCCGACACCCGACACCCGACACCCGACACCCGCGAAGTCTTCGGCGTCTCCGGCGCCGCCGCCATGTACCGCATGGCGTTCGTAAACGACGTTACCGTCGGCGGTGAGTTTCTCGACGAGGACTTTTTCACCTATCGCGAGGACGCCGACGTCGCCTGGCGCGGCCGTCTTTTCGGCTGGCGCGCGATCTATGTGCCGCACGCCGTCGCCCATCACGTTCGCACCGTCACGCCGGAGAAGCGGCGGAGCCTCTCCGCGGCGACCAACATGCACGGCGTCAAGAATCGCTTCCTGCTGCGGTTGAAAAACGAAGGTCTCTACCTCGCCTTGCGCAATGCTCCGTTCGAGCTGACGCGCGATCTGGTCGTGATCCTCGGAGCGCTGACGATCGAGCGCAGCTCTCTTCCGGCGCTCGCATGGCTGTGGAAGAATCGCCGGCGGATCATGGAAAAACGCCGCGCTATCCAGAGCCGCAGACGCGTTTCCGACCGCGACCTCGCCGGATGGTTCGTTTGAAGATCGCCATCGCCGGCACGCGCGGCATCCCGGCGCGCTACGGCGGCTTCGAAACGTTCGCCGAAGAGCTGTCGAAGAGGCTGGCGGAGCGGGGGCACGAGGTGGCGGTGTATTGCAGGGAAGGGAGTGGCGAGTGGGGAGTGGGGAGTGGGAGAACGAAAGAGCCATCTCCTCCGACACCCGGCACCCGACACCCGACACCCGTTCAACGCATCGTCCTCCCTGCCCTTCGCCACAAATACTTCGAGACTGTCAGCCACACCTTCCTCTCGGCGATCGACGCACTGCGACGCGACTTCGACGTCATCCTCCTCTGCAACGCCGCGAACGCGTTCGTCCTCCCGCTGCTGCGCGCGGCGAGGATTCCGGTGGCGATCAACGTCGACGGTATCGAGCGCCATCGCCGCAAGTGGAACATCCTCGGCAAAGCCGTCTACGCGATCGGCGAGTCGTTCTCGGCGCTGTTTGCGAACAGAGTCGTGGCCGATGCCGATGTCATCGCCGACTACTACCGGGAGCGCTACGGAATCAAGCCGGTGACGATCCCGTACGGCGCGGAGTTCCCCTCCGAGGAGGACAGCGACGTCCTGCAACGGCTCGGGATTGAGACGGGCAATTACATCCTTTACGTCAGCCGATTCGAGCCGGAGAACAATCCGCTGGAGGTGGTTGCTGCTTACGAGGGGGTGGAGAGTAGGGGGTGGGGAGTTGGAGAAACGACACGCGAAACAGATTCGTCTCTCCGACACCCCACTCCCCACCCCCCACTCCCACCTCTCGTCATGCTCGGCGCCGCCGCCTACGCGCGCGAGCTCGAAGCCGAACTGCGCACCCACGCCTCCGATCGCATCCTCTTTCCCAGCGCCCTCTACGGTCGCGACTACCGGACGCTGCAGCGGAACGCGCTCATCTATATCCAGGCCACGGAAGTCGGCGGAACGCATCCGGCCATGATCGAGGCGATGGCCTCGGGTGGCTGCGTCCTCGCGCACGAAACGCCCGAGAATCGGGAAGTCGGAGGGGATGCGGTCGGTTACTTCCGGCTGCGTCCCGTCCAGACACTCTCAGGCATACTTTCGGAATACCTCGAATCGCCGGCCTTGCGCGAGCGGATGAGGATCGCCGCGAGGGCACGGGCGGGTGAGAAGTACGGGTGGACTGCGGTGACCGAGGCGTACGAACGGCTGTTCGAGGAAATCGCCCGTTAGACGCTGGCAAAACGATTTCCGTATACCGGACGGACGCCAGTGCAGTACATTCGACGGAATCGTTTGAGGATCGTCCCGGTGGCCAAGAGGTTGAATGCTTAAAGAAAAAGCGCGCATGATCGCGAGGGTCGTCTACGTTGCCGACCTGGCGCTCACGACGGCTGCCTTCTTTGCCGCGTTCTTCATCCGCGACCTCGTCCTGCCGGTGCTCGCTCCCGGCAAGTTCCCCACCGGCCTCTTTCCGCTGCGCGAGTACGTCAAGATCTATCCGGTCGTCCTCATTCTCTGGTCGGTTCTTCTCTTCAGCTATCACAGCTACCACAGCCATCGCACCGTCTCGCTGCTGCGCGAGGCGCTGATCGCCATCCGCGTCGTCTTTGTCGGCAACGCGATCCTGGCCACGCTGGCGTATCTCTTGCCGCTGCGGCAGCTCTCGCGCGCCTGGTTCATCCTCTTCGGCGTCCTTGCCGCGTTGCTGCTCGTGCTGGAAAAAGTCGTGGTGCGCGTGATCGCCCGCTACGTCCGCGCGAAGGGCCTGAACTACCGCACGATCCTGATCGTCGGCACCGGACGTCGCGCCATCGAAGTGGCCCGCACGATCGAAGGACACAAGTACTGGGGCTACAAGATCCTCGGATTTGTCTCCGACGGGCACCGGCTGTCGAATGGGTGGGCGCGGTTCCGCGTCTACGGCAGCGTTCCCGATCTTCGCCGGCTCCTCGAAGGGGGCCAGTTCGCCGAGCCGATCGACGAGATCGTCTTCGCCGTCACGCGCAAGAAACTCGACGAGATGAAGCAGATTTTCCTGATGTGCGAAGAGCTCGGAATCCGCACCCGCGTGGCGATGAACTTTTTCCCGAATCGAGTGGCTCGCGTGGAGCTGGAGGAGTTGGAAGGGATCCCCTTCCTCACCTTCACCACCACTCCGTCGAACGAAACGCAGCTCGCGCTCAAGCGCCTGCTCGACGTCGCCGTTTCCATGCTGCTTCTGCTGGTCGCGCTGCCGGCCATCGCCATCGCCGCCATCGCCATCAAGCTGTCGTCGCCCGGATCGGTGCTCTTCCGGCAGAAGCGGATGGGACTCAACGGCCGCATCTTCACGCTAGTGAAGTTCCGCACGATGTTCGAGGATGCACACGAACGGCGCGGCGAAGTGAATCATCTGAACGAGATGACCGGGCCGGTATTCAAGGCCAAGGACGATCCGCGCATCACCGCCGTCGGCCGCATTCTGCGCAAGTTCTCGCTCGACGAGCTGCCGCAGCTCTGGAACGTTCTGAAGGGCGACATGAGCCTGGTCGGTCCGCGTCCGCCGATCCCCGAGGAGGTGGCGGCGTATCACCGGTGGCACAGGAGACGGCTGTCTATGAAGCCGGGGCTGACGTGCCTCTGGCAGGTGAGCGGCCGCAACAACGTCGATTTCGACCGCTGGATGCAACTCGACCTGCAGTACATCGACAACTGGTCGCCCGCGCTCGATCTGAAGATCCTGCTGCGCACGATCCCGGCCGTGTTGTCGGGCCGCGGCGCCTCGTAGCCGGCACGGCCGGCAGCGTTGGTTGCCCAAGGCTCCGCCAACAGTTCCGTGATCATCATTCGTCTACGTAAGCTTCTTGGGTGACAATCGCGCGCGTGACTGTCCGCCGCGCGCTCACAATCCTCTGCCTTGCCGCGATCGTGGCGATGTGCGTCGAAGCGCGCTTGCTGCAACTGCCGTTCGTCGACCGGACGCCGTACGCGCGGGCGATGGCCATCTATCCCGACCGGCAGTGGCCCGGCTATCCGCGCTTTCTCGTCGGCGTCCGCGAGCACACCAGGCCCGGCGACACGATCGCCGTCGTCGTTCCCGCGATGGGATGGGATGACGGCTACTCCTACGCCTATTACCGCGCCAGCTACTTCCTCACCGGACGCGAAGTCCTCCCGCTCGCCACGCCGGAGAACGGGCGTATCCCGCAGAACCTACGCGCCGCAAACTACGTCGCCGCCTTCGGCGTGACGCTGCGCGTGCCGGCGGGCGTCGTGTGGCAGGGCGAGCGCGGAGCGCTGTTGAGGTTGCGGAAGTAGCAATGACCTCCACCCTCATCGCCATCCTCAGCCTCACCGCCTTCGGCATCCCGATCACGCTCGCCGTCGACCGAAACGCAAGAGGACCGCTGCTGATCGGATCCGCCTTCCTCTACGGCAGCGGGACGATGTTTTTCGTGCTGCTAGCGACGTCGATTCTGCACATCCGCTGGTCACTGATCAGCGTAGCGATCGTCGCGTTACTGATCTTCTGCGCCGCAGCAATCATCGCGCGAAGACAACCGACAACCGACAACCGACAACGCGCCGCAAGCGCACACGCCATCGACCTCATCACGCTGCTGACCATCACCGGCTACGCCCTCTACGCCACCCTCGCTCCGCTTTGGGAATGGGATTTCTGGGCGATCTGGGGATTGAAGGCGAAGACCTTTCTCGAGAGCGGCGGCATCGATTGGCGATTTCTGGAGAGCCGCTGGAACACCTTCGCTCATCCCGACTATCCGCTTCTCGTCCCGCTCAATTTCGATTTCATCGCACTGGTGAACGGCGGCTGGAGCGACCGCTGGCTCGGCCTGCTCTTCGTCGCCTGGGGCATCGCGCTGCTGCTCATCGTTCGCGGACTTGCCGCGCGCGAGACCACGTCGTTTTTCGCCGCGCTGCTCACGCTGACGCTGGCGGCAGTCGCCGTCAGCCGCTACGTCGGACTTGCCGAAGGAGCGCTCATCGCCTTCGGCGGCGCGGGTGTCCTTTTCATCCGATCGGCGCTGCTCGACGATGACGCCGCCTGCTGGAGAAACGGCGCGTTGATGCTCGGCTTCGCCGCCAACTGCAAAAACGAGGGATTCGCGCTGCTGGTGGCCGTCACGATTGCGGTGGTCACGGTCTCGTGGTCGCGAGGTCTCGAGGTCTTGCGGTTGCGCAGACTCTGGCTCGCGTACGCCCTCGCCGCGCCGTGGCTCATCCTCCGCGCGGCGCACACGCTTCCCACGGACATCGCCGGCGGTTCTGCGTTTTCCAGACTCCTGGCGCGGCTGCCGTACGCGCACCAGATCCTCGCCTTTCTCGCCGCGCGGTTGTACGAGCCGTGGTTCTGGATGGCGATTCTCGCGGGCATCCTCATCGCCCCGGCAGCGGCGCGTTGGCGCGAGAGATTCGTTTTTCTCGTCACCGCCATCCAGCTCCTCTTCTACGTCGCCGCGTACCTGTCCACGCCGCACAACCTGCGCTGGCACGTCCTCACGTCGTGGTCGCGGCTCACCGGGCAGATCGCCGTCCCCATCACCGTCGCTGTTTTTCTGATGCTTGCGAATTCGTTGCGCCGCGGCCAAGATGCGCCGCATGCCGAAGCTCGATCCGACCAGTGACGAATTCCGCGCCGCGGGCCACAAGCTGATCGACTGGATCGGCGACTACCTCGACGGCGTCGATCGCTATGACGTGCTCTCCCGCGTCAAGCCCGGCGACGTCGAGAAACAGTTCGCCGCGAAACCGAGCGCCGCCGGCCGTCCGTACGATGCGCTGCTGGCCGACGTCGGCGACAAAATCATGCCGGGGATGACGCATTGGAACCATCCCGCCTTCTTCGCCTATTTTTCCATCACCGGATCGCAAGCCGGGATCCTGGCCGAGCTTCTCACCGCCGCGCTGAATGCGAACGGGATGATCTGGCGCACGTCGCCGTCGCTCACCGAGCTGGAAACCGTCACCCTTCGCTGGCTTGCCGAAGCCCTCGGGCTTCCGAACGATCTCTTCGGCATTATCAATGACACGGCGTCGATCAATTCGTTTCTCGCGCTGGCCGCTGCGCGCGAACAAGCGGCGCCGGAGATCCGCACCCGCGGCTTCTCCGCCGCGCCGAACCTGCGCGTCTACTGTTCCGAGCACGCACACTCATCCATCGAAAAAGGCGCTCTCGCGCTCGGCTTTGGCATCGATGGCGTAGTGAAGATCGCCGGCGACGCGCGCTTCGCCATGAACGCCGACGCGCTCGAAGCCGCCATCGTCCGCGATCGCGCCGCGGGATTTGTTCCCTGCGCAATCTCTGCGACGGTCGGCACCACCTCGTCCGCCGCGATCGATCCGGTCAAGCGAATCGCGGAGATCGCAAAACGCGAGAACGCCTGGCTGCACGTCGACGCCGCCTATGCCGGTCCCGCCACGATCTGTCCGGAGTTTCGCTGGCTGTGGGACGGCGTCGAAGCCGCCGACTCGATCGTCATCAATCCGCACAAGTGGCTCTTCACGCCGATCGATTGCAGTGTTCTCTACACGCGCAAGCCCGACGTGCTGCGCGCGACGTTCTCGCTCGTCCCCGAGTACCTGAAGACGACCGACACGGCCGAAGTGAATTTCATGGACTACGGCCTCCAGCTCGGCCACCGCTTCCGCGCTCTCAAGCTCTGGTACCTCTTCGAGCACTACGGCCTCGAACGGCTGCAGTCCGTGATCCGCGGACACATCGCCGACGCCGCTCGTCTAGCCGCCGAACTGCAGAAGCGCGACGACGTCGAATTGATCGCGCCGCAAAGCCTCAGCGTCGTCGTCTTCCGCAAAGTCGTGCGCAACGCGGATGGCTCGATCGACGAGTCCGCATCCGAACGCGCCAGTATCGAAGCCCTCGAACGGATGAACGCCAGCGGCCGCCTCTTCGTCTCCCACACCCGCCTCGCCAACCGCTACGGTATCCGCGTCGCGATCGGCAACGGCGCGACGGAGTGGGAGCATGTGGCAAGAGTGCTGGAGTATTTGTAGGCGAATGACGTGAACTTCAAACGGATCGGACCGTACCGGCTGTTTTTCACGAGCAACGATCTCGACGAGCCACCTCATATTCACATTGATCGGGACGGTATGGTCGCAAAGTTCTGGCTATCGCCGATTCAATTGTCAAAGTCCGCTCGCTTCGCCGCGCACGAACTTGCGAAGATGGAACGTATCGTGCGCGAGAACCACTCCGCTATCATGGAGGCTTGGAATGACTTCCTTCGCCGTCGAAACTAATCCGCGGGCCGTCGAAATCGATGTGAGCGACGACGAGCTCGTTGTCCACCTCGCCGATGGCCGCACGGTCAGTGTGCCGCTGGCTTGGTTTCCCCGTCTGCTTCACGCTTCCGCAAAGGAGCGGACGGATTTTCGACTAATCGGAGACGGTGAGTACATCAACTGGCCTGCACTGGATGAAGATCTGAGCGTTTCAGGGTTGTTGCGCGGCTCTCGCGCAAACTGATCGAGTCGCCCAAGGCTCATAGCGAGCGCCTGTCATCCTGAGCCGCCGAAGGACGGTCGAAGGACCCCCGACCTGCCAACCCGGAAAGGGTGGCGGCTCCTTTTCACACGGCAAGCACGCGGGGGG
>Ga0070670_100004844_pt1 | contig 11315 bp, 11 predicted proteins | sample KBSS63metaG_FD_64665 | JGI IMG/M metagenome (GOLD analysis project Ga0070670, IMG submission 64665) | Switchgrass rhizosphere microbial communities from Kellogg Biological Station, Michigan, USA - KBS S6-3 metaG | ecosystem: Host-associated > Plants > Roots > Rhizosphere > Soil ... | reverse complement strand
GCGCATGCGACGCCGTTGCGCTCGTGCGTGCTGGCGTGCCAGCCGATCCTCGCACCCGCCTGGTGGCAGCCGAGGCACGTCTGGTTGCGCTCCTGCACCGTCTGCGTCGAGCTCGCCTTGTTGCTGTTGATCGATTGGGGGTTCTTGCTGGCCGCATGCCGGGCGCCGGGGCCGTGGCAGGCTTCGCACTGCATCCCGCCGGGGCCGAACGGCGCGCGCTTGTCCATGCGGTGGCCGTGCTTGCCCTTGAAGATCGCGGCACCCGAGTAGCCCGGTGTCACGTCGTCGTGGCACTCGAGGCAGGTGTCCGCCCCTTTCTCGCTGTACTGTTCTCGCGGCGGGAGCGGGGCCTTGGGCTTGGCCGGTGCGCTCGCGGCGTCGTCACTCGCTGCAGGTGCACCCGCCGCCGGTGCGCTGGCCGCCGCCGGACTTGCCGCGGCCGCGCTGGCCGTCTTGGCCGGCTGCGCCGATGCGCCCGCGTACGCCAGAAGGCCGGCAAGCGCGAGAAGCACCCGGATCGGGGCGCGAAATCCCGGCATTTAGGGCCTGCCCTTCGACACTGTCGCTGGCAGGGCGACGACGAGACGCTTGAGCGACAGGAACGGACCCACCGGAACCACGTTCTTCGTGACCAGATCGGTCTTCGTGAGGTACGGCCGGTTCGCGATGATCCGGTCTGCTTCCGCGGCGCCGATGCCGGGCAGCGTCATCAGCTCTTTGCGGCTCGCGCTGTTGAGATCGACGTAATGCTGGACCGGCGAAAGGCTGGCGCGCATGTCGGCCGGCGTCGGCGCGCCTGACGGGGTCGGTGCGGCCATGGCAGGCGCTGCGATCACCGCCGCTCCCATCATCCCCATCAAGCTCAGCCGCATCCTTGTCCTCCTGCTGCCGACCGGGCCCGGCCGCCTGGCGGGCGGAGGCCGAAGTCTTCTTTCCGCGTGCCTTGCCTTTGGCTTGTGCTCAGCGGTTCTTCGAGTGCACGACCGCGATGTCCGCCGTCTTGCCGGTGCCGTGGCAAACCAGGCAGGACTCGCTGGTGCCGAGCGCCGCGCTGCGCGTTTGGTAGAACGAGCCGGTGTTGCTCTTGATGTGCGAGATGGCACTGGCCGAGTCGTGGCAGGCGGAGCATGCCGCCACGGTGGGCGACTGAACGAGGGTCGTCGGTGCCGCCTCGGTGGTCACTCCGCTGGCCGCGTTGAAGGAGAACGTGTTGCCGTAGTCCGTGCCCGGGGTGACGTAGGGCGAGAGGGAGACTGAGGCGGTGTAGGTACCCTGACCGACGGTGCGAAGGAGGCGACTGCTGAGTGCCTGGGCCGGCGTGGCACTGAAGTCGAAGGTTCCCGGCAGGTGGCAGGTCTGGCAGTCGTTCAGGATCCCCGGGTAGGTGACGTCGAAGAACCCCTGAGTTGCCGACACCGCGTGCCACGTGTAGGGGGTCTCGCGCTTCGCGGACGCATGGATCGCGTGAACGAAGCCCACCGAATCAACTACCCAGCCGCTGCTGGTCTTGGCCGGGTTGTGGCACCACGAGCAGGTCGTGGCATCGTTGCGCTGTCCGGCATGGAACGCGTCCTCGGTGAAGGTGCCGAGCTCTTGGTGGCAGGCATTGCAGCGCTTGTCCTCGACGATCGCGCGCCGGCCGGTATATCCGCTGGCGACCTTCTGGACGTTCGGCGCGATCACGATCAGGCCGCCCGCCTTGTTCGTCTGCCCTGCCACCGGCGCGGTCACCGGGAAGCCGGCCAGGTTGGTCTGGGTCTGCGGCTGCGTGCTCGCCGCGTTGTACGAGTAGCCCATTCCGCCGGTCAGCATGACGGCGTTGTCGGGGATCGTGACCCCGGTGAGCGTCACCGTGTAGAAGCCGCTGGCGTCGGGCCCCGTGAGCGTGCCGGCACCGGAGCCGGTCGCGGTGCCGTCCCAAATCTTGCGCAAGTAGCCAGAAACCGAGCCGTTGAAGTCGGCCGGCGCGGCGATGCCGTCCTGCGGGACCGCGAACACGAACTGCGCGCTCGGCGAACCCATGAAGTTGTCCCACATTTCCTTCAGTCCGGTTGCCGGATTGATGGCAGCGGTGGCGAACGGATTGATGGGCACGGGCGTGCCGTTCTGCAACCAGCGGAACACCATCACCGGTTGCTTGCTCGCATTGCGCGAGACGCTCTGCACTTCGTAGGTCGGCACGATCGCACCCACCGGAATCCGCCCGACCGATGAGCCCGAGGCGATCCATGCGGAGTTCGTGTTCGCGTTACCTCCGGCGACGACCAATACGTTGCCGGGATTCGGCGGCGTCACCGGCAAGTGCGCCACGTCGATGCTGTTCGAGGCGTGGCAGAGCGCGCATGCCGAGTCGGTGGGCTGCGGGCCGCCGGCGTGCGCGAGGCCGGTGCCGTTGACGTTCGACTGCGTCAGGCCAGCGGCCTTGTCATGCAGCGTGATGCCGACGCCAGTCGTGTAATTGATGCCGTCATGGCAGCCTCCGCATGCCAGCGTGCTCGGCTTCGCTTTCCAGTTGTCGCCGTCCTTGGTTTTGGTCGTTCGCGAGGCCGTGCTCGAGCCGTCATGGCATGACGTGCAGTTGCGGATGTCCTGCGGATACGTCGTGTGCTCGGGCTCGACGCCGGCGTAGTCGTACTTCTCGTGGGCCAACAGCTTGCCCACGTGGATCTTGTGGACGTAGTTCGGGAAGTTGCCGATCGTCCGGCCGTCGACGAGCCGCGTCTCGGACGTGAACGTCTTGATCGCGCCGTTCAAGGTGAACGTGGCCTCCTTCTGGCCGTAGCGGCGCTGGTCGGTGTGGCAGACCACGCAGTACTGGGTTTCGTTGCGGCTGCCGCCGTGGAATCCGGCCGCGTCCTCGGCCTCGCTCAACCCCGGGACGCCACCCAGCTGGCGGTGGCAGGCCTCACAGTTGGTGTTGGAGACGACCTCTCGCGAGAAGTCGGTCGGGGTGACCTTCGCGCCGGTCGACGGAATGAAGTCGTAGATGGCGTTGGCCGGGTGCTTCATCGGCACCGACGCGACGGTCGACGTGGCGCCGGTCGGCGTGTTGCTGCCGGTCGCGGGCGCGCTACCCGAGAGGGCGAGCGTCACGCGGTGCGTCAGGGTCGGTTGATAGCTCACGTCGCCGAGATCGGCGATGTTGTTCGGCGGGCTCACGGTCATCCCGTCGAGCTGGGACTTGACGGTCGTGATGTCGCGGTAGAAGGTGTACGTGTAGGTGCCGTCGCCTTTGTCGACCAGCGTCCCGGTGTTGTCGGTGCTCGGGCGGCTCGGCGCCGCCGAGGCCGTGGCCGAGCTCGGCACCGACGTGACGATGTAACTCACCCACTTGCTCGGCGAGCCGGACGTGCCCGGCACGAGCTTGGCGAGGGCAAAGGACAGATTCGGGTAGCTCGCGACCACCGCGGTCGCGCTCTTGCTGGTGTTGCCGAGCCCGATGACCGCCTTGCCGAAGCTGTCGGTCACGGTGAAGCTGACGACCGGCGGGCTGGCGATCGTCACGCCGGTGATGGTGACTGTCGGTTGCAGATTGGCCCACGCCTGCGCGTTGGTCGCGATCGCGGTGGGGTCGGTCAGCGTGTTGCTGCCGACGTTCGATGCACCGCCTCCTCCTGGAGCACCGGGTGTCCCAGGAGTGCCCGGAGGACCGGCCGGACCAGCGGGGCCGGGCGGGCCGGCCGGGCCGGCAGGGCCGCCATCGCCCCCGCAACCGGCCAGAGACGTTGCGATCGCCGTTGCGGCCGCAACGGCTAGCCAGAACGGAAGCACTCGCCTTCCCATTGCCATTCTCCCGCCCGCCTCAGATAGCCCACGAACCGTCAACACCGTAACCGGCGGTGAATTCGCCGCCAACCGCCCCTTAGGGATATAGGGTAAACGACTACTAACCGGAGGCCGCTTTCGCCGGTGGCTGCGGTTCCGTAGGCTCCTTGTGCGCGACGCCGGTATGGCAGTCGACGCACGTGGCCTTGCCCGATGCGAACTTCTTGTGCTGCTTCACGGCGTCTTCCGACTGCTTGGCGTTGTCCATGGCTTGCGGGTCGTGACAGTGCCGGCAGTTCTTGGAGTTGTCCTCGCGCATCTCGTCCCACACCTTGTTGGCGAGACGCCAGCGTTCTTGGTCGAACTTCTCCTGGGTCGAGATCGTGCCGCGCATCTCGGCGATCGCGTCGGCGATGCCCTTTTCCGCTTTGACGAACAGCTTCTTCGGGTACTCGTGCGGAACGTGGCAGTCGACGCACATGGCGCGCACGCCGGTCCTGTTGTTGTAGTGCCCGCTCAGCTGGTGCTCCGGATAGACGAACTTCTCGTGCGAATGGCAGGTCGTGCCGCAGAACTGGTCGGTGCCTGTGACGGCCACCGCGACCTGCGTGCCGATGACCATCACGGCACCGATCACGAGCCCGACAAAGAGCAGCGCGAACACCGACCAGCGCGCCGATGGCGAAAACAACCAGCGCCACGCCCTCCGGAGCGCGCCCGGGGGCTCCGCGGTTGCCATCGGGCTACTTGGACGAGAGAACGGTGGCGGCGACCGCCTTCAGATCCGCGTCGCTCGCGGCGATCTTCTTGTGGTCATCGGCACCTCCGGTCTTGAGCATGGTGATGATCTTGGCCTCAGCGCCCGCATCACCCTTGTACTTCTGCGCGACCGAAGCGAACGACGGCGCCTTCTTGGTCGTCGTCGCCGTGTGGCAGCTGCCGCACTTCTCCTTGGCGATGATGTCCTCGCCCGGGCCGGCGAAGGCGAGGCCGCTGAAGGCCAAGGTTGCGCTGCAGGCGGCGATCGTCGAGATGAACTTCATGCTTGGCTCCTTGAGGAATGCTGCGGATTTCTTGGTATGTTTAGAGGCGCGGCCTGAGGGTGTGAAGGTCGTGCGGACCCGCAGTTCGTCGGACCATTCTGCACGCGGGGATGATCGCTGTCGAGTCCTGTCGACGAGGAAGGTGACGTGGAGATCAGACGTTCGGTGCTCGTTCCCTATTCGACCGAGGCCATGTTCGACCTGATCGAACAGGCGGAGTGGTATCCATCGTTTCTTCCGTGGTGCACTGCGGCCGAGATCCTCGAACGCAGCGAGGAGTGGGTCGCCGCCCGTCTCGAGTTCTCCTACTTGAACGTCCGGTTCGCGATGCGCACGCGCAATCCCAAGCGCCGCCCCGAATGGCTGCAGGTCCGGATGGTGGAGGGCCCGTTCAGCCGGTTTCATGGTGACTGGCACCTCGTGCCCTTGGCCGACCAAGGGTGCAAGGTCAGTTTCGACCTCTCCTATCAGCCGTCCTCGGGTCTCTTCGATCGCGTTGCCAGCGCGGCGCTCGAGCGCATCTTCGGTTCCATCGTGGAGGCATTCGTCAAGCGCGCCGACTCGACCTTGACGCCGCTCGTTGCCTCGGGTCGCGCCGCGTCGGATCTTCCGTCGCTCCCGCCGCGCGCATAGCGACGGCGGCGTGCGACCCTCACGTCATTCGTTCGAGGCCAACGCCCAGGTTTCGTTGGCGTGGCGCAACAGCGCCGGCTCGCTACGGCAGCGCAGCACGAAGTCGCGAACCTCGGTCGTGCGCCAGGCCGCGCGATAGGCGCGCCAGGCGTCTTGCAGCGAATCGCGGCGCAGGTCGGCAGGGGCGAACGGAAGCGCGTTGAGAAGCTTGACCTTGCCGTTGGGCACGACGAGCAGCATTGCCTGGGGACGCTCGAGCCGCGTCTGCATTTCGGTGACGATGTCCCAAGGGTAGATCGACAGCGCCGGACCCGGCGCGCTTGCTGCCGCTCGCTCGCGCAGCGCAGCGACGGCGCGCTGCCACTCGTCGTCGGTGCAGCCTAGCGTGTCCCAGGCCGCCGCGGCACGACCGATGCGCATCAGCGGACCGGTGACGAACGCGCTGCAGCCGAGCGATGCCGCGAGATCGTAGGCAGCGACGATCTCGGAAAGATTGAGTCGGGTCGGGACGAAGACGAACTGCGGCGGGTAGCCGCGCGCCACCAGGCGCTCGATCGCGCCGATCGCCGCCGCGAAGCTCGAGCCGGGACGAACGCGCTGGTGCGTGGCCGCACTGGCTCCGTCGACGGAAATCTGCACGCAATCGAACGCGAGGTCGGCGATCCGGTCGGCCGCGCTGGCGTCGATGCGGCTGCCGTCGGTCTCGAGCTTGAGGGCGACCCCCCCGGCCGCGAGCCGCTCGAAAACATCCCAGCTATGCGCGACGCCAAGGGGCTCGCCGCCGCCGAAGGCGGCGAAGGGGATACCGAGATCGACGATGGCTTCGGCGAGGCGAAGCGCCTCGCCGCGGCTCAGCTCATCGCGCCAGGCCTTGTCGGGGCCTGATTCCTCGCAGCACGCAAGACAGCGCGCGCTGCAGCGGTTGGTCAGCTGCCAGGCAAGGAAAAGGGGCGCATCGTAGTCATCGACGGTGCGCCCCTGCATCGATTCGCTTCAGGAAGACTCAGGTGAAGCGGATGTAGGGCTGAGCCATGACCTGCTCGGAAACGTCTTCGAGCTTGGGCGTTTCCCAGACCGGTCTGTCCAGCGGCGCCGGGGCCACGGTCTTGGGTTGGGGCATGCCCTTCGCGGGCTCGATCGTCTGCTGCTTCGATTCGCTCATGGAACCTCCGTGATGATCTCGATCCGGCGGGCCGCGGGTGCCTGCCAGCGATTAGCGTCTGCGAGCGTCGCATCGTCTTCGAGGACACGGCGCGCTGCCGAAACGACTTTATCACTCTGCCACGCGGCGCGGTAGGCATTCCAGGCGTCGTCGAGGCGATCGTGGCGCAGATCGGCACAGATCTGTGGTAGCGCCGCCGCGACCTTGACCCAGCCGTTGGGCAGGACGAGCAGGGTGGCCGGCGGGCTCTCGAGGCTGGATTTCAGGCCATCGCGGATCTCGAACGGCTCGAAGCAGAGCTCCATCTCGCCCGCGAACCGGCGCGATGCGCTTTCGAGGAGTCGGCGGAATTCGGCGTACTCGGCTTCGCCCGACTCGAGCCGGTCCCACAGCCGCGCCGCCGTGCCGATGCGCATCAGGCGGCCGCTGTTGAAGCGGAAGGCACCGAGCGAATGGGCCCGCTCGATCACTTGGCCGGCCTCGTGCAGGTTGATGCGGGTCGGCGCGAACGTGATCTCCAGCGGCATGCCGGCGGCGCGCACCGCTCGGCAGGCGGCGTGGGCGGCGGCGAGGGACGCGCCGACCCGCTGGCGGGCGTAGGTCGCCTCGGTGTCGCCGTCGAGGCTGATCTGCACCGAGCGGATCGGCAGGCGCGCGAGCCGTTCGGCGATGGCTGCATCGAGGCGCTGGCCGTTGCTCTCGATCTTCAGCCTGACGCCGGCGCGGCCGAGCTTTTCTGCCAGGGCGAGGAAGTGGGGGACGACGAGCGGCTCGCCGCCGCACAGCATGACGTAAGGCACGCCGACGCGAATGATCTCGTCGGCGACCCGCATCGCCTCGTCGGCGTCGAGCTCGTCGGGCAGACGCTTGCCCGGCGCCGATTCGGTGCAGCAGTGCAGGCAGCACAGGTCGCAATCGCGCGTGATCTGCCACGACACCAGCAGCGGCGCACCGAGCTGGTCGATGCGGCTCATGCGAGCAGCGGCCAGCCCGCCTGGACGATGATGCCGGCGGTAAGCAGAAGGACGGCGACCAAGTAGCAGGCGACGATGTTGCGCACCGCCGGAACAAAGGCGCGCGGCGACTCGTAGGTCGAACGCGCGACGCGGCCGCTTTCGACCAGGAGCGGCAACGCCAGCAGCGCAGCGAGGCAGGGCCACGGGAAGATGCCGGCGGCGACGCCGATCGGCACGACGAGCAGCCCCGCCGCCGACAGCGCCAGGTACAGGAAGACGGCGCGTCGGCGTCCGACCCGCACGACGAGGTTGCGCTTGCCGACGAGGCGGTCCTGGTGGAAGTCGGGGATGGCGTTGACGACCGCGAGTCCCATGATCAGGCAGCCGGGCACCAGCGACACGACCAGCGCCTGCCACGACAGCTTCTGGGTGTGCAGGTAGAGGCTGCCGAGGACCATCCAGGGGCCGTACGACAGCGCGATGACCAGCTCGCCAAGGCCGCGGTAGGCCCAGCGGATCGGCGGCGCCACGTAGAAGATCGCGGCCGCGCCGCCGAGCAGCGCGAAGGCGAGGATCGGCCAGCCGCGCAGCACCGTCAGGTAGACGCCGACGGCGAGCGCGCCCCCGAACGCGGCGATGCCGAGCCAGAGGACGGCGTCGGTCATCGGCGGCAGATCGGCGGGATTGAACACCCGGTCTGTGCCCATGCGCGAGTCGAAATACTCGTTGAAGGCTTCGACGCCGACGACCGCGAGCACCACGCCGGCGAGGCCGCTGAGGAAGATCGTGCCATCGAACGCGTCGGCGAGGGCGTAGGCCCAGGCCGCGCCGAGCAGGTAGGGAAGCAGACCTGCGTAGAGGAAGAAGCGGTAGCGCACCAGCGCGCAGACGCGGAGCAGGCGCTGCCACACCGAGCGACCGCCGGGCCGCTCGGTCGACGCGGGACTCAGAGATGGACCCATTGATGCAGGGTGCGCGTCTTGCCGGGGTCGACAGCGAGCTCTTCAACAAACTGTGCGACGCGGGGGTCGTGCCAGGCGCTGCGGAACCGGGTCCAGATCTGCGCAAGGCTGTCGCGCCGGAAGTCGCCGCAGATGAACGGTAGGGCGTTGATGAGCTTGACCAGGCCGTTGGGCAGCACGATCAGCAAGGCCGCCGGGTGCTGGATGCGATAGCGCAGCTCCTCGAGGAGCCCGGCCTCGTGGAAGTAGACGCGCATGCGCCCGCGGTACTCCTCGGTCTTGCGCCGCAGCGCGTCGAAGTACGCGACGTACTGGTCGTCGGTCACCTCGAGGTGGCGCCAGGCTTTCACGGCATTGCCGGTGTACATCGTCTTGCCGGTATAGAAGCTGTAGGCGCCGAGCTCGTAGGCGAGGTCGACCACGGCGTCGACCTCGTGCAGGTTGAAGCGGGCCGGCGAGAAGTTGATCTCGATCGGCACACCCGCGTCGCGCAGGTTGCGAACGCCGTCGAGGACGCGATCGAACTCGCCGCGAACGCGCATGCGGCCGAAGGTCGCGGTCGAGGCGCCGTCGAGGCTGACCTGGACCGCCTTCACGCCGAGCTCCTTCAAGCGGGCGGCATTGGCGCGATCAAGATAGTGGGCATTGGTCTCGATCTTGAGCTGCGCGCCGCGCTCGCAGGCGCGCTCGACCATCGCGAAGAAATGCGGGTGGAGCATCGGCTCGCCGCCGGAGAACGACAGGTAGGGGACCTCGCTGTCGAGCAGCTGGTCGAGGACGGCGAAGACCTGGTCGCGGTCGAGCTCGTCGGCGAATGCCTTGCCCGGTCCGCTCTCCTCGATGCAGTGCAGGCAGGCGAGGTTGCACTCGTTGGTGATCTGCCATGCGACATAGAGCGGCGCGGCGAGATCTTCAGACTCGGCGGCAGCCGATCCGGTCACCGCATCATCCCTCGATCAGGCCGCGCTGGCGCAGCTCGGCGATGAAGGTCGAGACCTCGCGCTCGATCGCGTCGCCCTGGTCGACGAAGCGGTCCTTGAGGCGCGAAGAGATCGTCGCTTCATCGCCGTTGGCGATCTCGCGGATCACGGCCGTCGCCGTCGGGTTGAGCGTGAAGACCTTTTCCGAGCGCGTCTCGAACAGCACGCCACCGAACTTTTCCTCTCGAAACTTGACGTACTGGGCCAGTCGCACGGTATCGCTCCCTCGTATTCGGCGGTGATGGGTCTACGCGCAAATCCTAGCACCCGTCGATGCGCGACGAGGCGCGCCTGCACGTCGACCCGACGCTCGACGATGGCCATCGATGACGCGCCGCGCGGCGCGGTCCTCCCAGGCGCATGCGAAGATGTTTGCTGCGGGCCGTTAGCTCAGTCGGTCAGAGCAGAGGACTCATAATCCTTTGGTCGTTGGTTCGATCCCAACACGGCCTACCGCGACACGCAGACACCCGCGACGGCTTTGTGGCAAGCTCGAACCGTGAAGACATCGATCGTGAATCTGGTGAAATTGCTCGCGTGCCTTTGCGTTGGCTCGGCGCTTCTCACCGCCTGTGCGGCGCCTTCCCAGGGAAGCGTGTCCGTTCCGTCGACAAAGAGTTGTGACCCCACCGGGGACAGCGAGGCGCGGCGCGCCTGCAACCGCTAGCGGCGCCCGCTTGGCGGGAGGTCCTGTCCCGGACTAGCACCTTCGGGCTGTTGCCGGGTCGACCATGGCACGGACAATCCCCGCGCGGAAGACCGCGGAGGAGTCGCATCGTGTCCCATGCCCGATTGATGTTCGTCCCATCGATCCCGCCTGCGCGGTGGTTGGCGGTCTCTTGCCTGGTGTTGTCAGGCGCAGCGGTGGCGCAAGGTGCTCCGCCGCCTGCCGCGGGCGAGAAGCCCTTCGGCGGCTTCGAGCCCGTGCTGCATCTGCGAACGTACTACCTGGACCAAGAGAGCCTCACCGGCGTGCCCGCCTCCGCCTGGGCGTTCGGCGGATGGGCGGGGCTGCGCAGTCCCTGGTGGGGCGACATGTTCCGGGTGGGACTCGTTGGCTACACCTCGTTGAAGCTCATCGGGCCCGACGACGAGGACGGGACCAAACTTCTCGCGCCGGGCCAGGAGGCGATCGCGGTGCTCGGCGAGGCGTTCGGCTCGTTGCGGATGTTCGGCCAGACTTTCACCGGCTACCGCCAGCGGATCAGCCGCCCGTTCATCAACCTGCAGGACAGCCGGATGGTGCCGAACACCTTCGAGGCGTACACGCTGAGCGGCGCCGCGAGTGGCGTGTCGTATACCGGCGGCTACATCACGAAGATCAAGACGCGCGAAGCCAATCACTTCGTGTGGATGTCCGACGCTGCCGGTGGCGGCAACAGCGATCACAAGGGCACCGCGTTCGCCGGCGCCACCTGGGATTTCGTCAAAGACGGGTATGTCCGCGCCGATTTCCAGCAGACCGGCGACGTCTTCAACACGGTCTATGTGGACGGCAAGTATCCGATCGCCCTCGACCAGCAGACGGTGATGGCGCTCGGCGCTCAGTACTACCACCAGAAGTCGGTCGGCTCGGCGCTCATCGGCAACTTCTCGACTTGGGGCGGGGGGGTGCAGGCGACGATCACGCGCGGCCCGTTCGGGGGTCAGCTGTACTACACGCAGACCGGCAAGGGCTTCGACACCCAGAACCCGTACGGCGACCACCCGTCGTATCTGTACCTGATGCAGGTTGCGTTCAACACCGCCGGGGAAGAGGCTTGGGGTGTCGGCGGCAACATCAACTTCGCCACCCTCGGCGCGCCGGGGCTCAC
>Ga0070670_100004840_pt1 | contig 11320 bp, 4 predicted proteins | sample KBSS63metaG_FD_64665 | JGI IMG/M metagenome (GOLD analysis project Ga0070670, IMG submission 64665) | Switchgrass rhizosphere microbial communities from Kellogg Biological Station, Michigan, USA - KBS S6-3 metaG | ecosystem: Host-associated > Plants > Roots > Rhizosphere > Soil ... | reverse complement strand
AGGTTGGTATTAATGGTTTTTTTCAGCGTCAGGTATGAACCCAATACAAGGTCATTCTTGTCACCATTGATATTATCCTTTCTGCACGAGTACAGGATTCCCGAAAACAGGATAACAATGCTTAATAAGGTGGTTATATGTTTTATCATTGTATAATAGTTTAGTGTATGAAATCTTTAGGATTGGTATCCCAGAATACTTGCACGGAAGTAACGGCTTTCTGCGTCGCGTTTTGGTTGAAATTTACATATACATTGGGATAGAAAAATGACCTGATAAAATCACCTTCATTCGGCAGCAAGGTTCTTTGTAAATTATCCGGTTTTCCTGTTCTGCGGTAATTGTTGTAAGGCTCCAGCCCGTTACCCCATGCGGCGAGGTAGTACTCACGCACAATTACGTTTAATTTTGCGTCTGCTGTACCGGCTGCTGTGTACAGTTGAGTCACTTTATCGAGATAACGTTGTTGCTTGTACGGAGTAATCAATTTGCTCGTGTCAGAAGTGGGCAGCGAATAACCGATTGTGGTAGCAAAATTTTTGACCTTGTTAAATGATTCAGTAACACCCGACAGCATCAGCGTTTGCGGGTCACCGGCGGTTCCGAGCGTCAACGCGGCTTCAGCCTTCAGAAAGTAAGTATAAGATGATAACCAAATAGGTGACTGACCAGCACCCTTGGCGCCGGCAACACGTTTAGAGCTTTGTCCTGTGGATGTGTTCTGATCGGCATCAAATGCGCCGCCAGCAGGATATAGACCCCAGGTAGATTTCAGCAAATTATCGGGTCCTGTGCCTTCGTTGTTTCCATGATCCCTTCCCCAATAACCAGTTCCTACAATGCAATAAGGCGTGCCGGCAGGATATGGAGAAACACGGTAGTGGCAAGCGAGCGCAAATTGAGTCGTAGTCTGATCAGGCAGGCGCGGATCGTTGCTAATATCATCGATTTGGCGATAGATATAGTACCGCGTTCTTGGATCTGCTAATCCCTTTTCCTGTGTGAGCGCCCACATAAAATGGTTACCGAGATAATCACTTGCCGCGTTATCTGTTCCATAATTAGTTACATAGTGACCATAGCGGCTATCAGGTGCCTGGTCCTTTGTTGAATAGGAGAATACAAAATCTTTATCAGAAGAATTGATCAGGTCGTTCTCTGTGAGCAACGCTGCAATTTTACTGGTCACATTTGCCTTATCTACCAGCCTGGTTTGTACATACGCTTTTAACTTTAATGTTTTCGCCAATGTAGTCCACTTGGTTTTGCTTCCTGCATAAAACAGATCATTGGCCGGAGAACTCGCAGCCGTTTTTGCAAAATCAGCGATACCCGCATCCAGCAGTGCCAGTGCGGAATCGTATACCAGCCTTCCTTTGTCAGCCTTGGGATTGGTATTGGTAACGCCGAGATTAGCCTCGGTATATGGAACGTCCCCGAAAAGATCTACCAGGCTTATCATAGTATAAGCCTTCAGTACTCTCGCTATACCGGAATGTATAAATTGGTTTTTTGCCGTAGCCAGGGGAATCATAGTATTGGCGGTTTTAAATACAGAGGTATAAGCGGTGCTCCAGATGCCATCAAAGCTTGAGGGTGAATAGGCATTCAGGTAAGTGGGGCCAAACATGGTTTCCATACGCATCAGGGGATCCGTGAGATCTGAAGCGCTCTGGTAGAATCCATTAAAACTTAACTCAAGGTTATTTAAATAAAGATCAATATCAGCGGCACTGGGCGAGGGTGCGTTGGGATTGTTCAATTGCGAGTCAAGATTGTCATTTAGTTTGCTGCACGCCGCCAGTGATATAACAGCGAGGAAGACTATCAATATTTTTCTCATTTTCATAATTAGTTATTTTTCTTTTAGAACTGAATCTTCAAACTGGCACCTATTCTGCGGGAAGAAGGGCCTGCAAACAGGTCAATACCGCGGGCATTGCTTACACCAAGGCTGTTGCTTTCAGGATCGAACCTGGTGTATTTGGGAAAATTAGGGGCCAGGTACCATAAATTATTAGCCGATACGCTTAGTGAAGCCGAACCAAAAGGCGTTTTTCTTAACCATTGCTGCGGAAATGAATACGCGAGAGAAATTTCACGCAGGCGTATTACGGTTGCATCCCATACAGTAACTGAATTGGGCCCGAAGCCATAGGCATTGAAAAAAATGTTGTCAACGCTTTGCTGGATATTATTAGCTGTACCATCCTGCTTCACTGTGTTGGGAATAATGTAAGGTAACTTCCTGTCAAAATCAGTATCTTTTGTTACCCCGCGCGATAGTAAGGTGCGGACGGTATTCGAAAACATGTCTCCGCCCCTGCTATAGTCCCATTGCATGCGGAAGGACAGGGATTTATAACTGAGGGTGTTGATGCCTGTTAGTTTGTAAAGTGGATTGGGATCGCCTATGATTGCAATATCTGACGATGCCAGGAAGTAACCGTTGGCATCAACGATGGCCAATCCTGTTTTTGGATCACGCTGAACATAATTGCCCTGCAATACGCCAAGGGGTTTGCCTTCTAATGCATAAGTGCCCAGTCCGCCACCATAGCCTGAGATCTGTATTTGCTTGATATCGGTTGGCAGGTCATGTACTTTACTTTTATTAATACTGTAGACACCATCTATCTGCCAGACCCAGTCTTTATTGCTGATAATCTTATACCCGAGCGCCAGCTCAATACCTTTATTGTCTACTGCACCGGCATTGATGGCGGTAACGGTATAACCGGTAGACGCATCCAGGTTCCTGTCAAGAATCTGGTTGCTGGCTGTTCTGAAATAGGCTGAAAGATCCAGTGTTACCCTCCGGTTGAAAAAAGTTCCTTCAATACCTGCTTCAGTCTCTTTTATCAACTCAGGTTTCAGATCAGGATTGGGAACCCGGTCGGGTATTGCCGCAGTATTGATTACGGTGCCGGTTCTGTCTACAAATGAGTTGGTAGAAAGACTTAAGGAGGCCCTGGTGTTGTAAGGATCAGGAAAATGTGCACTGGTAGAATAGCCTACGCGCAGTTTAAGATAATTAACAGCACTGCTGGTCTTAAAAACCTCCAGCGCAGAGGTTGGCACAAAAGCCAGGCTTACACCAGGATAAAATAAGGTGCGGTTATTTTTTTCAAGGGTTGACACCCAGTCGTTGCGGCCATTCAGCGTTATGAATGCGTACTCTTTATAACCAAGGGTAGCCTGAGCAAACACACCAGCCCTTGTTTTATCTACTTTATAATCAAGATCCGAACCGCCCTCGCTCTTTATATCATGGCCAATGAAATTGCTGTGGTCGAACAACCCGTATACAATTTGTTGAACACTTTTAAGACCGGTTTGTGAGTAATTATCATGCCTTAGGTCGCCACCGGCATCCACGTTCAGATTAAAGCCGCCCCTCAGATCCTTGGTATAATTGATCAGCAATGTGTGGTTCAATACCTGGTTAAACGAATTGGTGGTTCTGTACAGCCCGTTTACATAGCCGGCGCCGCCGCTGATGCCACCCTTGTTTACACGAAGGCTTTGTGACTCGTTGTAAATATCAAGACCAAAACGATAGTTTACACTCAAACCTTTAATCACTTCGTATTTTAAACCAAATGTTCCAAAAGTGCGGTATGTTTTGTCGCTGGAAAGCGCATTATTGGCGGTCCATTTGGGATTTTCAATATCGTTGCCACCCCGGTAATAGACACTTCCATGAGTTAAGGGGTTTTCGTACGGCAAATCAAGGTTTACACTCATGGGGGTAAACATTAAAAAGCCAAATACAGAAGAAACGTCTGGTCCGCCTCCACCGCCATTAGCACCTACTATCGGCGTCTGGAAATCGGTCACCGCGAAATTCAAAACAGCATTCAACGTAAAATTATTGGAGAGTTTGGCAGTTCCGCCCAGTCCAAAATTATTCTTGAATACACGGTTATTGGGCGTAAAACCCTGATCATCCATATAGCTGTAATTTGCATTAAAGGTGGCATTGGCGCCAGAAGCCGCTACATTGATTGAACTGGTACTTACCGTGCCCGTTCTGAAAAATGTTGGTACGCTGTTATAAGCTCTGTAATCCTGGGTTTTGCCCGCGCCGTATAAGTCGGGGTAAGCAGCTTGCAATGAAGGTGAGTAAGCTACCTGCATGGGCGGATTGGTGAAATGTGGTCCCCAGTTACTGAAAGCCGCAGAAGGCGCCAGATCAAAACCGCCACCGTAATTGGTTTGATAATCGGGTAAGTTCGCCACTTTATTAGCAAACAGCGATTGGGAAGCTGTAATTTCAAGCTTCTTATTCGTTTTGCGGCCGGAACCATTTTTGGTGGTAATTAATATAACGCCATTTCTTCCCGCTTCACCATATAAAGTAGCTGCACTCAAACCTTTCAATACGTTAACGCTTTCAATATTATTGGGATCAAGGTCGAGAAACCGGCTGGAGGAGGAAGTACCACCCCCGTATTGGAAATTATCGTTGCCGTTATTGCCACCGTCGAAAGGAACGCCATCGACAATAAACAATGGTGTTGAAGCACCTCCGGTAATAGTACTTACCCCACGGATATTAATATTGGTACCGCTGCCTGAAATGCCGCTTGAATTCAACACACTGAGACCGGCTACCTTGCCATTGAGCACGCGGCCGATATCGCCTTCAGGTCTTAATTCAAGGTCCTTATTGGCAACAGTGGTAACCGCATAACCCAGCGCTTTTTTCTCCCTTTTTATACCCAGTGCAGTTACTACCACTTCACTCAGGGCCTGGTTGGTGGCAGTGAGTACAAAAATCAAAGACCCGGATTTCTCGGCCTTCATCTGTTTTGTTTCAAATCCCACACTGGTAACAACAATGGTTGTTCCCGGCCTGGTGGTCAGTTTAAAAACACCATTTTCATCGGAACTGGTGCCACGTTTTGAATTTTTTTCTTGTACAGAAGCGTTTGCAACCGGATTGCCTTTTTCGTCGGAGACTTTGCCTGAAATTTCAATTGTCTGGGAAATGGCATGGTTCCATAGCAGGGCCATCCCCAAAAGGCAGGGTAATAGTTTTCTCATGTTGTTTGCTTTAGTTAAAAGAAGTTCGAAATCGAAAAAATTATTAATCAAATAGTACGGAAAAAATATAGTTAAGCAGGATCGTCAACAAAATAGTGATACTTTAACTTATCAAGATAAATTTAGGAAGAAACACTCGCGTTGCCCAAATATTTTTGCAATATTTAGCCACGTTAACAATTCAGAAAACCACCGCCTTCTGTTGGGAATTAATGATAAAACACACGAACGCTAATCATTAAATGACATGCAGACTTTAACGAGACGGGATCAGTCTTCGCGTATTGCCGCGGAGTGGCAATAAACAAAGGGCCTCTGTATTAGAGGCCCTTTGTTATTATTGGGGAGTTAACCTTATTTCGGATTTTTTACCGGTGCGGAGCCGGAAACAGCCGGATTGTACGCAAGTTCATTATCGGGGACATCCCAATAATCAAGGTACCCGTAAACGATTGTAGCATTTGTATTCAATACCCCAGTGGCGGAGATAACCACGGCCCCGGTGCGTGATTTATCAGGTGCTATGATTTCCCAGCGTCGTGCATCAAAGAAAGAAAGGCCTTTGAACCCGAGCGCTATTCTTCTTTCACGTCTTAATTCTTCATACGCTGCAGCCTGCGTAAGGCCTGTGCCCAAGGGTGCCAATCCAGCGCCCTGGTAATTTCTTACATTGTCAATCGATGCAACACCCAGGTCTACCTGTCCGGTTTGAATCAATGCTTCAGCCTTCATCAATTCATTTTCCTCATAGGTGCCTGCAAGGGTAATTTCATTTGCGCCGGCGGTCGTATTAGCCCAAACAATTACATTCGTAAGGCCCGCGCCTCCATTACTTAAGGTGTAACGTGTATTAAAAGCATTGCCACGATCAGTATTAAAAATCCCAGTGGAAGTTAATTTCTTAACGTTATTATCAAAACGTTTATCGCCTGTATGAAATTCCTGTACCCAACGTTCACTTAACTTATAAGTTCCGGTGGCGGCGCCGTTTGATTGAATTTTATCAGCAATGGTTGTCCCCAGAAAGTCTCCGTTAGGATCTGTGCGGCCGGTGAAAATAAGGTCAGTCGCGGTAATGCCTTTATTAACCAATGCCAGAATACCGCTCCACTGGGTTGCGGTCATAGCTGACTTTGTTGTGTTCAAAAGTATATTGCGTGCCTTCATCGTATTAATATTATGAAGCCACATATCAGGAGAAAGCACGCCCCCTTTGCCTAATTGCAGGAAAGCCGGGATTAATTTTGACACGGTAGCTTCATAGTCTGTGCTCGAAGTGGCCAGCGCCAACGCTGTGGCCGCCTTGTCAAAATTTGCGTTTGATTCGGCAATAATTGCTTCTTTTGTGACATAATTACCATTGGTTTTTGCTTCGGTAGTAGTTGCATTCTGAATAACACCTGCATAATAAAGGGTACCAATATGTGCGTACGCATAGCCCTTCCACCAATATGCCCAGGCATCCACAGTAGCTTTTTTGCTAGCAGCGCCCGAACCGCTAAATTTTATGTTTTTGGCAATATCCAAAACAGTATTGGCAGCGGTAATCATATTATACATATAGGCCCATTCGTAATAGACAGGGTTACTGCCCGATTGCTGATTTGAATTAATGGTGCGTAATAAAGCATACTGTGTATTTACTGCACTTGGATTCAGTACCGCTGTACCATTATCTAGTATTACTTTATTAGGACAGCCAATCTGGTTCATGAAAGCGTTTGCTGCTTCAGCGCCGATTTCATCCCCCATCAATTCAAGAAAACCGGTGGCGCCCGACCAAAAACGACCATATACTCCATCGGTATATTTCAAATCATAAAAACCATTTCTGTAGATGGCACCCTGTGCCAGTGATATAACACCCAACTCGTTTTCTGCGCTTTGCGGTGTTGGTTCATTTGTGTTTGTTATATCCAGTTGCTTTTTGCAGGAAAGGGAAATCAGTGCAGCAGCCAGTATAATCAATAATATTTTGCTATTGTTCATGTTTGGTAAATTTTTAGGTTAAGATTAAAATCCAACATTTAAACCAATGGTATAACCCCTGGTGTTAGGAATAGAGTTGTGATCAACACCGCGATCAAAAGTTGAATTTGCTGTACCTGAACTGACTTCAGGATCATAACCGGTGTACTTGGTAATGGTAACCAGGTTACGACCACTGGCTACTAGCTGTAAACGTTGAAACCCTTTAATTTTAAATACTTTTGCAAAATCAAAAGCAATAGAAACATTGCGCAAACGCCCAAAAGAAGCGTCCTCATAAAAATAATCTTTGGTACCGTTGTTGGCGCCTGCCTGGTAAATCCCACGATAGAAAGCTGTGTATGCATGCGATACGCCGCCAATTGAAAATGGTACTGTATAATCACCTGAAATACCATCGCGATACATCCATTCCTTGGTTTGGTTATACAGATGACTTCCATATACCCAATCCCACTGAAAGCTGAAGGATAGATACCCTTTATATGAGAAATTATTAATAAAACCCATATTAAATGTTGGGTTTGGATCTCCGAAAGCATATTGTGTAGGGGAACTTACAGGCTGATGGGTGGCTTTGCTCACCACATAACCGTTGCTGGCTACTTCATAATTCGCCTGGTTGGCTTTTGCAATAAATGGTTGACCGGTATTTGGATCAAGTTGATTTACATCTTTTAAAACCAGGAAGCCAAATAATTGGCCAATCTTGTATCCAGGTTTTAGCGTAATACCAGTACTTCCTGCGCTACTCAATATTACTACATCTGGTCCTTTGATACTGGTAATTTCGGAAGTCTGTTTGGTAAAATTTGTTGTCATAGACCAGCTAAAATCCTTAGAATTCAGCACATTCAGGTTTAATGAAGCCTGGATACCATTAGAACCCAGTCCAAATGCATTATCAAGAACGCTTCCTACACCGGTAGAGGGTGCGGCATCCGTAGCATAAATAGCGTTATCAGTGCTTCTCTTCCACCATGTAAATGAAAAATTAGCATTGGGTAACCACGAGCCTTTTAATAACTTAAAACCCAGGTCCACACCTAGTTCTGTTTCTTTAGATATTTCTACTTCAAGTAATGGATTAGGGTTGGTGGTAGGATAAGTAAATACGCTGCCGGCTCCCAAATTGGCAGGGTTCAGTTTTGGAAAACGATCAAAAGGTTTTGGCTGAATACCTGCTTCACCATAAGCTGCCCTTATCTTAAAATCACTGAAAACATTTGAAATCTTTGAATTCTCCCAGAATTTGAATTTGGAAACATTCAGGTAGGCATCGCCCCTCGGAAAGGTTTGTGCCACAGCGCCACTGCCAAATGCGGAAGAAAAATCACTTCTTATACCCGCTGAAATACCGGCAATATCACCCCACTCCAAACGCTGGTTGGCTAAGAAACCATAGGTAATAAAAGGTTCAACCCTATCTTCAAATACTTTAAAGACGGCTGCCTCTTTAGAATTCCAGGGAGAAAAAGACGGCGCATCGTACGCATAAGAATCATATTCCTTATTAAGGGTTTTGCGGTAATCGTATGCTAATATAGTCACCGTTTTCAACGGAATTTTGATATGAAAATCCTTATCAAAATCAGTACGCACAGTAGCAGTACCAATAAAGTTCTGGAAGGTAGTTCGCCTAACGTAATTATCTATTTCACCCGTAGTAGAACCATCTGCAGCCTGGTTGGGGTTGTAATTGCTGTAAAAAAACTGGTTGTATACTGCATTTTGGTTGAACTCCTGGTCTTCATAGCGGTAATTAGTGTTCTCATTTCTTGCATTCAAAGTATACTTAGCGTCCAGTTCCAGGAACTTCGGAAATCTGTAATTAAGGTCGAAGCTCTGTATTATATCAGTCTTGTTGATCAGTGTACTGGTATACTGATTGATATAATTGGGGTTAGCGGCATTTACACCCGCAGCATCGCCTACATACACACCATAGTTGCCATCAAAATCCTTATACTGGTAATTGGCAAAAGGACGTGTATTGTTCAATGCATATACTATACCGCGGCCCGTTTGATCATTGAGCGTATTCTTGGTGTATATCAACTGGGTAAGACTTGTCAATTTCAAACCCTTGGCCAACTCAATACCCAGCTTACCGGTAAGGTTAGAACGGCGATAGTCGCCATTGTTTTTAAAATTGGAGTTTTGTTTATTGTCTGAAGCAGAAAGCAAAAAATCAACCTTGTCCCTTGTACCAGAAATGGTAACGGAATTATTGAATACATAACCATTCTGGAAAAATTCTTTATAATGGTCATAATATTTAAGGTTACCAACATAGGGCTTTTCCGCATAGCTCGTAAGACCCAGTGCATTGTATTGTACGTTGCCATCATACACCCCCAGTGTAGAATCAAACGTTAGGAGTGAACCGTCAGATTTGATGACATTGCCTGCGGCGTCTGTTGTAAATGCATGTTTGTCGGCTTTGTGTACATTGCCCACATTTAACAGAGCAGTGGTAGTTGCGCTGCTGCTTACATCGATGTTTATTTTGCCAGGCCTCGCTTTTTTGGTAAATAACTGGATAACCCCGTTAGCGCCCTGTGCGCCATAAAAAGTTGCGGCTGCGGAACCCTGCACCACTTCTACACGGTCAATAATGTTAATGTCAATGGAGTTCAGATCTGTTGCACCAACCTGTACCCCATCTAAGAGAATCATTGGCAAGGTGGAAGTCTGAACGGTGTTGATACCGCGTAGTATTATATTTAAGGGTTGCCCTGGGTTACCATTTGTACTGGAAATCTGTGCGCCCGCCACCTGGCCTACCAATTGCTGGCCTACATCGCCGGAACTGACCTTTGTTTGGTTCGACAGGTTTACTGTTTCAATGGCAAAGGCTATTTTTTTCTTGCTGGTTGCCGCACCAACCCCGGTTACCACTACTTCGCTTAACGCAGTGTTGCTGGCCGTGAGGGTAATTGACTGGCTCCCGGATTTGTCTACCACAATTTGCTTTGTGTCGAAACCGATACTGGTAAACACCAGGGTGGCGCCCGGCTTTACCGTTAATTTGAAAAATCCATTTGCATCGGTGGTAGTTCCCCGTTTAGTGCTTTTTTCCTGGACGGACACCCCCGGGATAGGGTTCCCCTTATCATCGGCAACCTTGCCGGAAATTTCTGAGGTTTGCGAGGTAGCGGATTGGCATAGCAAGACCAATCCCACTAAGCAGCTTAGTAGTTTTCTCATGTTGTTGTTTGGTTTTATTAAAAAGCTCTTATTATACGATTGTTCCGGATAAGCGGAAAAAAACAAATTTAAATGGCAATAAAAATGCACAAGAAGCAAGGCAATCTGAAGAAGAAACTAAGACCCTATACCGGCCAGATTTAAACTAATCTAGTGAAGTAAATTTACCAGTATAATTATACTTTAACATATATTTTTTGGGATAATATGATGCCATTCCAAATTTTGAATTTTTTGTCGGCATTTTGTTTAAGCCAGCCCATAACAGGCCTTTTTTAATTTTCTTTTTGAGCAGCATACTAACACATTTTCAGCCAGTTGTAAAGTGTTGGGGGGCAATAGTGCTGTTAGACTGCTACCCAATAATTGCTTAGTAAATGATTGTATTTCAATAATTTACGGACCACGAAAATATTGGCGCGTATAATTATGCCTAACCGAAAAAGTTATTCACAGGCCCAAAAAATAATTTTGTAGTGTGGTGCATATTTGTAATTTAGTGCAAGAATTTAATGGGTTAGTAAGTAAAGGGCCAGTAGCGATACTGGCCCTTTTACTTTTCAGACTAATCTGATTCGACAACATGTTCCTCCGACATTGTGTAAAATATTCCACTTCGTTTATTTCTTTCAGCAGTTATACCCCTGACGAATTCTTAATGAAACAAGGGATACTGCGCCTGTATAAGTCGTGTAAAAAAACACATTGAAATGACGGTGTTTTATTGCTGCTATTGATTTGGTTTGATTCTTATCTTTAATAGATGAGTAAAATTAAAACAGCTTTTTTTTGCCGTAACTGTGGATATGAAAGTACCAAATGGCTGGGAAAATGTCCTTCCTGCAATGAATGGAATACTTTTATAGAAGAGGTTATTCAGAAAGACAATAATAAAACATCCAATCAGAACTGGACAGATTACAGCGGCGAAAAAAAAGGAAAGATTGTTTTACTCAATGATATAAAAAGCAGTGAAGAAAAACGTATTGTTACGGCCGATGCAGAACTTAACAGGGTGTTGGGCGGCGGCATTGTACCCGGCAGCATTGTGCTGGTAGCAGGAGAGCCAGGT
>Ga0070670_100004835_pt1 | contig 11324 bp, 7 predicted proteins | sample KBSS63metaG_FD_64665 | JGI IMG/M metagenome (GOLD analysis project Ga0070670, IMG submission 64665) | Switchgrass rhizosphere microbial communities from Kellogg Biological Station, Michigan, USA - KBS S6-3 metaG | ecosystem: Host-associated > Plants > Roots > Rhizosphere > Soil ... | reverse complement strand
CGTCGAGCGCGGTCTGCCGCAGACGCTCGAGGCGCGGACGTGAGCGATTCGTGGTGTCCGGCTTTAGCCGGACCATATCGCATGCGTTTCATCGCCTGCGCGACGGCGCTCGTGCTGGTTGCCGCCGCAGTGCGCGCCGATGCGGCGGGCGAGTACAAAACCATCGAACAAAATTCGCTGCGGATCACGGTGGACGCTGAATGGGTTCCGTCGGCGGCGCCGGGCTACCTGCCGCTTCGATGGGACATCACCAATCTCGGCGGGGACCGCACGATCGAAATCGTCGGTACTGGTTCGCGTGGTTCCAGATCGCGCGGCTACCGTTCCAGCCGTACCAGCGTCAGGCAGCGCCTCCAGCTTCGCGCGCGCGATCGGGTGCGCTTCACGATGCCGGTCCCGGTCGGCGGCGACACCGACAACGTGTCGTTCGTCATCCGCGAGGACGACCGCACGATACAGATCGGTTTCATCTCCGCATTTCGCACGAGCGGAGTGTCGGCCCTGATCGTGGCCGCACCAAACGGGACCTATGCCGGCGTCGCGCCCGGCTGGCTCCGCCCTGCCACGGGGCCAACTCGGTTGATCGGTTTTGCGGCGGGTGGGGTGGTCGCCGGCGGGCCGCCCGCCACATCGGCACCAGCGGGCCCTCCCCTGGATCTGATCCTCGAGCCGGCACGACTTCCGACATCGTGGCTCGGCTACACGTCCGTCGACGCCGTCGTCGTTGGCGCACGTGAGTGGGAGGCCATGGATGCGGCGCAGCGACAGGCGCTCCTCACGTGGAACGCGTGCGGAGGCATCCTGGCCCTGGTCGACGCCGGCCTCGACACGTTATTCCCTGACCCCAAGCATCGTCCGATTGTTACGGGCAATGTCGCAGATCACTTCTTCGGCAAAGTGCATCTGCTGACCATGGACACGATCCAGAGCGCCGGCTTCGACAACACGCTGATCAAGATCGACACCGCGCCGCTGAAATCGTCGTGGCAGCTGCCGCTCGAGCCGATCTCTTCGACGACGAGCACCCGCGGGTTCCGGCTGCCGATTCCTGGCGTCAACGCGGTCCCCGCCCGGACCTACATCACGATCCTCACGCTGTTTGCCGTGCTGATCGGTCCGGTCAATCACATTGTCTTGAGACGACGAAGGCAGCAGACGCTCATCGTCCTGACCACGCCGTTGATCGCACTGTTGTTCATCGCCGTACTGGCCGGTTACGTCGTGGTGGTCGAAGGGTTCGGCGTCCGCGGACGGGTCGTCAGCTTCACGATGCTCGATCAGGCGTCCGGCCAGGCGGCCACGCGCGCGGCGGTATCGCTCTACGCCGCCGGCGGAGCGCCCTCGGGCGGCCTCCGCTTCGCACGCGACATCGCGGTGTTCCCCACGCCGCTGGACTCTGCGCCGCTGACCGGGGGAACACTCGACTTGTCCGAGCTTCAGCAGTACTCCGATGGATTCCTGCAGGCACGGACCCCAACCAACTTCGAAACGCTCGGTTATCGCGCGGCGCGCGAACGCATGGTGTTCAGCCGCGAGGGCGACCAGATTCGTGTCTCGAACGGTCTCGCAGCCACCGTCACGAAGCTGCGGTTCCGCGATGGAGCGCGTTTCTATTCGCTCGGCGAACCACTGCGCGTGGGTGCCTCGGCGATGCTTCGTCAGACCGCGACGTCCGGGCGGGAGCTGCTCGGATCCGGCGACGCGGCGCTGTCCCGTTTCGACAGCCTGGTGACGAACCCTCCTGACGGAGCCTATCTCGCTGTCCTCGAACGCTCTCCCTTCTATGACGGCGGTGTCCGCGATATGGACGAGCGTTCCAGCTTCCATCTCGTCCTCGGGCGCCTTGGTCCGCCTGAAGGCGGACACTACGCTGTCGGCGCGCAGCCATGAGCGAAGCGGTCCTCCAGGTCGAAGGCCTCGTCCGTCACTTCAACGACGTCCACGCTGTGGATGACGTGACGTTCAGCGTCGGTCGCGGCCAGGTGCTCGGCTTCATCGGGCCGAACGGTGCCGGCAAGACGACGACGATGAGAATCCTGGCGACGCTCGACGTGCCACAAGGCGGCGACGCGCGCATCGCCGGCTACTCGGTGGTGGAACAGCCCGACAAGGTCCGGCGCGTGACCGGATTCATGCCGGACTATGCCGGCGTCTACGCCAACACGACGGTGTTCGAGTACCTCGACTTCTTCGCGCGCGCCGGCGGATTGCATGGCGCCGCGAGACGACAAGCCGTGGACACGATCGTGGAGTTCATGGTGCTCGGCGATCTCCGCGAGCGTCAGGTGGAAGGGTTGTCGAAAGGGATGAAGCAGCGGGTTGCGCTCGGGCGCGCGCTCATTCACGGCCCGCAGCTGCTCATTCTCGACGAGCCTGCCGCCAACCTCGACCCCCGCGCGCGCATCGAGTTCCGCACGCTCATCCGCGAGCTTGCCGCCGACGGCAAGACGATCCTTCTCAGCTCGCACATCCTCACCGAGCTCACCGAAATGTGCGACACGGTTACCGTGATCGAGAAGGGGAAGATCCTGGCGAGCGGAACGGTCCGCGACATCGTGGACGGACTGCGTCAACGACGGATGCTCTCGGTGCGGCTCGCCACGCCGGACCCGCGGCTCGAGCGCTTTCTTCTGGAGCAGCCCGGCGTGGTCGGCGTGCACGAGGCCGGGGACGTAGCGTCCGGCGTGAGCCCCGCGGGAGACGTCGTGTCCGGCATGAGCCGGACCCTTCGGTTCGAATTGGACGGTGACGATCAGGCACAGGTCCAGTTGATGGCCCGGCTCATCGCCGCCGGTTTTCCGATCCTCGAGTTCAGCGCGCACAGCGCCGGACTTGAAGACGTGTTTATCGAGATCACCAAAGGTCGCGTCCAGTAGGGGAGTTCTGTGGAATACGGTGACACGATCAGCATCGAGGAGCCGGCCGGCTCTCGCAGTGTCCGGCTTCAGCCGGACCCCACACCCGAGGCTACGTCCCGCGTCGCCACGCTGCTCCGGCGGTTCGACGATCTCAGCGATCGTCTGAGCCCGATCGTGGTGAAGGAAGTCCGCCAGATCGTGTGCGGACGCGAGTTCAACTACTCCTTCATGGTCAGCCTCGTCATCGGGCTGCTGGTGGCCTTCTTCGGCGCAGCGAACGCCTCGAGTGGCAGCGGGACGACGGGGCAGGGCGTGTTTACCGCCCTGACCGCGTGTCTGGCGCTCCTCGGCATCGGCATCGTCCCGTTCGGCGCGTTCAGCGCGCTTCGCAGCGAACGGCTCGAGCAGACGATGGATCTGATCACCGTGACGACGCTCACCGCCCGCAAGGTGATCGTCGGCAAGCTGCTCGCGCAGGCGGTCAAGCTCGCCACGCTGTTCGCCGGGATGGCGCCGTTCGTCGCCACGAGCTTTCTGCTTGGCGGCATCGACTTCGTCACCATCGTCGTGTCGCTGGCGATGGTGTTTCTCGTCTCGTTGTGGGTCTGCGCGGCGGCACTGCTGGTGTCGTCGCTCGCGAAGACGCGCGGCATGTCCGGTGCGCTGCTCGCCGGCGGTGTGTTGGTGCTCCTCCTGTTGTTTGGCGGCGGCACCATCATTAACAGACTGATGTTCGGGCTCGCGCGTGGCGGTGTCGTCAGCATCGGGATACCGTTCCGCGCGGATGGATGGTGGGCCCTTGCGATCGGCGTAACGCTCGGCGCGCTGAGCCTCGTGAATCTGATGCTGCTCGCGGAGAACAGGCTCTCCTCGCCGGTCGAGAACAAGTCCACGGCACTGCGAATCGGCTTCTTCGTGCAGTTCCTCGCGATCATCGGCGGGTTCACCGCGGTCGCGCATTTTTCATCGCTCCCGGGGGCGGTGGAGCCAATGGCCGTGTTCGGCCTGCTGCACCTGTCGATCGTCGCCGCGTTCACGGTGACCGAGGATTTCCCCGTCTCGCGACGGGTGCTGCGCCACATCCAGACGGCGTCGCGATGGAGTCCGCTGTGGACGATCCTCTGGCCCGGCGGAGGACGCGGTGCAGCTTACGTGCTTTTTCAGATGGTGCTGCTGATCGTGGCGGTTCGACTCCTGAGCACTCGGGAAGTGGGGTGGGTGGTCGCAGCGTGCGGCTATATCTGCTTATTCACCGGCGCTCCGGCGGTGCTGCTGCGGCTGGTGCGGCCGCGCATCTCTGCCTTCTACATCCGCGTTGCGATCCTGGTGCTCCTGTCCGCGTCACTCGTGCTGCCGGACGTCCTCTATTACATCGTCGCGCAGGAGAATGGGTTCAATCTCCTGTACTCGACGCGCCACCTGATCAACCCGCTCCGCACGATTGCCAACTGGTCCATCGTGGAGGCGCGCGGGCTGTATCTCATGCCTGCGCTCGTGGGCGTGATGGGAGTGCTGCTCTACGCACGGCTGATGGTCATGAACCGCCGCACGTCGCGCACAGCGCCTCTCTCATGACGCCCTTTCGCAAGGCGCTCGTAGGGCACCCCTTTATGGGGTGCCGAATCTTTATGGGATGCCTGACTCCATATGCAGCCGGGCATTGATTGGGCGGCCGTGCAGGCGGCCGCTGCGTGGCGGCTGGTCGTACCGCGGACGCCGATGCGCGGTCGCGTCGGCGAGCGCCTCGGCGCCGGCACCGGCAGCTCGCTCGAGTTCCAGGATCATCGGCCCTATGTTCCTGGCGACGACCTCAGGCACGTGGACTGGAAAGCGTTCGCTCGTTCGGAGGTGCTCTCTATCCGGTTGTATCGCGAAGAGATTGCACCGCGAATCGACCTCGTGATCGATCGCAGCCGCTCGATGGTCGCGACCGAGTTGAAGCAGCGGGCGTACGGTGAGCTGGTTGCGCTACTCGCATCGGCGTCAACGTCGATGAGCGCGGACACGCGCCTCGTCACGAGCGCGGCTGCCCCGCCGATTCCGTTGCACCGCCCGGACGAAGTGCAGCGGTTTCTCGATTGCGACGCAACGAGTGGCGCGATGGAAGAGCTCGGCCTTCAACTCAGACGGCAGTCGATGCGCGTCGCCGTCAGCGACTTTCTGTTCCCGCACGATCCGGACACCATCGTCGGCCGGCTCGCTCGCGACGGCGCGTCGCTGGCGATCATTCAGCTCACCACCCGCGACGAAGCGGAGCCGGACGTCGAAGGCGGCCGGCGGCTGGTGGATGTCGAGGGCCGCGGCGAACTCGACGTCACCATCGACGCACGGACCGTCGCCGAGTATCGCGCGCGGTTCAATCGTCTCCGGCAGGGACTGTCGCGCGCGGCCCGGCGCACGGGGGCAACCTTCGTCCATCTGATGGCCGGTGCGACTCCGCGGCAGGTCGCCCGCGTGCTGGCCGACGCGGGAATCCTGGAGCCGCGATGACCTTCGCTGCGCCGCTTGGACTGCTGGCACTGCTGGCGATTCCGGCGATCGTCGCGATTCACCTGCTGCGGCGAAGATTCCCCGTGCGTCCCATCGCGGGCCTCTTTCTGTGGCAGGCCGCGCACGATGTTCCCGACGGCGGCCGCCGGATCGACAAGCTGCCGTGGACGACCAGCCTGCTGCTGGAATGCCTCGCGGCGCTTGCCCTTGCGCTCATCGTCTCAGGAGCCACGCTGGCTCCGTCCGCATCGAGCGAGCACCTCGTCGTGCTCCTCGACGATTCAGTCTCGATGACGGCGATCGACAGTAGAGGAGAGAGCCCGCGCGCTCGCGTTGTCGCCCGCGTGCGCGATGAGATCAATCGCATCGGCCCGCGCGGCCGCATCACGCTCGTCCGCAGCGGCGAGCGGCCGGCGTTGATTGCAGGCCCCGCTGCGTTCGGTGCGGAAGCCGAATCCGCACTCGCTGCGTGGATGCCGCTGGCCCGCCAGCATTCGCTCGCTGCAGGACTGCGGCTCTCGCGAGAGCTGGCAGGCGATTCCGGGTCGCTGCTGATTCTCAGCGACCGCCAGTCCGACGGCACGACCGAGCGGATCGTCCCCGGCGAGATATGGGCCGCTGCCGGCATCCCGCTCGCAAACATCGGCATTGTTGACGCCCACCGCTCTGTGAACGCCGACACGAAGCAGGGCGCACTCTCGCTGACCGTGCGCAACTATTCCGACGCGCCCGCGAAGCGCGTGCTTCGCGTGACAGTCGTAGGGCGCCCTTTCAAGGGCGCCAACGGCGCCAGTGATACCGAGATCCTCGTGCGAAACGTGGATGTGCCCGCCGGCACGTCGTCGATTTCTATTCCGCTCCCTGCCGCCACGCCGCCCGTTCGCGCGTCGCTCTCGGACGATGCACTGGTGTCGGACAACGCGGTGGTGATGGTCGAGCCGCAGCCGCAGATCGTGGCCGTTGACGATCGTCTGAAGGACGGACGAGGCAAGGCGGCGCTGGAGAAGGCGATTGGCGCGCTCGCCGGCGTCATTCCAGGCAGCCCCGGACATCTCGCGTTCCTCGACAGCTCCGACGTAGCGTCGGGCTCTAGCCGGACCAATGGAGCCAACCTAGCGTCCGGCTTCAGCGGGACCAACGGACCTCCCGCTCCCGGGGTGTGGCAGGCACGCTTTGGCCGGCCGGCGCCACCTCTCGCCGGCGACGGAACGCCAGAAGATTTCATCGGGCCCTTCGTGCTCGAGAAGCGCCATCCGCTGCTGCAGGGCGTCACCCTCGGCGGCGTAGTCTGGACCGGCGTGTTCCCGCTGTCGCCCGGTGCCGTGCATCCGCTGGCGTCGGGGGGCGATCGCGCGCTGATCGGGACGCTTGCGCCCACGGCCACTGCGGCTGACCCGACGTTTCTCTTTAACCTCGATCTCGAGCGGACGAATCTGATCCGCTCGCCGGACTGGCCGATCCTCATCTCAAATCTCGTCGAGATGCGTCGTCGCGAGCTTCCGGGCCCCGAGCGCTGGAACTATCGGGTCGGAGAGTGGGTGCGCATCCGGTTCGACAGTCAGCCGGCCAGACCGCTCCATCTGCGGATGGGGACGTTCGAGCGCGACCTTCCGGGCACGCGGCTCGTGGAGTTCGTCGCGCCGGCGCCAGGCGGGCTCGCGAAGATCCTCGAAGGCGATCAGCTTCGATACGAGATCGGGATCAACCCGCTGGACGAATCCGAAGGCGATCTGCGCCGCGCGCGCACCGAGAGCATCGGCAAGTTTGATGACGCCCGCCGCGAGCGGGCGATCGAGAGCGGCGCCGCATTCGATCCGATCTTCTGGTTGCTGCTGGCCGTCTGCACCGCCGCGATGTTCTGCAACTGGTGGCTGCTGTCGCCCCGCCGAGTGCCTGCCCGCCGGAGCCATAGCGAAGGCGGGCGAGCATGACCCGCATCCTCTCGTTCCTCTTCCCCGAGCTGCTGCTCCTGATCGTTCCGCTGGTCTTCCTCTATATCTGGCGCGCCCGCGCTCGAGGTCTCGGGGGCGCCGTGCGGATCGCCGCGCTGGTGCTCGTCACGCTCCTTGCAGCCGTACCGATCGCGTCGATCGGCGGCAAGGGCGTGGACGTTGTGGTCGTTGTCGACGTATCGCGATCGATGCCGTCTGAAGGCCGTAACCGCGCGCTCGAGATCATCCGGCTGCTCGAGGAGCGTCGTGATGCCGGCGACCGCGTCGGCGTCGTGATCTTCGGCCGTGACGCGCGCGTCGAGCGACTCCTCGAAGAGCACAGCCGGTTCGGGACGTTCGCGCAGCAGGTGGACGATGAGGGGAGCGACCTCGGTTCCGCGATTGGCCTCGCTGCGAGTCTGATTCCGCGCGAGCGCCCCGGACGGCTGGTTGTCTTTTCAGACGGCGAGGCTACAGGCGAGTCCACCGCCGCCGCGGCGTATGAGGCAGCCGGTCGAGGGCTGCCGATCGACTTCCGCGCGTTCGTGCGCGGGGGCGGGGCGGATGTTGCCGTCGAGTCGCTCGACGTGCCTGGCGTGGTGGACCGGCGGGAGCCATTCCAGTTCACCGCGTCCATCCGCGCCGACCGGACGGCGGACGCCGAAATCGTCCTGTTCCGGGACGACATCGAGATCTCACGCGGCACACACAGCCTCGCAGCGGGGAGCACGCCGTTCACCTTCCGCGACGTGCTCGAGCGTCCCGGGCTGGCGCGCTATCGGGTCGAGGTCGCCACCAATCAGGACCCCGTTCCGCAGAACAACATCGGCAACGGCGCCGTCCGCGTCGAAGCACCGGCGTCGATCCTGCTCGTGAACACCACCGGCGCGGGCGACAATCTGAGCCGCGCGCTCGCGGCCGGCAGCATCCCCGTCACGATCGTGTCGGCCGCCAACGTGCCGCGGTCCATAGCCGACATGCAGGCGTATCGCGCCGTCATCCTCGAGAACGTGCCGACACAGCCTCTCGGGCCGCCCGCGCTCGGTGCGATCGCGCGGTTTGCGACGGATCTCGGCGGCGGGCTGCTCGTCACGGGTGGTCCGGCGTCGTTCGGCGTCGGCGGTTACTTCAAGTCTGAGCTCGATAGCCACCTGCCCGTGTCGATGGAGATCCGCAACGAGCATCGAAAGCTGTCACTCGCCATGGCCGTGGCGCTGGACCGATCGGGCAGCATGGCGATGCCTGCTGGTGACGGCCGCACGAAGATGGACCTCGCGAACGCCGGGACGTGCGCCGCGCTCGAGACGCTCGGACCCTTTGACGAAGTCGGCGTCATCGCGATCGACAGCGCTCCACACGTCGTGCAGCCGCTCACGGCGGCGGACAACAAGGGCATCTGCGACCAGGTGCGCCGGATCGAGTCCGGGGGCGGTGGCATCTTCGTGTATACCGCGCTGCTCTCGGCCGCGGAAATGGTGCAGGAGTCGAAAAAGGGGACGCGCCACATCGTGCTTTTCGCCGATGCCGCAGACGCTGAGGAGCCGGGCGACTACGTGCGGCTGCTGGAGAAACTGCGGAGCATCGGTATCACCGTCAGCGTGATCGGCATGGGCACCGAGTCCGACCCCGATGCCGCGTTCCTGAAAGACGTGGCTCAGCGCGGCGGCGGGCGCATCATCTTCACGTCGAACGTCGAGGAACTGCCGCGGCTGTTCGCGCAGGAGGCGATTACCGTCGCCCGTTCGAGCTTCGTGACCGAGCCGACGCCCGTGCGAACGCTTGCCGACAGCATCCTGCTCGGCGAGCGGCCCGCGTCCGCGTTCCCGCCCGTTGACGGCTACAACCTCACGTATCTGCGTCCCGGCGCCACGCTTGGCGCCGTCACGACCGACGAGTATGGCGCGCCGGTGCTGGCGTTCTGGCACCGCGGGCTCGGGCGCGTCGCCGCGCTCACCGCAGAAGTGGACGGGAAGTATTCCGGACGGTTGAACGCCTGGTCCGATTTCGCGCCGTTCAGCATCGGGCTCGCGCGATGGCTGCTCGGAGGCGATCCGCCGACCGGCGTTCAGGCCACGATCGAGCGGCAGGGCTCGCAGGGCATCGTCCGCGTCGAGCTCGACCCCGATCGTCCGCGCGACGGATCAGCCGCCACGCGCGCGCCAATCGCTGTGATCGTGCCGCCCGGGAGCGGCAACGCCGAATCCGAGCGGCTCCCGCTGTCGTGGGTGGGCGAGCACACGCTCGAAGCGCGCTTCGCGCTTCGGACCAGCGGCGTCTATGTCGGCGCGGTTGAAACCACGCCAGGGCAGGTGCTGCCGCTGCCGCCGCTCAGCCTGCCGTACTCACCCGAGTTCGAGCCGCGAGCCGATCCCGAGGAAGGACGCGCCACATTACGCGAGGTCGCGCGCATCACCGGCGGCACCGAGCGCACTGCGTGGGACGACGTGTTCAGCACGCGCGGACTGCGCAATCGTCAGGTCCGCGATCTCGTGATTCCGCTCGCGCTGATTCTGCTGTTGCTGCACCTCACGGAAATCGCCGGCCGGCGGCTGCTGCTGTTCGCCGCCGCGCCTGAGTGGCTGCGCTCGCACGTGCCGTCGTTCGCGAGCGTTGGTGCGCTCTGGTCGCGCCTGCGAATGCCCCGGCGTGTCCACCGGCGACCGCAACCCGAGGTTGCTGCTGTTGCACCAGCGGCGATGACGGAGACGGTGCCCGATCCCGCGGCTGTCTCCAGCGCGATGGCCCGCGCCAAGTCGAAGGCGAAGAGTCGCGTCGAGCGGTGACGTATCTGATGGCGCCCGATCAAATTGAGAGTGATTCTTAGATCACGTATCTAAATTTGATCGCCGCGATCTTCGTGTTAGCGTCCACGCAAGGTGTCCCGAACAAGGTATCTCTCTGCGCTCAGTGCGCTCGTGATAGTCCTGTGCGTGGGCGGAGTCCTGCGGGCGGCGCCACAGGGGCGCGCGCAGAATGGCGAGCCGCTGCCGACGCTGAAGCTCGACACGGGTGAAGAAATCTTTCAGGCTGCGTGCATCGGCTGCCACGGGCCGGATGCGAAAGGGCAGCCGCTCGCCGTGCTCGGCTTCGAGCCGCCGGCCACGTTTCCCGACTTTACCGACTGCAACGGCAGCACGCGCGAGCGGCGCGTCGACTGGCGCGCCGTAATTCACGAGGGCGGCAAGGCCGCGCGTGGCTTCTCCGAGATCATGCCGTCGTTCGCCGAGGCGCTGACGTCCGAGCAGATCGACAAAGTCACGGCCTATCTGCGCACCCGATGCCCCGAGCCGGAGTGGCCGCTTGGCGAGATGAATTTTCCGCGCGCGCTGTTTACTGAAAAAGCCTTTCCGGAAGACGAGTGGGTGTTCACGAGCTCCAGCAGCCTGAGCGGTCACAAGTCGATGGGGAACCAAATCATCTACGAGAAGCGATTCGGCGTCCGCAACCAGATCGAGATTGGCGTGCCCTTCGGCTTTGCCCGCACGCGGACCGACTGGGCCGGCGGCGTCGGCGATCTCATCGGCGGCTACAAGCGCGTGCTCATGAGTCGATCCGATACGGGTTCGATCTTCAGCGTGCAGGGCGAAGTGGCGATTCCCACCGGCAATTACGACCGGGATCTCGGCTCCGGCACGGCGATCTTTGAAACGTTCGGCAGCTTCGGTCAGCTGCTGCCGCGCCAGAGCTTCATCCAGGCACAGTTCGGCGCCGAGCTGCCGACCGACACGGAGAAGGCCCCGCGGGCTGTCTATCTGCACACTGCGTTCGGCAAGAGCATCGCGCAAAACGACGGCTTTGGACGCCTGTGGACGCCGATCGTGGAGATGATCGCGGACCGCGAGCTCGAATCAGGGCAGCGCACCAACTGGGACGTGGTCCCGCAATTCCAGGTGACGTTGAGCACCCGGCAACATGTCCGCGTCAACGTCGGCATCCGGCAGCCGATCAACAACCGCGACGATCGCTCGACGCAGCTTGTCTTCTACGCCTTGTGGGACTTTTTCGACGGAGGATTGCGTGAAGGCTGGTAACCGGACGCTGTGCT
>Ga0070670_100004827_pt1 | contig 11329 bp, 9 predicted proteins | sample KBSS63metaG_FD_64665 | JGI IMG/M metagenome (GOLD analysis project Ga0070670, IMG submission 64665) | Switchgrass rhizosphere microbial communities from Kellogg Biological Station, Michigan, USA - KBS S6-3 metaG | ecosystem: Host-associated > Plants > Roots > Rhizosphere > Soil ... | reverse complement strand
CGGCACGCCTCGAGCCCCTGCTAGATGCGCTGGCCTTTTTTGAAAGCGGGAAGATCGTTCTTCCCGGCGAACGCGATTGCCGTTGATCTCGGTACGGCAAACACGCTGATCTACGTCAAGGGCGAAGGCATCGTACTCAACGAACCCTCGGTCGTCGCGATCGATCGCGAGTCCAAGAAGATCAAGGGCGTCGGTCTCGAAGCCAAACGCATGCTCGGCCGAACGCCGGACGGCGTGCTCGCCGTTCGTCCGATGAAGGACGGCGTCATCGCCGACTTCGACGTGACCGAGAAAATGCTGCGCTACTTCCTCACGCTGATCATCGAGAACCACGTGTTCAAGGTGAAACCTCGCGTGATCGTGTGTGTACCCTCCGGTATCACCGAAGTCGAGAAGCGCGCGGTGCGAGACTCGGCGCTCGGTGCGGGTGCGAAGGAAGTCTTCATGGTGGCCGAACCGATGGCCGCGGCGATCGGCGTCGGCCTTCCGGTCGAGACGCCGACCGGCAACATGGTGATCGACATTGGTGGCGGCACGACGGAGATCGCGGTGATCGCGCTCTCCGGCATCGTGAGCGACACGTCGATTCGCACGGGCGGCGACGAGCTCGATACCGCCATCGTGCAGTTCATGCGCAAGAACTACAACCTGCTCATCGGCGAGCCGACGGCGGAACAGATCAAGATCAACATCGGATCTGCGGCTCCGGTCGGCGAGGAACGTGAGATGGATGTGAAGGGCCGCGACCTCGTCTCGGGCATTCCGAAAACGGTGCGCGTGCACTCGAGTGAAATTCGCGAGGCGGTTCAGGAACCCATTCAGCAGATCGTCGATGCGGTTCGTCGTGCGCTCGAGATCACGCCGCCCGAGCTCGCGAGCGACATCGTCGACCGCGGGATCGTGATGACGGGCGGCGGCGCGCTCATTCGCGGCCTCGATCTCATGCTGGCGCAGGAAACGGGGCTGCCCATTCACGTCGATGAGGATCCGCTGACGTGCGTCGTTCGCGGCACCGGGCGGATTCTCGACGACGAAGAAAAATACTGGTCCGTCCTAAGTAGCTGAGGCTGCCAGTGGCTCGCGCCGTGCGGTCCGGCACACGCGTGGACACCGTTCTTCTGGTGGCCTGCTGTGTGATGGCACTGCTCGCGACCGTGCTTCCTCTCAATCTTCGCGAAGCAATCGCCGGTGGTCTGCGGCGCACGGTCGTCGCGCCGCTCGTTTCGCTGCAGGAGCAGGCCGTTCGCGGGCGATCAGCGTTCCTGTCTCGTGATGCGACGACGAGTCGCCTGGACAGCGTCGCGCTGCGGAATATGCAGCTCGCGAAGCTCGAGACCGAGAACGAGCGGCTACGCGCCTTGTTAGGCCTGGGGCGCGAGCTGCAGTGGGGATTCGTGTCCGCCGAAGCGCTGCGGATCGCGGATATCGGTGAAGAGCACTCGCGCACGCTCACCGTCGGCTCGCGCGTTGGCGTCGAGCCCAAGACACCTGTCGTCGCGCCCGAAGGGCTCGTCGGGATGGTTCGCACCGTCGACCCTAACAGCAGCATCGCCATTCTCTGGTCCCACTCGGACTTCGCGGCGAGTGCGATGTCCGCGGATCGCAGCGCTTACGGAATCGTCTATCCGCATCTCTCCGAGTCCGGCCGTGACGCCGAGATCCCGCCAGAGCGCTACCTCATGGAGATGCGCGGGGTGGCGTTTCGTTCGGCGCTCAAGCCGGGAACGCTGATCGTGACGTCGGGACTTGGCGGCGTGTATCCGGCGGGCATTCCGATCGGCACCGTGCTGGGCGAGCTGCGCACGTCGGAAGGCTGGGCGCGCACGTATCTGGTTCGACCTGCCGTTAGGCCAACCGACGTTTCGAACGTGATCGTGCTGTTGCCCAAGCGGATTCAGGGACAATCACTCGAGCGGGTCTGGCGTTCCGCAACGAGCGCGGACTCCGCCGCGCGGCACATCGCCGCCGCAGGTGACTCGATCGCGCGTCGTGCGGCGGCCGATTCGGTGCGAGCAGCGGAAGCCGCGGCCGCGCGTCGAGCGGCCGATTCCGTCAGCGGACAACCCGTGCCGCCCGCCGCCACAAAACCGGCTGCAGCCGACACCGCACGTCGTCCTCAAGGGAGAGCCGACACGACGCGGCCAGCGCCGCGACGACCGGACGCACCACGACCAGGAGCTCAACGGTGAGTTGGACACGCAGTGCGCGAGCGGTCCTGGCATTCAGTCTCCTGGTGCTGCTCCACTATACGATCCGGCCATTCCTCGGGTGGCGGACGCCTGTGGACTTCCTCGTGATCGCGGTGCTACTGTCAGCAGTGCGGGTCCGGCCCGGAGCCGCTGCGCTGATTGGCTTCTGCACCGGACTCGTCGCCGACTCGCTCACGCCGAGTGCGTTCGGGGCCGGCGCGCTCGCGATGACGGCCGTCGGCGCAACGGCGTCGTGGCTCAAAGCGGTGTTCTTCGCGGATAATGTCGTGTTGCACGGCTTCTTCTTTTTCGTTGGCAAGTGGGCGTTCGATATCGTATACGTGACCGCTGAGCGTCGCATGCACGGCGTGGAGCTCGCGACTCAGATACTCCTGTGGTCGCCGCTTTCGGCTGCGGCAACAGCGGTGGCGGGAGTTGTTCTGCTTCTGATGTTGCGGCCGGTGCTCGAGCCGCAGGCGGCATGAGCTTTCATCCTAACGAGGTCCAGCGGCGCGGCCGTACTGCGTCGTTCCTTCTCGTCGGCGCGTTCACGTTCCTCGCGTCGGCGTTTTTCCGCACGCAGATCCTCGAGCACGCCGCGTACAATCTTCAGTCAGAGACCAATCGCCTTCGCGAGGTGCCACTGCCGGCTCCGCGAGCAATCATCTATGACCGGCACGGCGCAGTCATCGCCGAGAATCTGCCTGGCTACTCGGTCTCGATTCTATCGCGGACGTCCGATTCGCTTCGGGTTGCCCTCAAGGGTCTTGCGGGCGTCATCACGCTTTCGCCCGAGCAGACGGAGGCGGCGGTGCGCCGGTTCAAGCAGGCGCCGAACAGGCCGACCGTCATTCTCGCGGACGCGAGCTTCGATGTCGTTTCGGTGCTCGAGGAGCATCGCGTGGATTTTCCCGGCCTGATCATCCAGGCCGCGCCCAAGCGCTACTACCCGGACAAGGAAGCCGTCGCGTCATTCGTCGGTTACACGGGCGAAATCACCGAGTCGGAGCTCAACCAGCGTCAGTACCGCAGCTACAAGTCGGGTCAGGAAGTCGGCAAGGCGGGACTCGAGCGACAATACGAAGAGCAACTGCGCGGTAAGGAAGGCACGCACTTCGTCGAAGTGGACGCGCGCGGCCGGGTAGTGGGCGAGGCAGGAGGGCGGGGCGACATCGCGCCAGAGTCGCCGGATCCGCTGTACACCAACATCGACCTGGACCTGCAGCGGTTTGCCGCGTCGCTGTTCGGCGACACGCTGCAGGGTGGCGTCATGGCCGTGGACCCGAAGACGGGCGAGGTGCTCGCGATTCACAGCGCGCCGAGCTTCGACCCGAATCGGTTCATCGGCGGCGTATCGACGTCGTATTACTCGCAGCTTCGCGACGATCCGCGCCGCCCGCTGTACAACAAGGTCATCCAGGGCTTGTATCCGCCTGGCTCGACCTTCAAGCTCGCAACGGCGATCATGGGGCTCGAGGCCGGCATCGTCGGCTTGGACGATCACATGCCGCAGCCATGCACAGGCGGCTACTTCTTCGGCAACCGCTACTTCCGCTGCTGGGACAAGCGAGGGCACGGCGACGTCAACCTTCGCCAGGCGATCGAGAAGTCATGCGACGTCTACTTCTACCAGCTCGGCCTGCGACTCGGCATCACGCGTATGCTGGCAGGCGGCGTGACGCTCAAGATGCGCGACAAGAGCGGCATCGACCTGCCTAACGAAAAGCAGCCGCTCTGGCCGTATGCCCAGGAATACTTCAACAAGCGGTACGGGCCGGGCGGATGGAGCAACGGCGTCCTGTTGAGCCTCGCGATCGGCCAGGGCGAGAACTCGCAGACGGTCGCCAACATGGCGCGGTTTTATACGGCGCTCGCAACCGATGGCTCCGTCGTTCGACCGGAGATCGTGAAGCGACAGACGGAGCGCACGCGCCTGTTCCAGCTCACGGCTGAACAAATGGAAGGCCTCAAGACCGCGATGGCAGGCGTGGTGTCTTCACGGGGAACTGCGGCGAGCGCCCAGATTCAGGGCGTCGTCATTGCGGGAAAGACGGGCACTGCGCAGAGCGGCGTGTTCCGCAACGGCATCGAGTTGAACCACGCGTGGTTCACGGGCTACGCGCCGGCCGACGACCCGAAAATCGTGGTGGCGGTGATGTTGGAGCAGGTTCCGTTTCACGGATCCGTCGCCGCGCTAATCGCGTCGAAGATGATCGAGCACTACCTCAAGCGTCCGACCATCCAGGGTGCGCAGTTGGAGGGTGATTGATCCGTAAGTCGGACAGCGACTACCCGCTGATCATCATCGCGTTGCTGTTGTCCGCATACGGCATCGCGATCGTGTACTCCGCCGGGCAGACCGACTTCCCCGTGCCGTACATCGTCAGCGCGTGGAAGCGTCAGCTCGGGTGGTTCGTGCTGTCGCTTGCTGCCGGTTACGCGCTCTTTCGCGCGTCAGTACGCCTCGTCGAGTGGATGACGGTGTACCTCTACATGCTCGCCATCTTCCTTCTCGTCATCACGCTGATCTTCGGGTCGGGCGCCGGGACCGCGGCGAGTGTGAAGGGGTGGCTCACCATCGGCGGCGTTCGCATCGGTCAGCCGTCGGAGCTCGCGAAGCTCGCGGTCGTCCTCATGCTCGCGAGGGTGCTCGCGGCGCGGAAGGAAGCACCGAAGTCACTGCTCGATCTCTGGAAGCCGGCGCTCGTCGTGGGTGGTCCCTGGCTGCTCATCATGGCGCAGCCGGACCTCGGCACGGGTATCGTGTTCATCGGGATCTTCTTCGCGCTACTGTACTGGTCAGGCGTGTCGTGGCAGCTGCTCGCCCTGATCGTGAGCCCTGCGGTGAGCCTGATTCTCGCGTTCAGCACGGGACTCTGGGGCGCGTGGTTTCTCATCCTCATCGCGCTGGTCCTGTACTACCGCCCCTATATCGTCGAAGGCGTGGTGCTCGTGCTGGCGAACGTCGCAATGGGCGTGATTGCACCGCTCTTATGGGAAAGGCTGGCCCCCTACCAGCAGCGACGCTTGCTCGTGTTCCTTGACCCGTCGGCCGACCCTCGCGCCTCGGGCTACCACGTTCTGCAGTCGCAGGTGGCCATCGGATCCGGCGGGTGGTTCGGCAAAGGTTACACGCTCGGCACGCAGAAGCGGCTCGCGTTTCTCCCGGCGCAGCACACGGACTTCATCTTCTCGGTGGTAGGTGAGGAGCTCGGGTTCATCGGCGTCACCATTGCCCTCGCGCTCTTCCTGCTGCTGTTCATGCGCGTCGTCCGGGTCGCCTCGCGGGCAAACGATTCGTTCGGGAGCCTCGTCGCGTTCGGCTTGGGAGCCAGCTGGTTCGTTCACGTCGTGGTCAACGTGGGCATGACGCTCAACCTCATGCCGATTACCGGCATTCCGCTGCCGTTCTTCAGCTACGGGGGTTCGTTCATGCTGGCGAGCTGGTTGGCGATCGGGATGCTGGTGCGCATCTCCAACGAAGGCCGGGGGAGGGCGGACACACTCGCGGTCTAGGATCTCCCTTCCGCCAACTCTCGGTGCGACTCACATTTCCCGAATGGCATGGTGGAAAAAGGAGAAAAAGTCTCGCGCCCCGCGCACGGAAAAGCTGGAGATTCCGGCCGATGCGTGGGAAAAATGCGAGGCCTGCGGGCACACTGACATTCGCGAGAAGTTCGTTCGCAACTTGAATGTTTGCCCGAACTGCGACTACCACCGCCGAATTCGCGCCGGCGACTACGTCGGCATTCTTCTCGATGACGGGTCCGCCGAGGAGACCGAGGGTGAGCTGAAGTCGACGGATCCGCTCGGATTTCCCGAGTACCCGCAACGGTTGAAGAAGGCGCGCGCGACTGCGGGTGAAGCCGACGCGATCATGACCGCCACGGGAACCCTTGCCGGGGCTCCGCTGAACGTCGGCGTCATGGATTTCAGCTTCATGGGTGGATCCATGGGCTCCGTGGTTGGCGAGAAGATCGCCCGACTCGGACAGCGCTCCCTGGAGCGGAAGTATCCGCTCGTGCTGATCTCCGCGTCAGGCGGCGCGCGCATGCAGGAAGGCGTGCTCTCGCTCATGCAAATGGCGAAGGCGTCCGCCATGCTATCGCAACTCGCCGAGCGTCGGATTCCCTACGTGTCGATTCTGACGAATCCGACGACGGGCGGCGTGAGCGCCAGCTATGCCATGCTCGGCGACGCCATCCTCGCGGAGCCGGGCGCCGTGATCGGCTTTGCCGGTCCTCGGGTGATCAAGCAGACGCTCGGGCAGGATCTGCCGGAGGGATTCCAAACCGCGGAATTTCTTCTCGAGCACGGCATGATCGACCGCGTTGTTCACCGGCGTGAGCTCAAACAGACCGTTGGCCAACTGCTTCGCCACATGAGCGGTAAGCCAGCAGCCACGGGGTGGGCATCGCCCTGAGCGACAACGCGCGCGATTATCGCGAAGCGCTCGACTATCTCTTTGCGCGCACGACAGGGAAGTCGAAGCTCGGCCTGGAACGAACCGCCGCCCTGCTCAAAGAGATGGGCGACCCTCAGCAGCGGCTCCGATCGTTGCACATCGCCGGCACGAACGGGAAGGGCAGTGTGTGCGCGACGCTCGACACGCTCCTGAGAGCGAAGGGGCTTCGGGTCGGTAAGTACACGTCACCCCACCTGGTAGATTTCCGCGAACGCTTTCTCGTCAACGGCCGGCCGGTCGACGAGCAATTCGTCGTCGATTTCATCCAGCGGTGGACACCGACGGTCGAGCAAATCGGCGCGACGTTCTTCGAGGCGACGACCGCGATGGCGTTCGATCTGTTCGCGCGGGAGGAGGTGGACGCGGCGGTGATTGAAACGGGGCTCGGTGGTCGCCTCGACTCCACGAACGTCCTTCGTCCGCTCGCGTGCGGCGTTACATCCATCGGGATCGATCACACCGAATACCTCGGCGACACGCGAGAGCAGATCGCCGCGGAGAAGGCGGGGATCTTCAAGCGAGGCGTGCCTGCGGTGATCGGCGAACCCGACCCCACGATTCGCGCGCTGCTCGCTGACTTTGCCATGGAGCACGAAGCCAGTCGGGTTCTGGACGTGGCGGTCGACGCGGTGCCTGACGAGGTGAGTGTCGGAGCTGAGGGAACGACCTTCACCGTCACGATCGGGAGCGAGCGCGGACGAGTTTGCACCGGGTTGGCCGGTGCCCATCAGGCCTCGAACGCATCGCTCGCGCTGCTCATGCTGAACGCCGCGGGCGCCCCGTTCTCGACGACGCTTGGTCAGGCGCGTGATGCGCTGCCCGCGGTTCGCCTGCCGGGACGGTTTCAGCGAGTCGGCCCATACATCTTCGACGTTGCTCACAATCCGGACGGCGCGGCGGTGCTCGCGGCGACGGTGGACGCCGTTCAGCCGCCCGCGCCGCGCAGTGCCGTGCTGTGCGTACTCGCCGACAAGGACTGGCGTGGCGTGATGACGGCGCTCTCCAACGTGGTCGACATCTTCATTCTCACTGACGCCCCAACCGCTCCGACCAGTCGGGCGTGGGACCGAGAGGCTGCGCTGGCTTTCGCCCGGGAGCAGGGCTGGGCCGCGATGTCCGAGCCGGACTTCGACCGCGCGCTCCTGCGTTCAACCGAAGTGTCGAGCACTGTGATCGTTACGGGCTCGTTCCATACGGTCGGCGATGCTATGGCGCGCTTGAACGTCGATCCCGTGGACGGGTAGATTTCGCGGATGTCCACAGGAGCGCTGCCCGGGTTTCGAGACTTTTACCCCGCCGAGTTTGCCGAGCGATCGCACATCTTCGCCGCGTGGCGAAGCGTTGCACGCCGCTTCGCGTTCGCGGAGTACGACGGTCCTCCGCTGGAGCCGCTCGATCTCTTCACGAAGAAAAGCGGGGACGAGATTGTCGGGCAGCTCTACAACTTCGAGGACAAGGGCGGCCGTCAGGTGGCGCTGCGTCCTGAGATGACGCCAACCGTCGCGCGCATGGTGGCCGCACGCGCGAACGCACTGCGAAAGCCGGTGCGATGGTTCACCATGCCACAGCTCTTCCGATACGAGCGTCAGCAGAAAGGCAGGCTGCGTGAGCACTATCAGCTCAACGTCGACATCTTCGGCGAAGCCGACGTTTCGGCCGACGCCGAGGTGCTGGCCGTCGCCATCGAGATCATGCGCGCGCTCGGCCTCGGACCTGACGCCGTGCGGGCTCGGGTGTCAGACCGACGTTTGCTGAACGCGCTCCTTCGCGCTGCTGGTGTCACGGAAGAACAACTTCCCGCAACGTACGCGGTCATCGACAAGATCGAGCGAGTTCCGCCGGAGGTTTCGCTCGAGCGGCTGGCAACGGCCGGCCTCACTGGCGACTTGCCGGCGGTCGTCACTTCGCTCGTGACAGAGGCGAAGTCGCTCGACGCGCTCCGCGCCCGGTTTCCTGACGATGCCCAGCTGGGCGAGCACCTCGCGCGCTTCGAGCAGTATTTCGCTCTTCTCGACGCCTTGGGTGTGAAGGAGTACGTCGACCTGGATCTGCGGATCGTTCGTGGGCTCGCGTATTACACCGGCATCGTGTTCGAGCTATTCGACGCGACCGGCGAGTTCCGTGCGATCTGTGGCGGTGGCCGCTACGACAACCTCCTGCAGGCACTCGGCGGAGTCGACATGCCGGCGCTGGGGTTCGGCATGGGCGACGTCGTGCTCGGCGAATTACTGCGCGCGCGCGGACTCATGCCCGCTGGCGCGCAACGGATAGAATTCTGGGTCGCGCCCGTTGCATCCACGGACCGACTCCAGGCTGTTCGCGTCGCCAGCGCTCTTCGAAAAGCCGGTGCTTCCGCCGAATACCCGCTGCGCGAGCAGGCACTCGGCAAACAGCTCAAGGCGGCCGGCAACGCCGGCGCGTCGAAGGTCGTGTTCGTGGGGCCCGAGCTCGAATCGTTAGGCCGAGTGGAAGTGAAGACGCTCGCCGACGGGTCCCAACGCCAACTTCCGCTCGACGAGCTCATTTCCCAGGTTCGCGATCATTCCAGTGGTAGCTCCGATCGACCGTGGTAGACCGAGCAGAACCGACATTCGCGCTCGACCTCCCTATTACGGTCATCCATACAACCAATGCCCGACGACAAGAAGCTGACGACCCGCGCTGCTGACTTCAGCGCGTGGTACAATGAAGTGGTCCTTCGCGCCGAGCTCGCGGACTATTCGCCCGTGCGCGGCTGCATGGTCATTCGCCCTTCCGGCTACGGTATCTGGGAGCGCATGCAGCGCGCGCTCGATGACATGTTCAAGGCGACCGGCCACAAGAACGCATATTTCCCGCTCTTCATTCCGGAGAGCTTCCTTCACAAGGAAGCGGAACACGTCGAAGGCTTCGCGCCGGAAGCCGCGGTCGTCACCCACGGCGGTGGCAAGAAGCTCGAGGAGCCGCTGGTCGTTCGGCCCACGTCGGAGACGATCATCTACTCGATGTTCGCCAAGTGGGTCCAGAGCTACCGAGACTTGCCCATCCTCATCAACCAGTGGGCGAACGTCGTTAGGTGGGAGATGCGTACACGCCTCTTCCTCCGGACGCTCGAGTTTCTCTGGCAGGAAGGCCATACGGCCCACACCACACACGACGAGGCGGAGGAGGAGACGCGAAAGATCCTCGGGTTGTACCGCGACTTCATGGAAGGCTGGATGGCCATGCCGGTCGTTACGGGGCTGAAGACCAACTCCGAGCGATTCGCGGGCGCGCTTCGCACGTACTCGTGCGAGGCGATGATGCAGGATAACAAGGCCCTGCAGGCCGGCACGTCGCACAACCTCGGGCAGAACTTCGCGAAGGCGTTCGAGCTCTCGTATCAGAGCGAAAGCGGCGCACAGGAATTCGCGTGGAACACCAGCTGGGGCGTCTCGACGCGTCTCGTCGGCGGTCTCGTGATGACCCACGGGGATGATGCCGGGCTGCGCCTACCCCCCCTGCTCGCGCCAACGGAGCTCGTGATCGTCCCCATCTATCGCACGGACGAGGAGCGCTCGGCCGTGCTCGAAGCCGCGGCGCGCATCGAGCGTGCGCTGGGTGAATGGGAGCGGCGTGAACCTAACGCGCTGCGCGTGCACGTCGATCGGCGCGACGGAATGAAGCCCGGCGCCAAGTACTACGACTGGGAGTTGCGCGGCGTACCGCTCCGGCTCGAGCTCGGACCTCGCGATCTGGCAAATCAGCAGGGGGTGCTCGTCCGGCGGGACACGAAGGAAAAGAAGCCCGTTGCCCTGAGTGTCCTCGGCGAAGAAGTCGAGGAGCTGCTCGAGCGCATTCAGAACGACATGCTAGTTACGGCGCGTGACCGGCGTGAGGCGAACAGCATCCGCGGCCCCATCACGTACGACCGCTTCCGCGAGATCATGGACGGGGAAGGCGCGTTCGTGTACGCCGGCTGGTGCGGAAGCGCCGATTGTGAAGCGCAGATCAAGGAAGAGACGAAGGCCACGATCCGTGTGCTGCCGGACGAGGAGTTTCGATCGGCCGAGGCACCGCGCACGTGTCTCAAGTGTGGGAAGGCTGCGACGGACGAGGCGCTGTGGGCGAAAGCGTATTGATGTCGACGTTCGCGCGCGTAGACGGTCGGCTCGTGTGTGAGGGCGTGCCGCTGTCTACGATCGCGCAGGCCGTCGGCACGCCCACGTACGTCTACAGCGCCAACGCCGTGCGCGAGCAGTACGCGCGCCTCTCCGCTGCACTCGACGGTGTGCCGTTCCGGATTCACTACAGCCTCAAGGCGAACTCGAGCCTCGCCCTCCTGCGGCTCCTCCGCTCGCTGGGCGCGGCGGCCGATGTCGTGTCGGGCGGTGAGCTGTTCCGCGCGCGTCGGGCGGGCTTCGAGCCGCACGACATCATCTTTGGCGGCGTAGGGAAAACAGAGCGCGAGATCGCCGATGGCATCGACGCCGGCGTGCTGCTGCTGAACATCGAGTCCGAAGACGAGCTTCGAATGGTCGATCGGCTCGGGCGGGAGCGCGCCGTGGTCGTCCCGGTCGCGATTCGCGTGAATCCGGAAATCACGGTCGAGACGCCACACTCGTATATCCGCACCGGCGAAAAGGGACACAAGTTCGGCGTGCCGTACGACGAAGTGCGCGACGTCGCACGGTCAGCGGCGTCGCTGCCTAACGTC
>Ga0070670_100004826_pt1 | contig 11329 bp, 10 predicted proteins | sample KBSS63metaG_FD_64665 | JGI IMG/M metagenome (GOLD analysis project Ga0070670, IMG submission 64665) | Switchgrass rhizosphere microbial communities from Kellogg Biological Station, Michigan, USA - KBS S6-3 metaG | ecosystem: Host-associated > Plants > Roots > Rhizosphere > Soil ... | reverse complement strand
CTTGAATACGTCCTCGAACTGCGGCACCACCCAGACCAGCAGGATCGAGCTGACCAGCAGCGCGACCGCCATGACCATGGCCGGGTAAAACAAGGCCTTCTTGATCTTGCCCTTCAGCGCTTCGATGTTTTCCTTGTACGTCGCAACCGTTTCCAGCACGGTTTCGAGCACGCCGGCGCCTTCGCCGGCCTTGACCAGGTTGCGGTAGAGCTCGTCGAACTGGACGGGATGCTTGCTGATCGCCTCGTAGAGCGAGGAGCCGCCCTCGATGTCGGTGCGGATCTGGTCCACCATCTTCTTCATGCGCGGGTTCTTGTGCCCGCTGGCGATGATCTCCAGCGAACCCACGATCGGGACGCCTGACTTCATCATGGTCGCCATCTGGCGGCTGAAAAACGCAATGTCTTTCGGGGTGATCTTGCTGCCGGCGGCGCCGAAGAGCGGCTTGGGCTTGGGTTTGACCACCGACGGCGTGATGCCCTGGCGGCGCAACTCCGCGCGCAGCAGGTTGGCGTTCTTGGCGGTCTGCTCGCCCTTCATCTTGACGCCGCGTTTGTCCGTCCCTTCCCAGACGAACGGCACCTGCTGGCTGGTGCTGCGCGCCACGGGCTGTTTGGATACTGCGCTACGAGTTGCGGACATCGGATGTGCTCCCCGTCCAGCCATCCCCAGGCGGACATGCCAAGCATGGTATCGGTTTCCGCAGCGTATGGCATCCAGGCTTAGGAGGAGGCGGAGCGCCCGGATGGGGGGGGGCGGAGCTATGACGTGTTGACGTTGAGCGTCACTTTGTGACCTGTTTTGGCATAGGGGTAGGCCCGTCGCAAATCCACTCTTTGCCTATGCTGCGCGGCATGCGATGGGGCATCATGTGCCCGGGGAGCTTGAGGCGCGCGTGGGTAGGTTGGCACGCACCCTGCTTGCAATACCCGCACGTGGCGCTCTGCCGCGCGGCGCTCGAGGGGAAGGATGCTCCGCGGGTCGAGTGTCTGCCAAACGTAAACACCACCATCTCTAGGGGATTCACTATGAAGAAGCAGCAGGGCTTTACCCTGATCGAACTGATGATCGTGGTCGCGATCATCGCCATCCTGGCCGCCATCGCGCTGCCGGCTTACCAGAACTACGTGCGCAAGTCGCAGGTTACCGCTGCGCTGTCCGACATCACGCCGGGCAAGACGCAGTTCGAAGTTAAGATCAACGAAGGCAGTGGTTTTGGCACCAACGGTAGTGCTGTTGGCCTGCAGAACACCACCAGCCGTTGTAGCGGCATTGCGGTTGTCCCGAACGACACCGGAAGCATTACCTGCACCATGATTGGTGGCGCGGGTGTGGGTGGACAGACGATTGCTTGGACCCGCAACAGTTCCGGTAACTGGACCTGCTCTACCACTGCTGATGCCAAGTATCGTCCCAGCACCTGTCAGTAACAGCTGTTCGGTTTGGAAAAGCCCCGCAGTTGCGGGGCTTTTTTTTAGGGTGACATCATCTAGCTGGGGGAGCAAGATGAACGTTTCGAGGCGAAAATTAGATGGGTTCACTTTGGTCGAAATTATGATCGTTGTTGCGATCATCGCCATCTTGGCCGCTATCGCCTTGCAGGGTTACGCGCTATACGTGACTAGGTCGCAGGTGGTTGCAGGACTAGATGAAATTCGGGCTGGAAAAACAGGTGTCGAACTGGCGTTTAATGAAGGTCATGCATCGGAAGTGGAAGCTGCCTATATAGGATTGCAAACGGCCACTAAGCGCTGCTCGGCTATAGTCGCTTCGCTTTCCGCAACTGGCAATGGATCCATCTCTTGTACGCTGCTGGGTAATGATGCGATCGTGGGTAAAGATATTAAATTGACGCCTAGCGTCTCGGGATCTTGGACTTGTAATGCCAGTGAATTGCCAGCGAGCTATCGGCCTGAAGAGTGCCGCTGATAAGGTGGACTCTCTGGTGATGGCCGAAATGTAACCGGGATAGAAGGTGATGCTTAAAGGATCTATTGGCAATAAGAACGCCGGGCTATTTGTCTGGATGTCTGGTGTCTTTATCGCATTGGCCTCTATGCTTGTATATTGGCCAGGCCTTTCTGGCCCGTTTGTTTTCGATGACTACTCAAATATCGTAAGTAATACAAAGGTGCACGCGAAAAATTTAGACCTATCAAGCTTGGCTGAAGCCGCCAAAGGCTATGAGCCGGGCCAGATAGGTCGGCCTTTAGCGACGATGAGTTTCGCAATAAATTATTATTTTTCTGGCGAAAGTCCTTGGGGCTACAAACTCACAAGTGTGATCGTTCATGCCGTTAATGCTTTGTTGGTGTTTCTTTTGCTTCTGGGCGTTATGCGCATAAAAGTTCTGGCTGAGCATGGCCGCGCAATCTTCTGCGCATCAATAACGCTAGCCTGGGCAACACACCCTCTGCAGGTGACGACTGTTTTGTACGTTGTACAGCGGATGGAGATGCTGTCACTTACATTTGTGCTTGCCGGATTGATCTTGTATGTCGCGGGTCGCCGTCGCCAGATCGAGGGCATAGGCGGTACGTGGTTGGTATTGTCCTCGGCCCTAGTTGCTGGTTTAGGTATTGCAGCCAAAGAAACTGCTGCACTATTTCCACTCTATACATTAGCACTAGAGTTAACTGTTCTTGGCTTCGAGGCGCAAGACAGTCGGCTGAGGCGATTCTATAAGGTGTCTTATCTCCTGGCTTGTGTGGTCGGTGTTATATTATTTTTTGTATGGGTGCTGCCATCTGCAATGGGCAATGACGCCTTCAGTAATCGCAACTTCACCCTGACTGAGCGGTTGCTGACCCAGTTTAGGGTGCTTCCGATGTACCTTGGGGAGATAATCCTGCCAATCCCTTCGCATCTAAAGTTCTATTACGACGCCTATCAGAAGTCCACGGGGCTGTTCTCGCCCATTTCCACCGCTCTGGGGGCGTTTTTTATACTGGGTCTGATGGCGACTGCTTGGACGCTTCGCCGGAAAGCTCCCATTATCTCACTCGGCATCCTGTGGTTTTTTTCTTCACATTTTCTGACAAGCAATGTGCTGAATTTGGAACTCGCTTTTGAGCACCGGAACTACTTCGCCACTCTGGGCGTGCTGCTTGCTGTAGGTGACCTGATCTGGCGAATTAAACTTCGGGACGGACCAGTGTTGAAGTACGTTGCCGTAAGCGCTTTGCTAGCCACCATAATGGGGCTTTCACTTATCCGCTCGGCGACTTGGGGTAACGAGCTTTTGTTGCGCAATGAGTTGGTTGACATCAATCCAGATTCGCCTCGTGCTGGAAATGATCTTGCCGCACTGCTGGTTGCCATGGCTAACGGCGACCCAACTTCTCCACTCTATAGTATGGGAAAGCAACAGTTCGAACGAGTTGCAAGTTTGCCTGGAGCTTCACCACTAGCAGAGCAGGGATTGATCTTGATGGCGGCCGTCCATGGGCAGCCCGTTGAGGATGCTTGGTGGGAAGCAATGATTCGAAAGATAAAGAGTCAGCCGCTATCTCCCGAGCAGCTGATGGCGGTAAGCGGACTATTGAAGCAGCGATATGAGGGGGTTCAGCTCGATGACAAGAACTTATCCAGGGCATATCTGGCACTATTGGATAGGAAGCCAGATCACGCATTTCTATACGCTCAATTTGGAGACTATGCTTTAAAGTATTTGGATGATGAGAGTCTAGCCGACAGAATGTTCGTGGAGGCAATAGATCATTCTAAAAATGACAGGATCTATGCAAACATTGTTTTGTCAGGATTGCTTAAGGATGGCTATGTCCGTCAAGCTGAAAAGGTATTTGTTCGTGGCTCTCAGCTTGGTCTCTTTGATGCGAATGAAATGCCCTCTGGGGAGGCGTTGCGTTAGTCTGCGTCAACGGGCATATCAAGTGTGCGTTGGATTCGAGTGCGCAGCTACGCTTGAAATTTGCTTAACCGTCCATGCTGGCGTTGAGGGTAGAGTGAAATGATAACTGGGCAGGATTTTTTGACCTTTGGATCTCCGCTCATTCAGGATGAGGAGATCGAGGAGGTAATGGCATGCATGGAATCAAGTTGGCTGGGTACAGGGCCGCGCGTAGCTAGATTTGAGTCTGAGTTCGCAGCCTACAAAAAAGTCAACGCTTCGCATGTGGCAGCGGTGAATTCGTGTACGGCCGCGTTGCATGTGAGTATGATTGCAGCTGGATTGGATCGTGGCGCGGAAGTTGTTACGACGCCACTTACGTTCTGTGCGACGGTTAACGCGATAATCCATGCGGGGCTTACTCCAGTACTGGCAGACGTGGATCCTGAGACGCAATGTATTTCTCCTGCCTCCATTGAGGCGGCAATTACTCCAAGGACTCAGGCGATCCTATTGGTGCATTTTGCTGGACGCCCGTGTGAGATGGATGAAATAATAGCGATCGCTGAAAAGCATCGGTTGATAGTTATCGAGGATTGCGCGCACGCTATTGAAACAGAGTTTGATGGTCGTAAGGCCGGAACATTGGGTGATTTCGGTTGTTTTAGCTTTTACGCCACTAAGAACGTCACCACTGGTGAAGGCGGGATGGTAGTTGGGAGAAGCGAGGCCGCCATTTCTAGGGCACGTGTTCTGGCCCTGCATGGGATGAGTAAGGATGCCTGGCATCGTTTCGGCGACGAAGGATACAAGCACTATCAGGTGATTGAGGCGGGTTTCAAATACAACATGATGGATCTACAAGCTGCGATTGGTATCCACCAGCTGGCAAGAGTGGCATCCAATTGGAGGTTGCGTGAGCTACTTTGGAATCGCTACATGAAGGAGTTTGCAGACCTTTCGCTGGACCTTCCGGCCGCGCCCGCTCCCAATACCGTGCATGGATATCATCTCTTCACTGCAATGATTGATGTGGAAAGATGTGGCTTATCTCGCGACGCATTTCTCGCTGGAATGAATTCCAAGGGTGTTGGCACTGGAGTGCATTATGTCTCTATACCTGAGCATCCATATTACCAAGAGCGTTTTGGGTGGGCCCCAGAACAGTGGCCTAATGCTATGAAGATAGGCCGTCAAACAGTAAGTCTTCCACTATCACCAAAAATCTCAGAGCAAGACGCGAGAAGAGTGATAAGTGCGGTGCGCTCAATTTTGACGTGACACTATTGCCGGTTGTGCAGTTTTTGGATGAAGCGAGCCAATAAACGCCATCGTATTCCTGGTAATGAACTGCCAAAACCCGCAACAGTGGTGTTTTTTTTCGTTAGCCCATTAACGAATTCCATTGCACGCCTTGCTGAGCATTCGCCATTGACTAGGGCGGCCAAAAATCTCTCGAGCTGCATCCACTGGAAATATTCATCGCCGGTTGTGGTTCTAGCGATCTTACTGCCGTTTAGAGCGGCAATGGAACTTGCAACGATAGGGAATCCAGATCGTTCTACAAGACCTATTTGCAACCATGGTCTAGTGTTAAATTCAATCAGATGCGCTACTCCCTGCGCGTCCGGCAGGTATGACAACTCGCAAATGCCTATAATTTCGAACGCGTCCATGATCCTTGTGGCTGAGGGCAGCAGGTCCTCGTGTTCGTCTAAGCAAACCCAATACGCCGTTCCCCCTGTCGATGGGTATTTTGCCTTTTCGATAACCTGGCGAGCTTGAATGTGGTCATACAAATCGCGAACAGCGCAGACACTTCGTTCTCGATTCGGTCCCGTATTAAAGCGCGGTTGCGCGATCCAGCGCTCACTAATTGCCCAGGCATTACTTAAGCGGGTTACAATGGAGTTAATGCTTTCACTATCATGCTGTCGGGTAACTATTTTTGTGCCACTGTTTCCAAGTGGTGATAGATCCATGTGGATAGGTTTTAGTGCTGGTTTAAAGACCGCGTCTAATCCTAGTCTTTCAATGGCTGCCGGTGCTTGCGTTGGATCATCGAGTACGATCGACGTGGAGACGCAAGTCCCCCCCCATTTGGTTGAGGCGAATTCGATGATCTCTGCTTTGTCCAAGCCTCCCATTCGTAAAGCCCTTGCTCGTGAAAATTCGCCGTACTTTAGTACTTCATCTCGGCACTCATTAAGTAAGCGCAAGCCGCCATCTTCAGTCGGAAAGATTGGTAGCCTACCTGCCGCAAGATTTGATAACTTCGATAAAGTGCCAATAAATTTTTCGCGGAGGGCGTCCCAGTTATGCAAAAGATGCGAGAGGTCGACGATACCAGCGCACTCAGGTGTATCTCGCAAAATGCTATTGGCAACCAGAGATAACACGACATAACGCTTCCCAGCCATTTTTGCTGCTTCCGCCAACGCTAGGCCAACGATTTCCGATCCGCCGCTAACAATTAGAAAATCAGGTGGCTCGATGTTCATCATTTCTTATAGATAAAAAGATAATTGTGATAGCTGAGGCGTGGGGGCGCCTTCTTTTTTGCCATCCGACTCAACTCCCATTCCACTATGGCGGGAAACCAGCTCTTTGGTATGAGGCCATATCGAATAAGATAGATAACCGGCCAGCGACTGGCGCGGATGGGTATTTTTATCATTAGGCTTAATCCGCCTCGGGAAAAAATCTCTTCAAACCAAGGCTCTTGCAGGTAGCGGTTGTCGCCCGTTCGGATATTTTCGATCACCGCCAGATGGCCGCCAGGTTTGACAAACTTAATGGCGTCACCGCAGATTTTCGCCTTCCCGAGTAGGTGTACCATGCGTGCTACGCCAAATAAGCAAACCAGATCGAATGATTCGTCCCGAAAAGGAAGTTGTGGAAGTGCAGCGTTGACTATTCCGGCATACCGTGATTTTTCGGGAATAGATTTTAGAACCCGCAAAGACGGGTCCAAGCCAATTACGTCATAGCCCAGCTCGCATAGTGCCTTGCCCATTCGACCTAATCCACATCCTATATCCAAGGCGTAGCCTTTGCTTGGCCTCAAATGCAGTTGTATGGCGCGTTCGTGCAAAATTTGAATGTATTCACTTTTGCGTCCGGTCCTATCGCCAGGGTCGGCGAGATTATTTCCGTCATCGTCGAATAAGGGTGCTTTGACCTGGGCGTGAGTCATTGGCTCTCCCGATAGGGCGCAAAGGCTAATCCAAGAACAATGTCGGCTACCAGTAGTGATACTCGCCCAAGCACTGCTAAACCAGCGACCGCGTCAGCAGGAAAGTGACTTGCCATCAGCATGAACATCAATTCTCGGACACCAATACCGGATGGTGTTACAAGGCTGACATATCCGAAAAACCAAGCCGCCGTGTAGATGCCGCAGAGCCACACTCCATCCGCCGCTGTGAGCCCCGGCCATGCTATCCCGTAGGCAGACCACGCAAGCAAGTAAACCAGCCAGCTTGCTGTAAACCAACACCAAATGTCACGCTTTAGTCGTGATTTGGCCATCGCAAAGGGTTGTAGGGCATCGCATATACGTGCTGTGGCATTGCCTGGAAGATGTCGCGCCAGCTTGAGTATCGCGGTCATTGGTCGGGCGTTCCATAGGCACAGGTACAGTGTCAATCCTGCGCCAAAAAGGAGTATCCCAATTTTCAATTGAAACATGGTTCCAATGACTGTTGCGGCGACCAAAATGGCAAAGGCCGTTGTTAATACCATATATGTTGCGTTTATGCTAATCCATTCGGCAAGACTAGCGGATTTTCCTGTCCCTGATTGGTAGGCAATACCCCAAATTCGACCTGGAAGATGCTTCATTAACTGTCCGGTGAAATACAGGTGTGCCAGTGACGTGCGTTTGTATGCGTGTGGTCGAATCTCAGCAAAGAGAGCGCGAAATCCTTCGAAAGCTAGGTAGCTAGATAAAGGGCATCCCATCAATCCTACAACTATCCAGCCTAGCTTCAGGTGCGGAAGGCTGTGGCTCAGTGCGGGAAATGATTTCCATAATAGGTAGCCTGCCCATATCAGTGATGCCAGCGCAAGAGGCATGAGCAGCCACTGCAGTCGGCTACGTTTGTTATGCATGTCCCACCAGGGAATGATGTATTTTTAAAGAAATTTCCGGCAGGTCGAACTGTGTCGCGAGCTCGGTCATCCCGTTTGACAGTTGGCAGGGAGATGAATGGAGCGCAGCCTTTATTGCCTTATGGAAGGAGTGTGCGTTTAAATTTTCAGAAAGAATCCCGCCTGGCTTCTGTGCTAGGAGAGCCGGGATGTCTCCTACGGGCATGGCGACTACAGGGCACTGCAGCTTCATTGCGTCGGAGAAGATAATCGGGATGCTTTCTATTCTCGATGGAATTAATAACCAATCAGCACTGGCTATGGCTCCTTCCGCGAAATTGCGATCCAGGAAGCCCTTGAGAACTACTGGCCTTCCTGCGGCCTTCAATCTCTGAACACTGGATTCGATCAATTTTTGTTCAGGTCCGCCGCCACAGATATGTAACACCTCAATGCGTTTCCAATCGTCCTCGTTTAATAAATCGATTGCTTCCAAGAGTAGATCCGCGCCCTTGTTTACATGCCAGCGCCCTAGAAAAAGCAAGCGATATGGCGGCGCAGTACGAAGCGGTTCTATGCGTGCCCGCATGACTTGTCGAGTACTCGGTAGAAAATCGACTTCCCTTCCAGCAATGGCTTTGGTGTCCTCAGCAAGCTTTAAGCCATCAGACCAACAGTGACGAGCATTCTGCAGCACTCTGCGCAAAAATGATTTGACAATCGGGATCCGTCCTAGGCTCCATATGTCGCTCCCCAAAGTCCATACGGAGTAGTCGACGTCATACTTACGAGCGCAATACCTGGCCCATTCGCCACATGGCAGTGCCCATAGCGCCAGAATGTGAGTTGCCGAGCCGTCCTCCAGGGACGCAGCAGTAGCTGAGCGGCCTGCACGCATGACCTTCAGGATTCGCCATGCGTCGGCAGGATTCCAAAGCTTGAGAGTAGACAGGGGTTGGTCGGGAGTTTGATATCGAAAGATTTCGATGCCTTCGTGCCACTGCTCCCTTTCTGTTCTACGACCAGGTGCAACGACTCTTACCCGCATTAGCTTACTGAGTTCAATAGCTAAATCTGCGACGAACGCGCCAGCCGCCTCGCTCCCGTCTCCAGAGATTGGAAAAGACGACGTGACAATCACCAATGTGGGTGGATTGCTCATTTTTTGTATGCTTTAACGCTGTAGCCGGCCGTCAGAGCCGGCCATGACGGAAGCATCCGACCAAGCACGCGACCGCCAATGTTGATCAAGGGAACCATCAATGAAAGAAGTGGCAGCAGAAGTAACGCTGGGTGCCGTTTGGTAAGCGCTGTGCTATACATGCCGCCAAGCGCGAGATTGCAAAGCAATGCTGCTGTTTCCGCGCTTCCAAGCGTGGGGGTTGGCGGCTCCACGATCAGCCCTGCACGCTCCAGGTCGCGTAGCAGACCGTAACAAGTCGGGCGCTGGTAATCATGCGGAGCATCATGCACTGGGTAGAGGAAAGGGACGCTAAGAAGTAGTACGCCGCCGGGCTTCAGAACCCTTGCAACTTCTGCTATGGCGCACACCGGGGTTCGCAGATGTTCTAGGACTTCCAACATCAAGATGGTATCCACTACACCATCTTGTAATGGAAGGCGCGCCGCGTCAGCGAATAGGGCTGGACGCGATCCGTACATTTTTCCACCTGTCATTGGGTAATCCAGGCTGATGTATTGGCAATTCTCAGGGATGTATTCATTTACCCATTGGTCTGCACAGCCTATATCGAGTATCACGCCGCCTGCATTCTGGCCGATCCATGTCCCCGTTCGTTTTTTGGAATTGCTAAGTAGCCACTGTGGATGCAGTGGAGTAAATACAAGAGGCTTTAGCCAGTTGCGGATAGAGGCGGCCTGCATATCAACTGTCGCGCCGATAGGTAAGGTTCGTAATCTGCTCGGAAATCAGCCCAATCAAGAAAATGATCACCGCGGCGCTGAACAACAGGGTGCTCATGTTGGTAAAGCGATGCATGGTAGTGAAGGTGTAACCGTAATAAACGAGTCCGAGCACGAAGAAAGCCATCGAAACCGGCACGAACAGCTTCAGCGGCGAATACAGCGTGGCGATCTTGAAGATGATCAGCAGGAATCGGATGCCGTCCTTCAGTGGGCGGATATGGCTGCCGTTGCCGACGCGCTTCGCCACCGGGATTGGCACGTAAGCGACCGGGTAGGCGCTGCGGAAGAACGCCATGGTGCTGGTGGTGGGGTAGCTGAATCCGTTTGGGAGAAGGTGCAGGAACTCACGAAACCTGTCGGCGCGCACGGCGCGGAAGCCGGAGGTTAGATCCTTCACCTCAAAGCCGGTCATGCGGCTCGCCAGCCAGTTGTAGAAGCGGTTGGCCAGGCCACGGTGCACGCTGGCCTGGCCGCTGCTGTCGCGCGCGCCAACGACCATGTCGTAGCCTTGGCTGAGCTTGGCTAGCAGTTTCTGAATGTCGGCGGGGTCGTGCTGACCGTCTGCGTCCATGAACACAAGGATGGTCCCACTCGCTGCGCGGGCTCCGCGCTTGATCGCAGCGCCGTTGCCCATCGAGTAGGGGCTGGCAACGACCCTGGCGCCGTTTTCGCTTGCCACCAACGCCGTCGTATCAGTGGAGCCGTCGTCGACCACGACGATTTCGGCGTCCGGCATCTGTTCGCGTAGTCGGGGCAGCGTGCGTGACAGGCCGGCCTCCTCATTCTTTGCCGGCAGGATGATGCTGATCTTGTCCAAAGGTCGATCCCTATGTCCCCATGACTATGTTAATCGCAGTTGCGATCGGATTCATGGCGTGTCGCGGCAGGGCCTGTTGCATGCTCTGTACCACAGGCGATTGGATTGGAATTGCAGTATCTTTGGTCGGTAAGAATGGGGGCATGTCCTATGAACGCAGCTGTCTCGGCTAATCTCGTCGGCATCACCGGCATCGCGCGCCGCCTGGTCCAAGACGGCGCCATCGAGGAGGCGGTCGCCCGCACCGCCATGGCGCACGCCGCCGAAGCCAAGATCCCGCTGCCGCAGTGGTTTTCGGAGAAGAAGCTGGTCACCGCGGCGCAGTTGGCGGCGGCCAATGCGGTCGAGTTCGGGATGCCGCTGCTGGACGTGTCGGTGTTCGACGCCAGCCAGAACGCGATCAAGCTGGTCAGCGAGGAACTGCTGCAGAAGCACCAGGTGCTGCCGCTGTTCAAGCGCGGCAACCGCTTGTTCGTCGGGGTCAGCAATCCGACCCAGACCCGGGCGCTGGACGACATCAAGTTCCACACCAATCTGACCGTCGAGCCGATCCTGGTCGACGAGGACCAGATCCGGCGCACGCTGGAGCAGTGGCAGGCCAGCAGCAATGCCATCGGCGATGCCCTGGGCGACGACGACGAGGG
>Ga0070670_100004823_pt1 | contig 11332 bp, 7 predicted proteins | sample KBSS63metaG_FD_64665 | JGI IMG/M metagenome (GOLD analysis project Ga0070670, IMG submission 64665) | Switchgrass rhizosphere microbial communities from Kellogg Biological Station, Michigan, USA - KBS S6-3 metaG | ecosystem: Host-associated > Plants > Roots > Rhizosphere > Soil ... | reverse complement strand
TTCATCGTCTCCTCGACCCACTCGGAGGTCTTCTCGGCGCCGAGATCGTCCAGCACGAGGACGTCGGCACGCATCACCGGCCCGAGCACGTCCATCTCGGCCGTGCGGTTCACCGGGTCGTAGGTGGAGCGGATGACGCGCAGGAGGTCTCGCGTGTCATAGAACAGGCCGCGCGCGCCGCGCGTCCGGATCATCTGCAGCAGCGTGGCGACGGCGAGATGTGTCTTCCCGACCCCGGGCAGCCCTTGCAGCAGGACCCCCTTCTCGACGACGGGGAAGCGCTCTGCCAGCCGCGAGCAGTACTGCAGCGCCTTCTCCAGCTGTTCGTTGTAGACGACGTAGTTCGAGAACGTGCAATGCTGATAGCGCTTCGGGATGCGCGCGTCGGCGACGAGCCGTTCCCCACTGCCGCTGCGGATGCAGTCGCAGCGCGTGACACGCGGAACACCGTCAACGTCGATCGTCTTCCATCCGGTGTCTTCGCAGAGCTCGCACGCCACGATGCCATCGTAACACCGCGGGTGAGAAAAGATCTGAGCGGTGTTCCGAAGCTTCTGGCGTCTTGCCTCGAGCCATTGGGCTTTAGCCTGAAGGCCAGAGGCTAGAGGCCAGAGGCTATGAGTGGCGCGTGGTGCGTCGCTCCTTCGCTGCCGACGCGTCGGGCTCTTCGACAGACGCGGCAGGCGGAGCTGGCGGCGCCGATGCGCGGCGTACCAGATCCGTCGGCCCGCTCTTGACCATCGCCGTGCTCAGGCGCTGCTCCCAGTCGTCGATGCCGCGCGCGAGCTCGCGCTTCACGTAGTCCATGAACTCGTTCACTTCGCCCTGCATGCGCTCGATCTTGCGGCGCATGTTCAGAATGATCTCGACGCCGGCCAGGTTGACGCCCAGCTCGCGGGTGAGTGACAGAATCGTCTCGAGCTGTTCGAGATCCTCTTCCGAATAGAGCCGCGTGTTCCCCTCGGTGCGCGACGGTGTGAGCAGCCCCTCGCGTTCGTAGAGCCGCAGCGTCTGCGGATGGATGTCGTACTTCTGCGACACCGCGCTGATCATGAAGTAGGCCTTGCCACGCTCGGTCTTCTTTGCCATGGTCGGCTTCCCTACCCCTCCACCGCACGGCGCACGGTCGGCGCCGCGGGGGCGCCGGCCTGTTCGTCCGCCCCGTCAGCACCGGCGAGCCGGCGCGGACGGAACCCGGCACCGTTGATCTCGCCGAACTCGCGCAGCAGCGCCTTGGAGCGCTCGTCCAGCACGGCCGGCAGCATCAACCGCGCCTCCACCACCAGGTCGCCCCTGGGGCCGCCGCGCGGCGACACCATGCCCCGCTCGCTGATCCGGAACCGCTGGCCCGACTGCGTGCCGGGCGGAATCCGCACTTTCACGGGGCCATCGAGCCCCGCTATCTCGACGCGTGCCCCGAGCGCCGCCTCGTGCACCCCCACCGGGACGACGACGTGCAGGTCGTTGCCCTCGCGCCGGAAATCCTGGTCCGCGGCTACCTGCACCGTGACGTAGAGGTCGCCGGCCGGCCCGCCGCGAGGACCAGCGTCGCCCTTGCCCGCCACCCGCACGCGCTCGCCGTCGGCCACCCCGGCCGGCAAGCGCACCGTCACCCGCTCGGCCCGCACCTCGTGGCCGGCGCCGGCGCAGGCCGGACACGCCCGCGCCGGCTGCTGCCCGGTGCCGCCGCACGCATTGCAGCTCCGCGCGAACACCATGTGTCCTCGCACGGTGCGCACCGCCCCCTGTCCCTGACACGCGGCGCACGGACCTGGCGGCGTGCGCTCCACGCCCGCGCCCCGGCACAGGCGGCACGTCTCGCGCCGCGTCACCGTCAACGGGCGCTCGCAGCCGGCAAAGCTCTCGGCAAACGAGATCGACGCCTGCTGATGCAGATCTGCCCCTCGCGCGGCGGCAGGCCGCCTGGCCCCGTGCTCGATCAGCACTTCGGCCACGAGATCGCCAAACGTGGCCGAGTAGTCCGGCCCGCGCGAGGAGAAGTCGAACCCTTCGAATCCGCCGCGCCGCGCCTCGGCCGGCGCCGCGGTCTCACCGGCGTCGTACCGCACGCGGCGCTCACGATCGATCAGCGTCTCGTACGCCTCCAGCACCTGCTGGAAGTGCGTGGCCGCCGCCTGATCGCCGGGATTGATATCGGGATGGAACCGGCGCGCGAGACGGCGGTAAGCCCGCTTGATCTCGGACTCGCTGGCATCCTGCCGCACGCCGAGCACCACGTAGAGGTCCATCGAACTGAGTTATCGCTTCTCGTCTTCGACCACGGTCACCGCTGGTCGTCTTCGACCAGAGCTATCTCTTGTCATCTTCGACGACCTCCGCGTCGATGACGTCGCCGGCGCCGCCTGGGGCGCCGGTGCCGCCCGGCGTACCCGACGGACCGCCCGCGTCCGGACCGGCGCCACCGGGGCCCGGACCTGCCTGCTTGTAGAGCGTCTCCGCCGCCTTGTGCTGCGCCTGGGTCAGCTGCTCCATCGCCCGGTTCATCGCCGCCGTGTCGTTGGCTTCGAGCGCGCTCTTCAACCCCGCGATCGCGCCTTCCACCGCGCTCTTGTCGGCGCCGAGCTTGTCGCCCGACTCCTGCACGAATTTTTCGGCCGCATACATCGCCTGGTCGGCGCGATTGCGCGTCTCGATCTCCTCGCGGCGCTTCTTGTCCTCTTCGGCGTGCGACTCGGCGTCCTTCATCATGCGATCGACCTCGTCCTTGCTGAGGCCGCTCGAGGCGGTGATGGTGATCTTCTGTTCCTTGCCGGTGCCCTGGTCCTTGGCCGACACGTTCACCATGCCGTTGGCGTCGATGTCGAAGGTGACCTCGATCTGCGGCACGCCGCGGGGCGCCGCCGGAATGCCCACCAGCTGAAAGCGGCCGAGCGTGCGGTTGTCGCGCGCCAGCTGGCGCTCGCCCTGCAGCACGTGCACTTCCACGCTCGTCTGGCTGTCGGCGGCGGTGGAGAAGGTCTCGCTCTTGCGCGTCGGGATCGTGGTGTTGCGCTGGATGAGCGCGGTCATTACGCCGCCGAGTGTCTCGATGCCCAGCGACAGCGGCGTCACGTCCAGCAGCAGCAGGTCCTTCACTTCGCCCGCGAGCACGCCGGCCTGAATGGCCGCGCCGATCGCCACGACCTCGTCGGGATTGACGCCCTTGTGCGGCTCCTTGCCGAAGAGGTCCTTGACGATCTGCTGCACCTTGGGAATTCGCGTCGACCCGCCGACGAGCACGACCTCGTCGATCTTCGAGGGGTCCACGCCGGCGTCGGTCAGCGCCTGCTTCGTCGGCCCGATCGTCTTCTGAAGCAGGTCGTCCACGAGCTGCTCGAATTTCGCCCGCGTGAGCTTCATCTGCAGGTGCTTGGGACCGGTGGCATCGGCGGTGATGAAGGGCAGGTTGATGTCGGTCTCCATCACCGTGGAGAGCTCCATCTTGGCCTTCTCTGCCGCCTCGCGCAGGCGCTGCAGCGCCATGCGGTCCTTCGACAGGTCGATGCCCTCGCTCTTCTTGAACTCGGTGACGATCCACTCGATGATGCGCTGGTCGAGGTTGTCGCCTCCCAGGTGCGTGTCGCCGTTGGTGGACTTCACTTCAACCACGCCCTCGCCCACCTCGAGGATTGAAATGTCGAAGGTGCCGCCGCCGAAGTCATAAACGGCGATGGTTTCGTCCTTCTTCTTGTCGAGCCCGTAGGCCAGCGCCGCCGCGGTGGGCTCGTTGACGATGCGCATCACCTCGAGGCCGGCAATCGCGCCGGCTTCCTTGGTGGCCTGGCGCTGCGCGTCGTTGAAGTAGGCGGGCACCGTGATCACGGCCCGCGTCACCGTCTGGCCGAGGTATTCCTCCGCGGCCTGCTTGAGCTTCTGCAGCACCATCGCCGAGATCTGCGGCGGGGCGTAGTCCTGGTCCACGATCTTCACGCGCACGTCGCCGTTTGGCGCGGCGGCGACCGCGTAGGGGACCATCTTCATCTCTTCACTGACTTCGTTGAACCGGCGGCCCATGAACCGCTTGATGGAGAACACGGTGTTTTCCGGGTTCGTGACCGCCTGCCGCTTCGCGACCTGACCAACCAGCCGCTCACCCGACTTGGTGAAAGCCACGACCGACGGCGTCAGCCGGCCGCCTTCGGGGTTGGTGATGACGACGGGTTCCCCGCCTTCGATGACGGCGACGACGGAGTTGGTGGTGCCCAGGTCGATTCCGATGATTTTGCTCATGAACGTCTCGTGGTTTGTCAGCCGCCCGCCCAGGGGCGGACCAATTAGGCACTGCGGTTTAGGTTGTATCTATTATTAAATCTGAGTGCCAGGCAGTCAATGTCAGGTGTAGATCCAGCCTCGTATACTTGGATGTGATGGCCCAGGACGCGGAGGAGCGGCCCACCGGAACCAGAATCGTCATCAAGCTGGCTACCCGGGCCATCGTCGCCCTGCTCTTCCTCACTTTCGCGCTCCTGGGAACGGTCGGAGGCGTGCTCTTCGCCTACGGCGACGACCTCCCCGAGATCACCGCCCTCGACGACTACCGGCCGAACACCATCACCCGCATCCTCGCCAGCAACGGCGACGTCATCGGTGAATTCGCCACCGAGCGGCGGGTCGTCGTCGGCTACGACGACATCGCGCCGGTGCTGCGGCAGGCGATCATCGCCACCGAGGACGCCGACTTCGAGCAGCACTTCGGCCTGAGCTTCTCGCGCATCCTGATGACGGCCGCGAAGGACGCGATCACCGGGCAGCGGGCCGGCGCCAGCACCATCACGCAGCAGCTCGCCCGCAATCTTTTTCTCCAGGCCGAATACATGCGCGGCGGCGTGTTTGCGCGCACCGGTCGCGAGGGGCTCGAACGCAAGATCAAAGAAGCGCTCCTGGCGCTCCAGATCGAGCGGCGCTACACCAAGCGCGAGATCTTCGCCCTCTACGCCAACCAGGTCCCGTTGCACGGCGCCTATGGCGTGGAGGCCGGTGCGCGGATGTACTTCAACAAGTCCGCCAAGGACGTCACGCTCGACGAGGCGGCGACGATTGCCGCCATCATCCAGACGCCGGCGCGTCTCAGCCCGTTCGTCAACCCCGAGCGCACGCTCGCCCGCCGCAACAACTACGTGCTGCCGCGGATGGCGGAAGAGGGGTTCGTCACGCGCCAGGCGGCCGAGGACGCCGCACGAAAGCCGATCGTGGTCCGCGGACAGGCGGCCGCCGCCGCGGAGCGGTCGATGGCTGCCTACTTCGTGGAGGACATCCGCAAGAACCTCGAGCAGCGCTTCGGCGCCGCGGCGCTCTACGAAACCGGCCTGCAGGTGCAGACGACGCTCGACGTCGAGCTGCAGCGCGCCGCCGAACTCGCCGTCGACCGCGGCCTGCGCCGCCTCGACAAGCGGCGCAACGGCTACCGCAAGGTGAAGCAGAACGTGGCTGCCGCCAACGCGACGCCGCAGACCTACGCGTCGCCGCGCTGGACCCGCCCGATCGCCGCCGGCGACATCGTGCCCGCCGTCGTGATGTCGCTGCCGAAGACGGCCGCCGGGAGTGCACGGATCCGTATCGCTTCCACCGAACTGGACCTGCCGCGCGCGGCGTTCACCTGGACCCGGAAGACCAACGCCGCAGATCTCTTTGCCGTCGGCGACATCATCGAGGTGGCGATCGGCGGCGTGGAAAAGGGGCAGTTCACCCAGCTCACGCTGGAGCAACTGCCCGTCGTCGAAGGCGCGCTGCTGGCGCTCGACAACCGCACCGGGCAGATTCGCGCCATGGTCGGCGGCTTCGACTTCGCCCGCAGCAAGTTCAACCGCGCCACACAGGCGCGTCGCCAGGTGGGCTCTCTCTTCAAGGCGGTGCTCTATTCGGCCGCCATCGACAAGGGTTTCACCGCCGAAACGGTGTTCATCGACGAGCCCGTGTCGTACATCGCCGGCCCCAATCAGCCGCCCTACCAGCCGCTCAACTACGACCGGAAGTTCGAGGGCCCGGTGACGCTGCGGCATGCGCTCGAAGACTCGCGCAACATCCCCGCGGTGAAGGCCCTCGAAGCGATCGGGCCCGAACAGGTGGTCGGCTACGCCAAGCGCCTGGGCCTCACCGGCGAGTACCCGCCGTACCTGTCGCTGGCGCTCGGCGCCGCCGAGTCCACGCTCGTCGAGATGACGAGCGCGTACTCCGCGTTCGCCAATCAGGGTGTGCGGATGACGCCATTCGCGATCCGCTCGGTCTCGGATCGCGAGGGCACCGTGATCGAGGAGAACCGCCCCGAACCGCACGAAGCGCTGCGGGCCGACACCGCCTATCTGATGGCCCACCTGCTCGAGGGCGTGGTGCAGCGCGGCACCGCCGAGGCCGCCAAGTCGCTCCAGTGGCCGCTCGCCGGCAAGACCGGGACGATGGACGAATTCACCGACGCGTGGTTCGTGGGCTTCGACCCCAACATCACGGTCGGCGTGTGGGTCGGCTACGACGAGAAGAAGCCGCTGGGCCGGGGCGAGACGGGCGCGCAGGCGGCGCTGCCGATCTGGATGGACTTCATGCGCGTGTACATCGACAAGCGGGCCGACCGGAAGAACCCGCCGAAGTTCGAGGCGCCGGGCAACATCATCTTCGTCACGCTGCCGAGCGGAATCACCGAGGCCTTCATCAACGGCACGCAGCCGGCCGGCATGACGCCCGACCCGCCAGCCACGCAGCCGGCGGCCGCACCCGCCTCCGCCGCAGAACCGCCGCCGTCCAAAGCGGCGGACTGAAGGCCCTTGGCCTTTGGCCTCTAGCCTTTGGCACGAGCGTCCCGATCGACAAGAGTAGTACCGAAAGGCCAGAGGCCAGAGGCAAAAGGCTCGTGGAACGTCGCATAACCGGCTTTACGCAAGACGAAGAAGGTCACTGGGTGGCCGACCTCGAGTGCGGCCACCGCCAGCACATGCGCCACCGGCCCCCGTTCGAGAATCGTCCCTGGGTCACGACGCCCGAGGGGCGAGGGTCCAGGATCGGCGTCGTCGTAGACTGTCGGCGATGCGGCCAGCCTGAAGGCCAGCGGCTGGAGGCCAACGGCTAAAGGCCAAAGGCCAAAGGCTCCCCTTGACTCTCACGTCACGTGAGGCTCCAGACTCCTTCCATGACGGTGCCGCGCACATACCGGGTCGCCGACGTGGCCAGGCTGTCTGGCCTGTCGATTCGCGCGCTGCACCACTACGACGCCATCGGGCTGCTCATCCCCACCGGACGCACCGAGGCCGGCTATCGCCTGTATACCGACGCCGACCTGCTGCGGCTGCAGCAGATCCTCATCGGGCGGGAACTCGGGTTTCCGCTCGACGAGATCAAGCGCTCACTGGACGATCCGCGCTTCGATCACCGTGCGGCGCTGGTCGAGCAGCGGCGGCGCCTGGCAGAGAAGGCGCGCGCGCTCGGCGACATGCTGCGCGCGGTGGAGGCTGCTCTGGCCGTCGCAGGCGCCGGCCCGCAGGGAGGAACCATGGACATGAAGGAGCTGTTCGGCGGCTTCGATCCGTCGGTGCACGAGGCCGAGGTCGAAAATCGCTGGGGCGGCCCGGCGCTCGAGGAGTCGAAGCGCCGCGCCAAAGGCTACACGGCCGAGGACTGGAAGCGGCAGCAGGCCGAGCAAGGGGAACTCTATGCAGAGGCCGCCGCCGCGATGCGCCGGGGTGTCGCACCCACGGCCGCCGAGGCGATGGATATCGCGGAACGCCACCGGCTGTCGATCGACAAGTGGTTCTACCCGTGCAGCCGCGCGATGCACGCGGGGCTGGCCGACATGTACGAAGCAGATGAGCGCTTCAGGGCCTCGATCGACCGCGCCGGCGAGGGGTTGACCCCGTTTCTTGCGGCCGCCATTCGGGCCAACGCCACCCGATAGCACAGTGGGCTGAGTGGGCTGAGCGGGCAAGAACTCTTGCCTTTACTCTGCTCACTCCGCCTCTACTCTTCGTCCGTCGCCGTCGGCGTGCCGAGCGTGCCGCTCGCTTTCTGCATCAAGTAGGTCTTGATGAAGCCGTCGAGGTCGCCGCCGAGCACCCGGTAGGGATCGCCAACTTCCATTCTCGTGCGGAGATCCTTCACCATTTGATAGGGTTGCAGCACGTAGTTGCGGATCTGACTGCCGAAGGCGATGTCGCGCTTCTCGCCGCCAATCTGATCGAGCTTCGCCTGCTGCTCCTTCATCTTCAGATCGAAGAGGCGCGCGCGCAGCACCTTCATCGCCGATGCGCGGTTCTTGTGCTGCGACCGCTCGTTCTGACACGACACGACGATGCCGGTGGGGAGATGGGTGAGGCGGACGGCGGAGTCCGTCACGTTCACATGCTGGCCGCCGGCGCCGCTCGATCGGAAGGTATCGATGCGCAGATCCTTCTCGTCGATCTCGAGGTCGGCGTCCTCGGGCAGCTCGGGCCACACGAATACGGAGGCGAACGAGGTGTGCCGCCGCGCGGCTTGATCGAAGGGCGAAATGCGCACCAGACGGTGGACACCCGCTTCCGCCGACATCAGCCCGAACGCGTACTCGCCGTTGATCAGGATGGTAGCGCTCTTGATACCGGCCTCGTCGCCCGGCTGGTAGTCCATCACCTCGCGGCCGAACCCGCGGCGCTCCGTCCACTTCAGATACATCTTGAAGAGCATCTCGGCCCAGTCCTGCGACTCGGTGCCGCCGGCGCCGGGATGGATGGTCACGATGGCGTTCGAGCGGTCGTACTCCCCGCCGAGCATCTTCTTGGTCTCGGCGGCCTCCACCTCGGTCTGGAGCTCGCCCAGGCCGCGCTCGATGTCGGCGCTCACGTCTTCCCCGCCAGCGGCCCATTCGAACAGCACCCCGAGATCGTCGGCGCGGCGCCGAAGCGACTCGATGAGGGCGAGATCGCCTTCCACGCGGCGGCGGCGCTGCATCACTTTCTGCGCCTCGGCCTGACGGCTCCAGAAATCAGGAGCCGAGCTGGCGGCTTCGATTTCGTTCAGCTGCGATTGGAGGTTGGCACCCTCAAAGGTGCCTCCGCAGTTCGAGGGCACGTCTCGTCAGGTCGTCGTACTGCCGCTTGAGATCGTCGTTGTCGAGCACTGCCGCCACACGTCCTCCCGCCCATTCAAGCCACTGCCCGCCGGAACATCGCCAGCGCCAGCACGGTCACCGCCAGCGACGCGTACGCCGCGACGTCGCCGATTCGCGAATAGATCGTCCGCCCCTGCAGGAAGCGCACGTCCACCACCATGCCCGCCTGTTCAAAGATAGCCGACTTCTCCACCACCCGCCCGTACGGGTCCACGGCGCCGCTGATGCCGGTGTTGGCGGCGCGGACCAGGTAGCGCCCCTGCTCGATCGCCCGCATCGACGCCAGGGCAAAGTGCTGATACGGCGCCGACGTGGTGCCGTACCAGGCATCGTTGGTGATCGTGGTGAGGAGCTCGCTGCCGCGATCGACGGCCTCGCGCGCCAGGCGTGGAAAGATCACTTCGTAGCAGATCGCGGTGCTCACCTGGTGGCCGGCCACCGGCAGCATCGTCACCGACTCGCCGGCGGCAAACGTGGCCAGGCCGCCGACGAGCGGCGACAGGAACGAGATCCAGTGCTGGAGCGGGATGAACTCGCCGAAGGGCACCAGCTGCATCTTGCGATACACCGCACCGGTGCGGCCGTCGGGCGCGATCAGGAACGCGGCGTTGTAGAGATGTGGCGTCCCGGCGCCGGGCTCCATCTGATCGCTGCCGAACTGAATCGGCACCCGCACTTCGCGCGCGAGGTCCCGGATGGCCTGGCCGCCCGTCGCGTCCTCTTCGAACATGAAGGGCGTGGACGACTCCGGCCAGATGACGTACTGGGCGCCCCGCTTCACCGCGTCGCGCGTCATCGCGAGATAGGTCGTGAAGATCCGGCGCGCCTGCCGCGGATCCCACTTCTCCTTCTGCTCGACGTTGCCCTGAATCAGGCCGACGCGGATCGGCGAGCCCTCGCGGGTAAGCGAACCGTCGGCGATGCGCCACGTACCCCACACGGCGACGGCCACCAGCACCGCGGCGGTGCCCGCGAGCGTCCGCACGCGCACACGCGGCGGCGCCAGCAGCGCCGAGGCCAGCGCCGCGTTGACGAACGCGACGAACAGCGACACGCCGTACAGGCCGCCCACGCTGGCCAGCTGCGCCACCGGCAGCACGTCGACCTGGCTGTCGCCGAGCACCACCCACGGGAACCCGGACAGCAGCGTCCCGCGCAGATACTCGCCGCTCACCCAGGCGGCCGGCGCCAGCCACAGCCCGGTGGCACCGTAGCGGCGCAGGATGACGCCCAGCGCCGCCGTTCCGACGGCGTTGTAGAGCCCCAAATAGAGCGACAGGAGCAGCACCGAGACCACGCCGAGCGGCGCCGGCAGGCCGCCGAAGGTCACCAGCACCGGCCCGGTCCAATAGAGCGTCCCGCAGAAGAAGACGAGCGAGGTGACGAGGCCGAGCAGGAGGCCACGCAGCGGCGGGGTGCCGGGCAGTGGACCGGGCCGCCCGGTCCACCCGCTCAGCGCGAGAAACAGCGGCACCAGCGCGATCCACGCGCACGCCGGGTGACCGAACTTCGGGAAGCTCAGGGCCAGCAGCAGGCCGGCCAGCGCGGCCAGGGCGACGTCGCGGCGGATCACGAGTGGCCCTTCAGCGAGGACACGCCGCTAGCCCTAAGCCTGGAGCTGCTCTCGGGCAGGTTCGATGAGCGAGCGCAGACGCTCGACCACGGTGCGGGTGGCGAACGGCTTGGGAATGAACGGCAGGTCGTCCACCGCATTCGGCCCGGAGGCGAACTCTTCGCGCGCGTACCCCGACATCAGCAGCACCCGCAGCGACGGCAGGCTGCGCCGCAGCTGACGCGCCAGCTGCACGCCGCTCATGCCGGGCAGGCTGATATCGCTCAACAAAATCTGAAATGCGGGCGACGCCAGCGTCAACGCTTCTTCGGCGCTGCCGGCGGTGACCACGTCGAAGCCGTTGCGCTCGAGCGCCGACGACAGCAGTTCGCGCACGGCGCCCTCGTCTTCGACCAGGAGCACGCGCGGCAGGTCGGGCGCCGGAATCGCCACCACAGGAGCGGCACTCGCCGTCGCGGGGCCGTCACCCGGCGTCGCATCCACCGGCAGCAGCACCACCACCCGCGCTCCGGCCTTGGGCGGGCTCTCCACCCACACGAAGCCGTTGCTCTGCTTGACGAGCCCGTAGACGGTGGCCAGACCCAGACCGGCGCCGTGTCCCTTCGGTTTGGTGGTGACGAACGGCTCGAAGGCGCGTTCGGCCATCGCCGCGTCCATCCCGGTGCCCGTGTCCTCGACCTGCAGGCGCACGT
>Ga0070670_100004822_pt1 | contig 11333 bp, 11 predicted proteins | sample KBSS63metaG_FD_64665 | JGI IMG/M metagenome (GOLD analysis project Ga0070670, IMG submission 64665) | Switchgrass rhizosphere microbial communities from Kellogg Biological Station, Michigan, USA - KBS S6-3 metaG | ecosystem: Host-associated > Plants > Roots > Rhizosphere > Soil ... | reverse complement strand
GGTGTCATGATTCGAAGCGCGCGCGGGCGGATGCGATAGACGAGCGGCGATCGCATCATCGCGATCTCCCCATCGAGAGCGACGCTGACTCGCGGGTGCCGCACATCAACCGTCAGCGTATCAGCCCTGAAAGCGGCGAACGGCGCGCCGTTGCCGAGTCGCTTCAACAGTGCGCGCACGGGGAGCGCGAGAATCTCGAACCGGCCGCATTCGGGCGCCAGGAAGATCGACAACCGGCCAGTGTCCAGCGTCGTCCTGCCGCCGAGCTCGAATCCCTCTGCCTGGTATTCGTTGTTCCCCACGAAGACGAATGGCGTGCGGACGGTCGCTTCAGTCCCATCGGCGGCAATGCGTGCCAGCACCATCCGGTAACTGCGCCAGGTGCGCAGCATCGCGATCCCGAACGCCGTCCACTTGCGCCGTCCGCGCCGCTGCTCGGCCTCGCGTTCCCACACCATCCGCGGGTAGAGGCCGACGCTGGAGTTGTTGATGAAAACTCGGCCGTTGACCTCGGCGACGTCAACCTCGCGGCGCTCCCCATCCACAATCGTCGCGACCGCCTGCTCGACGTCCTGCGGCACGCCGAGGTCCTTCGCGAAGTGGTTCAGCGTGCCCATCGGCAGCACGCCGAGCGTCGCACCTGTGTCGACCGCGACCCCCGCAACGGTGCTTACGGTGCCATCGCCGCCGGCGGCCACGAGCACATCGCCGCGCGCCGCCGCCTGGCGGGCACGGCCCGGGATGTCGAGGGGGTCCGGAACGCGCTCGACGCGCACGCGCGCGCCGCTCCGCGCAAAGAGCGCCTGCAGTTCGTCGCCCGTTTCCGGCTTCGACGCCTTTCCGGACCGGCCGTTGATGATGACGCTGATACCGCCGCGCTCTGCCTTCGTATCGGTGGGACCGGCCATCTCACCGTCATGCACGCAAGCGGAATGCCGCTCAGGGTTGAACTTTGCGCAGGATCCGTGTCGCCCGTCCTGCCTCCTTGCCATCGACCGTCACGATGGCGCGAAGCAGGTAATCGCCGGGTTGCAGTCCGGCGATGGCGAACCCGCCGAACGCGGTGCGTCCATCGTCGCCAGGCCCCTGGCCGACATTGGTAGTCGCGTTGGCAAGTGGTGCGCCCTGATCCGACTCCGCCAGCTCGAGCCGGGCGGTAACGGCTGCACTTTTCGGCACACCATAGATTTCCAGCACGGCGACCGCCGCCGGCTCTGTGCCGAACTGCAGCTTCGGCGCAAAGGCGTTGTTCTGGGCCACGCCGAGCATCAGCGCGCTCGTGCGGAAGGTCGCGAGTGGAGTGAGCTGTGCCTGCAGTGGGAAATCGGCCGTCCCGCTGCGTCCGGTTGCATCCGTGGCAGCAAGACGCACGCGGTAGGCGCCTGCGGGAACCACCACCGCGGCCGGCACCGGCGATCTCGCGAGCTCCGGCGGCTGCGCCGTCCATTGCGCCTTCAGCGTGCCCTTGTCGTCATAGAAGCCGATGGCCGCAGCGCTGAGCTTCACCGAGGGGTCGAGCGCCTCGAACAGCGCGACCACCTTCACACCTGCCTTTTCGTCCGCACCGCGCGAGGGATACGCGGCGATGCGTAACGGGAGATCGTGATAGGTGTTCGCTGTTCGGAGCATGTCGCGTGGCGCCGGGGCGGACGGGGCCGCCTTGCCGACGATTAACTGCGACTTCGCCTGCACTCTGACGCCCGCGCGTTTCGCGCGGACCTCGAGGCGCCGTGAGCTATCCGTGTACTCCCCTGGCTCGATATCGACCGACGCCACGTAGTACTGCGACATGTCGCGCCTGATGCGGGCGACGAGAGGCTCCACCGTGCCGCTCAACCTGAACGGGTCCGCCCCGACGATGGCAGCCAGGTGCTCTACGCCTGCTGCGGCGTCCTGCGAAGTGTCGGTGCGTCCCGTTCCGTCCATGACGAGCACCGGGAAGAAGCTGACACGCGAGAGGGCCGCGGCTTTCGCGACTTCGTCGAAATCCGTGGTCCTCACCTCGCACAGTTTTCCGCCGACACCGAGCTGGGAGCGCATGCCTGATTCCGGAGACGCGAGCCCCGACGAGAAGAACACGACAATCGCCGGGTTGAAGGCCCGCGTAGTCAGGATCGATGCGATCCGCTGGAGTGCCAGGCTCGTTCGGCACGTCAACTCCTGGTCGCCCAGCTGTCCGACCATCGATGCGAGGGCATCGCCCACTCTCGCCGGCTCCGATCCCAGCGGCACGTTCAAGCCACCGGGGCGCACGCCGTACAGCGCGGTGCGATCGCCAGGGCCGAGGGTCGCCATCAGCCGGGTGGCGACGTCGCGGATGCCCTTCTCGTGCCCCGGCGCGATCGATTCATCGTCGACGAGTATCAGCACGTCGTGGCCGCCGTCGCCCGTGACATTCGTGACGAAAGGCGCCGGAAGCTGGCGGCCAGGCTTGCGCGTGCTCTGGACGAAACGCACAGAGCTGACGGCGCGCTCCTTGCCGTCGATCTTGATCGAAACGTCTTCTGCTTTCAGATCCACCACCGGCTGACTGTCGGGGGCCAATGCCCGAAAGTCGATGAGGACACTCGCATTCCCACGTTGTGCATCAAACCGGACGAATGCTCGCGTTTCGAGGCGGAACACGGCTAGAACGGCCGAGAAAGCCATCGCGGCGGCAAAGGCGCGGAAATACTGCTGCTTCATGCGGAAGAGGATACTCCCGCTCGAGCTTCGCGTCGTCAATCCGGCTGAGGCACCGTGTCTTGCAGCTCCGCCCCGAGATGCGAAGGGCTGATGAGCAGGATCCTCCGGACAACCATGAGCCAGCAGGACTGTCGCTGCGCAACGGTGGTGAGCGGCGCCACGGCGACCGACGTTCTCACGACCGCTCGTCGGCCGGCCGTCGCCGGCGGGATCGGCGTCGAAAAACTCTGCGAACGCTGATGTTCGCGGCCGCGGCGCTGGCGACATCACACAGCGTGAAGACGCACACAAAGCCCTTGCGCGCGGGCGTTTCGGTGTCGATGGAACAATTCCAGGCCCTCAGTCCGGAACGGGCCTACGACGACATCATCAGCGAGGCCGCCGACGCCTACAGCGTCGATCCGGACCTGATTCGGGCCGTCGTGCGCGCGGAATCCGCATTCAATCCGATGGTGGTCTCCCCCGCCGGCGCGCAAGGACTCATGCAGCTGATGCCGGCGCTGGCCGAAGAGATGGGCGTCACCGACCCATTCGACCCGCGGCAGAACATCATGGCCGGCGCGAAGTATCTGCGCTGGCTGCTGGATCTCAATCGCGGCAATATCCCGCTCACGCTCGCCGGCTATAACGCCGGTCCGACGATCGTCTCGAAGTACAAGCGCGTGCCGCCGTTCAAGGAGACCCAGCGCTACGTGAAGAAGATCACCGGGTTCCTCGAAGACGCGAAGCGGGACACTATTCCGACGAACTGAGCTCCCAGCTCCCAGCTTCCAGCTTCCAGCTTCCAGCTTCCAGCTTCCAGCTTCCAGCTGCCAGCCGCCAGCCGCGAATCGCGAATCGCGATTGTGTAAAGATGTGTCCGCTTCAGACGAGAGGACGGACACATGACACGCGAGATCTCACGGCGCACATTGATTGAGACGCTCGGCGCAGCAGCCGCCGCCGCACTCGCCGCCCGGCCGGCGTTCGCTCAATCGCAGTCGGGCGGCAGGCCTGCTCCACAAGCCGCGCCGACCGTCATCTCGAATCCGCCCCGAGATTTCGGGCCCGACGCGCCGCCGACGACGTACTTCACCGACCCGGACGTCCTGACCGTCGATCCGGCATTCAACGCGCTCGTGCAGGCGAACACGTCGATCAAGCGTCTTTGGACTGGCGCGCTATGGGCCGAAGGGCCGGCGTGGAATAGCCAGGGACGTTACCTGCTGTGGAGCGACATTCCGAACAACCGCCAGCTGCGATGGCTCGAAGACGACGCGCGGGTGAGCGTGTTCAGGAGTCCTTCGAACAACAGCAACGGCAACACGTTCGATCACGAGGGTCGCCAGCTGTCGTGCGAACACCTGACACGGCGGGTCGTGCGATACGAGCACGATGGGTCGATTAAAGTCGTGGCCGAGTCGTTCCAGGGCAAGCGGCTCAACTCGCCGAACGACGTCGCCGTGCATCGCGACGGCAGCATCTGGTTTACCGACCCGCCCTATGGTGGCCAGCTGTACGAAGGAGCGCCGGATGCCAGCGGTGGTCCAACGAACGCCGCCGGACGACTGAATTCCCGCGCCGGTCAACCTCCGGAGATCGGCACCTTCAAGCGTGAGCTGCCCACGAATGTCTACCGTGTCGATTCCGGCGGCCGGATCGACATGGTCGTGTCGGAAGACCAGGTGCCGGATCCGAACGGACTGACGTTCTCGGCGGACTATCGCCGTTTGTACGTCGCGAGCACGGGCAAAGGACCGGGCGATACAGGCGCCGGAGGCAAAGGCGAGATCTATGTCTTCGATGTCGGCGCCGACAACAAGCTGTCGAACCGGAAACTGTTCAGCGAATGTCTGATCGACGACGTGAAGTGCGCGCCGGATGGATTGCGGTGCGATGTCGAAGGGAACGTGTGGGCGTCAAGCAACGCCGGGCGCGCGCTCGGCTACAGCGGCGTCACCGTGTGGAACCCTGCGGGCAAGCTGCTCGGGCGGATCAGGCTTCCGGAGGTATGCGGCAATCTGACGTTCGGCGGCCCCAAGCGTAATCGCCTGTTCATGGCCGCCAGCCAGTCGATCTACTCCGTCTACGTCGGAACGCAGGGAGCAGCGCCGGCGTAGAGACGGCGCATCGGGCTGAAACCGAGGCGGACCCCGAACGGCAGGGGTCTGACCCCACCTCACCTAGTGCCTTATCAGCGAAGCATCGTGATGACGACGTCGCCAGTGCGCTGAAGAACGGTGACGGCGACGTCGGCGCCGTGACGCTCGAACAACAGATCCACGCCGCGACCCTCACCGAGCGAAAGCCCGCGAACCGTGACCTGGTCCATTGACGCCGGCAACTGCGGATGATCGATGCACACGCGGTTCGCGAGCGCATCGATCGAGAGGCCCAGGCACGACTGCAGGAGGAGAAATACCGTCCCGGCTGCCCATGCCTGCGGCGCACACGCGACGGGGTACAGCGTCGGCCCTTCGTCGGCGCGCCGGCGGAAGCCGCAGAACAGCTCTGGCATTCGCCGCAGGTCGACGAAGTGGCTGACGTCCATCATCGCCGCCATGATCTGTACGGCAGCCGACCCGAGTTTGTATCGCGCAAACCCCGCCGCGGCGAGGGCGTTGTCGTGCGGCCAGATCGAGCCGTAGTGATACGACATCGGGTTGTACCGTGCCGCGCGCGCGTCGATCGTGCGGACGCCCCAGCCGGTGAACATCGCCTCCCCCATCAGGGCCTGGGCCGTGGACACCGCACGTTCGTCGCTCGCGATCCCCGCAAACAGACAATGACCCGCATTCGACGAAAGGACCTGGCATTGACGTTTCCGGCCGTCAAGCGCCAGCGCGTAGGTGCCCAGTTCGTCGCACCAGAAAGCCGCTTCGAATCGATCGCGCAGCAGCGACGCCGAGCGCTCGAGATGATCGGCGCGATCGCCGAATCCAAGCGCGCGGGCCATCACAGCGGCGGCACGCTGCGCCGCATACACGTAGGCCTGCACTTCGCACAGCGCGATGGGCGCCTCCGCGAGTGTTCCATCGGCATGGAATACCGAGTCGTTGGAATCCTTCCATCCCTGCTGCACCAGGCCGTCCTGCGAACGGCGCGCGTACTCGACGAATCCGTCTCCGTCGCGGTCGCCGTAATCGTCGATCCACGACAACGCGCGCTCGACGTTCGGCCAGATGTCCGCGGCGAAGGCCAGGTCCGCCGTGCGGGAATAGTAGTGGCCCGCCAGCAGCACGAACAGCGGCGTCGAATCGATGCTGCCGTAATAGCGTCCGAAGGGCACCTCGCCCAGCGCCGCCATCTCGCCGGAACGCGTCTCGTGCAGGATCTTCCCCGGCTCAGCGTCCTGGGCCGCGTTCATCTCGGTCGCCTGTGTTGCCGCGAGGTAGCGAAGCACGCCGCGGGCGACCGAGGGATTACTCCAGAGCACTTCGAGCGCGGTGATGATGCCATCGCGCCCGAACGGCGTGCTGAACCACGGAACACCCGCGTACGGATACGGCCCGTAGGGTGTCTCCGTCATCAGCATTTCGAGGTCGTAAGCTGAGCGCGTCAGCCACTCGGTGAACTGCTCGCTGCGCGAGGTGATTTCGCACGAGGGGCCGGCGATGCGTTTCCGCTGCGATGTGACCTGACGCAGCGCCGCGTCGAAATCAACCGCCGCCGCGCCCTCCTCGTCACATGCGATGGTGAGCTCAATCGTCCGCGTCTCGTGTGGATCGAGTGCGACGACGAACCGCACCGAGTCCTCGCGCACTTCGTCGGGAGCGGCGCTCCACGTCAAGCGAGTGCGCCGGACACCGTGATCGAGCCCCTCGTAGCCCAGCTCGACGAAATCCCGTCCCGTGCGGGTGGGCAGCATCACGCCGCGCGCGGGCCGCTTCGTACCCCGCACTTCGAAGATGTCGACGAAATCCGCCGCGAACGCGAACGTCAACGGCAGCACGATCGGCGCCACGGCGTAGTTGACCAGGCGGACCCGCTCGACGCAGCGGCCGTTGGCGAGGAGGCGGGTTCGAAATACGTGCACCAGGTCGCGTGCGAGCACCACTTCTTCCCGATTGAGGACGTCGGGATTGGTGAGATCGGCGCCGAAGACCCCGTTGGTCGTGCTCGTGCGCGAGCTGAGGAGGAGCGGGCGATCGGTGCCGAACCGCAGCGTCAGGCGCGACAGGAATCTCGTGCCCTCGTGATAGAGGCCCGGCTCGTCGAGCCCGACGGCGCTGATATCGCCGAACGCATCGAAAACGGCGAATGTGTCGCCGTGCTTGAGGACCGCCGCTTTCCGGGCCGTGCGCGACGACGAAATCAGGATGTAGTAATGGTCTTCGACCTTGATGACGTCCTGCATGTCACGACCCGGCCGCCGACTCCGCGACAGCATCGCCGATCGGCGCGCCCGTCACCGCGGCCCTGTAGACCGTTTCGTAGTCGGCCGCCATGCGCTCGACGGAGAATCGCTGCTCGGCATCGCGGCGGCAGGATTGCGGCGATATCTCGGGCCGCGCCGCGCGCCGCGCCATCTCTTCGACGTCGGCGCACACCCACCCCGAGACGCCGTTGCGCACGACTTCGGCGACGGATCCCCCCGAGAGCGCGACGACCGGCGTCCCGCAGGCCATCGCTTCGGCCATCACCAGACCGAACGGTTCGTTCCACTGAATCGGAAACAGCAACGCGGCTGCGCCGCCGAGCAGGTCATTCTTCTTCGCGTGATCCGCTTCGCCGACGTATTGAATCATCGACCCGTCAACGTGCGGCCGGACCATCGTGTCCCAATACTCCTGAAACGTCGGCTGGATCTCGCCGGCGATCTTGAGCGGCAGCCGCGCGCGGCGCGCCACGTCGATGGCGAGGTGCGCCCCCTTCATCGGCGCGATCCGTCCGAGGAACAGCAGATACCGCTCCTTGCGTTCGTTGAACCGATAGTCGGAGAGACGGAGGCCATGATAAACGGTGCACAGCTTTGCCATACGCTCGAGCCCGCGCTGAGCGTCGCTGATGGCGACATAGCAGACGTCGGGGTATCGCGCGTACAGCGCCGACAGCTCGCGCTCGTACGGATGATGCAATGTATGAACGACCGGGACGTCGAGAAAACGCGACAGTGGAACGCCGACGGCGTCGTTCGTGTGGACGACGTCGAATCCCTCCGCGACACAGTCGCTGACCGCCCACGCGGCGTGTTCGAGCGACTTCAGCGTCCCGCCTGCGGGCGACACGAGCGGCCAGTCGGCCTCCGCATACGTCCACCTGACCTGACATCGGACACGCGACTCGCCATTCGCATACACGACGACGTCATGGCCGCGATCGCACAGGGCCTCGGCCAGGTTGGCGACGAATAATTCGGTGCCGCCGTAAGCGGCGGGAGGGACGGCAATAAACGGCGGAGCAATAATTGCGATACGCATGGATGGGGTGGAATGGGAACACGCCGGCGTTCCCGTTTCCCTACCCAGCTGCAACTCGGGTACCGCCGACCCGGTTGAGCTGCGACACGGATCAGCGAGTCACGCCCCAGGAGAAGTCATGACCGACAAGGATTTTCGCCGCGTTGCGCTCGCGCTCACGGATGCAGTCGAAAGCGCGCACATGGGCCATCCGGACTTCCGCGTCAACGGCCGGATCTTCGCCACGCTGCACGCGGACATGAAGTTCGGAATGGTCGCGCTGACCCCCTAGCAACAGCAGGAGTTCATGTCGCGCGACAAGTCGTTCGCGCCTGAAAGCGGTGCGTGGGGGCGCCAGGGCTCAACCCGCGTCACGCTCGCCGACGTGAACGAAGAGATCCTCGGCGAGGCGCTGACCGTGGCGCGCCGGAATGCCGTGGAGAAAACCGCGAGTCGCGGCAAGCGTTCGAAAACAAGTTGATTCGGATTCAGGATCGGGCGGATTCGCGGATTGGGGATTCATGATTAGGGATTAGGGATTGGGATTGTGATGAGCGCCGCAACGCGTGACTGGACGAGGGACTCCGCCACCTGCCGAAATGCCGGATCCGGCAGGTCGCTGACGATGTAAACGACGTGACCCGGCGTGGTGAACGATGCCATCGACAGCCCTTTGACCGGTGGCAGCCACGACAACTGCTGCGCATCGCTGGATGTGGAGTCGCGTGCCGAATCGTCACGCGTCATGAGCACGGACACGAGGTGCTGGTCGAGAAGAAAGACCACGTGCCCGAAGCGCCGGTTCTGAAATACACAGGAATGGCGGTCGGCGACGTGCAGCGTGCCGGCGCCCGTCTGGACCTGGTCGGGCGGCGCCGTGCGAAGACGCGAATACGCCGAGTCGAAGCGCGTCGCCGCTTCCTCGAGAGAGATCGGCCGCTCGGACAGGGCGAACTTCACGGCGCAATTCTGATGATCACCCGCGGCTGATGCCGCGATATCGGCTGCCGGCCGGCGAAGGAAATAAACGCTGGCCGCTGCGACGAGCACAATCGAAGCGGCAGCCATCAGCCAGCCGGTCTGCCATCCCCTTGTCCTGGTGAGCGCGGTGGTGCGAAGCTCCGCCGCCATGCGGTCGACAAACTCCGGGCGGATTTGAAGATCGCCGGCGCGCGCGAACGCCTGCTTCAAGCCGCTGCGGATGCGTGCGCGCTCCTCGAGATCCGCCTGGCAATCGGCGCAGCCGGAGAGGTGGCGCAGCAGCTCATGGTTCGCTTCGACGAGCAGCTCCTCTGCGACAAACGAGTCGAGCAACTCACGCGCGTCTTTGCACTGCATGGTCAGCCTCGGCTCCGTTGCTGCGTCGACAAGGGAACGACCTGGCCCTTTCCCTTGGTGAATTCCTGGCGAAGCAGCGCGCGTCCCCGGTGCAGCCTCGACATGACGGTGCCGATCGGAATCGACAGCGCTTTGGCAATCTCCTTGTACGGCAGCTCCTCGACGTCGCTCAACACGATCACTTCCTGGTACTGAGCGGGTATTCGCTTCAGCGCCCCGAGCAAGTCTTCATCCGTCAGCTGCTGAGGCACCGGCGGGACGAACGCCACGGTCGACGCAATCACATCATCGGCATCCGGCACGAGTGGCGACCGCCCCTTCGCGCGTCGTCTGTTGCTGCGCACGTGATGCAGGATCGACATCAACCAGGCGCGGCAGTTCGTACCCGGCGTGTAACGGTGGAACGATTCCAGCGCCTGCTTCAGGGTGTCCTGAACCAGATCTTCGGCCTCGTCGCGATTGCGCTCGAACCACATCGCCATTCGGAAGAGGCTTCCCGCGTGAGGAAGCGCCTCACTTTCGAACCGCGACCAGGTGGCCTGGGCAGTGCTGTCGTCTCGCATCTCGAGTCGTAAAGACCCTCCGGATCATACCCGCAGACCCCCGGTTTATTCCCACACGGCCGCGGCGGCAGCCCGGGGTGGAGATGGAATATTCGCGGGGGCGCCGGACATATAGCTCACGAATCGAAATTCGGGATGCAAGGAGGAACGATATGTCCAGGTTCGCAGTTTTGATCGGCGCAGCCTCTCTGCTGATGTTCAGCGCGCACGCGGTGAACGCAAAGGCAGACGCGGGTACGCCAACGCTGGTGATCACCATGACCAACGATTCCGTGTCCAACGCCGTCCAGGTATACGACGCCGCGACGCGGACGCTGATCCAGACGCTCCCGACCGAAGGGCGCGGTGGAGTCGGCGGCAACGCCAGGGGCATCAGGCAGTACAACGGAGAGCTCGTCGCGGCCGTGAACAACGGCTCCAACAGCGTCGCCGTCTACCGTCGTCACCAGGACGGGCTGAAGTTCGAGAAGCTCGTGGCGACGAGCAGCGCGCCCGTCAGCATCGACTTCGGCAACGGCCACATGTATGTGGCTGGCGCGACGACGGTCGATTCATTCGTCATCAACGGCAACAACGTGGGTTGGCTGGATGGGACCACGGCGCTGCAGCTGGCTGCAGGCGGCCCGCCGCCCGATGGCAGCACGGCGCAGATTGCAGTGCTCGACGACCGCCGGTTGCTGGTCACTCTCAAGACCGATCCGGATCCAGGCACGGTGGACATCGTGGCGCTCGATCGCGGTGCAGTGAGCGGCGCGATTCCGACGGCCGTGTCAGCGCCTGCAGGAACGCTGACGCCGTTCGGCTTCTCCGTTTATCCCGATGGGACTGCCGTCATCACGCTGGCGCACTCCAACCAGGATGGACTCTTCCGAAACGGCGCCTTCACCGCGGTCATTGCTGCCGGCCAGGCGGCGCCGTGCTGGACGACGCGCGTTGGGAAGTACGTATTCACGGCCAACACCGGCAGCCGAACGATCAGCCGGCTGGTTGGCACCGGGAACAATATCTTTGTGGACGCGCTCGTGGCTGCGAACATCACCGCGGGCGGGAGCCCTTCCGACATCGACGGCGAGCATGGTGTCCTCGGTGTGATCGACCGCGGCGCCGGACAGGCTCACCTATCGTTGTTCACCTACAACGCGTTCGGCGAGCTCGCCGCCAGCGGCGCGCCCATCACGCTCGGTGCGCCGAACGCAAACGGCGTCGCGATCGTTCCACCACCCGAACACTGAAGTCAGCAACCAATCCGTTTCATCACTACAAGAAGGAGACGCGCGATGCGAAATCTGATTATCGCGGCAGTGATCGTGTCTGCATCGATCGCCGCAGGGGCGCAGCAGAAGCCGATGCACGATGAACCCCACATGGC
>Ga0070670_100004820_pt1 | contig 11334 bp, 11 predicted proteins | sample KBSS63metaG_FD_64665 | JGI IMG/M metagenome (GOLD analysis project Ga0070670, IMG submission 64665) | Switchgrass rhizosphere microbial communities from Kellogg Biological Station, Michigan, USA - KBS S6-3 metaG | ecosystem: Host-associated > Plants > Roots > Rhizosphere > Soil ... | reverse complement strand
CACCGACGGTCCGCTGGTGACGTAGAGGATCTTCTCGTCGGGGCTGAGGATGATGCCATTGGCACCGGCGACGTTCGTGCCGTACTGCGAGACGACGCCCTGCGGGTTGGCGTAGAACACACCAACCGAGGAGATCGTGAAATAGACGCCGCCGTGGGCGTCGACTGAAAGGTCGTTGAGCACACCACCCACGCAGTCGAGCGGCTCGCCGCGGAACGAGCTCGCGAGCACTTTCCGCTGCGGCTCGAGCTGCACAACCGCCGGATTCAAGCCTCGCGTCACCATGAACAGCGAGCCGTTCTTGCTTCGCGAGACCGCGCCCCCGGTGTTCACATCTCGGTAGAGGATCTTCGCCAGGCCCGTGGCAGGGTCGAGCTGCATGACGTTGTTCGCGTCGTTGTTGGCAAACAGCACTGTGCCCTTGTCGCCGGCGATGATGCCGTCGGCGTTGTTGCCCTCCCACGACCAGACGCTCTTCCACGTCTGACCCGCCGTGATCACGCCGGGGATAGCACTGGACGTCGGGAGCGTCGGCTCAGGTGGCGCAGCGGTTGTCGCGGGCGAAGCCGGCTGCACCGGGATTCCGAACGGCGGCGGCGGAGTCTTGCACTTTGCCAGCACCTCCTTGAGCCCCGGGTTCTGCCAGGCCTGCAGGCTGTTCCCGCGCGGGAACGAGGATGCGGGACTCTGCGCCGTCGCATTGACGACCAGGGCGCAGAACAGGACAACGAAAAGGATTCTTGATGTCATACAGGTGCGTCGAATTTTAGCGTGCGAGCACGTCATTTGAGCCCGACTCCGCCTATCGGGACCGTCTCGACGCGACTGCCGAAGCCCGCGATCATCAGCCGACCCTTCACCATGGCCGCCTGGACAGCCGGCAACGACATCGAACCTTGGTGGCTGGACCGACTGTCCCATACCTCGGTGATCCAGAGGGCATTCTCGTCCGCGGGATCGGACGCAATCACGTAACTCAGGCAGCCCGGCATCTCGCTCGTACCTTCCACAAGAATTGCCGCCAGCCCGTCACGCTGACCGGGCACCGTATTGATCTTGCTGATCAAGCCGTACATCAGTGCTGCCCCTTCCTGCGAAGATTCGACATGCACGCCGGGTTGTTGTCGAGAAAGCACCGCCGTAGTAGGGTAACGCGGTAGAGAGGTCAGCAGCGCTACGATGAGTTTCTGCGAACACTGTCAGGGGCAGCGGTTCGACCGCGCGCAGGTGCTGCGCACCCTGCGCGACGTCCAGCGGCAGTTGCGACGCTCCGCCCGATCGAAGGCCGAAGCCCAGACGCTCTCGGCCGCCATCGACATCATCAGGCGCCTCGAGATTCCTCACCTCGAACCGGATGAGGACGACGTGACGGGGCAATCGGTTCACTGAAGGTCACGCCGGCCGGTATTGTTCCCCGAGGCCGTCGACGAAGAATTCGACGTGTCCGCAACGATTGCAGATATACACGTCGAAGCGCTCGCGTTTCACGAACAGCTCGCCGATCTCACCAAGCGCGCCCCAATTCGTTCCCTCATGGAACCGCCGGGTGCCGACATGCTGAAGCTGCTGCTTACAGCGAAGACATGAAATCTGGCTAGCGCTCGAGTCGAGTTCGTCCATCGGCCGTTTCACCTCACCGAAAATATACGTCGCGGCGTCACCACGGTTCAGTGCAGCGCCGGTGCCGCTCGATTCGAGATCAAGTCTGTGCCCATTCAGGACATTTCAGGCGGTCCTTCAGGACTCCGCCGGCGGCGAGAGCGCAGAGTCATTCCATGAGAATGACGTTTCTTTCGTGTGCGGTGCTGGCGATGATGACCGCCAGCGCGTCGGCGCAAACAACCTACGTCGGGCCCTGGCAGCCGCGGCCGACGATCGGCATCGGCTTCGGGGCGTTCGGTGCGATCACGAACAACGGCACGGCCAGTCTCATCCGGTCCGGCACTCTCGAGGTTCCGCTCGCCGACAAGGCGCGAATCAGGGTCGAGCTGGGCCAAAGCACGCTTCCGATTCTGCCGGAAGGCGTGAAGGCGTCGAGCGTCACGCCGACCGACACGGCGCACATCGAGCGCTTGTCCATAAGCATCGCCGGCCTGAAGCAGCCGGGTGCACCAGTGACCGGCTACATCGGCGCCGGCGTCGGCTTCAGCCGGGCTCGATTCGACGACGCGCCACGATCGCGCGTCAGAGCTGATCTCTATGTCCACGGCGGCGCCGAGGTGATGCTCTCGGACAATCTCACGCTCGACGCGGAGCTCGCTGGTCACGGTTTCCGGGATGATCCCTGGTATCACCGAAAGCTGATCACGGGCGAAGCTGTGCTTCGACTCAAGGTTGGACTGTAGTCACGGTACGTTGCCACTCCGCCGGTCGGCGCTCAATGAACGCTCCCGAATCTCGCGAAGGTTGATGGCGTGCGCATTGAGATTCAGGACGTAGAGGAGACTTCCATGGCTTCGATCGTCGATACCATCGCTCAATCCATGAGCTCGGCGTTGATTTCACAGTTGAGCACGGCGACCGGCGAAACGACTTCGAACATCGAGACCGGATTGAGCGCAGCCATTCGCGCGATGACCGCCAGCGTGGCGATGCGCGCGGGCGACCCCGGTGCCATGGAACAGATCCATGCGATGGCCATCGATCCGGCCAGCGATCTCTCGTCGGCCGATCGCACCGAAGAGCTTGTCTCCCGTGAGATCTCCGGCTCGAACGGAACGTCGCCGTCGGATTTCCTTCAATCGCTCCTGCTGGGCAATCGAATGTCGAATATGTCGGACTCGTTGGCCAGCTATGCCGGAGTGAGCATCGCGACCGCGCGGTCGCTCTTCGGCATCGCGACGTCTCTTGTCTTGTCGTATCTCGGCAGGATGATCCGGGCTGATCGTCTCGACCCGTCGGCGCTGTCCGATCGGCTCGCAGCGGAGCGCGAGTCGATTGTGGCGGGGTTGCCACCCGCGCTGTCGAAGTTCTACCCGTCATTCGAGCCGACAGCACAAAGCCTTTTGCCGACCATTCCGTTGGGTGCGCCGCTGGCGGCCGACCACGTGGCCATGACTGCTGCCGAGAAGCGGCGAGCGACCCTGACATGGGCGGTACCGGCGGCCATCGTCGCACTCGGCGTCTGGACGATCGTCGGTTACTTCTCCATGATGCACACGCCCGAATACTCTGATGACGGGCTGCCGGCAGTTGGCACCAGCGGTTTCGAGAAACGTGAATTGCCTGACGGTGTGAAGCTCCGATTTCCGCCGGCTGGAACCGAGGCTCGACTTCTGGCATTCATCCAGAGCAGCGAGCCGGAGACGAGAGAGGACTGGTTTGAATTCGATCGACTGCATTTCGAAACTGGTTCCGCCGTGCTGAAGAACGACTCGACCGAGCAGCTCTCGAACATCGCGGCAATCCTGCAGGGATACCCGTTGGTCTCCCTGAAGATTGGCGGGTATACCGATAACACCGGCGATCCGGCCGCCAACATGCAGCTGTCGGAGATGCGAGCTGACGCGGTCCGGGATCAGCTGCGAGGGATGGGCATCGACGCAAGTCGGCTTGCAGCGGAAGGGTACGGCGACCAGCATCCCGTCGCGGACAACAGCACGGTCGAAGGGCGCGCGCAGAACAGACGCGTGGCCATTCGTGTCACGTCGAAGTAGCTGATCACCGGCGTGTCGCGCCAGGTCATTCGATTCGCACAAGACCGATATCCGGCAGCACGTCGATAACGAGCGGCAATGCCGGTTGCGCAAAGACCCGCACCCGGAAGTCGAAGCGGCCATCGTCAGATCCCAGCAGCGACAGGGGGATGGCTACGTCACAGCCATCAGCGACGAAGCTGACCGGAACTGTGCCGACGACGGTGTAGCCGGCAGCCGTCGTCCGCGCGACGTCGGCGCCCTTTCCACCGGCAGGAAATACGAACACGTTGTACTCGATACCCTCGGAACCGGTGGCTGCGTTCTGGTCGGTATCGAGATCGATGGCAAACCTCGTCGTCGCCGGATCGAATGAACCCGGCCGGTGTCTCAGCCTGAACACGACTTCTTCAGCATCGACGTCGACGATGGCCAGAACGATGTCGGGAGCCACGGGGACGCGGTAGTCCGGAAGCGCATCAACGGACGTGTCCCGGATTTCAGCGTGGATTTTTCGCGGAGTAGCCGGAACGGTTGGGACGGTCGCGCGAACGCCCGGCTGCGGCGGCCTGGCAGCACAAGCGGCGAACAACACCATCGAAGCGACGACACAGGAACCAGACTGCAGAAGGCGTCTCACACCCTAGAACGCCGGACGTCTTAGGTGCGTGCCTGGAGTGAGTGTCATTGTGAGCGTCAGATTATATGAAGACTCGAGGAGCGGCCGTTTGACAGCCGCGTGCCGTAGCGCGATGATGCGCGCCTCCCCCATCTGTCGATGCGATTCTTTCTCTTCCTCTGGGGCGTCCTGTCGCTCGGGTACGCGCCAGGGGCGCTCCTGCTGCACTTCCTCAAACGGTCGCTGACGCCGCTCGAACATGTGAGCCTGTCTGTGACGCTCGGACTCGTCACGTCCGCGGTCGTGTACTGGCTTGTGGCAAGCACCGGGTCGCCGGCCCTGTTCGTGGCCCTTCCGGCGTGCGCAGGTGGACTCCTCATCTACCTGCGGAGGCGCGATCTCCTGAACATTCGTCTCGAACTGGAACCATCGCACGTCGCACTTGCGGCCGTCCTGGCGCTGGGCGTGATCGTGCTGGTCAAGCTTCCGCTGTTCTTCGGCAACCTGATCATCGCGGCCGACGAGGGGATGACGGTCGTGCCGATCAGCGATGCACTCCTTCACGTCGCGATCGCCAACGAGCTGACGCATACGATTCCACCGCAGAACCCGATCTTTGCCGGTCAGCCACTGAGCTATCACTACGGCATGGATCTCGTGACGGCGATGATGGCCAGGTCGACAGGGCTGACGGTCGCCGACCTCACCGTTCGTTTCGTCCCGATGCTGCTGATGATCGCCGGGATGCTCTCGGTGTTCTGCTTCTCGAGACGCTGGCTCGCCGAGGATCCGCCTGATGGCGAGGGTCCGCCTAAAGGCGGACGCTACGCAGGAGGCGCGACCGCATTCGCCGTGCTGACGGTCTTCCTGGTGTTCTTCGGGGAAGACCTCTCGTTCATACCCGGCCTCATGCGCGGGTGGCAGTTCGACTGGACGAGGGCGTTTAACGTGCCGTCGGTCTTCTCACTCTTCTATATCAACCCGATGCTGCCCGCGCTGGGGCTGCTGTTCACCGGCTTGTTCTGCCTGCAGAAGTATCTCGACGCGCCGGATGTGGCATGGCTGACGTTGTCGGCCGTCTGTTTCGCCGCGCTGGCGGAGGTCAAGGTATTCACAGCGGCACATGTCCTCGGCAGCCTGGGGGTGACGGCACTCGTCTACGTCGTGTGTAGCCGCCGCTTTGAATTGCTAAAGGTGACAGCACTCACGGCGCTGTTAACGACTCCATTTCTGCTGAACACGATTCTGCAGAATCAGGCGGGTGCGCGAATCGAAGTCATTCCCGGTCCGGCTGGCTACGTGGCCGGCGCGATGCAACGACTCGGCCTGCAGGAGACCGTGACAGGCGTGCCGGCGCTTCTCGCGATCGGCCTGCCGCTGTTTTTGACTGCCTGCCTTGGAGTTCGCGTTGTCGGCGGCTGGGCCATCGTCAAATCGATGCTCCGTCCCGTGGCGAGCCGCCCGCTACGTTTCATGCTCGCGTTCTTCGTGGTTTCTGGAATCGTACTGACGCTCACCGTGCGAATCGTCCCCGAGGGGCAAGGCGGATACGACAACGGCGTCTGGTTTTTCGTCCAGAGCAAGTTCGTGGCGTCGATCTTCGCGGCGGAGTTCCTTCGCCGTTGGTATGGCTGGCTGCGATCACGAACGCCGGGACCGGCTCTCGCCGGCATTGCCATCATCGGTCCGGCGGTCGCGCTCGCTGCACCGTCCACGATTCAGCACTTCATCGTGCTCGCGAACGACACCGCGGCAAGCGATCCCACCGCCACTTCCGCAGCAAGGTTCGTCGCCTCACGGGCGCGGCCTGGCGACGTCGTGTTGGCGAACCAGGCGCTGATGGGGCGCGTGCTCGCCTACGCGCCGGTTCGACTGCCCGTCGGCTATTTCGCGGACACCCTGGTGGCGGCCGATTCCTTCAAACGTCGCGAGGCGATGGTGATCGAGTTCTGGAAGGCCTGGGAATCAGGCACTGTTCGCAGCGACATCCTTCGCCAACTGGGCGCCCGGTTCGTGTCGGCCGTAAGACCTGCCGGCCTCCAGATCCCCTCGGGCGTGCTGGAGCTGTACTCGAAGTCCGACTATGTCGTCCTCGAGCTTCCGCCTTCGCCGTAAACTCTGCCCTGGAATGCCGAACTTCAAAGCGGATCCCTACGTCCAAGCAGCCGTCGGGACCGCGAAGGACGCGAAGATCGCGAAGCACGCGAAGAAAAGGCTCCAGATGAAGCGCCTGCTGATTTCCACAGGTATTGCCGCCCTTATCTCTGGTCCGGTGCTGGGCCAGGCCCCCGCTCCGCGTCCCGCATTCGATGTTGCGGGCATTTCGGTCAGCACCCGGCCCCAACCGGGCATGCGCGGCGGCGTGTTGCGAGGCACCCGTTACGAAATCCGCAACGCCACGATGGTGGACCTGATTCGTACCGCCTATAGCGTGCTGCCGGAGCGGATCAGCGGAGGGCCGAGCTGGATCGAATGGAACCGCTTCGACATCGCGGCGCTGGCGCCAGAAAAGACGCCGCCGGATCGTTTGCGCGAGATGTTGAAAACGCTGCTCGCCGAGCGCTTCAAGCTGGCCGTTCGAGAGGACACGGCAACGACGACCGCGCTGGCGCTGCGAGTCAAGGGCGTCCACAAGCTCCGCGAGGTCTCCACCACCGGCGGCTGTCAGGCCCAGCAGGCGCCGGAACCAAATGGCGTCCTCGCAACCAGCGTGAGCTGCAGTGGCTTCTCGATGGCGCAACTGGCAGATCAGTTGCGGACCGCCAACAACCCCTACCTTGCCCCGGGGCAGCAGGTCGTCGATGAGACTGGTCTGACCGGATTCTTTGAGTTCCAGTACAAGTACACGCCGCGCCAGCTGCTCGCTCAGGCTGGTTCCGATGGCGTCACGCTTCAGGCAGCTTTCGAAAAGCTGGGCCTGATTCTGGAGCCGAAGGACATCAAAGTCCCCTCGCTCGTCGTCGATACCGTGACCGCGGCGTTCACGCCGAACGCGCCGGACCTCGCCACGCGGATGCCGCCACCGCCGCCGCCACAGTTCGAAGTGGCCGTCCTGAAGCCGAGCCCACCCGAGGCACAGCAGCCGCGTGCGCAGTTGCGGCCGACCGGCCAGGTCGATATCAGCGCTGCTCCATTGAATCGGATTATTGGCCTCGCGTGGAATCTGCCAAGCGAACAGTTCCTTGTCGCCCCCAAGTGGGTGGACAATGCGCGCTTCGACATCACGGCGCGCGCGTTCGCTGACACGAACCCGGCGAACAACGCGCAAGCCGACGAGGACCTGGCGAGGATGATGCTGCGCTCGCTGCTCGTCGACAAATTCCAGATCAAGTGGCACATGGAAGATCGCCCGATGCCTGCGTTCACGCTCGCGGCCGACAGCCCGAAGATGACGAAGGGCGACCCGGCAAAGCGGACGCGGTGCTTCGAAGGTGCGCCTGCAGGCTCGCCGGCGGCGGCCAAGCCGCCCCAGTTCCCGAGGCTGGTGACCTGCGAGAACGTGTCGATGGAGCAGTTCGGCCAGCTGCTGCCGCAAATCGCCGGTGGATACACGCGAGTGGCGGCGCTCGACAAGACCGGCCTGCAGGGCGGCTACGACTTCATCCTCAACTTCAGCCCCATTGAGCAGGTGCTCGGGTCCCGGCCGCCCGACGCAGGCGCTGCCAACGCTGGGGCGGCGCTCGACCCGACCGGAGCGCTGTCACTGCAGGACGCCGTCAAGCGGCAGCTCGGTATCAGAATGGAAGACACGAAGCTGCCGACGCCCGTGCTGGTGATCGACTCGATCAGCGAAAAGCCGCTGGATTAACACTTCCCGAACAGCGGCGATTCACTGACGAGGAGCGTCAGGCCGGCCAGTAAACAGTTAGCGGATCTGCTTTCTGGGCGGCTGTCGCCTCGTGAGATACCCCCAAACTCCCGGGAACGATCTCGGCTTGCACACAAATTATCGCGGCACGCGGAAATGAGTCGCGTTTCGCGCGGATACGACTGTGGGCGACTGTTACTTCACCGCGTTCAGGCGCCGGCGACGCCCGCCGCGACGGCGACAGATATCGCCAGCTGGCCGCGGAGCGCGAATCGGCACTCGTTCCGGAACGAGTGCGGGCGGCCGGTCAGCTGTGCAACGAGGCAGGGTCAATCGCTGAATTACTGCGGCAGCCTCGAATTCAATGAGCCAGTCAGGGTCGCTGATCCCACGCGCACGGCGCGCGAGAGGTCCGCTTCCTGAACCCCAGGACGACGCTCCCGCGAGGGCCCTGACGCACGGATGAGGTGGGCGTGATATAGATCGCGCACATTTCCGGGAGGCGGTGTGATGTTGATACTTCGCATTCGAACGCTTTGTGGACGATTGATGTTCTCGCTGGGCCTGGCACTCGCCATCGCAACGGTCGCCTGCGGCGGCGATCAGCTGAAAGGGACCTATCACCAGTCAGGTGGGGCGATGTCGCTCGACTTCAAGGGCGACAAGGTGACCCTCAACATGCTCGGGGAATCGAAGACGCTGGATTACAAGGTCGACGGCGATAAGGTCACCATCACCGATCCCACCGAAGGGCCAATCGTCTTCACGCGTAACTCAGACGGGACGTTGAATTCCGGTCTCGGAACGTTCGCGAAAAAGGAGTAACGGTCGAGGGACGTGATGCACAGACGTGCTGTCCGTTACCTCGTAAGGTCGGGCACGCAGGCCGACGGCACGCCCGCGACCGGTATTGCATATGCCACGACGTGGGGCACGTTCGAATATGGCACGTGGCACACAGATTCGATCGGGTTTCCAAATGCCTATTACGACCAGGCGCCGGGTGCGGCCCATCGAAATGACCTCACGTCCGTGACGATTTTCGACGCTCCGAGCACGGGAGGCACGGACGCAGCGACCGCACACGGGTGGATCTTTACTGCGAAAAATTTTGCGATCTGCAACGGTAAGATCGTTCGCACCGCCACGTGGGCACGAGGAGCCGCAGGTCTTCGCGCCGGCGGCACAGAGGATCCTACGGCGTGGTCCAACACGCAGCTGCAGTGGATCAACGATCACCTGAAAGCTGACGGATACGACCCCGTGCCCTGATCACAGCAAACGAGTCCCCATCAATCGTCGCTGACTACCGCATCAGCCTCGAATTCAATGAGCCAGTCCGGATCGATGAAGCGTGACACCTGCACGATGGTGTTCGCGGGGCGAATTGCGCCGAAGAACTCACCGTGGACCGCGGCCACGGCCTGCCAGTCGTCGATCCGGGTCAGCAGCGTTCGAGTGCGGACGACATGATCGAGGGAGGTGCCGGCGCGCTCCAGCGCCTCTTTGATGATCTCGAGGCAGCGCCTGGCCTGTGCCGCCGGGTCGCCCTTGCCCACTGTGTGTCCGTCCGGTCCCAGTGGCGCTGTTCCCGACACCGCGATGATCGATCCGACGCGCACGGCGCGCGAGATGCCGACTTTCGGCTCGTACGGGCTTCCGCTGGAAATCAATTTCCTCATGATTCTCAAGCGACGGTCAGGCGGCGACCGGGATCTGATCCCGTGTCGTGCACCACCAGAATAATGCCGCCAAAACCGGCAGCAAGAGGAACGAATACATCAGCGCTGGCGCGACCGATCTCCGCAGTCGCCTGCGTTTCCATTCGATAATGGCTCATGCCTCAGCACGCCGGTCGTGTGCTCCGATTTTTTGCGGGCGTCGGTGTCGCAATTGCGGCGTCGACACGAGTGGTCAGCGCCATCCCGCAGGTGGCAACAGCGGAATGCCGTGAACCTCAAGCCTGCCGCGAATTGGCACTGGAGGCTCGTGAGCACGGAGCGTACGAAGCATTCCACGACCTCGCCTGGCGCGCAGTCCAGACAGGGCGGCCGAACGATCCGGACCTGATGTATCTGCTCGCTCGGGCACAGGCCTTGAGCGGCCGGCGGCGCGATGCCCTCATCATGCTCCGTCGTCTGGCTGAGGCGGGCATCGTCACGGACGCTGCCACTGATGAAGATTTCCGACGTGTTCGCGAGCTTCCGGAATGGCGATCCGTCGAGTCACTGTCGAACCGTGCACGGCCAGCCGCCGCCGTGCCCGCGCCGGAGACCGCTGTCGCGAAACCTGGCGCGGCGATCACGGCACCCGCGCAACGAGCGGCACCCATCGCAACACCGCCCACCTCAGCAGCAGCTCTGCCGGTGGCGGCAACAGCGAAGCCTGCGCCAACGGTGACCCGAAGTGCGCCGCCAGTCGAGCCCGCCAGCGTCGCGGAGGCGGCGCGGTTCTCGAGCCGACCGTTCGTCGCCAGCGGCTTTGCCTACGACGCGGTGTCCCGGCGATGGCTGTTTGGTGATGCCGCCGGCCGACGGGTATTTCTCGTCGGCGAAGGGTCCGCTCGCACAGTCGACCTGATTCGCGCCGACTCGGCAGGTTTCGACGACGTGACGGGAATCGCGATCGACGTGAAACGGGGTGACCTCTGGGTGGCGAGCACCGCCGCGAATGACACCGGCGCTGCCATTCACCGTCTGCAGCTGATCTCCGGACGCGCGCTGGCGAGGCTTCCTTTTCAGGGTTCAGGTCCCGCACATTTACAAGACCTGGCCGTGACCGATGATGGAACCGTCCTCATTCTGGACAGCGCCACACCGCGCATTCTCGTTCGCCGGCCCGGCGCGGAGGTGGTAGACGTGCTGATGCCGCTCATGACCCCGCATCCAGTAAGCATCGCGGTCAGTAACGACGGACGTCTAGCCTATGTGGCCCACCGCGAGGGGATCACGCGCATCGATCTGGCGTCACGACGCGCCACGCCGCTCGACGCGGGGACAGACGTCACGCTGGCCGGTTTTGAATTCATCCGGTGGCACCGTGACGCGCTCGTCGGCAGTCAGGCTCACGCGGACGAGTCGCGGAGTGTCGTTCGCCTGCAGTTGAATCGCGATCGCCGTACGATCACCATGGCGACCCTCATCGAAGCCCCCGCTGCGAGCGAAGACACTCCAACGATGGCAACCATTTCCGGCGATGACCTGTACTACCTGGTGGTGCCAGCGCAGAATCCGGGCGCGGGATCCGGGCTGGTGGATGTCCGCGTCAGACGC
>Ga0070670_100004817_pt1 | contig 11335 bp, 11 predicted proteins | sample KBSS63metaG_FD_64665 | JGI IMG/M metagenome (GOLD analysis project Ga0070670, IMG submission 64665) | Switchgrass rhizosphere microbial communities from Kellogg Biological Station, Michigan, USA - KBS S6-3 metaG | ecosystem: Host-associated > Plants > Roots > Rhizosphere > Soil ... | reverse complement strand
ACTCGAAAAGGTCACTCGGGCGAGTCGGCTGGTGAAATCGCCGAATCACCCACCGTTTGCGCGGAACATGATGCGAAGGCAGAGAGAATCTGAGTCTCGCTTCATATCGCGGCGATGTTCCATCGGGGCGGCGGCGACGCTGTGTTCTCCAACGACGTCTACAAGGCGCGGCACAACGGCGTCGACAACCCGAACATCGGCGCCTTAAAGGAGCTACACGAGGCGGGCGTCGAGCTCCGCGTGTGCGGACAGGGTCTCATGGGAAAGAAAGTCGATCCGTCGCAGCTGCTGCCCGGCGTCGAGGCCGACCTCTGGGCGATGGTGACGATGGTCAATCTGCAGGCGCGAGGGTACGTCCGAGTGGGCTGACCGGCTATCGGATCGTCCGCCCCGTTCAGCTTTCCATACCTAACGAGTGGTCGTAAACCGTCTACGCGCCTGCCCGAACGTTGTTTGTACGTTGTCTGGCTTGCGTTAGGGACGCTCGGCCGGGTGTTCAGCCGCGCCTTGGCCGCTGGGGCGCCCTTCTTGTGAATTCGCCTTATCGGACGCCGCAACCGCCGACCCGTTCCCATATTCCGGAACGTTTCGCTGGTAAACGCGCCACCAGTGCGCCACCTGTGTGATGTGTTCTTTCCCGTCGGCACCAATCTCTTTCGTGACGGGGTCTCTCCCTCTTTGCAACTGTGCAACCTCGGCGCGATCGTGGATCAATACGAGTGTCATTTCGTAGATTCTTCCGCCGATCTTCATGCGCACGCGCGGATCGCGCTCGACGTTGGTCCACCACGCCTTGGAATAGGGGAACTGCTTCTGCAATCTGAAATCTCTTTCGCTTCCCTGCACGTAGAGCTTGTCGCCACGCCCGATAATGTTGATCGTCACTGAGTGGGGGACGCCGTACCAGGTACGAGTCTCGAGCATGATCGTGTTTTTTCGGATCGGGTCATTCACCTTGTTGACCCAGTCCCAATTTGTCACGGGCTGATGGACGACTTCCCCTGTCAGCCACAATCCCGGCATGGTGGTCCGGCCGCTTTTGACGAACTGTTCGCTACTCGGATCGACGTATGGGGGCTCAAGGCCGGTCACGCGCAGCGTCAAGAGTGTCACGAGCACGAGGGCTCCGACGACCAGGAAGCCAATCTTCAATGCTTTCGCCATCTGCGTTCTCCGTACGTTTCTGTGACCTGCACCAGACCGCTTGCAGGTAAATTGATCCGGCCGCGCCCGCCCCAGCCTGCGAGCGCCCACCATACCACTCCTCAACGTCGCGCGCGGGCTGGTTTCGGAGAAGAGATCGCGGGACTGCGGCATGACGGCTTTCGGCGGCTTTGCAACTTTATTGCTCGGCGTGGCGTAGAATTCCGGCTCGGTTGTCCTCGAGCCTGAAGAGCCAGCGAAGAACGGATCCCGTTCAGCACACTCTCAAGGAATGTTCGACATGGCTGAGAAATTGGCGACAACTCTAAGAACCTCTCTCGCCAGAAAGGTCCTTCTTGGTCTGACCGCTCTCTTCATCGTCGCGCTGGCAGGCATCGCGGTCTGGACCACGACCTGTCCCTGCAATCAGATGCCCGGATTCATGCTCTTGGGCGACGTGCAGAAAACGCCAGTGACCGACTGGAGCTTCGTCAACGACATTCCGCTCTGCCAGATTCAGATCTACGCCGGCCCCATGCCCCACGCCGTGAATCTCAACTGCATGGCAACGCCGGAAGGCGGGCTTTTCCTCAGTTGCGGCAACTGCGAGCGCAAGTTCTGGGGCCGGCACGTGCAAGACGGCGCACACGGACGCCTGCGCCTCAACGGACAGGTGTACCCGGTCGTCTTCACCAGGGTGAAAGACGAGGCCGTGCTGGACCGGGCCTGGGCGGCGAGGGTCAAGAAGCTGCAGGTGCACGGCGAAGCTCCGTACAACCCCACCCCTCCGCCCGACGCGAAACGGCCAAAGGAATGGGGCACGTTTCAACTGCGCTCGGCCGTTGACTAGCGCCCGCCTTACTGCTTCGAGTCCAAGCGTGAACATTGCGATCACGGGAGCCAACAGCAGTGTCGGCAACATCCTGCTGCGGCACCTGGCCGAGCGCGGCGATATCCAGGTCGTCGCCTGCGTGCGGTCGGCGCGGGCCATGGCCAACCTGCCTGCCTCGGCGTCGATTTCAGCGCGCGCGATCGACTATGCCGATCGCGACGGACTGGCTGCCACGTTGGGCGGAGCCGGTTGCGTGGTGCATCTCGCCGGGATCCTCTTCGAGAGTCCTGCGTCCAGCTATCAGACAGCCAACGTCGACGCGACTCAGGCCGTCGTGGATGCGTGCAGGAAGGCCGGAGTCCGTCGCATCGTGCTGGCGAGCGCGCTCGGCGCGGAGCCGACGTCGCCTAATCGGTATTGGCGCTCGAAAGGCCGCGCGGAGCGCATCGTCTCCGAATCGGGTCTCTCGGGCGCCATCATCCGCACGGGGATCCTGTTGGGGCCCGGCATGGCAGGCGCCCGCGCCGTCGTCCACGCGGCCTCGCAGCCGGCCGTCACGCTGCTCGGCGGCGGACGCCATTCGATCCGTCCGCTGGACGTGGACGATCTGAGCCGTGCCATCCTGCGCTGCTGTGAAGGCTCCGCACCGGGAGTGGCCGTGTACGAACTGGTGGGACCGGAATCTGCGGCCTATCGCGACGTTGTGGCCAGGACGGCGGCGCTGATGGACCGTCACGTGTCGATCCGGTCCATGCCGGTATGGCTGGCCAGATTGGGAGCCGCTCTTAGCGGATGGCGTCGGCAGGGCGGAATGACGCCCACGGTGATCGACGTGATCACGTCAAGCGAAGTCGTGCGCGAGAACGCGGATGCCGAGCTCGGCGTGCTCCTCACGCCGTTGTCGGCGACACTCGAGAAACTCCTGCCCTCGCAGGTCAGGTTGGCCCACCCGTGACTGAATCCGCCGCGCCCCCGACCACGACGCCGGCCAACCGTGCCTCGAAGGCGCTGGGCCGCATGGTCTTTCTCGCGATCGCGGCCGCGTGTTTCGTCTTCCTGTACTACCGCCTGAACGGCGCCGCCGCCCGTGAGGGGCTTCCGCTCGTCGCCTACATGACACGGGTGTTCGCGAACGTTCGCTGGCCGCCCTGGCTGCTCCTGATGGTGGTGTACTCGTGCTTCTATTTGATGATCGACACGCTCGTGCTCACGCGGGCGTTGAGCTGGTTCATCAAGCCAATCCGATACCGCGACATCCTGCCGATCCGCGCCAGCGCCTACATCATCTCGCTCTTCAGCGAGCAGGTTGGCAAGGGCGTGATGGCGTACTACCTCAATCGGCGGTACGACGTGCCCGGTTGGGAAGTGGCGTCCGTGATGCTGTTCATCATGTTCGGCGAGATCTTCTATCTCCTGACGTGGGCCAGCGTGGGGTACATGGTCAACCGGAGCTCGCTGCCCGCGATCTTCGGATGGATGCCCGTCATCACGCTGGGCGCCGCGGTGGTGTTCACCCTGTGGGTCCTCTACTTCCGCGGGGCGATCTTTCCGGGCAGCCAGTTTCGCGAGAAGAAGATCTTTCACGCGTTCAGGACGGCGACCCTGAAGCATTACCTCCTGTTCTTCCTGCTGCGCTCCCCCGCTCTGCTCGCGGCCGTGCTGGTGTACACCATCGCGTTGAATCTGTTCGGGGTCCCGGCTTCGCTGCGGCCCCTGCTCGGGTATCTGCCGATCATCTTCTTTGCCGCGACGGTGCCTACGCCGATGCGCGCGGCCGCCATCACGCTCTGGGTCGTCCTGTTCCCGCAGAACGAGGGCCAGATGGCCGCCTTCGGGTTCGTGCAGCACAACTTCTTCATCCTGTTCAATGCGCTGATCGGCGTTGTGTTCCTGCGCCGCGCCCAACGAGAGTTGTTCGATCGGTGATGGCGAACGCGCTGACCGCCGTCCGGCTGGCACTGGCGCTTCCCGTTGCGGTCGCCCTGGCCCGTCCCGAACTGCTCGCGCCTGGCGTCGTGGCGCTCTTGATTCTTCTCGCGATCGTAACCGACTCTCTCGACGGTCCCGTCGCGCGCAGGCGGGGGACGGCGTCGGCCTCCGGGATGTTGTTCGACCACAGCACGGACTGCCTCTTCGTCGCCAGCGGCTTGACGGGCATCGCCATCGCCGGATCGATCACGCCGATCCTGCCGGCGCTGATACCCTTCGCCTTTGGTCAGTACGTCGTCGATTCCTACATGTGGCATCGCCAGCGACAGCTGCGCGCCAGTTTTCTCGGGCGGTGGAACGGCATCCTCTACTTCGTGCCGATCGTGCTCGTCGCCGCGTCGCGATTGCCGTTCCCGGCGGGCTTCGCGTCGCCCCTGCGGCTGGCGGCGGGTGCGCTCGCATACTTGCTCGTGGCCTCGACCGTAGTGTCCATGCTCGATCGTGCGACAACACCGTTCAGATCACACGGCCAGATGAATTCCTAGACCAGCCGTCCTGACATCAACGCCCATCTTCGTGGAATGAATGTTGACCGTCACAGTCTTGGCCGGCGTCGCCGGCACGTCCTCTCGTCTTGGCTGTCGCGTCCGTGATTCGGCGCATGCTCCTTTGTATTCAATTGCTGTGAACTGGCGAGAGAGAGGGAGTCATCGATCGAGATTCGCGAACCCCTATGAAGACGGGTTTTTTTTGCGTAACCGTCACGAGACGAGCGATTTAGCGTTTGCGGATTCCTTGATCCTTGTTCGTTCGCGTCTCCGCGCCTTGCCAGCCCGACGGCAGAAGTGCAACGCTATGGCCCGTGACCGCGAAGTCCATCGTTCGCGTCGGCCTGCTCGGGGCCGGCACCTGGGCTCGTGCCGCACACTTGCCGGGCTACCGCCGTGATCCTCGCTGTCGGGTCGTCGCGATCGCCGACACGGAGATCGACCGTGCCCGCGACGCGGCGCGGGCGTTCGACATCGCCGCGGTCACCACCGACGCGCACGAGCTCTTCCGCCGCGACGACATCGACCTCATCGACGTCTGCACGCCCAGTCACGTGCATTTCGAGCTAGCGTGGTCCGCGCTCGAAGCGGGCAAGCACGTGCTCTGCGAGAAGCCTGTGGCCTACGACTTTCGCGAAACACAACGCGCCCGCGATCTCGCTCTCCGGAAGGGCGTGAAAACAAAGGTCGGGCTCACATTTCGATACAGCCCCGCCATGCGCTACATGCGCGAACTCGTCGCCGGAGGCTTCGTCGGGACGCCGTTCATCTTCAACGGGTACGAGCAGAACTCGCAGTGGCTCGATCCGATGAACCCGCTGCGCCAGGTGGATCCCGACGCGGACCAGTCGGTGCTCCAGGTCTCCTCGCTCGAGGGTTACGGCGCGCCCATCATCGACCTGGCGCACCTGTTCGTCGGCGCCGACCTTTCGCAGGTGGTCGGCACGATGCGCAACTTCATCCCGGAGCGGATGGTGCGCGCGACCGGCCGCATGATGCGCATGAACATCGACGACGGCGACATTTTCCTGGGCGAGTTCGCCAACGGCGCGCTCTGCTCGATTCAGACCAGTTTCGTGACGGTCGGCAACTATCCCGGGATCGAAGCGCGCGTCTACGGCAGCAAGGGCGCGCTCATCTGCCGGCTGGTCGAAGAGGAGGGAGTCGCGGAAACGCTGCGGTCCGCGACACCCGACCAGGTGGAGTTCCGCGACGTCGAGATCCCGGCGCGCTGCTATCCTCCCGGCGGCACGCGCAACGAATCGTGGCGCACACTGTTTTACGCCAACCTGATCAGCAGCTTCATCACCGAGATCCTGGACGACGGCCCCGCCAACGAGGGAGATTTCGGCGATGGGGCCTGGGTGCAGGAAGTGATCAACGCCGTCGAGCGGTCGTTCCGCGAGCGGCGCTGGATCGCGCTGCCTTTGGAGTGATGACCGCGCTCGCTCGCTTTTTCGAGAGCTACTACCGCCTGCGCCCCGTGAACGCCACGTTCACCGGCGTGCACAAGCACGACCACCAGCTTCCCGACTGGTCGCCGGACGGCCTCGCCGCGGCCGCCGACGAGATGGGACGCCTGCGCGAGCCGGCGTCCACCGTCGCCGCTCCCGAGTCGCTCCGCGACGTGCGCGCCCGCGACGCGGCGCTCGCCGCTTCGTTTCTCGACGTGCAGCTCGCCGAGATCGACAGCCTGCATTTTCAGCGCGGCAATCCGTCGCTGGCGATTGGCGAGGCGGCCTTCGGCGTCGTCTCCCTGATCACTCGTCCGTTTGCCCCCGCGGCGCAACGCCTGGACGCGGTCGTGGGACGGCTGGACGCGACGCCACGATTCCTCGAGGGCGCGCGGCGGGCGATGGCGGACGGCGTGCCGGACCAGTGGCGTGTCAAGGCGCTCAGGGAGTGCGACGGCGCTCAGACGCTCATCGGCGACAGCCTGCAACGCTGGATGGCGATCGAATCGCTCGACGATCGTCGACTGGAGCCGGCGGCGGCGCGCGCCGGCGCCGCCGTCGAGGCGTTCCGTCGGTGGCTGACGACAGACGCGCCGACGGTCGGCGACGAGCGATGCGCCGTTGGCGCCGAATTTCTCGAGCTGCTGATCGCCCGGGGACACTGGTGTTCGTCCGGCCGCCACGCCCTCGCGTCGGCGGCTCGAAACGCGCTGGACGAGCATCTGGCGGCGCTTCACGAACGGGCGAACGCGGCGGCGCCGGGCGGCTGGCCAGAAGTGCAGAATCGCTTGTCGGCCGATCATCCGACCCTCGATCGCTATCTGCCGACGTTCCAACAGACGTGGGACGACTGCCGCGCGCGCGCCCTCGACGCCGATCTCGTCACCTGGCCCGAATATCCCATCCGCTACGTGCCGATTCCGCCGCACACGCGCGACGCGGCGCCCCTGCTGTATTACCTGTTCTACCGATCCCCCGCGCCGTTCGACCGGTTGCCCGTTCACGACTACGTCGTCACGCCGATCAACGGCGGAATGACCGCGGACGAGCAGCGCCGGCGGCTGCGAGCCTGCAACGCCAGCGTCATCAAGCTCAATCACGTCGTGCACCACGGCGCGATCGGCCATCACGTCCAGAACTACTGGGCGTACGCCGGCGACTCCGAAATCGGCCGGACGGCGGCTGTCGACTGCGCGAACCGCATCGGGATGTTCCTCGGCGGAACGATGGCGGAAGGGTGGGCGTGCTACGCCACCGATCTGATGGAGGAGGTCGGTTTCCTGACCCCTGACGAAGCGCTCGCGCAGCAGCACACCCGCGCCCGGCTGGCCGCGCGCGCGGTCGTCGATCTCGGCCTGCACGACCGGTCGCTGTCGTTCGACGACGCCGTCGCAGTGTATCGCGACCGCGTCGGAATGCCCGCGGAGGCCGCGACGGCCGAGGCCTGCAAGAACTCCATGTTTCCCGGGACCGCGCTGATGTACTGGCTGGGCACCGACCGGCTGCACCAGCTGCGACGAACGCGCGGGCGCCTCGAAGGAGCCGATTTCAACCTGCGCCGGTTCCACGATCGCGTTCTCTCGTTCGGATCGATCCCGGTGCCGCTGCTGGAGCACATCTGGTGACGCGCGCGCCGCGACGGTCCGTCGCCGTTACCGTCGTTGCAGCCGCGACTGCGTTCGAGCTTGCGACATCGGCCGGCTGCGCCGGGCGGGCGTCCGCGCGACCTTCGAACGACCTCCTGATCGTCGGCTACGACCGCGAACCCGACACGCTCAACCGCTTCAGCACGCACATCCTCGAAGACATCCAGACCTGCATTGTCGAGGGGCTGACAACGACCGACGAACAGATGCGCGTCGTGCCGCTGCTCGCGACCGAGGTGCCGACGCCCGAAAACGGCGGCGTCCGCCTTCGCGACGACGGCGGGATGGACGTGGTGTGGAAGCTTCGTCCGGGCGTGAAGTGGCACGACGACGCGCCGTTCACGTCCGCCGACGTGAAGTTCACGGTGGACGCCATCAACGGACCGAACTACAACCCCGAAAGCACCGACGGGTTCGACCGGATCAGCGGAGTGGACACGCCGGATCCGCTCACCGCGGTCGTCCACTACAAGGAGATCTACGCTCCGTACGACATCCAGTTCATCCGCGGCGCGCTGCCCAAGCACCTTCTCGAAGGCCGCGACATCGACCGGGCGCAGGACTACAACCGGAATCCGCTCGGCACCGGGCCCTACCGCGTCGCGGAGTGGAAGTCCGGCGAGTACATCCTGCTCGAGCGCGTCGCGCACTACTGGCAGGGCGACGAGTACCCGAAGATCCGACGTCTCCTCTTCAAGTTCGTCGCCAACACGAACACGCGAATCAACCAGCTAAAGAACGGCGAGGTGCACGTCGTGGCGCTCGCGCCGTGGGACAAGTATCGCGAGATGACCGCGATTCCCTCGGTCGTCGTCGCCCGGACCCGCGGGAACGCGTACGAGCACGTCACGCTCAACGAGCGCCAGTTCCCGCCGTTCGCGGACGTGCGCGTCAGGCGCGCGCTCATCGCGGCGCTGGATCGGGAGCTCTACGCGCGGACGATTCTCGACGGGCTCGCGCCGGTCGCCGACGGTCCGATCCAGCCGCTGTCCTGGGCCTACACGGACCGCATCGCCCGCTATCGGTTCGATCCCGCGAAGGCGCGGGTGTTGCTCGACGAGGCCGGCTGGACGCCCGGGCCGGACGGCATTCGGAGGCGCGAGGGCAGGCGTCTGGCGTTCACGCTCGTCACGCAGGCCGGCTATGCCATCCGCGAGAGCATGGCCCAGGCGATCGAGCGGCAGCTGCGCGACGTCGGCGTCGACGTGACAGTGGACCTGAAGGACGGGACGGCCCTCAGCGCCGTCTGGTTCGAGGGGCGCTTCGACGCGATGCTGCACTGGTGGCAGATGCCGTCGGATCCCGAGCTCACGACCTTCTTCGCGGCGGATCGCACGCCGCCGGCGGGACGCAACATCAACTACTTCCGCGACGACGAGCTGACGCGCATCCTGTACGCCTCGGACCGCACCGTCGATCGCGCTACGAGAAAGGCGCTGCTTGGGCGCGCGCAGGCCATCATCGCCGACGCCGTGCCGGAGATTCCGCTCTACAGCGTGACGCGCCTCGATGCCGTGCCCGCGGCGCTCGCGCACTTCAGGGGGAACCCGACCAACACCGGCATTTTCTGGAACGTCCACGAGTGGGAAATCAAATAAGCTCATTCTCGTGATCCGGTTCGTCGCCCGCCGCTGCCTGCAGTCCATCCCGCTTCTCGTCGTCGTCTCGGCGCTGGTGTTCGTGCTGATTCACGCCGCCCCCGGCGGACCGCTCGCCGTCTATCTCGCCAATCCGAACGTGCGGCCCGAGGACATCGAGCGGCTGCGGCGTGCGCTCGGCCTCGATCGTCCGCTGTGGCAGCAGTACGGGGCGTGGCTGTGGGCGTTCGTGCGCGGCGACTGGGGGTACAGCTTCAGCGACGGGCGGCCGGTCGTGGTGCGGATCGTCGAGCGGATCCCGGCGACCCTCGAACTGGTCGGTGCCTCGCTGTCCTGCGCCATCGTGCTGGCGATGCCCGCCGGCGTGCTCGCCGCCGTCCGCCGTGGCCGCTGGGTCGACCGCCTGGCGACGCTGCTCTCGATGGCGGGAATCTCCTTGCCGGCGTTCTGGTTCGGCCTGCTGCTCCAGTTGATCTTCGCGGTCACGTTGGGCTGGCTGCCCTCGTCCGGTCGCGCAACCCCGGGCGGCGGCGATTTCGCCGACCACCTGCGTCATCTGCTGCTGCCCACCGCCGTGCTCGCGATCGTGCTCGCGTCTGGCTGGTCGCGGTACCTGCGCGGCTCCATGATCGACATCCTGTCGTTGCCCTTCATCGTGGCGTCGCGCGCCCGGGGAGTGCCCGCCTCTCGCGTCGTCCTGCGCCACGCGCTGCGCAACGCCCTGGGGCCGCTCATCGCCATCGTGACCGTCGATGCGGCGCTGCTCGTGTCGGGCGCGGTGGTCACGGAGAGCGTGTTCGCCTGGCCGGGTCTCGGCAGCCTGTTCACCGAAGCGCTCGCGCGCCGAGACTACACCGTCCTCATGGCGTTGCTGATGCTCTCGTCGACGGCGGTGGTGGCCTTCAACGTCGCCGCCGACCTAGTGCACGCGCTGATCGATCCGCGCGTGACGGCGTCCTGATGCGGCTGCCGGCGCTCGTCATCCTCTGCCTGCTCGCCGGCGCCGTCGGAGCGCCGGCGATCGCGCCGTACGCGCCCGAGCGCATCGACCTCAATCGCCGCCGCGAAGCGCCATCGTCGGCGCACCCGTTCGGCACCGACGATCTCGGGCGCGACGTCCTGACGCGGATCTTGTACGGCGCGCGGGTGTCGCTGGCGGTGGGGCTCTTGTCGGCGGCGGTCGCCGGCGTCTGCGGCGTCGCGATCGGCGGCGGCGCCGGCTATGCGGGCGGCGCGCTCGATGCCGTGCTGATGCGCATCAGCGACGGCATGCTCGCGATTCCCCGCCTTCCACTGCTGATGATCACCGCGGTCGTACTCCAGCCGTCGGTGCCGCTGCTCATCGTGCTCATCGGACTGGCCGGGTGGATGGAGACGGCGCGCGTGATGCGCGCGGAGTTCAGGACGCTCGGCCGCGCCGGGTTCGTCGAGAGCGCGCGGGCATCGGGCGCCGGGAGCGTCCGCGTGATCGTCCGCCACCTGCTACCGAACGCCGCGCAGGCCGTGGCCGTGTCGTTCACCCTGGCGGTTGCGCGGGCCATCCTGCTGGAGTCGGCGCTCAGCTTCTTCGGCGTCGGCGTCCGGCCGCCCTCCGCCAGCTGGGGCAACATGCTGTATCAGGCGCAGACAACGCTGGGGACCGAACCGTGGCTGGCGATCACGCCGGGCGTCTTCATTATGCTGACGACCGTCTCGGTCAACCTCATCGGCGATCGCCTCGCCAGCCGTCCGCCGGCGTAGCGCCGACGCTACTCGATCACCGGGCGATCGTCGCCCGGCAGCAGCAGCCGCCGATGGGCCCACCACGGCGCGATGCCGTTGGTCATGACGCGTTCGTGGAACTCCTTCAGGCTGAAATCCGCCCCACGCGCCGCCTGATAGTCGCGGCGAAGCGTGAACGCTGCCAGCTTGCCGAGGAAGTATCCGCCGTAGGTCGGATCGTAGGTTCCGCGCACCGCCTCCTGTCGCGCCGCCGGCGCCGGCAGGTGCGCGTCGCGCTCGAACAGCTGCGCGGCCTGATCGATCGACCATTCGCCGCTGTGTAGCCGCAAACCGGCGATGAGCCGGCAGATTCTCGTCAGCGCCTCGCTCGTCTGCGCCAGGCGGTATCGCGGATCGGCGCGCATGAAGCCCTCGTCGCTGATCAGCTGCTCCGCGTAGTGCGCCCAGCCGTCCTGCCCCGACG
>Ga0070670_100004815_pt1 | contig 11336 bp, 7 predicted proteins | sample KBSS63metaG_FD_64665 | JGI IMG/M metagenome (GOLD analysis project Ga0070670, IMG submission 64665) | Switchgrass rhizosphere microbial communities from Kellogg Biological Station, Michigan, USA - KBS S6-3 metaG | ecosystem: Host-associated > Plants > Roots > Rhizosphere > Soil ... | reverse complement strand
ACCGGCCACAAGACTCCGCCCGTGATCGTCACGTTGCCCATCGCTGGTACGACCGATGCCCTGCGTGCGAACGCCTGGATGATTCAGCAGGCTCTGGCCGCCGGCGTGCACGGCATCCTTCTGTGCAACGCCGAGAGCCCGGAAGCGGCCCGTCTGATGATCGAGGCCGCGCGCTATCCATTCGCGCCGCGCGTTGAGGGCCTGGCGCAAGGCACGCGCGGCAACGGCTCGCAGGGCTACGCGGCGACCATGTGGGGCGTCACGCCGCAGGAGTACATGCGCATCGCGGAGCCGTGGCCGATGAACCCCGATGGCGAACTTCTCTTCGGCCTCAAGATCGAGAACCCGCGTGCCGACGCCAACGTCGAAACATCGGTCCGCGTCCCTGGAATCGCGTTCGCTGAATGGGGTCCCGGTGATCATGGGTTCTACCTGCTCGGCCGCCCTGGCACGTATCAAGGCGGCGGCGAAGCGGCGCCCCAGATGGCGGCCGTGCGACGCCGCGTGCTCGAGGCCACGAAGGTCGCCGGGGTGAAGTTCCTCAATGCTTGCAATGAGCAGAACGTGATCGATCAGCTCAAGGATGGCGTCATGATCTGCACGGGCGGGGACTCGCCTGCCGCCGATAAGGGCCGCGCCTATACGAAGCGCACGGACCCGTGGTAACGCATAGGTGTGTGATACCAGAATTACAGGCCCAATGATGCGAGGGACGACCGCCAACGTCGCCAGCGTGCGGTAACCTGTCACTGGTGAAACGCTGGCTCGTCAGGGCCTTCTGGGCCGCGGTGCTCATATTCGCCACCGTGGTTATCGGCGGCGCCGTTGACGCGCGGCGGCGCCTGCCGGATCTCGAAACGTGGCACCGCTACGTGCCGGCAGACGCGACAGCGTCGGATCTCGAGTCGGCAACTCTCGCGGATTACCTGCGGCGCGAAGAGACCGTCTTCCGCGACGTGCACGATCGAATCGAGCGCACGTCCGCCGGATCGGCGTCGCCGCCAGCCAATCGCTACGACAGCCGCAGCCGATCACATCCCTTGCGGATGGGTTCGGATTGGAACCGCACGTACGAGATTGTGCCGACCGGCGAGATTGCAGGCGGGGCCCTTCTGGTTCACGGTCTCACCGACTCGCCGTACAGCATGCGCGCGGTCGGAGAAACATTAAAGGCGAGCAGTTATTACGGTCTTGCGCTGCGGATGCCCGGGCACGGCACCGTGCCGGCCGGGCTCACCACCGCTGTCTGGGAGGACTGGCTCGCCGCCGTCCGTCTCGGCGTCCGCCACGTGCGGCAACGGATCGGTCCCGGCAAGCCGCTGGTGCTCGTCGGCTACTCGAACGGCGGTGCGCTCGCGCTGAAATACGCGCTGGAAGAGGTCGAGCGCGGCGAGGATTTGCCATCGACGCGCCTCGTGCTCATCTCGCCAATGATCGGGGTCGCGCCATTTGCGTGGCTGGCGCGCGTCATCAGCCTCCTCGGTCCGATCCCATATTTCGAGAAGGCCCGATGGCTCGACGTCATACCCGAGTACAACCCCTTCAAGTACAACTCGTTTCCTGCGAACGCCGCCTTGCAGTCGTGGCGGTTGTCGACCGCCTTGCAGGCCGACATCCTTCAACTCGCCAAAGCCGGTCGCCTGAAGGATCTGCCGCCGGTGCTCGCGTTCCAATCGCTCGTGGACGCTACGGTCAGTACCGCTGCAGTGGTGCATGCGCTCTTCGATCAGCTCGAAAGCAACGGATCGGAGCTCGTGCTCTTCGACATCAACCGGTTGTCGGGGATGGAACCGTTCATGGACCCGGCGGTCGCCACGATTCTGTCCGGCCTCACCGACAAGTCGCCGCGACGCTATGCGCGCTCGCTCGTCACCAACGCGAATCAGGATTCGCTCGACGTGGTGGAGCGCTCGATCCATCCAAACGCGACGGAGATCGTCACGCGGCCGCTCGGGCTCGCCTGGCCGCCCGAGATGTTCTCGCTCGCGCACATCGCCCTGCCCTTCACGCTCGATGACGATGTGTATGGCCGGAACCCGCGGCCCTCGTCGTTCGACGTGGTGCGGCTGGGCACCCTCAGTCCGAGAGGCGAGCGCGCGGTGCTGACGGTGCCACTGGAGACGCTGATGCGGGTCTCGTTCAACCCGTTCTTCCCGTACCTGGGCGCGCGTCTGACGGCATTTATCCGCGACGGGACGGCACCACGGTAAGTTTCCAGGCCTACTTCGCGGACGCCAATCCCTCCGCGCACGAGAACTCGCGCAACTCGTCGTTCGGCGGCGATGCCTTCCGATACGTACGAACCGAGGTAAAGGGTTCGACCAACGCTGTCGGATCCGTCACCGTGATCCGATCCTCGAGGACGCCAGGCGACGTGAACCTGATGCGCTCGCGCACGGTGAACTGATCGCTGTGGGGCGAGAACGTGTCGAACAGCGTGTCCTCACGAATCGCCACGGTGTCCACGACGAGCGTGTCCCCTTCCCAATGTCCCGTGGAGTACCCGGCGAACGTCGGATCGTCGAGGACTTTCTGCGACGGCTTGCGGCCGTCCAGAAAAATCCGGCGATACACGTCGTTCAGCTCGCCATAGATGGTGACCTTGTCTTTCGTGTGTTGAATTTCCATGCCGTAGGTCATCGACATCATGTTGGGCATGCCGGCAGAGAGACACCTGGCGTTCGGATCGAATTCATCCGATCCGGCCATGCGTGACTTCCGAATGACTTCCCATTTGGCCAAGTACTCAGGCGTCAGCTTCGGCGCGTTGTCCGGCCGGCCCGCACGTCCATCGAGAACCAGCACCGGTCGCGGCGGTGGCACCTCTCCGCGAGTCCCCGCTGCCGGCGGAGGCACCGCGGCGCGGCCGCGTCCCGCCTGACCAAACGGGTCGATCGGAGAGTACACGCCCGTGAAGTCCGGCGGGGGCGTTCCTTGCGCGCGAAGCGATGCCGTCGATGCGAACAGCAGGCACAGGAGCGCCGAAGAAAACACAGCAAGGGTCTTCGACATGATGTTCTCCTTCGTCTCAGGATTACTGAGCCGCCGGCGGCGCCTGCTCCCCGACCACGGTGCCATCAGCGCGCCTGACGCGCGTGAGGAGGCCGGTGCGGCTGCCGTCCTTCGCCGGACTGAAATCTACGGTAATCGTCTCGCCTTCTTTGAGGGTGGTCTTCGACCAGCCGGCGCGGACCAACTGGCCGGGTGTGCGGCCCTCGATCGCCCACGGCACCTTGCCGCCGTTGCCGTCGTCGACCGACAGAACGATCCACACGTGCGGGTTCGTCCACTTCCATTCCGTGACGGTGCCGGTGAGCACCATCACCTTGTCGCCGTCGAACGCCGAGTTGCTGTGGTGGGCGAGGGCGGACGTCGTCACCAGCAGCACCGCGATGACAAACGAACCGATTCTCATATGTGATCCTCCGCGATGGCGCCGTGACATTAGCACGGTCAGGAGTCCGAGGAGGACGAGGGAGTATCTCGATTGGATGATGCCGCTCAATGAGCGGCATCTCCCGCGACTACGACTTCTGTTTGAATCCGGCTGGAATGGCGAGGTCGGTTTCCGACACGCTGGGTGTCACTTTCACGACCTCGTCGGTCATTGTCATCATCGTCGCGCGGCCCGGCGTCGACGGCGCAGGTGGGGTGTCGGCGTTCTTATTGCCACCGCCCAGGATGCGGCGCCCGACCCGTCCTCCCAGCGCGCCGCCGAGACCGCCAAGAGTGGTTGGCGGAGCCTGCGCAGCAGTCGACTGCTGCCCTTGCTGCTCCTTCGCTTGCTCGGCGGCCTGTTCGGCGCTTGCGACCACGTCGAGTGTCACAGCGGTGAGCACGGAAGTCCCATCCATGTTGACGCTTTCCTTCTCGAAGCGATCCATGGCCGGCTTCATCATCGGATACATCGACATCAACGCCGCCGTCTGCTGAGCATCGAACATCGCCAGAACATTGACCTGCTGCGCATAGCGCAGGTCGAAAGCGGCGACTTCGTCCATCGCAGCGATCTTCGGGGTGAGCCAGATATTGCTGGTCATCACCATGCCGCCGCTCTGTTCGAGCGTCTTGCCCTTTTCACGGACGGTGATCGTCATCACCACTTCGCGAGCGTCGAATCCATTGATCTCCCGTTTCTGGCCGCTTTCCTTCAAGCTGAAATCGAGCTCGACCTGCGGCTCCTTCGCGTCGGCTGCCGGGGCGCCGGCGTCCGGCGGTGCAGGCGGGGCCTGCTGCGCCTGCTGGGCGGCCTTCGTCCGCGCCTCCTCCATCTGGTGGCGGATTTCGGCAAACGTCGTTACCTTGTAGCTCTTGTCCTTGAAATCGATGTCGTAGACCTTCTCCTCGCGTAGATCGACGATCTGACCGGTCGAGTCGCTGCGAGTGGCCTTTCGGTCGCCCTTGACGGCGACGGTCCTGACCACGCCGTTGCGGGTCGCACCACCTCCGAAAAAATTGACGACCTTGCCCATCGCCCCGGCAAACTTCACCTGGGTTTTCTCGTCGATGCGGACGTCGGCGATGGTCGCGGAGGAACAAGCAAGCACGAGAATCGCGGTAAACAGCAGTCGCTGCATGTGTCGCCTCAATACGTGAACAAAGTCGGTGAGCGCGCAGTCTTCGGCGGCCTCGGTGTTGGGCGCCAGCCATTCAAACGACGGCGGCGGGCGAAGCGAACACCGCGCGTCGGGCCGTCATTGTGCCACAGCTGAGTTGCTACGCCGTCCGGCTGCAACGTGGACAGCGGTCCGCCGCGCAGATGCTCTGCGGGGGGCGACTCTCGTGACGTCAGGGCCGCCGATACCCTCGGCCTCACTCATACTGTCTGGCGTCCACTCGCTCGTACTGCCGGCGATTCGCTTCGGTCCAGGCTGCGAGACGCTGCCGCAGGCGATCGCGGCGGTCGGGATGCTGCGCGGCGACATTGCGCTGCTCCAGCGGATCGGCTTGCAGATCGTAAAGCTCGTCGCGTCCATCGTGGACGCTGTAGATGTACTTCCAGTTCGCTTCGCGAACGGCAAGCCGGAAATGAGTTTCAGCGACGTAGAAGTACGCGCGATGCGGATGACTCTCGTCGAACAGGCTGCGTCCCTGCCAGTCTGGCGCCGCAGGCAGTCCGATCAGATTGGCGATCGTCGGCGCCAGATCCACATGGCTACCGACCACCGGCACACGAGCGGTCGCTTTATACCTGCGTGGGTACCACATCATCAGCGGCACGTGCACGTCCTCTTCGTACACGGTGCGGCCCTGAACGTACGTCTCGTGTGGATATCCAAACGCCTGACCGTGATCGCCCGTGACTACGATCAACGTGTCCTGCTCGAGACCGGCGCGACGTACCGCCTCGAAGATGCGTGCGAGATGGCGATCGGTTTCGTGCACGACATTCAGGTACCGGCCTACCTCCCAGTCGTCTGGGGTCGGCTCCCGCAGCAGATTGAGCGGGAGAACTCCGGGACTGGGCTCGTACGGATGGTGCGTTTGCGTCGTCCACGCGGTCACGAAGAAGGGCCGCGTGCCGGCATCGGCAATCAGGTCCACGACCTTGTCGACCATGCAGCGATCCTCGACTCCCCACGACGAGAGCATCTCCGGACAGGCAAGGTCGCGGTAATCCAGGACGTCCTCAAAGCCGTGGCCTTCGAGAAACCCGCGCCAACCGGCCCATTCCATGTCGCTCGGCGTGACGAAGGTCGTCCGATACCCTCGGCTTCGAAACAGGGTCGCCAGCGAGGTGCCCGGCAAGTCCGGGTACTGCTCTGTCAGTTCCCGGAAATCGAGCTTCGGGTACGTCGATAGCAGCATCGCGACCATCGAATTGGAACTTCGGCCGATGTGCGCGTAGAAATTGTCCGCGACCGCGCTGCGCGCCGATTCCGCTTGCAGCGTTGGCGTCGTCGCGTAAAGCGGATTGTGCAGGCTGGTCCACCGAGCCGCCACCGATTCCAGGACGATGAGCACGACATTGGGCGGCCGGCGCGCTGCGCTGGCACGCACGTCGAGCGCGGCGGTCGCGCGACGAATCACTTTCGACGCCAAGGAGGCCGTCTGCGCTTGCCGCACGATCGGCGGATCGAAGTCCACGAGGTCCTCTGGCGTGAACGTCCCGGCCATCCGGACGAAGCCACCGTCGGCGAATACCTGCCATGTCGACGCGGCGATCGCCCAATGCGGGCTGTCGGCAACCTGGCGATCGGAGCGCCCGTAGAACTCCGTGACGTACGCGTAATGGCCCGCGGCAACCCAGGCTGCTGCGAGGATCGCCGGACTCGCACTGACCCATCTCGTCGACGACGCCGCTTGCATTCTGCGAGTGAGCGCCGCCACCGAGGCGAGATACGCACATGGAATTCCGATCAGGCCGGCCATCGCCGGCAGCGTCACGTGTGCGCCGACCGAGGAACGCACCATCCGCACGTCGCCGATGAGAGCCAGCAGCGGATAGGTCAAGAAGCCGCCCACGATGCCAAACAGGATGACGTTGACGACCGCGTAGAAGCAGCAGAATGCGGCGAAGACCACGAATGCGCCAGACACCGCCCGGCCAGCAAACGGTCGCCGCCAGACGATGAGCAACACCAGCCGGGCAGCCGCCCAGCACGCCGCGGCAAAGAGCACGTCAACGTAGGAGATCGCGGAGAGCGAGCGCAGATAATCCGAGAACCCGTCACGCGGTGGGACGCCGAGGTGGTAGGCCTTGATGGCGACGAGCGACACCCCGAGCATCAGCGCGGCCCAGAGCAGTCGTCCGGCGTCGGTGACGGGCAGATCGCGGTGGGGCGTTCGCTCGTGTGCCACCGTCAACAGTCTAAGTCTTATTGGAATGCGGACAGCGGAGCGAAATCGCACGCGAAGCGGAGTGCTTACTGATCACCAAATGCGTCGAGCAGAACCGGTAGCAAGGCGTGTATTTTGATCGCCGACGGCCCGCTCGGCCGTAGGCCTTCCCGGAACCCCCGCCGCAGCAGTCGATCGAGGACTTGTGCCCGGTTGGTGATCACGTGAACCGGCACATCCCAGGTGGCCCCTTCGCCGCTGACCATCGCAGGTGGCTGATGATCACCGACGATCACCATCACGAAGTCGCGGTCCGCGCGAAGGCGAAGATAGCCACCAAGCGTCAGGTACGAATAGTCGAGCGCCTGTGCATAACTCGGCCCGAGATTGAACCAGTCGGGCTCCTGTGCCCAGGCGCGGGCCAGCTCCTCATCGTCATAGGGGGCGCGTGTGAGGATTCGGCTCCAGTCTGGCTGGTAGGGCGGGGCCGGTGTGAACGGCATGTGCGTGCTGATCGTGGGGAAGAAGACGAACACCGGCTGGCGGGAGCGTGACGCAATCTCGAGGGCGTCCATCCGGGCGAGCGCGAACTGATCGGTAATGTTCCACCACCCGAATGACGGCCCCTGATAGTCAAGGCGCGCGATATCGTAGATCTCGTCGAACCCGTAGAATGCGCCCTCCGGCCACGCAGCCCGCACGCCTGGCATGATGGCCACTGACCGGTAGCCTTGACGGGAGAACGCACTCACCATGGTCTCGCGTCGTTGCGACATCAGCCGCACACTGGTCTGCTCGTCGCGCACCTCGGTGCCAGAAAGCAGGCTGACATGCGCCAGCCACGACTTGCCGCCGAACGTCGTCGATTCGACGAGTGCTGAGGCCACTCGGCGGCCTGTATCGCGAATATCGGTATCGAATCGTGTGCGACTCGCGGCAAGTGCTTCGACGAGCGCGGGGCGATCCCAGCTCACGGCGCCGTACGACTCGAGAACGACGAGGAGAACGTCGGCGCCCTTTACGAGGCCGAAGTTGGAGCGCATGGTGGGCGCAGGGGCCAGCGCTCGTAATCCTGCTCCACTGATCTCATGGGTGAACTGGCGCGCCTGCCGCGCGTAGACGGCTGTCACCGGCTCGACGACGTGCAGGTTACCGGGTAGGGGTGCGCCAAGACCCTGAGCAACGCCCACGACGAGGACTCCGCCCGCGACGGCCGTCAGCGCTTTCCGCACGCGCGGGTCTTTCGACGCATTGGTGACGCAGCCGAGCGCCCATCGGAGCGGCAGGTAGATGATGAGCGGTACCAGGGAGAGGCCCGCAATCGTGCTCGCCACCAGCCACGGCTTCGCGACAGACGACAGCATCCCACCCACGCTCGGCAGATTTCGTGCATCCCAATACAGATTGATGTCTCGACCATAGAGCGATCGTGCGGTCACATCCTCGTAGCGCCCGATCATCAGGACGACCCAGAGCGCAGCGAGAAGCCGCAGGACCACCGGCGAGGGCGTCCTGAACGAGCGGGCGGCCACCACGATGGCCAGCACACAGAGCGCTACCTCGATAGACAGGGCCGCCGTTAACCGGACCGAGAGCGTTGGCCAGAGGTTTTCGAATGTGAGCGACGCATTCAACAGCGCGAGAGCGCCCGCCAGCAGCGACCACTGCAGGGCCGCCTTCAAGCCTGACATCCTTCGACGATACACATCGATGGCTGGAGACAATATCATTCGTTCGAATATGAGACCGTTGCTTCGCTCGTTGGGGGCCCTCGGGCCCGAGGAGCGCGTTAAATTGTGATGGCGCCTGTGCCACTCCCACCGACCGCGACCAGCTTCATGTACAACCCATGGTGGTCTGGTGACGACAAGTCCGTGCTCGTGCGCCTGGAGGGCCACGACTCCGCGGACAAGATCGCGTACGTCATCCGCACTCAGAAGACGTTCTGGGAAATAGATCAGCTCGAGTACATCGCCATGGTGGGACCGAGCGGCGGCATTTACCTCGACGTGGGCAGCAACATCGGCAACCACGCCGTGTTTTTCGGTCGTTTCTGTGCCGACCACGTCGTGGCGATTGAGCCCAACCCCCGCCTGCATCCGATTTTGCGGCGCAACATCGACGCGAACGCCCTGGGAGGGCGGACCACCGTCGTGCCCGTCGGCATCAGTGATACCGACGTGGTCGGCGCAATGGCTTTGCGCGACGAACACGACGGCAACATCGGCGCGAGCCACATCGTGCCTGGGCCGACAGCCGCGGCGGTCGCCGGCGAGCGCGTCGAGCTTCGGCGTCTCGACGACCTGATCGCTGAACTCGCGCCCTCCTTGCCCGCCCTTCCGATCACGTTTCTCAAGATTGATGTCGAAGGCATGGAGATGGGCGTGCTGTCCAGCGCCACGACGGTCCTGCGCGAGCACCGGCCGCAGATCTTCATCGAGTTGATCACGGAGGACGCGCTCGAAAGAGCCACCTCTCTGCTGCGCGAGTTCGGATACACATCTGTGGATCGTCTCGGCACCCCTCCGTCGTACCACTTCATTGTGCCGGGGCGACACGCGCTCCGCGACAACAAATGGCACGGTGGCAGCCATCACTCGCACTCGGTCCACATGGTGGAAGAGCAACTGGCGGCGGTCACGTCACGTGACGCGGTGGTCATCGTCGCCGACCTCGAGGAAGGAGGGTTCGGCGGGTCGATTGCCGGACGTGCTCGGCTTCCCTTTGTCGAGAAGCGCGGACAGTATTTCGGTCCGCCCGCCGACGATGCGCACGCCATCAGCGAACTCATCCGGCTGCGCGCCGCCGGCGCCACGCATTTCGCCCTCCTGTGGCCGGCCTTCTGGTTCTTCGATATCTATCCGCTCTTCGAACAGCACCTGCGGCGCGTTCATCGCTGCGTGCTGGAGAACGCGCGCGCCATCGTCTTCGAACTCGGATAGAGGCCGGTATCCACCCAATAATGTGAATGTCTGGCGTTGCGACGAATTTGTAGCATACCCGCGGCTTGGCGACGAAATCGTCCCCCCTTGCTGATGAGGTGCCACCATTGCGCAAATCCGTGTAGATTCTTCCCAAATACACGCTCGGCCAGACAGGTGAAACACTTATCTCGGCCGACGCCGTCTCACGGTCTGCGGGACCAGTGGCTGCGCGCTCTCGCGGTTTTTCCGAGAGACAGCCGGGAGCACGCGACACGAGAGCCAGCAGGCGTCACAGTCGTCGCCAAGGTGGCCCCGTCTGGCGCGATCGTTGCTCCACCGCTGTAGGCACTCAGCCGTGGATACGCCGTCACGGGTGCACCAGGAACCTCGGAGCGAACAGAGACTGTGATGCATCCTCGGACGGCGGGCAAATTCATCGAGATCGCAGGCGAGCGCTTTCTCGTCAAGGGAACCAGCTACGGGACCTTCGCGCCGAGCGATGCCAACGGCCATTTCCCGCCTTTAGAGCGGGTCCGCGCGGACTTCGCCCTCATGGCACGGTCGGGGTTCAACACCGTCCGCACCTACACGGTTCCCTCACTTGCATTGCTGGACGAGGCCGCGCACCACGGGCTTCGCGTCATGATCGGTCTGCCCTGGTCGCAGCACGTGGCGTTTCTGGACGACGCGCGATTGACGCGCGAGATCCGGCGCGAGGTCACCGCGCACGTCAGGATGCTTGGTTCGCATCCTGCCGCATTGATGTTCGCGGTCGGCAACGAGATTCCGCCGTCCGTCGTGCGCTGGCACGGGCAGAGGCGCGTGACGCGCTTTCTGGAGGACCTCTGTGCCGACGCCAGGTCCGCATCGCCGCATAGCCTGCTGTCGTATGTGAACTACCCGCCGACCGAGTATCTCGAGCTCGACTGCTTCGACGTCTGCGCATTCAACGTCTACCTGCACCGCGAAGCCGACCTGCGCGCATACCTTGCCCGATTGCAACAAATCGCCGGTTCGCGTCCGCTGCTGCTTGCGGAGGCGGGCGCCGACAGCATCCGCGAGGGGGCCAAGGGGCAGGCCGCGATCACTGCGATGCACATCCGCGCGGCGTTCGAGGAAGGGCTCTGCGGCGCGGTGGCCTTCTCGTGGACCGACGAATGGTGGCGTGGAGGCAACCAGATCGAGGACTGGGCCTTCGGCCTCGTCGATGCGGATCGGAGACCAAAGCCTGCATTGGCGGAGGTTAGCGCGGCGTTTGCTTCGGCGCCGTTCCCGGAAGCCCGTATGCAAGCGTGGCCCAGGGTCTCGGTTGTCGTCTGCGCCTACAACGCCGGCGACACGCTCGATGACTGCCTGGACTCACTCGGGCGCCTCAACTATCCCGACTTCGAGGTCATCGTCGTCAATGACGGCTCGAGAGATTTCACCGGTGACATCGCCCGGCGATACCCGGTGCGCCTCATCGAGGTGCCCAACGGCGGACTGAGCGCGGCAAGGAACATCGGCCTCTCGGCTGCAAAAGGCGAGATCGTCGCCTATACCGACGCCGACGTGCGGGTCGATCGCGACTGGCTCACCTATCTCGTCCAACCGTTCCTGACGTCGGATGTCGTCGGTTCCGGCGGTCCCAAC
>Ga0070670_100004813_pt1 | contig 11336 bp, 18 predicted proteins | sample KBSS63metaG_FD_64665 | JGI IMG/M metagenome (GOLD analysis project Ga0070670, IMG submission 64665) | Switchgrass rhizosphere microbial communities from Kellogg Biological Station, Michigan, USA - KBS S6-3 metaG | ecosystem: Host-associated > Plants > Roots > Rhizosphere > Soil ... | reverse complement strand
CCGGCACCTGATGGCTGGGATTGATCGCCGAGTATTCCGGCTTGTACTGCTCGCCGGTAAAAAGGTCGACGAGCTGGTAGTCGAGATCGATGCCGCTTTCCATCGCGAACAGCACGACGGGCCGGCTCGTCGTCGACACAGGATGGTAGTAAAGCTCCATGCCAAGCCTCCTTCGGAAGAGTGTGCATGCGCCGCGCGAACCGTCGGCGTCTCGAGCCGGAAAGTATACTTCCGTTGGGCATCAAGATAGCGGGGAGGATAGTCCATTGAGCGTGATCGATTCGAAGGTCGTCAACATCGACGAGCTGAAGCTCGAGCATTTCAGCAAGGGAGACGCGTTCGAGAGCGCGTCGGTCCGCATCGGTCCGCTGCTTGGCGCCAAGGACATCGGCTACTCCTACGATGTCGTGCCGCCGGGAAAGCGCTCGTGTCCCTTTCACAGTCACCGGGGCGAAGAGGAAATGTTCTTCATCGTGAAGGGACGCGGCACCCTGCGTTATGGAAGCGAGACGAGGAACGTCCGCGCCGGCGACGTCATCTGCTGCCCGACCGGCGGGCCCGAGACCGCGCACCAGATCGTCAACGATTCGGATGCCGAGCTCGCGTATCTCTCGGTCAGCACCATGCTGCCGGCCGAGATCTGCGAATATCCGGACTCGGGGAAGGTCGGCGCGTTCGGCAGCGGCATGCGCCACATGACGCGCGTCGGGGACAACGTGGACTACTGGACGGGCGAGACCTAGCCGCAGACCGTCCCCGGGGCTTGGAACACCTGTCGTGTGATGGGCTTGGTCTGCGTCGTCGTCTTGCCGCCGTCGGTCACCGTGAACGTGAACGTGGCGGCATTGCCGTTGGCGAACGCCACTGTCGCCGTTCCAACTTCCATCCGCATCACCGCCGCGGGCACCCACGGCGCGGCCGAGAAGGGTGGCCCCGAGGTCTTGATCAGCGTGCCGGTATACATGCCGGCAGCGACCTTCCGGAGCGTCGCGGTGAGCGGCAGCGGGGCGCCCGTGAAGTCGTAGGTGAACCATGCGGCGAAGATCGCATCCCCCTGATGCGTGAAGTCGATTCCCCACCCCGATTCGACGCCGCCCGGCACCCACCACAAGTCGGTGTAGTTCGTGGCGAGCGCAAGATCCGAAACCGCCCCCCACGTGCACGTGGGCACCGGGCCGAATACCTGCCGGGTGATGGGCTTTGCCTGGCTGATGCCGTTCACGGTGTAGCTAAGCGTGCCGTTGTTGGCGTCGTTGAAGGAGAGCGTCCCGGTGCCGGCTTCGACCCGCTGCACCCGCACCGCGTCGAACGGCACCGCGTCGAGCGGTGGGCCCGTCGTGCGATAGAGCGTCCCTGCGTACGTGTCGAGGCCGGTTTTCGCCGCCGTCATCGACAGGTACCATGCCTTACCGTTCGCATCATGTGTGAACCATGTGGCGAAGATCACGTCCCCTTGGTGCGCCAGGTCGATGCCCCACCCCGATTCCAGCGGATTCCACCACATGCCCTGGTGGTTGGCGGGCGAAGCGGCAATCGTCGCGGGACCGTTGTACGGCACGAGCACGTGATCGTCGCCGCCTCCTGTCACGCTCGTCATGGTCAAGAGCTTCGCGTGCGCCGCAGGATCGCGGCGGACTTCGGAATCCAAGTACGTCACGGCCCACGTGAAGATATCCGGCGCCGACGGCCGGTCGAACTCGTGCTTGACGCCCGCGAGCGTCACGAGCTCGCGCGGCCCGGCGAGCCGCTCGATGCCGCGCCGCGTTTCCGTCAAAGGCGCGGTCGTGTCAAAGGTTCCGCTGATGCCGAGGAACGAGAGTGTCACGTCGTCGAGCCCGTGTTGAAATGCGCCGAACGCATTGAAGCCGACCTGGCCCAGATAAGGCACGTAGCCGACCGCCGCCTTGAGCCGTGGATCGAACGTGACAGGCATCGACTGCTGCGTCACCGTCGTCGTGAGCCTGGCGCCGCCCATGAGCAGCAACGACTCGGCGCCCATGCTCGCGCCGAAGCCGCCGACTCGCGAGGGGTCGACGCGGTCTCGCCATTGCGGGTTCGCGAGCAGGTAGTCGAGTGTTTTCGACAACGCGAGCGGCCGTAACGCCTGCACTGCGTTGAACTGCTCGAGGTGCGTAACCAGGAAGACGAAATCGCGTATTCCGTCGAGAGTACGCAGATCCGAGAAGGCGGCGTCGGTGTGGAAGGGAGCGGCCACCACGTAGCCGAAGCTCGCGAACACCGTCATCGCGTACAGATAGTCGCTCTTGATCGGAGCGTCGGCGTAGCCGTGCGAGAAGAGCAGGACGGGAAAGCGCGTCGTTGCATCGGGCCAGAGCGGCGTTTCACCGCCGCGCAGCATGTGCGGTACCGGCGTGTCGGTGGGCAGCTGATAATCCGGCCGCGGATTCGATGCGCTCGTCGGATGGCAGATGACGACCACGAACGTGTACGAGTGCGCAGCGAACGTCCCGAAGAGCTGCCGGTTGTTCGGCGCGTCGACCGTGACCATCGGCGTGTTGGACGGGTCCGCGAGGAGCTCGATCGGACTCCGCGCTACGCCGTTGCGTCGGACCTCCCCTTCCCAGTACAAGTCGGCCGTTTCACCAGGCGCGAGCCGCGTGAGATCCTGCGCGACGTTGCTGCATTCGACCGCGTACGGGCCCGGCAACGCGAGCGGCGGCACTGCGACAGCGAACGCGTCGCGGGCCGCCAGCGACGACAATAGGGCGGCGGCGAACGCCAAGGCCGCAACCCAGCGCGCGCCAATTGTCAACGCGATCGTCCTCACGTTTGGAGCATCGCCCGCGCGTCCCTCGCTACCCTATAAGACGTAATATCATTCGCTTGTAGGCCCTGCTCACCTACGTGGGCCGGTGCCTTGAAGAACTGCAGTCGGGAGTGCACGCATGGACGCGTATCGACAATGACTAACGACGAGCAGTCGATCCGGGCGCTGGTCGCGAGCTGGCTTCACGCGAGCAAGACGGGCGACGTCGATACCGTGCTGTCGCTGATCGCCGACGATGCCGTTTTCCTGCTGCCCGGGCAGCCGGTGATGGGCAAGGCGGAGTTCGCGGAGAAGTCGCGTTCCCAACTTGGTCACGGCGCTCCGCGGTTAGAGGCGTGGAGCGACATCCAGGAGATCGAGATTCTCGGTGAGTGGGCCTTCATGAGGACGCGGCTGACCGTTACCGTGACGCCCGCAGGCGGCGAGCCGGTCACGCGCAACGGCCACACGCTCACCATCCTGCGCAAGCAGCACGGCACGTGGCTGCTCGCCCGCGATGCCAATCTGCTCGCATGACGGGTCGAGGCAGCTCGCTGCCCCGTTCCCTGGCATTGCGCCGCCCCCATGAAGTGCACGCCGGCAATTTGTCTCCTCGCACTGCTCGCTCTGGGAGCACATGACGTGCACGGGGAAACCCAAAGCATTGCCGCCGATGCGGAGCTCAAAGCCCTGCTCGACGAGGATTTGGAAGCGTCGCTGCGCCGCAACCCGCTGCAGGCCACCGTCCGTGGAATCCCCGGATACGGCCACTTGCTGCCGGACTTGAGCGTCGCCGGGCTGCGCCGCGAGCAGGCTCGCGAGCGCCGTGCAGTCGAGCAGCTGCGCGCACTCGATTCGAAAGCCCTCCGCGGGCAGGACAAGGTGTCGTATGAGCTGCTGCGGGACAAGCTGGAAATTGCCGTCGAAGGCCAGCAGTTCACCGACGCCGAGGCGCTCGTGCTCAGCACGCTCGGGGGATTGCAGAACTACCTTCCGCGCGCCGCACAAGTCACGCCGTTCCGCACCGCCGACGATTATCGCGACTATGTGAAGCGCCTCCGCGGCATGCCAAAGCTCGTGAACGATACGATCGAGCGGCTTGACCTCGGCATGGCTAACGGCTGGATGAGCACCAAACCCGTTCTCGACCGCGTCGTCGCGGCGATCGACGCCCATCTGGTGGATCGCGTCGAGACGAGTCCGCTGCTCGCACCCTTCGCACGAAAGGCCGAGGGCGTTCCCGACGCTGAGCTCGCGCCGATCCAGGCCGATGCGGAACGCGCGATTGCCGATGACTACCAGCCCGCGCTCCATCGGTTCAAGACCTTCGTCGCCCACACGTATCGGCCGAAGGCGCCGGACGCGGCGGGCCTGGCGTCGTATCCCAACGGCGCCCGCTATTATCAGTTCCTCATCCGCTCGCGGATGGTGCGCGGTCTCTCGGCGCAGCGCATTCACGTGCTGGGGATCGCAGAGGTCAGGCGGCTTCGAGCTGAAATAGGCCAGGTCGCCAGCGCAATCGGCTTCGAGGGCACGACCGATCAGTTCATCGAGCGCATGCGGACGGACCCGCAGCTTTTTTTCGCTTCCGCCGACGCGGTGCTCGCCGCTTATCGGGCCATGTCGGAGCGCGTCGACCCGACGCTTCCGACGCTGTTCCATACGGTGCCGCGGATGCGCTACGCCGTTCGCGCGATGACGCCTGCGGAGGCGGCCAGCAGCACGGCTGCGAATTACCAGGTGGGATCGCTCAAGCTCGGAACCAGCGGCTATTTCACGATCAACGCGCTGGGCTACGCGAGCGAGGCGAAGTGGCGTGTGGAGACACTGTTCCTCCACGAAGCCGTACCCGGTCACCACATGCAGATCGCGCGCGCCGCGGAGATCGAGGGGCTCCATCCGTGGCGCTCGCAGGCGAGCTTCAACATCGCCTACGTCGAAGGCTGGGCGCTGTACGCGGAATGGCTCGGCCACGACCTCGGGTTCTTCAAGGATCCGCTGCAGCGCTACGGCAATCTGCAGGCGCAGCTCTTCCGCGCGGCGCGTCTCGTCGTCGATACCGGCATCCACGCTTTCCAGTGGCCGCGCGACAAGGCGATCGCCTACATGGAAAAGGAAGGCGGCGTAGACCACGAGTTCGCCGTCAGCGAAGTCGACCGCTATTTCTCGAATCCGACCCAGGCGCTCGGTTACCTGCTTGGTTACCACAAGATGCGCGAGCTTCGCGCGAAGGCGGAGAATGCGCTCGGCCGCCGATTCAATGCGAAGGACTTCCACGCCGTCGTCATCGACAACGGCTCGATGCCGCTGGTCGTGCTCGAGCAACTGATTGACGCATGGATCGCGCGCGGCGGCGGCGCGAACAGGCCGTGAAGATCTCGGCGCAGATGACCGTGGTGATGTCGGCGATCTTCGCCGTGATCTGTTTCGGCGTCGCGATCACGGGCTTCCTTTCGCTCGGCGATATCGCGGACGCGACGCAGATGGCCGACGCGAAGGGATTCGCGTGGTTTTGGACGTTCCTCGGCAGCGTGGCGACCTTGTTCGGTCTGCTTGCGCTGTGGATGGTGCGCACGCAGAAGGAAGACGCCTGAACACCTCGGAGAGGTCGCGCCGCATGCCGGCCGGGCTACGGTCAATCGCGATACTCGCTGTGGACGGGCGACTTGGGCTTCGCAATCTACCTGCACGATTGCTGCGGGCGGAAGCGGAGTTTCCGAGGCTCGACGTTTTTTTCGCCGCCGCTCGGCCGTCCCCTCGGGACCGCCAACGCGGAAGCCTCGGTAGCGTGACAACGCCAGCCGGTGGACCGGGCGGGGCCGAGAGAATAAGCTATTCACACAAACCGCACCGGTTGCGACGGAGCCCCCCGATGGACCAGGAAACCTTCAACCTCAGCATCCGCAAGTTCTTGAAGATGGTCGGCGTCAATTCGCAGCGCGAGATCGAGCAGGCGGTCGACAAGTTGATGGCCGCACGCACGATCGCGGGCACCGAGTCGTTTCCCGCGCGGGTGACGCTCGAGGTCGCCGGCCTCGCGATCAACGTCCAGTTCGACGGCGAGATCAAGCTGCAATGAGCGTCGGTGCCCCGGCTTGCCTGTGGATCCGCTCGTCCCGCGGCACGCTCACGCGCATTCAAAGCTAGGCGGCGAGCTGCCACGATCGCCCGGCGCACGCCGGACGGGCGATGACGGCGCCCTCAGGAGATCCGCATGCCACGGTACGTCGACGGATTTGTCATCCCGGTCGCCAAGGCGAAGCTTGGCGCCTATCGCCGCATGTCGCGCAAAGCTGGAGCGGTCTGGCGGGAATTCGGCGCGCTCGAATATCGCGAGTGCGTGGAGGACGACGTCAGGATGGGAAAGGTCACGTCGTTCCCGCGCAGCGTCAAGCTCAAGCCGAACGAAGTGGTCGTGTTCTCCTGGATTGTCTTCAAATCGCGCGCCCAGCGCGACGAGATCAACGCGAGAGTGATGAAGGACCCGCGTCTCGCCGGCATGATGGATCCGAAGAAGCTGCCGTTCGACGCCAAGCGAATGATCTACGGCGGGTTCAAAGTGAGCGTCGACGTCTGACTCTGCCGGCGTACACGTGACACGCTCGCTCTCCGGAAGGATCACGGCGCGCTTCGAAGGCGAGGTGGTCGTCTTTCTCATCGGCATGCGGATCAACCGGCTCTGGAAGATCCACAAGTGGCTGCCCGTTGCCCGCGCCATGCCGCAGATGCTGCGCGAACTCACCGCCGATCCGGAAGCCGGATTGCTGGGCTTTGAATCCTGGGTCGGGAATCCGACGATTGCGCTGCAATACTGGCGCTCGTTCGAGCACCTCGAGCGCTACGCGAAGGATTCCGGGCGCGGACACCGTCCGGCATGGGCGGCGTTCAACCGCGCGGTCGCGAGCAGCGGCGACGTCGGCATCTGGCACGAGACGTATCGCGTGCGGCCGGGCGACTACGAGTGCATCTACAACAACATGCCGCCGTTCGGCCTCGCCAAGGCAACCACGGCGAAGTCGGCGGGCGGCGCCTACGAGTCCGCGCGCGCAAGGATGACGACGCGATGATCACTGTGCAGTTTCTAATCACTTCGCTCGTCGTCGTGCTGATTCCGGGGCCCGGCGTCGTGTTCACCGTTTCCACCGGCCTCCTCCACGGACGACGCGCGAGCGTCTTCGGCGCGCTCGGCTGCACTGCGGGCATTCTTCCTCACCTCCTCGCGACGGTTCTGGGACTGGCCGCGCTGCTGCATGCAAGCGCCGTCGCCTTCCAGATCCTCAAGCTCGCGGGTGTTGCGTATCTCTTCTACCTCGCGTGGACGACCTGGCGCGATAAGGCCGCATTCGTGATCCCGCCGGAGCGGACCGTGTCGCGGGCGCCGAATCTCGTGCTGAAGGCGTTCCTCCTGAACATCCTCAACCCGAAGCTGACGATCTTCTTCCTCGCGTTCCTGCCGCAATTCGTCGATCCGAATGCGGTATCGCCGGTCGGCCATCTTTTCATCCTGAGCGGCGTGTTCATGGCGATGACGTTCGTCGTGTTCGTCATCTACGGTTTCCTCGCGCATGCGTTTCGCCGCGCGGTGATCGATTCGCCGCGTGTTCAGTCGTGGCTGCGCCGGGGCTTCGCGGCCGCGTTCGCGGGGCTCGGCATCAATCTCGCGTTGTCCGACCGATAACGGCGCAGCCATCGATGGCCGCGATCCTGCGGGCGCTTCACGCCGACATCACGACGCTGTCCCTCGATGCGATCGTCAACGCCGCGAACACATCGCTCCTCGGGGGCGGGGGCGTCGATGGAGCAATCCATCGTGCGGCCGGGCCGGAATTGCTCGCCGAGTGCCGTCGCCTGGGCGGCTGTGACACCGGCGATGCAAAGCTCACCCGGGGCTACCGCCTGCCGGCGAGATACGTCATCCACACCGTCGGGCCCGTGTGGCGGGGCGGGGCCGAGCGCGAGCCCGAGCTCCTCGCGTCGTGCTACCGGCGTTCGCTGGAGCTCGCTGCGAAGCATCGCATTGCGTCGCTTGCCTTTCCCGCCATCAGCACGGGCGTCTACGGCTATCCCGTCGACCTCGCCGCGGCGATAGCGGTGTCTACCGTGCGGTCGACAGTTTCTTTTGCTCCGACGATCGCAGAGGTCGTGTTCTGCTGCTTCTCGCCCGCGGATCTCGCCGTCTACGAGCGCGCGCTCCGTGCGGATGTCTGATTTCGGATGTGGGCGGCTTGATTGGTGTCGGCGCCCGACTAAAATCCAACGTTTCGGTGGAGGTCCGCCATGATCCGCGGCATGCACGCAATGTTCTATTGCTCGGAGGCCGACGCGTTGCGCGCATTTCTTCGCGACAAGCTCGGGCTCGCAGGAACCGACGTCGGAGGCGGCTGGATCATCTTCAACGCTCCCGAGGCCGACCTCGGCGTCCATCCGAACGAGAAGGGCGAGCCCGCATCGGGCACGGCAGAGCTCTCGTTCTACTGCGATGACATCGCGTTGACCGTCGCGGAGTTGCGGTCGCGCGGTGTCGAGTTCACACAGGAAGTCGAAGATCACGGCTACGGCCTCGTCACCTACTTCAAGGTTCCCGGCGACTTCAAGGTGCAGCTCTATCAGCCGCGATACGCGAAGTAGACTCGAACGAGAGAAGCCAAGATCACAATGGCCGGCTACTCCGGAAAGCCGCTCGCGGACAAGCTCGGCCTCAGGGCCGGCAGCCACCTGGTCCTTGTCGGGGCGCCGGACGACTACATGACGCTCATCGCGCCCGCGCCGGAAGGTATGCAGGTTGGCACGCACATGGCGCGGACAACCGACATCGTTCATCTATTTTCGACGCGCCGCGTGGAGCTCGCGCGTTTCTTGCTAAGCTGCCGCTCCAAGCTCAGGCCGGATGCCGCGATCTGGGTGTCATGGCCGAAGAAGTCGGCGAAGGTCGCGACCGACATCACCGAAGACGTCGTCCGCGAGGTTGCGCTTCCGCTGGGCTTCGTCGACGTGAAGGTGTGCGCCGTGAGCGACGTCTGGTCGGGTTTGAAGCTCGTCGTGCGCAAAGAGCTGCGCTAGATCAGGGCGACTTTCCGTCTCAGTTTTGCAGGCGCGGCGAAGGCCGCGCCGTTGCGAGCGGCACGCCGCAACATTTTCGGTCACAGGGAGAAAAATGATGGCGCTGCGTTTCCTCAAGATTGCGGTCGTATACCTCTTCATCGGCGCGCTGCTCGGCTTCGCGATGGGAATGTCGCAGCAATTCACGCTGGCGCCTGTCCATGCGCATCTGTTGCTGCTCGGCTGGGCATCGTTCGCGCTCGTCGGGCTCGTGTACCACCTGTATCCGGCCGCCGCGGAAACCAAGCTCGCGCGAATTCATTTCTGGCTGCACAATCTTGGCCTGCCGGCGTTCATGCTCGCGCTCGGGACACTGCTCACCGGCCACGAATCCGCGGGCCCGTTCGTCGGCATTTCCGCGCTCGTCGTCATCCTCGGCCTTGCGTCTTTCGCCACGAACGTGCTCATGAACGTCAAGCCCGCGCAGCGACCGGGCTGAGAGGACGACCCGGGACACGCGTCCAGTGGCCGCCTGCGCAACGAGGGCGTTTCGCGCGTTTGCAGCGCGGGCGCCGCAATAGGCGCGCGGGCGTGCAAAAGAAACGAAAGCGGGTGCTGATTACCTCGGGTGTGGTCGGCTCGTTCGTCGCGTTCGCCGGCTCGATCGTTTTCATGGCAGCTTCGGAAATAGTAACCTTGGCGATGGCGAAGCTCATGCTTGCGGCACTTCTCGGGATGTACGTCGGCTTCGGCTTTCTGATCCTCGTGTACCTGCTGATCCGCAAGATGGAATGACGCTGCGTCCCCACTTGGCGACGATCGTGCTCCTCTCCGGCAAATGTCATTGCGGCAATATCGACCTCACGCTCGAATGGGAGAGCGATCGCCCTCGCATTCCGGCGCGCGCATGCGGCTGCTCGTTCTGCGTCAAGCACGGCGGCGTCTGGACGTCGAGCCCGAAGGCGCGCCTCGACATCGCCATTGGCGACCGTTCGCTCGTGTCCAAGTACGCCTTCGGAACGCGCACCGCCACGTTCCACGTTTGCGCACGGTGCGGTGGCGTGCCGTTCGTCACCTGTGAGATGGAGGGCCGCATGTACGCCGTGGTGAACGTGAACACGCTGGAGAATGTCGACCCGGCGTGGCTCGACCGCGCATCGGCCAGCTTCGAGGGAGAGGACCTCGCAAGCCGTCTGGCGCGCAGAAAGCGGAACTGGATCGCGGAAGTTCGCATCGCCGAACGCTGAACACTGCTCGTCCTCCACCAACCGAGGTACCTTCGATGAAATCGATAAGGTTGTTCGCCATCGTGTCCGTCATGACGGCCGTTTCCGCTGCCTCCGGCCAGGCGCCTGCCCCGGCCGCGCGCGGGCCTGCCACGCCTGCCATGACCGCCGCACCCGCGCCCGCGGCAAGCGCGCCGAAGCTGGACCAGAAGCCGCCGGCCCGCGCTTCGCACGTATCGATCGTCGACGCCGATGCGCGCAACTGCCTCGAACTTTCGAGCAACCCGGAAATCATCAGGTGCGCCGAGAAGTACCTGCATCGGCGCGCGGGATAGCTTCTTCGGGATGCATTGGCGCCAGCCGTCCGCCGAAGCGACCGCTGCCTGCCACAACACTCTTCGATGCCTGCTGGAACCCCGCTGAAGCTGCGTCATGCGACGGACACCGATGACGACGCCATCTGGGACATCTTCCGCGTCGTCGTCGCGGCGGGCGACACGTATGCGTTCGACCCGGATATCTCGCGCACCGACGCGCTCGCCTACTGGATGCAGCCCACGAATCATTGCCATGTGGCGGAGCGCCAAGGGACGGTCGTCGGAACCTACATTCTCAAGACCAACCAGCCGGGGCTCGGCTCGCACGTCGCCAACGCCGCCTTCATGGTCGCGCCGAGCGCGCGGGGGACGGGAGTCGGACGAGCGATGGGCGAGCACTGCCTTGCCGAAGCGCGGCGGCAAGGGTTCCTGGCGATGCAGTTCAACTTCGTCGTCTCGACCAACGATTCCGCCGTCCGGCTTTGGCAACGGTTGGGCTTCGAGATCGTCGGGACGCTGCCTGCCGCCTTCCGTCACGCGACAAACGGCTATGTGGCCGCCTATGTGATGTACCGCTCGCTGGGGCAGCCATGACCATTCGCGTCGTGCGCCTCGGCGCACCGCGAGCGAATGGCGAAGGCACGCGCATCGGCACGGTGCGCCGGCCGCCGCGCGGCGTTGCCAAGAGCGAATACTCGACGGGGAACTGGTACGACGTCTGGCTGCCGAACCTCGCGCCGACGGCCGACTCCGTAAAGGCCGCGCAGGCGGCCGCCACCCCGGCGCAATGGTCCGCATTCGCGAGAAAATACCGCACGGAAATGGCCAGGCCGGAGAACCGCCACGTCATCGAGTTGCTGGCTGCGCTGTCTCACCACGCGAACTTCTCGGTTGGGTGCTACTGCGCCGACGAGTCGCACTGCCATCGATCTATCCTGCGGGCGCTGCTCGCGGAGAGCGGCGCCCGGATCGAGTAACAACACGTTC
>Ga0070670_100004812_pt1 | contig 11338 bp, 8 predicted proteins | sample KBSS63metaG_FD_64665 | JGI IMG/M metagenome (GOLD analysis project Ga0070670, IMG submission 64665) | Switchgrass rhizosphere microbial communities from Kellogg Biological Station, Michigan, USA - KBS S6-3 metaG | ecosystem: Host-associated > Plants > Roots > Rhizosphere > Soil ... | reverse complement strand
AGCAATTTTGCTGCCGCTCTCAAATAGCTGATTCCGTGTAACGGCGTCGCTTGCTGACGCTTCGGACAGGATGGCGGTCGGCGAATCGGAAATGGCTTCGCTCAACCAAGCTCCGTCTTCGAGGCAGAAATTTAACGTCTCGTCATTGTACTTGCGATCGCATGTCGGGCATTGCTTCATTGCGTGTTTGATAAAACAGAGAATTATACCGCATCAAGACGAGATGCACCTGTGCCGCATCTTTTCCTATTTGACATACTACAAGTGCAAAATCAGACTAAATCCCTATGGCTGGCGAAGCAAAAAAAAAGAAAGTCGATTATTCGAATGCGTGGGCTGAGGCACGGCGGATAATTTGGAACGCGCGGTGGCGGCTCCTCATTGGCAGCATCCTCTTGCTGATCTCTCGGCTCGCCGGGATGGTACTGCCCGCATCTACGAAATACATCGGTGACGAAGTTTTCACCAAGCAAAACTACGGGCTTATCAAATGGATTGCACTGGCTATCGGCATTTCGACCTTGGTCCAGGGCGCCACGTCTTTTGTCTTATCGCAGATCCTGGGCGTGGCCGCACAACGCGCGATCACCGAAATGCGAAAGCGGGTTCAGGCTCACATTGAGCGGCTACCGATCTCGTATTTCGATTCGACGCAGAGCGGGCAACTCATTTCGCGAATAATGAACGACGCCGAGGGGATCAGAAATCTTGTCGGAACTGGGCTGGGACAGATAATCGGAAGTGTCGTTACAGCGGTGATTGCGATCGGCGTGTTGCTTTACCTGAACTGGCAGCTCACGATCGCGACCATCATCGTGCTCCTGATCTTTGGTGGCGCTCTCTTTTATGCGTTCAAAGTACTAAGACCCGTGTTTCGCGAACGCGGAGAGATCACGGCGCTTGTGACGGGCAGGCTCGGCGAAAGTCTGGGCGGAATCCGCATCGTAAAGGCCTACACGGCAGAGAAGCGGGAAGAGCTTTCGTTCGCCCGCGGCGCACACAAACTATTTCGAAATGTCGCAAAGACGGTCACCGGAGTTTCTGCGATCAGTTCATTTTCTTCCGTGGTCATTGGCGCGGTCGCGGTAGTGATGATAGTGATCGGCGGCAACGCGGTGCAGGGCGGAACGATGACATTAGGCGATTTCCTGATGTATATCTCATTCACCTTTTTACTTGCGATGCCCGTGATCGAGCTTACATCGATCGGTACCCAGATCACTGAAGCACTTGCAGGACTCGATCGCATTCGCGAAGTAATGTCGATGACGACCGAGGACGAAAAGGACCGGGAACTCGAACCCTTGGCGAATATTGACGGTACGATCGAATTTGAAAACGTTGAGTTTGAATACGACAAAGATGTACCTGTCCTGAAAGGGATCTCTTTCAATTCAAAAGCCGGAACGACAACGGCGTTGGTCGGTTCGAGCGGTTCGGGCAAATCGACGATCCTTAGTCTTGTGCTGAATTTTATTAAGCCAACGAGCGGCACGATCAAGATTGACGGCAAAGAACTTCGTTCGGTAAGGCTTCGGGATTATCGCCGACGATTAGGCGTAGTCCTACAAGACAATTTTCTTTTTGACGGAACGATACTGGACAACATTCGGTTCGCGAATCCGGAAGCGTCGTTCGAAACCATCAAAGAGATCTGCAAGATCGCTAACGCCGACGAATTCATCGAGAAGTTTCCAAACGGCTACGATACTATCGTCGGCGAACGCGGCGTGAAACTGTCCGGTGGGCAACGGCAGCGAATCGCGATCGCAAGGGCGCTATTGGCCGACCCTCGCATTTTGATTTTGGATGAGGCGACTTCGTCGCTAGATTCTGAAAGCGAAGCGTTAATACAGGAGGGGCTTAACAGGCTGCGGCAGGGGCGGACAACGTTTGTTATTGCCCACCGGCTTTCCACAATTCGAAGTGCGGATCAAATTCTAGTTGTCGAAGCAGGCGAAATTCTGGAGCGGGGAACGCACGACGAATTGATCGCACAGGAAGGACGTTACAAACAGCTTTACGACAAGCAGTATCGGTTTGAACAAAACTTGTTCGTCAATCCAGGCGAAGACTTCACTGGGAATAAGTCGGAAACATTCGCTGCATCGAAATTGTGATCAGGTGGCCGCTATAAGTTGTGATTCCAAGACTTTTCGAATCGTCGGAAATCGGTCGATCCTCGTTAGAGTCGAGTGAACTATTTGAAACATCGGATCAATATAGGGAATAAAATACGCTTTTTCGCGCACGGCGGATTGAAACGAAAACGTTCCCGCGGCCTTTAAACATCGCTGAACTGTCTGCAGATCGAATTCGCGATCGAAATCAACCGGATCGAATTGAGCTAATCCAACCTTTCTTCTTTCTTCCATGAAAACTGACTTCATGTCGCTAAGCCATTTAGCCGACGGCAGGTCGGTCACGCGATCCAGCAAAAGTGATACCAGGTCATACGCCGGCGAGCCCATTCGAGCGTCTTGATGATCGATGATACGCAGGTCGCCGCGCTCGTCGATCATTAGGTTGGCGGCGTGAAAATCACGATGGCAGAGCGTTGTTGCAGCATTTTCAAGCTCGCTGGAAAGCTGCATAAACTCGGTATCCAATTCGCTGTCGACATCGGGCTCGAGCGTCTGTTTTTTATATGTCGAGAAATAATGGATCTTGAAGTAATTCAATTCCCACATAAGCTTTTCAACGTCGAATTTCAACCGCGACGCGATCGAGTTCGATTCGTTTGCCGACGCCGTCGCCGCTTGAATTTGAGCAATAAGCTTAATGGCTGAGCAAGTCAGTTCTGTCTTTTTGGTTTCATTTGCTTCTTCCAGAACCGGACGCAGGATCGTATTCCCGAGATCTTCGACAACAATGATCGCCCTGACCTCGTCGAAATCGTAAACATTCGCCACCGGCAAGCCGTTGCGTCGAAACAAACCAGTGACGTCGATATAGTTGTGTGCGGCATGCTTGATGTCGTCAGGATAAACGCACGCAACAACCGAACGGCCGTCCCGTTGAAATCGAAAATACCGTCGCGTTGAAGCGTCCGGGGTGAGTTGCTCGATCGGAGAATCGACGCCATTTTCGGACAGATAATGTTCCAGTCTTTCGCGAAGCAGCAGCATTTCAATTCAAAGGCACAATGTAGTTTTCGTCCTGGATATAACCCTTTAGGGCTTTCTCTGGGATATCATCACAATTTCGGACCATATCAGCTCTAACGATCGCGGCATTCTCAAAATTCGATCCAGTCGGGATCGTAACGTTGTCAGCTACGATCGTTCGGTAAAGGCTGACGTTGCTTTCAATAACGACGTCGTCCCATAAGACGGAGTCGCGTATTTGCGCTGACCCGTCAATACTGCAATTGCTACCGACAAAAACATCGGTTCCCTTCATCATCGCAAGCGAGATGTCGAGATACCGCGGAATTGTCGAAAGCTCGAACCAATCAGCATCGGTGGCATAGGCCGCTATCCTTCGGCCTTCGCTCAATGCCGGCGTGTAGAATGACGGAATAATATCCGAATAAACGTCGCGGGGAAAATAGTCGAACGCTTCGGGTTCGAGAAAGTGGATCCCCGTGAACATCAGCGGTGTTTCGACCTCGTGCTCGACATCGCGGATCTCGTTCTCGGTAAACGGATGTGCAAATTCTCCAAACCCGGTTACGAAACCGTTTTCGGTTTCGACCATTGTAAAGCGTTCGCGTTTCACATTCGGCTTTAGAACCATTGTGGCGATCGCACCGCTCTTTCGATGAGATTCCGCCGCCGCGGCAATGTCTATATTTGTAATTATCTTGCCGTTAACAACCAAAACTGTTTCGCCGCCAAAAAGATTGCGGGCGTTATCAAGAGCTCCGGACGTTCCCAGGATGTTCGGTTCTTCGATCGAATATGTAATGTTTATCCCATATGCAGAACCGTCGCCTAACGCTTCGATGACGGAATTTGGTTGATGGTGCAGATTGACAACAAAATCGCGGAAACCAAACTTCGCAACGTTTTCTGCTACGTAGCCGACTAACGGCTTTCCCAGAAAGGGTATCGCGGGTTTCGTGCGATCAATGGTCAATGGAAACAGCCGGGTTCCAAACCCCGCCGCGAGGATCATTACTTTCATTCAGATCGAGAATATCGGGCTCCCGCTCCGAAGGTGCCCGGTATCGAGAGGATACCAGATGTAAAATCGTTAACCGTAATCAAAAAAGGCCCCGGAACTCGCCGAGGCCTCTTAACCGATCATTTAGAAATTAGTGGGCATAGGTAGACAAAACTGGCACATCATCGATCAATCCCCACTGTCGTGATTCGATCTGGCGAGTAACCGGACGCATTACCCAGAACGTTGAAAGCGCACCTGGACGCCAAACCGCATAGTCGGCCTTTCCGTCGCCATTATAATCGCCCGGAACTGGAACGTCGGTATCGAAGCCCCACGTATCAACAACGTTTGCGCCGCCGCCACTGGGTATGTATGTCCACTGCAGAAGCGACCCTCCTTCCGTAAACGGAGCACCTGCAATTCCAACTACGCAAAGGTCGGTCTTTCCGTCACCATCATAGTCACCCGGCGCATTATAGTCGGATGAATGACCTAAGGTGGTTACTGTGTCAGCGATGCCGCTCGAGTAGCGTCGATAAAAATCGCTGTTTCCGCCATTACTGCGCTGGACAGCAAAATCCATTTTATGATCGCCATCGTAATCACCAGGCGCAGGAGTATCGCCAGTGAGGCCCCACGCCACTACATTAAACTGAGTGGACGAGGCCGAGGGTTTCCAGTACCAAAAGCTTTGGGCGCCGGGAGTTGCTCCCGGCCGGTAAACCGCAAAGTCGGCCTTGCTGTCATTGTCGTAGTCGCCGACCACACTTGCGTCGTCGCTTGCAAGTCCCCAGTCCTGGACACGGATCGTATTGCTCTGGCTTTGGAATATGTAGAAGGTCGACTGTATACCGGGCCTCCAAACTCCGTAATCCGCTAAACCATCTCCGTCGAAGTCATTCGCAAGAAATGTGTCATTCGCCAAGCCCCACTGCCGCGATAACTGGCTGCCGTCAGAATGTTTGTTTACAAACCACGTGATCTGGCCATTTATCCCGCCACCAGTATTTCGCACGACCGTAAAATCTGCCGTGCCATCTCCGTCGAAGTCACCGACCGTGTGGGTTTGAGGGTTAGCCGCTGTAGTGAGGGCCAAACTAGCGGCAGAAACACTTCCGGTATCGCCCGCACAAAAATCTAGAAACTGGAGGGTCCATGTGCCATTAGAGGTCGGAATTCCGGCGAACACCGGATTCATCAAAGTCAAAGCTCCAGTCGAACCGTTTGACGTTCGATAACTCCCTGAGGGTATTGCACTGTCATCGTCTACGGCTGCCGCGACATTCCACCAATTGCCCGAAGCAGCGTCGTTAAACGTATACGGTCCAGCGGCGGTTGAACCGTCATTACCGGTGAACGAAAAAATCGTATGGAAAGTTGATCCATTAGGTGCGATCAGAAACGCGTCCAGATCGCCTACATAAGTGTGGGCAGGACTGAAAGTCATTGAGACCGAAACATTTGTTGGGGGACCGGTCAAGCCGGCTACAGTAAATGTAACGTTTTTCGGCGGCCCAGAATCTGTACAACTTGCGGGCCCATCTGGAATTGCACCCAAACTCGCCGGATTGGCCTCAAACGTTGCGGCAACCGATTCTGTAGCTCCGCTGGTTTGCGCAGAAACAACGCCTGAGTCTGTCGTCCCGCTTATAAGAAATACCAACACACCAGAAATACAAATAATAAGGGCGCAATACAACAAGGATCGCGAACCTCCCGAAAATCGTACGATATGCATATTAAAAATTCTCTCCAATTAAGTGGGCTCAAGCCAGGCTAGGCATTCCGAGGGCGCGACCGCGAAATTTGCACAGTGGTTTCCAGAGTTTAATTAAACTCAAGACAATTGAGAAAAATTATAAATGTTCCTCCGTTAAAGTCAAGAAATATCGGGTGTTAATGCGTCTAATGGTTTCGACAGACCTATTTGCAAACGGCCTATCTTCATAGTATCTTGCGTTCGAACCGATGATTAAAAACGATCGAAAAGAGATCTTTGGCTGGATGCTCTACGACTGGGCAAACTCCGCCTTTTTTACGACGACGGTCGGCGTCCTGATCGGACCATACCTTTTGGGATTGGCACAAAATGCGGTTGGTGAAGACGGACTCATCCTGGACCTTGTTCTCTTCAAGGTTACGCCAAAAGGACTACCTGCATTCTGTACAGCTATATCGGTGATCTCGATGGTGGTCGTTCTACCCGTTTTGGGGGCGATCGCTGATTACACGCACCTTAAGAAACATTTGATGGCGATCTTTTGCTATGCAGGCGTCATTGCGGGCGCTCTCTTATTTTTCGTGACCGAATCGTATCTCGCATGCAGCTTGCTGTTTATTGCTTCTTCGATGTTCTTCGCGGCCTCAAACGTCTTTTACAACGCATATTTGATCGACATTACGACCGAAGACCAGCGGGATAAAGTTTCCAGCTATGGCTACGGCCTCGGATATATCAGCGGCTTTATCATGTTGGTACTGAATCTTATCTTCATTTCGAATGCCGAGTCACTGGGTTTTACTACTGGCGGAGCTGTTCGAGTCTGTTTTGTCGCTGCTGCTTTGTGGTGGGGCTTATTTGCCGCGGTCACTTTTCTGCTGTTGAAAACCCGCGTCGCTGTTAAGCGCGTACCCGACAAAAAGAACATCGTCACTGTAGGTTTCGGCGAACTATGGGAAACGTTGAAGGAATTGAAACGGCTCCGGTATACAAAGCTGTTCCTGATCGCGTATTTATTTTATAACGACGGCATCCAGACGGTGATTCTTCAGTCGTCAGTTTTCATTTCATACGAGTTATTTACGTCGAAGGGAATCGAGACCGACAATTCATTTCTACTGATCATTTTTGCGATCGCGCAGATCTCTGCCGCTGCGGGAGCATTCATTTTCGAACGAATCGCCCGTTTTATCGGAGGAAAACGAACCATAATTTTGTCGCTCCTCGTTTGGTGTGCGATCGTGATCTACGCTTATGGATTTTTCGCAACAAAAACGCAGGCCTACTTTATGGGAGCAATGATCGGAATGGTTCTTGGAAGCGCACAGGCACTTTCGCGGTCGCTGTATTCGCAGATGATACCGGCGGGAAGGGAATCGTCCTTCTTTGGCTTGTACGAGATCTCGGAGAAAGGAACGTCCTGGATGGGCCAGTTGATGTTCACGATCATAGTCGGCGCAACAGGATCTTTTCGACAGGCAATTCTCGGCCTGGTTGTTTTCTTCGTGGTCGGAAGTGTCATATTACTATTTACAGACACAACGCGGGCGATCCACGAAGCGGGAAACCTGACCCCGGAAGAAGCCGAAAGCAGTGCATAGCTTTTGCGGCAATTTTCTATCGACTATAATTCCCATGTAAGCCAGTATTTGAATTTACGGAGCCTTGAGCATGCCACAAAACGAAGGACGCATCGTAACCATATTTGGCGGATCTAAGTGCGGTCACGATTCGACCGAATATAAAGAAGCTCTTCAGCTCGGAGGGCTATTAGCACGGGCTGGATTCACCATTTGCACTGGCGGCTATCTGGGCATTATGGAAGCGGCTTCACGGGGCGCTCGTGAAGCAGGCGGCCGCGTGTTCGGGATTGTTATGAATCAATTCAAAGCTGAGCCGAACAGGTTTTTGACCGACAAGGTTGCGACCGATCATTTTTATGACCGACTCCAGAATCTGATCACCCGCTCGGTCGGATTTGTTGCGTTTAAAGGCGGCATGGGAACCGTGACTGAAGTTTCTCTTGTCTGGAATAAGCTGCAGACCGGGGTTCTCGGGCGACGACCGATCGTGTTGGTCGGCGACTGTTGGAAAGGCGTAGTACAAGCTTGCCAGGAAAACCTCGTCGTTTCTGATGACGATGTTTCGCTCTTGTTATTCGCAAAGGATGCCGACGAGGCATGTGAATTAATAGTTGAACATTCTCAGGGCGTAGCTGTGTGAAAGTCGCATACGCCGCAAACATTTATTACCTCCGTTGGGTGAAGGCGAATCTAGCTGCGGCAATTTGACGCACGGTGGCGAAATCAATGGAAACTCGGATCCAAGGCCGCGCGGTATCCCGCGGTATCGCTTTCGGAAAGATCGTCTGGGTTTTCGGAAACAGACGACATTTCGTTCGCCGAACTGTCCGTGACCCGGAGCTCGAAGCTGAGATCGCGAGGATGAAAACCGCCCTCGAATCAGCTCGCACTACGCTCAGGTCTGACATTCAGAAGACGCTCGAAAACCAGAAAAACTCAACGAGCGAGATCCTGGAAAGCCACCTGTTGATCCTGGAAGATACCACGCTGGAATCCCGCATTTCAAAAAGGATCGACGATGAGCGTGAGAATGCTGAACTGGCGATACTCTCGGTCTTCGACGAAATATCTTCAGGGTTCCGGTCCAACTCTGATGATAGCTTGAAAGAAAAAGCACTCGATATTGACGACGTTTGTGAACGTTTACTGGATGCGTTTGGGTCTGAGCAGGGCGTCTTAACCTTCCCGCCAAATACGATCGTCGCCGCAAAAGAGATCAAACCATCAACTCTACTCGAATTTGTGGAAAGCGGCGTCAACGGATTCATCGCAGAGCTTGGAGGGTGGACTTCGCACACTTCGATCCTGGCCCGCGAATCACAGATCCCGGCAATAACCGGGATCTCAAAGATCGCGACGAAATTCTCCGATGGGCAAATGGTCATCGTTAATGGATACTCCGGCGAGATCATCCTGGATGCTGAGGAAAAGACCTTGGAGACATACCGAATTCTAAGCCCGCCGCAGATCCAGCACGCACCAACGAGGGAGGAAGAAGAGCACGGATCAAAGACGCTGGATGGCCGCGAGATCACCATCCGAACGAACGCGACCTCTGTCGAGTCGTACGACGCGGCTGCATCGCAAGGCGCACGCGGAATTGGCCTTTTTAGATCTGAGTCGCTTATCAGCAAGTTCAAGCGAATCCCGACCGAAGACGAGCAAACGGATGCGTATCGACAACTCGCGGACGCGACTGGCGAGCACGGAGTTCGAGTGCGGACATTCGATATTGACGCCGATCAATACATGGATCCGAGAGCTTCGCGTCAAAGGAATCCAGCACTCGGGCTTAGGGCGATAAGACTGGGTCTTATGAACCGCGATCTATTGGAGGCTCAACTCCAGGCGATACTCAGAGTTTCGCACCAACGAAATATCGGGATCATCATTCCTATGGTCACAGGTATTGCCGAAATTGAGGCCGTTCGTAAATGTTTATCCGAGATCACTACTCGACTTCACGATACGAATGTACCCATCGGCTCGCCCACCATTGGCGCGATGATCGAGATTCCGTCGGCGGTTTTGGTCGCCGATCAGATCGCAGAAAACGTCGATTTCTTATGTCTTGGAACGAATGACCTGGCTCAGTATTTACTGGCGGCCGATCGCGATAACGAGGCAGTGTCACGATGGTTCCAAACGCTTCATCCGGCGATGCTCCGGGCTGTAGGACGTGTTGTGGAAGTTTGTCGCGCGGCCAGGAAACCTCTTATCGTTTGCGGTGAAATGGCCGGATCGCCATTCTATGCCCCTGTCCTGATCGGCCTCGGGGCAACCGAGTTGAGCATGAATCCCGGTTCGATCGATCCAGTGAAACGGGTGATTAGAGGGATCGCATTCGAAGAGGCCGCCGAGGTGGTAAAAAAGTTGGAATCGATGTCAACGGCCGAGGAGATAGAAGATGCTGTGTCCGTAACCGCGCGAGAGAAATGGCCGCACCTATTTGCTGATGGTTTTCTCGAAAATCGCAATTCCTGAGTTTGTTGGTTGTTCAACATTATTTTGCTATAATTTTCCAGCCAAGCAGTTGAGCGTGCCGGGCGTTCGCTATCGCAGCGATGCGAAAGAGGAAAGTCCGAACACCAAAGGGCAGCGAGCCGGATAACTTCCGGGCGGCCGAGAGATCGGTTGACGACAAGTGCAACAGAAAACAAACCAGCCTTTTCGAAGGTGATGGGTGAAACGGTGAGGTAAGAGCTCACCGGCGAGCGTGGCAACATGTTCGGCCAGGCAAACTCCTCGCGGTGCAAGGCCAAATAGGGAAACGAGATGGAGGCGGCCCGCTTCCGGTTCTGTCGAAAGACAGGCAGCGTTTCCGGGTAGGCCGCTTGAGCCGTTCGGTGACGAACGGCCTAGATGAATGAACGCCGCCCGCACATTTGTGCGGACACAGGATTCGGCTTACAGGCACGTTCAACTGCTATCGGCATTTTCGCCGAAACATAGGAGCAACCAGAGAGATATGGCAAACCGAAAAGGTGTATTCATCGGCGCATATGTTCCGAATGAATTAAAGGAATCGTTGCGTCGCCGCGCCGCTGCCGAGCATAGAACCCTGTCGCAAGAGATCACGCGGATACTCGTAGAAGCTGTCCATGGAAAAGGGTTGCCCGCCGGCAGCGTCGACCGTCGAAATACCAGTGCCATTCCCCGCCGTCGCGCAACAGATCCGCCGATTCGCCGACGTGCTGATGATCTGCCGTTTATAGCGCCGGGCGGAACTAAAAAATAAGACCACAACCCATTTTTTGCAGCGCCGTTCGCACCTATGGCGGGCGGCGTTTTCTGCTTTTGAAGTACCGATTTGCTAGACTTTAATCCAATGCGTGCAAACCATTATTTGATCGCGATCCTGGCCGGAATAATCGGATTTGCCGGCGGCTTTCTGTTGGCAAATAAGCTCAACCGTTCTGAATTCGAGCGTTTGCGCGCTGAATCCGACTCATCAAAAAAGACCGCCTCCAATGCGTCTGAATTTGACCTTTCAGACGAAGAGATCGACGCAAAACTTAAAGAAGCGGCCGATAGTCCGAATGATGTCCAGTTTCAGAAACAGCTCGGTGTATCGCTCTACCGGTTTGGCACAATGAAACGCAGTGCTCCGATCATCGAGAAGGCTTTAATTCCACTGAAACGGGCCAGCGAGCTCGATCCGAACGACAAGGAAACGATCTCGATACTTGGCAATGCCTATTTCGATATTGGCTACTTTACAAAAGAAAATGGATCGTTGGAAAAGTCCAGGGAATATTACGAAGCGCTGCTGAAAGCGCGGCCGGACGACGTGGAAACGCGCACCGACCTTGCGTTGACTTATTACCTGATCGATCCGCCGGACCTCGAAAGTGCCGCGCGCGGTTTCGAAGAAGCGCTTGCAAAGGACGCAAAAAACGAGAAGGCGCTTCAGTTTTACGTTCAA
>Ga0070670_100004809_pt1 | contig 11339 bp, 9 predicted proteins | sample KBSS63metaG_FD_64665 | JGI IMG/M metagenome (GOLD analysis project Ga0070670, IMG submission 64665) | Switchgrass rhizosphere microbial communities from Kellogg Biological Station, Michigan, USA - KBS S6-3 metaG | ecosystem: Host-associated > Plants > Roots > Rhizosphere > Soil ... | reverse complement strand
GCGCCGGCAAACACAGTCGAGACGCCTTGGAGAAAGCTTCCAGTGTTCGCCGGGCTGGACGATGGTGTCATCGCCGACCCAAGCACCACGCCCCAGGGCGGCGCTGCATCAAAAGGAGGTCTCGTGTTGAGGGCGTCGATCGTAGTTCTGAGAAGCGCGAAGTCGGCATTGGTGACGATGCGATCTGTGTTCGGCGCGTCTGCGCTATACGGCGTGCTGTCCTGCGAGCCGCCCCCGACGCGAATAAATCCACTGTCCCAGTTGCGGAGCAGATTGACGAACGCAGGCTGGGCATTCGGATTCATGTAGCGCTCGATCAGCGTCCACTCGATGCTGATTCCCATGAATCGCTGCGGAATGGTGCCGCCTGTTTGATGACTCGAATCGAGCACGACACTGGCCGTGGGCGAAACCGCGTCCGCGACTGCCGTACCAGCCGAACAGGTCGCAATGATCGCAAGTGAGCACGCGATTTTCAATCTGCATAATCTTTGTTTCATGGTGAAGGTCCTCCTAAGTACGATTCGAGTACGTGTAAAACGTTTCCGAGTGCCGATACATCTGGCAGCGCCAAGGGTCGACGGAACAGATCCAGGTTGCATCGTGCGCGCGGGGGAGCCCTTGACCACCGATCAGCGGACAGCCCCTGCTTTCTGCACAGACGCTCTCAGCCTTCTACCGCTCTTGTTATTGCACTCGCCGATCAGCTCATTAGAAGTTGCTCAGCCCGAACCCGAACACGTAGCGATCGTTCACTGCATTCCGATACACGTAGTCGAACGACTCCGCATAGCCGGGGACGTCCGACGCGTTGGCCAGCACCGCCGCGTTACTCGCCGGAAGGGAGACCGGAAGCTTGCCGCTCGGCAGGAACCGACCGCGCACCAGGTCGATCACCGCCTGCGCCTTGACGTCGAACGTTCCGATTACCGCCGCAGCACCGGGTTCGACTGCGTTGATCGGCCATGGGTTGGAAAAGTTGACCGCCAGGATAGTGGGCACGGCCGCTTCGATCTGTTGAACCCGAGCGACGTTGATGCCGGTGGCGGTTCCCAGATCGATGTTGACTTCCTGCGCCAGTTCCTGCTCGGATGGATACAGCCACACGAGGGCGGCGTTGGCTTGGGCAGTGTCACTGACGATAGTCACCATCGGATCGTTGGCGAACAATGCCTTCAGGGCTGCGGTCTGCGTTGCGGCGCCGTTGCCGGCGGTAAAGACTTCGACGTACAGCTTGACGGGGCTCTCGAGTGGCAGCAAGTCCCTGTCGTTACGCAGCAGGACGATCGACTGACGATGCGCTTCGTCGGCAACCGCCTGCGACGCTGCCGAGTTTGCGATCTGCTGGGCCTTCGCCGGATCGACATAAGGGTTCTCGAACAGTCCCAGGTTGAAGATTTCCGTCAGCAGTTGCCTCACCGAGGTAGCGAGTTCGGCTTCGCTCAAGAGCCCCTGGTTGACGGCACCGAGCAGACCTGCCGGACTGACGCTTTCCGACACGATGTTCGAGCCAGCCTTCACCGCCTTGGCCCAACGCTGCTCCAAGGTCAAGTCCGCCACTCCCCAAGCGCGGTTCGTGAGAATCCCGGAGTCCGTATTGATGACCCCCTTGAATCCCATGCGCTCCCGCAGCAGCTTGGTCAGGATCTGCGTGCTGTACGCACCGCCGACCTCCTCGAACTGCTGCACGGGCGAGACCCACCAGTCGGACGGGATCTGCGGCACCGGGCTTAACGCGTTGTTCTGAGCGTTGTAGTACGGCATGATGCCACTCACGCCCGCGTCGACCGCCGCTTGGAAAGCGGGGACCTGGTATGTGAACAAGCTACCGGTCGTCGGATAGACCGCGAACTGACCGACGTCGTCGTGTGGGTCTTTACCCCTCAGCACCGCGCCGTCGCCGGGGAAGTGCTTGATGACCTCGGCCACGGAATCGAATCCGACTCTCGGACCCTGGTATCCCAGCACGAGTTCGCGTGTGATCGCAGCGGCCCATTGCGGACTTTCAGTGAACGTTGTGCGGTTGCGGGTCCAGCGCGGCTCCGTGATCAAATCTACCTGCATGCCGTACATCCGCCGAATGCCTGCGCTGCGCCACTCGACGCGCGTGATATCGGCAAAATCGCGAATAAGCTGGAGGTTGTTCGTTGCGGCAAGGCCTAGCGTGCCGGGCCAAACCGAGAACTGGCCGGGGCCGCCCCCCGGCTCGAACACCGCGTTGCCACCGCCCAGCGTATTGAGCGGGTTCGACACGATAACAAGGGGGATGCCGAGCCGGGTTCCTTCTGCTTGCGTTTGTGCATTGTTCAAGTTGGTCGCCAATTGCGCAATGGCCGGACGCTGACGAAGGATGAGGTAGCGGATGTGCTGGTTTAGGATATTGTTGGAATTGGTCGCGCCCTCGCTGTAGGAGAGGGTGTTCATCAGCCCCGCTTTCTCGGCCAGCGTCATGCGCGACAGAAGGTCCTCCACGCGCTGAGTCACCGGCAGGCGCCAATCCTCGTAGGGATCCAGTTGCCCGTTACTGTTCAAGTCCTTGAACGTGTTTCCGGCTACCGTCAGGATCGGCTTGACACGGGCCTGGACAGTGTTCTCCTTCAGGACGCGCGCGGTGACGTGCGCCATCATGAGACTGCTGGTGCCATTGCAAAGCAGGTTGCCCGTCACGATTGCGGGGGCCGATTCGAAGCCCGGCAGAAGCACGGTCAGATCCTTCTTATCGAACGCCACCTTGTAAAGACGTCTATCAGCGGAGGGGGCAACGATGATTGGCGCGGCAGTGCCGATCCGCACGTTACTCAAGGTGCAACCGGCAAGATCGCCCGTGATCGCGGTAAGCGTCACCGTAACGATTCCTGGTGAGCGCAGATCGATGGTGTCAGGAAAGAGCCTAGCCTGCACCGTCGGTAATGTTTGCGCCGCGGCGAAAGGCGTTGCGAGGACCATCGCCAGCGACACGAATGCGGTCCGAGCTCGAACTAAATACGAACCATACGATACGTTCATAAATACCTTCCTTTTGGGGAAAGCTTGCGATTAGACCCGGCGTGGCGCGCCGATCATGTTTATCTCAGGTTGCTGCTGTGCGCGTAGCGCTCAGTTTGTTGTCGTGGCGGTGATCTTGATCAGATCCGACAACTTGATCTGCCGCGACGACGTGCCGACGTAAAAGATATAAGCGCCGAGGGTGGTTTTCCACGCTTGCTGCGCCGAGTCGAATATCCCCAGCGGATGCGTCGTGGCCGCCGGGTTGATGACCAACTCGACTTGCTGCACCTCTCCCGGGTTGAGCCAAACCTTCTGCCATCCAACGAGCCGTTTCGGTGGCTCGCCGGCGGCCAGCGGCAGTCCAACGTACAGTTGCGCAACTTCCGCGCCACGGACCGCTCCGGTGTTTTGCAGAGCGAAGCGAACCGTAATCGGTTTCGTGCCGTCGCTGATCTTGGGAGTTACGGACAGATTTGACAGCGCAAACGTTGTGTAAGAGAGGCCATGGCCGAAGGGAAATAGGGGCTCGATATGTTGAGCGTCGTACCAGCGGTAGCCCATCTGCAAGCCTTCGGTGTAGAACACCGACGGGAATGGAGCGCCCGGCGGGGTGATTCCAGGATACCGGTCGGAAGTACTTGTGGGGGTGTCGCTGACCAGCTTGGGGTACGTGACAGGAAGCTTGCCAGATGGATTGGCAAGTCCGAAAAGCAATCGAGCCACAATATTTCCATCCTCCTGACCTGGGTTCCAGGCTTCGAGCACGGCCGGCACATTGTCGATCCACGGCATAAGCACGGGATCTCCATCCTTGACGACGACAACGACGTTCGGCTTGACCGCCGCTATCGCGGCGATTATGTCGTCCTGATTGTTGGGCATGTTCAGGCTTGGACGGTCGGAGCCCTCGGCGGTAACCACTCCGGCCATGACAATTGCGACGTCTGCTGCCTGGGCCGCGGCGACGGCGGCCGGCAAATTGCTGTTGTTGTTCGCCACGATGACCGTATTGATCGTCGCGGACGAACCGAGGGCGGTCAGCGCGTTTTGCAATCCCTGCTGTGGTGTGACGGTGTACGTCGGCACCACCCGAGAGCTGCCCCCTCCGCCGGAAGCCGCGGCTCCCGCAAACGTCTGCTGTCCGATTAAGGCAATCGATCTGATCTTCGAGGCATCCAAGGGGAGCACGTTCTGATCGTTCTTCAGCAATACGGCGACCTGCTCTCCGATCGAGCGAGCGACAGCCCCATTCGCCGCCGCAGTCGCGGCATCAATCGGAGTCCGGACCACGCCGCGCTCGAAGACCCCAAACTTGAACATCTGCACATAGCGGCGCTTCAATGCACGATCGATTGTGGGCATGGTGAGGCTGCCGTCCGCGAGAGCGGTATTGATGCGAGTGAGGCTGTAGAACGTCCCCGACTGCATCTCGAAATCCTCGCCTGAATTCAACGACAGCGCCGTGGAATGCGTCGCGCCGAAGTCCGACTGGACGTAGCCGTCGAAACCCCACTGATTCCGCAGTACCTCAGTCAGTGTGTATTGGTTGTCACAGGCATAGACCCCGCCGATGCGGTTGTACGAACACATGATGGAGGCGACGCCGCCGTCCTTGACGGCGATTTTGAACGGAAGCAGGTACAGTTCATGCAAAGTGCGATTGTCGATCTCAGCGCTGTACGTCATCCGGTTCTGTTCTTGATCATTCATCACGTAGTGCTTGGCCATGCCAATCATTTCATTGGCCTGAATGCCACGGATGATCTGGGCAGCCATCGTTCCCGCCAACCGCGGATCCTCGCCCAAGTATTCGAAATTGCGCCCGCCCCGACCCACACGGGCCATGTTGAGGCCCGGCGCCTCCAATTCGTGCGATCCGAGCTGGAAGGCTTCGGCGCCCATCAGGTCGCCAAATTGATACGCCAAATTGTTATCGAAGCCCGCGGCTAGGCCGAGCGCGATCGGAAGCGCGGTCGCAGGATCTTGCGGATTGCAGTCGCCCGCGCCTACTCCGACGGGGCCATTGGTAATGCGAAACGTGGGGATGGAAAGCTCGGGAATGGCCGGGACTTTGCGGAACGTGCTGCCGCATGGCAGGCCAGGCGTTGCCGCGGTTGCCCCATGTAGCTGCTGAACCTTTTGCTCGAGCGTCATGGCGGCGATCAACAGGTCAGCCCGTTGTGCGGGCGTGAGACTCGTGTTCATCCACGGCGGCGATTGAGCGAACGATGCGGTGCTGCATGCCGCGAAACAGACAACGCCAATGGCGCGCAAAGCCCGCTTTAGCGGCTCACTCGCGACATGCGAGGATTGCGTCATGAATTCCTCCTAAATGACAATGAAAAAATGCCAATCGCGGGTGCCGGGGCGTCCGGTTCTATGACTAATCGGTACGCGGTTCAACGGTGCCGGCCGGCGACTTGCACTGACTGCGGAGCGCTCTCAATGCGGCGGAAACGTGTGCGGCCCGCTGACGGCATTGCGGCAGTCGAGCCGAAGCACGCATCTCAACGAAGGCTTACGGGGAGTCCCCGACCGAACTGTCTCATTCGATAATTGGCTTTGTCCAATACCCGATGCAGCAGAGCTCGATACCCAAAAAGTATCGGCGGGCTAACCGCCGATGCCGAATCACGCTATGTTTCTTAGGTTTATGACATAAAATGTTTTGCCGCGCGGGTCGAGGCTGCGAATACGCACAGACGGTGCCCCGCATCGATATCCGATGACTGACCTGCGCCAACTCCGGTATTTCATTGCGGTTGCGGAGGAAGGAAATGTCCACCGTGCCGCTGTTCGTCTCCACGTCTCACAGCCCCCGCTGACGCGGCAGATCAAGGCACTCGAAGATTCACTGGGCGTGCAACTTTTCCGCCGTACGCACTGGGGCGTCGAGCTCACTCAGGCGGGACAAGCGCTGTTGAACGAGGCGCGCTCGATCAACGCGCACATCGACCACGGCCTCGATCGGGCTCGCCGTGTCGGAAGGGGAGAGTCCGGTCGCCTCGATGTCGGAGTCTTCGGATCGGGGGCGCTTTCGCTGGTCCCCCAAGTTCTGCGCCGCTACTCCACGCTGTATCCGGATGTGCAGATCGCCCTGCTCAACGTCATGCAGTCTGCGCAGGTGGAAGCGCTGCGTCAGCGACGGCTCCTCATTACGTTCGATCGTTATCTGCCCGAGGACGACGACCTGGTCGTGGAAATCGTGGTCCGAGAGCGCCAGCTCGTAGCACTCCAGAAGGACAATCCGCTGGCCAAAAAACCGGTGGTGCCGTTGAGGGCGCTTGCTGCCTCGCCCTTCATCGTCGGCCGTGACGCGCGCCACGCGCATCGCGTTGTCGCGTTATGCCAGGCCAACGGCTTCGACCCGCGCATTGGCCAGGAGGCAGGCGACATGGTGACGGGTTTGGCGCTGGTCGCGAACGGCTACGGCGTGCAAATAGTGCCCGAATCGATCCGCACCGTGACTATGCCGGGGCTCGTGTATCGACCGATCAGTGCGAAGGGCGACAGTTCTATCGATCTGCAGTGCGCCTACCGGCGGGACGAACCGTCGTCTCTGCTTGCAGCGTTGCTCGCCGTGATCCGGGACTTTGCCCGCTCGTGGGCAAGCAGCGTCCGTGACGTCAAAGGCAAAGAATGATGGCGTAGCACATCGCTGACCGAGAGCGACGAGCGCCCCAGGGCGCCAGCGTCAGCGCCGGCCGTCAACCGGAACGGATCGCGGCGCGCTGCGGCAAGAGCCGGATCGCTTCGCGGTTCGACCACGAAAAGCACTTCGCCGCCGCTTCCTCCCACGGAAGCCAGACATAGGCCCGGTGCTCGCGCGGATCGAGCGTCACCGGCACCGCTTCCGGAAGTTGCAATGCGAACACATGCTCGGTGTTGTGCGTCGTTCCCCGCGCGTAGCGATGCCGCCAGCGCGGATAGATCTCGTAGACGTTCGACAGATTCCAATCGACGAGTCCGCCGTACTGCGTGGCGTCGATGCGGGTCTCTTCGAACAGCTCGCGGGTCGCGGTCTCGACGAGCGTCTCGCCGGCCTCCTGGCTGCCCGTGACCGACTGCCAGAAGCCGGGCGCATCGGCGCGCTCGATTAGCAGCACGCGCAGGTCCGTCGTGTACACGAGCGCGAGCGTGGAAACCGGTAGCTTGAACGATCTCAGAAAACGAACACCCAGAACGGCTTGTGCCGCTCGCGCCAGTAGTCCGACGCTTCGGCGAGGATGTCCTCGAATGTGGTCCAGTCGACCCCGTGCGCCTTGCGGTACGCGGCGGAATTGGACAGCGCGATTACGCAACCGTGCTTGCCGAGCCATTCGCCGTCTTCCATGGAATCGGCGAGCGCGTCCCAGTTGTTGCCGAAGTGCGTCGGAAGCTTCAGGCCTTTCGCGAGCGCCGACAGCAGCGACTGCTTGCTGCTCACGCCGGAAAGGTCCGTCGAATGGAAGCGCAGCTTCGCGGCGTGCGCCGCTGCCGCCAGCGCCTGGGGGTCGCCATGCAATGCGTGAACCCCCGCAATTTCCAGGTCGTGAAGGTCAGGCAGACTCATGTGCGGATCTTTCGAAACGACCGATAATGATCGTCGGTGTAGTAGCAAGCATCCGGCGCCGTCTTCCTGCCCCCGCAGACCAGACGCCGGCCCCCTCGGGTCTTTTCGTCCGGTGTGCGCACGGTGTATTCGTGATAGTAGCCGCGAGGCTTCCCGGGTAGCAACTTCTCGCGGTTGCCGAAGACGACGCCGTCGCGGTCGTAGCGAAAGGGTCCTCCCTTGCCGACCAGCGCGTAGACCTCTTGGGCCTCCTTGGGCAGGTCGCCGAGCGTGACTTCGGCGAGCGCGTCGGCCGTCGTGCGGGCGAGACCGCCGGGCGCGAAGGTCGCAGCGAAGCACAGCAGCAGCGCGGCCGCAAAGCTCTTCATGCCCCGATTCTGCGTCAAGCGACACACTCGGTCCATCGCCTTCAGACGGTGGGAGAAGGGGCGGCGGCATCGCTCGCACGCACCCGGATGTGCAGATCGCGCAACTGCTGCTCGGTCGCCGGGCTGGGAGCGTTGACGAGCAAGTCCTGCCCGCGCTGCGTTTTCGGGAAGGCGATCACGTCGCGGATCTGCTCGACGCCTGCCATCATCGCGACGATCCGGTCGAGGCCGAACGCAATACCGCCATGCGGCGGTGCTCCGTACGACAGCGCATCGAGCAAGAAGCCGAACTTGCGGCGCTGGTCCTCGGGGCTGATCTTGAGCGCGCCGAAGACCTTGGCCTGCACGTCCGCCTTGTGGATGCGCACCGAGCCACCGCCGATCTCCCAGCCGTTGAGCACGACGTCGTAGGCCTTCGCGAGCGCCTCGCCCGGGTTGCTCTCGAACAGGTCCTCGTGCCCTTCCTTCGGGGCAGTGAACGGGTGATGGCGCGCGCCCCAGCTCTTACGGTCGTCGTCGTACTCGAACATCGGGAAGTCGACGACCCAAAGCGGCTTCCATCCTCCTTCCGCGAGACCGCGGTCGGTCCCGACCCGCGCGCGCAGCGCGCCGAGCGCATCGTTCACCACTTTTTCGCGATCCGCGGCGAAAAAGATGACGTCGCCCGTCTGCGCGCCGGTACGCTCGAGGATCGTCGCCAGCACGGCTGGCGGAAGGAACTTCACGATCGGCGATTGCAGGCCTTCCTCGCTCGGCTTGCCTGCATCGTTGACCTTGATGTACGCGAGCCCGCCGATGCCGTAGATCCTGACGAACGTCGTGTAGTCGTCGATCTCCTTCCGCGTCAGCGTGCCGCCGCCCGGCAGCCGGAGAGCAGCGACGCGGCCGTTCGGCAAGTCGGCGGCGGCACGGAATACCTTGAAGTCGACCGTGCGCATCACGTCGGTCAGCTCGGTGAGCTTGAGCGGAACGCGCAAGTCGGGCTTGTCCGATCCGTAATCGCGCATCGCATCGGCGTATTGCATCACGGGGAACGGATCGGGAAGGTCCACGCCGATCGCCTCCTTGAACATCGCTCGCACGAGACCTTCCATGATCTCGCGGATCTCGAGCTCGCCCAGGAAGGACGTCTCGATGTCGATCTGCGTGAATTCCGGCTGGCGGTCGGCACGTAGATCCTCGTCGCGGAAGCACTTGACGATCTGGTAATAGCGGTCGAACCCAGCGACCATCAGCATCTGCTTGAAGAGCTGAGGCGACTGCGGCAGTGCGTAGAACATGCCGTGATGGATCCGCGACGGCACGAGGAACTCGCGCGCGCCCTCGGGCGTCGACTTGTAGAGCACCGGCGTTTCGATGTCGACGAAGCCGAGCGCATCGAGGTAGCGGCGCGCGGCCATCGCGGCTCGGTGGCGCAACAGCAGGTTCTTCTGCATCGACGGCCGGCGCAGATCGATGACGCGGTTCTCGAGTCGCACCGTCTCGGACGGATTGTCGTCGTCGAGCGGAAAAGGCGGCGTTTGCGCCGCGTTCAAGAGCTCCATCTCGTGAACGAGCACTTCGATCTCGCCCGACGCGAGGTTCGCATTGGCGCCGCCGTCGGGACGCAAGCGCACGACGCCGGTGACGCGAATCACGTACTCGCTACGCAGCGATTCGGCGAGCGCGAACGTCGCGACGCGGTCCGGATTGAAGACGATCTGCACGAGGCCTTCGCGGTCGCGCAGGTCGACGAAGATCACCCCGCCGTGATCGCGGCGCCGGTGCACCCACCCCATCACCGTGACCGTCTGGTCGAGATAGAGTCGGCTGATTCGCCCGCAGTAGTCAGTGCGCTTCAATGCAATCTCCGGCGGTTGTTGCTTGTCGCGTTGGTTGAGGCACAGGGAACATCGAACAGGCAGCGCAGCCCCAACGCGCACGCCGCGCGGCACGCCGACGGGCGCGGCAATCAGTTTCGCGGGTGCGCGGCGACCGGCAGGGGCGCTGCGGCCTTGGCCGGCGGAACGTGGCGGCGGCGAGGAGAAACGACGCCCATCGAAATGATGTACTTGAGCGCCTCGTCAACGGACATGTCGAGCTCGCGCACGGCGCTCCTCGGGACCATCACGAAGTAGCCGCCGGTCGGGTTCGGCGTCGTCGGCACGTAGACGCTCACGTGGTCGCCGGGAAGATGCTGGACCACCGAATCGGCGGGGGCGCCGGTCAGAAAGGCGATGGTCCAGCAACCCGACCGCGGAAACTCGACGAGCAGCGCCTTGCGGAATGCAGTGCCCTGGTCGGAGAGAACGGTGTCGCTCACCTGTTTCACCGACGAGTAGATCGACTTCACGACCGGAATGCGGCCGAGCAGGCTTTCCCAGAGCTGGATCAGTCGCAGGCCGAAAAAGTTCGCGGCGATCATCCCCGTGACGAGCAGGATCACGAAAGAGAGAACGACGCCAAGGCCCGGAATGTGGAAGCCGACCAGCGCTTCGGGCCGCAACGCCGGCGGCACGAGTAGCAGTGTCTGATCGAGCGTCGTCACGAGGAACGTGATGACGTAGATCGTGATGCCGAGCGGCACCCAGACGAGAAGACCGGCGATCAGATAACGTCTCATTCGAAGCGCACGTCTCTACGTGGATGCCGGCGTCGTTCCGGATTTGGCCGGCGGCGCGCTGCTGCCAGAAGAACCGGTGCCGCTGCCCGAGGAACCGGTGCCGCTGCCCGAGGAACCGGTGCCGCTGCCCGAGGAACCGGTGCCGCTGCCCGAGGAATTGCTGCCGCTGCCCGAGGAATCGCTGCCGCTGCCCGAGGAGCCGGATTTCCTATCGCTCTTCGCGGCGGAGTCGGCCTTGCCCGCGGAGTCGCTCTTGCTGCCGGAGTCGCTCTTCCCGCCCTCCGTCTTGCTCCCGGGCTCCCTCTTCGAGTCCTTGGCGTCGCCGCTCGCGGGTGTCTCCGCGCCCTTGGTGGCTTCGGGACTGGCGCCGCTTTCTGGCTTTGCGGGCTTCGCTCCACCCTTGAAATCGGTAACGTACCAGCCGCTACCCTTCAGCTGGAAACCGGCCGCTGAAACCTTCTTTACGAGCGCTTCCGCGCCGCAGGCCGGGCATGTCACGAGCGGCGCGTCGGAGAATTTCCGCAGGGCTTCGAGCTCGTGCCCGCAGGACGAACAACGGTATTCATAAATCGGCATCGAGTGTTCTCGTCAAAGCGCTTGATTAAAAAAGGAATATTATACCCGAATCCTGCATTAAACTACGGACCCGGTCGCAGTCCGAGGGCGATGATGAGCGTGGAGTGGGCTTGGTGGATCCTCGCGGCGGTTCTGGTCGGCGCCGAGCTCCTGACGGGGACGTTCTATCTACTCGCCGTCGGCATGGCCGTCGCCTTCGGCGGCGTCGCGGCGTACGCCGGTGCGTCGCTGCCCGTGCAGTTCGCGGTCGCGG
>Ga0070670_100004804_pt1 | contig 11346 bp, 9 predicted proteins | sample KBSS63metaG_FD_64665 | JGI IMG/M metagenome (GOLD analysis project Ga0070670, IMG submission 64665) | Switchgrass rhizosphere microbial communities from Kellogg Biological Station, Michigan, USA - KBS S6-3 metaG | ecosystem: Host-associated > Plants > Roots > Rhizosphere > Soil ... | reverse complement strand
CGTGTTGCTGACCGGCAGGCCCGCCGCGCGCGCCGCCTCGAGGTCGATATGATCGACGCCTGCGCCGAAGTTCGCGATCAGCCGCACCCGGCGGTTTGGCGCCTGCAGCACCGCCGCGTCGATCCGGTCGGTGACCGTGGGGCAGAGCACGTCGAAGCTCTGCATGGCCTCCCGTAACTGCGCCGGCGTGAGCGGCCGGTCGGCCTCGTTCAGGGTCACGTCGTAGCGGGCGGCGACGGCGCGCTCGGCCTCCTCGGGCCAACGGCGGGACAGGAGCACCTTCGTCATCGGACCTGCGTCTCTAGGACCACGCGCCGAGGATCCAGGCGAACGACGATATCCGCGCGCGCCGGCATCTCGCGCAGCATGTGCTCGGTGAGGCGCTGATAGTGCTGCACGAAGCGGTCGACCGCCGGATCGTCGAGGGTGGTCGACGCATCGCGGCCCTCGCGTGACAGCCGTTGTCGCAGGGCGTCTTCCTGCTCGCGCCGCCAGCCGGCCACCACCGAGAAGTCGGGCGCGGCGAGGAACGCCAGCAGGTCGACGCGCGCGAAAAGGTCCTGATAGCGCCCGGCGAGCTCGGCGTTCGCCCAACGGCGCCAGACGCCGTCTGGGTCGCACTCGCGCTCCAGGGCGTTGACCGGCGCCGCCAGCTCGCCCAGCGCCTGAGGTCGAGCGCCGACGCACCAGCCTTCGAACACCACGACGTCCACCGGCGCCTCGACAGCGTCCCATTCGCCGCGCGGTCGGCGATCGTCGCGGGCCTTGTCGAACCGCGGCATGGCCACCCGGCCCGGACGGCCGAGCCCCGCCAGGATTTCCAGCCCCAGTGCCACGTCGTGCGTGCCCGGAACGCCGCGCGTGCGCAGCAGGGGATGGATGCGGGCCAGATCCTCGCGCGCCGCCCGCGGGAGGTAGAGGTCGTCCAGGGCGAGGATCGCGCAGCTCAGGCCCTCCGCCGCCAGCGCGTCCGCGACCTTCGCGCTCAGGGTCGACTTGCCGCTGCCTTGCGACCCGCAAAGCCCCAACGCCAGGGGCCGGCCCATATGTGCGGGCCGCGCCGCGCGGACGGCGGCGAGGAACGTGGCCACAACGCCATCCAACGGCGGGGGATCAGATTTGGCGGTGGACGTCATGCGCCTCCAGCCAGGCCTTCACCGTCTCACCCCATCGACTTCGCCAAGAGGAAGGTGCTCGCCTTAGTTGAAGACTTTCGTGCATCGTTGTCCATGCGTCTGATTCGGTCGCCTGGGTCTGTGGCGGCCGATCCGAGAGAGGATAGTGCATGGCTCCTCTTGGAGAGACCGGCGGGATTCCGCGCGCTGAGCCGCAACCGCGGCTTGTGATAGCCGCCATCGTCGCATTTCTGTCGGTCCTGAACGCTTCAGCATCGATGGCGTCGACGGTGTCCGCTGAGGTGGCCATGCGCGATCTCAGCCGGCTTTCCATCGAGGAACTCGCCAATATCGATATCTCGTCCGTCTCCAAGACGGACCAGCCGCTGAGCGAGGCGGCGGCGGCGATCTATGTCATCACCCATGACGACATCGTCCGGTCCGGCGCCTCCCGGCTGCCGGAGATCCTGCGCCTGGCGCCGAACCTTCAGGTGGCCCAGGTCACAGCCACCAGCTACGCCATCTCGGCGCGCGGCTTCAACGGCACCGCCGCGGGCAAGCTCCTCGTGCTGATCGACGGCCGCAGCGTCTATACGCCGTTTTTCTCGGGCGTGTTCTGGGACGTGCAGGACGTTCCGCCGGAGATCATCGAGCGGATTGAGGTGATCAGCGGGCCTGGGGCCACGCTTTGGGGCGCCAACGCCGTCAACGGCGTGATCAACATCATCACCCGCAATTCCGCAGAGACCCAGGGTGGCATGCTGACGGCCACCGTCGGGAGCCGCGAGCGAAGGGCCAGCCTGCACTATGGGGGCGCGATCGGCGAGACCCTGAGCTACCGTGTCTACGCGGAGGCCGCGGACCACGACGACAACGTCACTGCGTCGGGCGCCAGCGCGCGCGACCGCTGGCGTCAGAGCCAGGGGGGATTCAGGCTTGATTGGACGCCAGGTCTCGATCTGGTCACGGTTCAGGGCGACATTTACGACGGGTCGCAACGCCAACCCAGCCGGCTTAATCGGGAGGTTTCAGGCCACAACCTGCTCGCCCGCTGGACGCATCGCCTGGACGCCGGCTCGACCTTGCAGGTGCAGGCCTACTACGACAAGCTTGAGCGGATCGCGCCCGACATAGCCAGCAACTATTTGCAGACCTACGACCTGTCGTTGCAGCACAGCTTCGGTCTCGGCGGTTCCCACGAGGTCGTCTGGGGCGGAGGCTATCGGCGCACCGAGGATCGGTTTCCGATTGTTCCTGGCAACCCTTCCAGCCGGTTCACCCAGTTCTTTCGGCCGGAAAGCCGCCGCCTGAACCTCGGCAACGTCTTCGCTCAGGATACTGTCTCGCTCTCACCATCGCTCAGGCTGGTCGTCGGGCTGAAGCTTGAGGACGATCCCTACAGCGGCGTCGAGGCCTTGCCGAGCGTGCGGCTGTCCTGGAAGGCCGACGACGCCACGCTGCTCTGGGCGGCGGTTTCGCGGGCGGTGCGCGCGCCTTCGCGCCTCGACCGGGACTTCTTCCAGGTTCTCGGCCCGACGGTGTTCATCGGTCCTGGGAACTTCCAGCCTGAGAAGCTCGTCGCCTACGAGGTCGGCTATCGGGGGCGCCCGTCCTCACGAGCATCCGTCTCGGTGTCGGCGTTCTACAATGTCTACGACGATCTGCGGACCTTCGAGTTCTCCGCCGGCGGCGCCCTGCCGATCACGGTCGCGAACCAGATGGAAGGTGAGGTCTACGGCGTCGAAGCCTGGGGCGCCTACCAGGTCAGAAATTGGTGGCGGCTCACCGCCGGAGCCAATTGGCTGCACGAGAACCTGCGGTTCAAGGCCGGCAGCAGCCGCCTCGGTGGAATACAGTCCGCCGGCAATGATCCCAAATATCAGGTCTCGTTGGGATCGATGATGGCATTGCCACACGACTTGTCGCTCGACCTGCATTTACGGCGCGTGGGCGCGCTGCCTAGCCCGGCGTCACAGGCCTACACGGAGCTTAACGGGCGGCTGGGCTGGGCCGTGACGGAAAACGTCGAACTTTCGTTGTCCGGGTTCAACCTGCTCGACGAGCGTCATCCGGAATTCGGCGCGGGCAATGCTACCGTCCAGGTAGGAGCCAGCGGCGTTCAAACCGGCCGCAGCGTCGTTATCGACGCACGCTTGAGGTTCTGAGCGTGGTCTGGGCCGCCTGGATGGCCCGCACTTCCCGCATGGCTACCCTGGTGTCGGTTCTGGCGGCCTTCACCCCGAAGGGGTCGGCTCACGCCGAAGGCGATGCGATCGAATACGCCGTGAAGGCCGCCTATCTGTATAAGTTCACACCCTTCGTGCAGTGGCCGCAGTCGGCATTCGCGTCGCCGTCGAGCCCCTTCAAGCTCTGCATCCTCGGCCGAGACCCGTTCGGAGGCAGCCTGGACCGTGCGGTGAGCGGCCAGCGGGTGGACGACCATCCCGTGGTGGTGCGCCAGCTTGAGCGCGTTGACGCGGCCAGCGGCTGCAACATGCTGTACCTCGGCATCTCGCACACCCAGACGACGGCCGAGGCGCTGCGCGCCGTGCGCGGCTTGCCGATCCTCACCGTGGCCAACAGTGATCGTGAGACCGGGGCGATCATCAAGTTCATCGTGAAGGACAATCGCGTCCGGTTCGATATCGATACGGTGGCGGCGAGCGCCAACCACGTGGTGATCAGCTCCAAACTCCTGAGTCTCGCGACATCGGCAAAGGGAGCGGCGTCTTGAGGCTGATCTCGCCGAAGACCTGGACGCGGGCCTTGCCGTGGCCGTGGCGGTCGCCGTGTTGCTGGCAGGCCTGTCCCTGGCGATCCTGAACGAGCATCAAGTCAAAGCGCAGAAACTGCGGGAGGTCGGCGTCCAGGCCGAAATCCTGGCGGGAAGCGTGGCCGCCGCCCTCGCGTTCGACGATCAGGCCACCGCGCGGGAGTATGTCTGCGCCTTGCGCGCCAACCGCGATGTGGAGGCGGCCTGTCATGCTTTATGCACTTGCCGATCTCCCGCGAGATGCAGCTCGCCGCCTGACTCCATGACCAGCGCCGTGGTCGGATTGCGTTTCCGGGCAACGGGCCACACACACTGTCGGCGCAGGCGGCCATCGAAATTTCGTCCAATCCCGATCAGGCGAGCTAAGACGGCGCTAAGCCCATCGACCTCGCGCATTTCGGCCTGGCGACGGTTCGATCACGGATGGCTATGATCGGGCGATGCCCGCTTCAGCGCTCACCATTGCCATCGACGACGGAGGAACTGTGTCCGGGCTGTGGCAGGCGCCGTCCAAGGCAAGGGCCTGTTTAGTGCTGGCTCACGGCGCCGGCGTGGGCATGACCCACAGGTCTATGGAGGCGATTGCGGATGGACTGGAGGAGCGTGGCGTTGCGACATTGCGCTACCAGTTCCCCTACATGGAGAAGGGCGGGCGGCGGCCAGATCGACCGCCCATGGCGCACAGAACAGTGCGAGCGGCGGTGGCCGAAGCAGGTCGTCGATCCAGCGGGCTTCCCCTGTTCGCCGGGGGAAGGTCGTTCGGCGCTCGGATGACCTCGCAGGCGCAGGCCCTTGAGCCGCTGGCCGACGTCAGAGGTCTCGTGTTCTTCGCCTTCCCGCTGCATCCAGCGGGGAAGCCATCGGTCGAGCGCGCGGATCATCTCTCTGACGTGACTATTCCGATGCTGTTCCTGCAGGGCTCGAACGATGCGCTGGCCAGGCTCGACCTGCTGCAGGAGACCGTTGCGAACCTGCAGGATCGCGCCACTCTGGAAGTCATCCTAGATGCCGATCACGGGTTCCACGTTCCGGCCAGGAGGGGTCGAAAGGATGCCGACGGGCTGGCTGAGGCGCTTACGCACGCCGTACGCTGGATGAACGTCTAGCCAGGCGCCTGCTCATGGCATATTCGACGGCCAAAGGATCGACGGACGGTTGGAATGGCGCGCGGCACGGTCAAGTTCTTTAATGCAGCTAAAGGCTTCGGCTTCATCTCACCTGACGACGGGAGCAGCGACGTGTTCGTTCATATCTCCGCAGTCGAAAGGTCCGGGCTCAGCGAATTGACCGACGGAGATCTGGTCGAGTTTGAACTCGAACAGGACCGCCGGTCCGGGAAATTGGCGGCCGTCGACCTTCAGGTGGTCGGCAGGGCGGCGCCCTCCGACCGTCAGAGCCGCCCGCGTTTCGATCGAGCGCCGCCGGACCGCCGCGAGGGCGGCTTTCAACCGCGCGGCGCCGCGTCGCGCGGGGACCCGGTCGGCGCCGGGCGCGGGGTGGTGAAATGGTTCAATTCGACGAAGGGATTCGGTTTCATCCAGCCGGACGACGGCGGAGCCGACGTGTTCGTCCATATCTCCGCCGTGGAACGTTCTGGTCTATCCGGTCTCCCAGATGGGCAAGCGGTCGCCTACGACCTTGAGCAGGATCGTCGATCGGGCAAGACCGCGGCGATCAACTTGCGGCCGCTTGGGTAAGAGAAGGCGCGCCAGGTCGCCATGATCGCGTCTATTTTGACCGGCCAAGCTGTAGCCCCCGTCACGAGGGGCGAGGGCTTCGGGGCGAACCAGCGAAAAGGATTATCCGACTTGGCCATGACCGACCGCTAGAGCGCCGGTTATCGCCTCGTATGCTTTGGGCTGACAACGCCCTGGCTGGCGCTCTTGCTTTCAACAGGATGGAGACCTGGCGATGCTCTAGGGTGGGGGCGGCGCGATGAACGGTTGCGCGTGACCGGATTTAGAAGCGACGACTGACGCCAGCGTAGAGCTCGAGACTCGGGGTGTGGCTGTTCAAGCCAGCGTTCACGCCACCGTCGAACTGGACATCGGTAAGGGAGGACGGCGTCCAAGCCGCCGTGAGGTCGAAACTGGCCCGCCGGGTTCGGCCGATCGGATCCTCGTCCACCGCGCCCCATATTTCGGCGCCGAGCGCAACGGGTCCGAGGGCGTGACCCATGGCGACCGTCCCGCTCCAGGCTGGATGGGTTCCGCGGCCGCTGGCGTTGCGCGCGACATCCACCTCGGGCATGAGGCCAAGCGACCACTGTTGGGGCAGGGAAGCTGAGATCGGGAGCATCACCCCGCCTTCCCAACCTCCAGTCCCCATGTGGTGCGTGGCCGTGGGCGCGGTGACAAAGGGGCGAAGGGAGACGGCTGCGCCGCCGCTGTCCGGGTTGGTGAGCGCTGTACGGAAGCCAAGGACCAAGTCGCCGACGCCGGCGTGTCGATTGGCGCCGGTGATGTCCCGCGTCCGCTCGATGGCCCACGGCGTCCATCCGATTTCGATTTCAGAGCGTTTCGAGACGCCAACGCGCAGCTCGGATGCACCAACAGCGTAGGTGTTGGCTCGCGCGCCGTGCTCGTGCTGGCGACTGTAGTCGACCAGGCCGATCTCGAGCTGGAGGTGGCCGGCGTCAAGAATGCAAGGTGGGGTCGCCTTGCCGGGGCGATCGGCGCAGAAGGACCTCAGTCCTGCGGGAGCGGCATGGGCGCTGACTGCAACAGAGGCCGTAAATATGGCGAGCACGGTTGCGAACGCCAAACTGCGGCTCACGCGCACCATTCTACACTCCGTTCAGAGGCGGCCTAACAATTCGGGTGGAGCGAGCGAGCTCGGCGAAGCGAGATTGACGCCGCTCAGCTTCGGGACGCCAGGCGGCCGGGGCAAGCTTAGGCTTCTCCGGTTCAACGGCCCCGTTCACGCCAGCGCCTGCCAATGCGCCGTGAACGGCCCTAATCAAGCTCGGAAGTTCACTGGTGGCCATGTTATTGTTAGCTGCGTAGGATTTCGATGATGTTTAATTTATCTTCGCTCATGGGGTTCTCCCGAATCGGTGAGAGACTTTGAAATAAAATAATCCGCGAACCCGAATTACATCGAATTCACGCCTCGGAGCAGTCTTTCTGTCTTTCCGCTTTAGGGGCTGGCGCGCTGGTCTTCCGGTTCGTCGTGTCCGCACTGTTCCGCATCAATAGGCTCGCACGCGGATAACGAACGTCGTTGCCTTTCAGTGACTGTCTTTTTCGAGCGCTGAGATGTCGCGAGCATTACCGGTCACGCTCTGCACCACCGTCGGTGCGTGTGCGCGCTGAAGGTCAGGTGTATCTGCAGATTGAAATTTGGCGAGCCGGATGTAGTCCAAACATCCCTCCATGAACGCCGCAGTGCGCGACCGCGTGGCGCGGCAATATCGTTTGGAGCCGATCCTGTTCTCACGTCCCCACGCGTAACCGTCGGCTCGTTCCCTGGCCTCGTAGGCTTGGACGGCGCGCTCGTAGGTCTGCCGTTCGCGCTCCCGCTGCACCTCTGGTGACGGTGCCGCGGGGTGGGTCGCCATTTGGAGTGGATAGGACGGTGGCCGCATCGGGCGCGCCGGCTTACGCGCTGCCGTCAGTCGAACGACCTTTGATTTCAAAGCCGGTCGATCTGCTGGTGCAGCCAAGGCAGACTGCGCGAGTACTGGAGGCTCATCCGAGCGCGTGATCGGCGACGGTTCTTGGATCGATGCGGCTTGGTTGTAGATCGGGCTGGGAGGCTCAATCGACCTGGGAGCTTGTGACGGGATCCGGGATAAAATCGCGATAAGCCCGATGCCGACCGCGAGGCTCATGCCCAGAGTTCCAGGCCGAATCCAATCACCACTCCGTTGGAGATGAGGTTGGCTCCGATAGCGGCTCCTCGCCATGGGCATGGTTCACGCTGTTCCTAAGCTAGAAAGTTTATCCCGCCTCAAGGTTCCTGACGACGCATGGAAGACGCCGTCCCATGTCCATGCCGACCACAACTCGGCGCAGCGTGTAATTCTCCGAAGGCGTCTTGAACCCAGAAAATCGCTTACAGATCTCGAATTTCGGCATCGACAATAAATATGCAGCATAAGTGTTGTTACGACATGCATTTCAACTTTATGGAGAATGCATAATCGAGAATAAGGAAATTTTCCGGTCGGAAATGATATACCGTTGCCGGTCATACTCGGCGCATTGCGAGCGGACCTTCTCTTTGCTGAACTCTGCCGAGCGCGCCTAACCGGTGCGCCGTCGCGTCGGCTTCGGCAGGGGCGTGATCTCAGCGGATTTATTGGGCGTCAGGGATTTCCATGCCTTCTGCTCGGCGGTTCCCTGCAAGCTCGCTCTCAACGCCGCCATCGGTGCTGTCAGTCAAACGGTCACTCGTCTTCCCTTCGGGCCGCAAACGGCGGTCTAGCCGCCGAGGTGTTGGGACGTCTGATTTTGGCCGAGTTGATCCGCTAGCCCTTCTGCCTGCCACCCGCCGCCAAGCGCCCGGAACAGGTCAACCTGAGCATCCGCAATGCGCGCATCCGACGCCGCCAGATCGGCCTCGGCGTCGGCCAGCGAACGCTGGGCGTCCAGCAGGTCTAGGAAGTCGATCTGTCCCTCGCGCTGGCGGGCCAGACTGATCCGCGCCGCCGCGGCGGCCTCGTCGCGCGCCTTGGTCAGCGCCTCGCGACGCTCGATCTCGCGGGAGTAGGCGGAGAGGGCCGTCTCGGTCTCCTGCAGTGAGCGCAACACCACGCCGTCAAACGAGGCCAGCGACGCCTTGGCGTCCGCATGCGCCTCGCCGATCCGCGCGCGAACCGCCCCCTGGTTGGGAAAGCTCCAGGTGATCAGCGGTCCCAGGAGCCAGCGGAACGGACCCCCGCCGAAGATATCGGAGAGGCCAGCGCTGGTCGATCCCACGGACCCCCCCAGCGAGATGCGCGGGTAGAGGTCGGCCGTCGCCACCCCGATGCGGGCTGTGTCGGCGGCCAGCCTGCGTTCGGCCGCGCGCACATCCGGCCGCCGGGCGAGCAGGGCGCGTCCGTCGCCCACCGGGATCGGCTGGTCGATGCGCGGCATGTGGTCGAGCGCCAACACCTCGGCCGGCAGCTCCTGCGGCGTACGCCCTGTAAGGGTGGCCAGCCGGAACAGCGCCGCCTCTCGTTCAGCGACCAGGGCGGGGATTTCCGCCTGCCGCCGATCGCGCAACGCCTGAATGCGGATCACGTCGAGCCGCGCGCCGCGGCCCACCTCGAAGCGCCGGTTGGTCACGCGCACGGAATCACCGAGCAGCTGCACCGTCTTGCGCGCCACCGCTAGCCGCTCTGCGGAGGAGCCCACGTCGGCGTAGGCCCGGGCGGTGTCTGCCACCACCACGACCCGCACAGCGTCAGCGTCGGCCGCCGCCGCGGCGACATCGCCCTTGGCGGCCTCGATCTCGCGGCTGACGCGGCCGAACAGGTCGACTTCATAGCCAACGTTCAGCCCCGCATCGACGGTCCAGCCGTCGCGCGGGGCCCCGGGCAGGACCTGACTCTCGGATGCACGACCATAGACGCCGCTTGCCGAAAGGCCAGTCTGCGGCAGGCGATCGGACTGCGCCCCTTTGAGCGACGCCCGCGCCCGTTCCAGGTGGGCGACCGCAACCCGAACATCGGTGTTAGCTGCAAGGGCGTCGGCCACCAGCCGGTCTAACAGCGGGTCGCGATAGAGCCTCCACCAGTCGTCTTGCACTCCGGCTGTGGAGACCACCAGCGAACTGGCTCCAACGAAGGGTCCGGCCGCGGTGGGCCGCGGGCCGGGCGTCGCATGGTCGGGTCCGGCGGCGCAGGCCGCCAGCGTCAACAGCGAGGCGGCGGCGAGGGCGGTGAGTAGGGTCTTCATAGCGGTCCGTCCTATTCGGCCGGGTGGAGTTCAGGCGCCTCGCCGCGCCGCAGGCGGCGGACGCGGTCGCTGAGCGCGCGGCAGATGACATAGAAGGTCGGCGTGAATAGCAGGCCGAAGGCGGTGACCCCGATCATCCCGAAGAACACCGCCGTTCCCAGCGCCTGGCGGAGCTCCGCGCCAGCGCCCTCCGCCAGCACCAGGGGTGTCGTGCCGAGGATGAAGGCGAAGCTGGTCATCAGGATGGGCCGCAACCGGCGGTGCGCCGCCCGGATCGCCGCCTCGACCGGCGACAGCCCGTCCTGCTCTTCGCCCTGGCGGGCGAACTCGACAATCAGGATGGCGTTCTTGGCCGCGAGCGCGATCAGCACCACCAGGCCGATCTGAGTCAGGACGTTATTGTCCTGTCCGCGCAGGTTGACGCCGAACATCGCCGCCAGCAGGCACATTGGCACGATCATGATGATCGCCAACGGCAAGGTGACGCTTTCGTATTGCGCGGCCAGCACGAGAAATACGAAGAGGACGGCGAGGCCGAAGACCAGGCCGGCGGTGTTGCCCGCCATCTTCTGTTGGTAGGCGATACCGGTCCATTCGCCCGCGTAGCCGGCGGGAAGGTCCTTCGCCAGCTTCTCAATCGCCTGCAGCGAATTCCCCGACGAGAAGCCCGGAGCCGTGTCGCCGTTCACCGCCACCGCCGGATAGAGGTTGTAGCGGGTGACCCGCCACGGGCCGCTGGTGTCGCGGAACGTGGCCACCGACCCGATCGGCGTCATTTCGCCGGAGCTGGAGCGGGTTTTCAGGTTGGCGATATCCGCCACCGAGGCGCGATAGGGCGCATCGGCTTGCGCAGTGACGCGGTAGGTGCGTCCCAGTAGGTTGAAGTCGTTGACGAAGGCGGAGCCGAGATAGACCTGCAGCGTCTCGAACACTCGCTCCGGCGGCACCCCCATCATATTGGCTTTGGCGCGGTCGATGTCGGCGAAGATGCGCGGCGTCGCAGTCTCAAAGAAGGTGAAGACCTGGGCCAGCCCCCGCGTCTGGTTCGCCTTGCCAATCAGGTCAGAGGACGTTTTGCTCATGTCCGCATAACTGCGCCCGCCGCGGTTCTCCACCATCAGCCGGTAGCCGCCGGCAGTGTCGACGCCGGGGATCAGCGGCGGCGGCAGAAAGATCAGCCGCGCTTCGTCGATGTCCGCCGTGCGGCGCTGCGCCTCCTTCATGATCTGTGGGAAACTGACGCCCAGTTTCTTGCGCTCTTCGAAGCTTTTGAGAGGGAAATAAGCGGCGGCGGTGCTGGGTCCCAGCGTCTGGGTAGGGCCGTCGAAGCCCGCCAGCATCACAGATCCGAGGATCCCGGGTGTGGGCAGGATCCGGTCGGCGACTTTTCGCATCACTGCGTCGGTGCGTTCCAGCGATGATCCCGGCGGCAGCTGGACGACTGTCAGGAAATAGCCCTGGTCCTGTGTCGGGATGAAGCCGCTCGGCGTCGCCCAAAAGATCACGCCGGTCAGCGCGATCAGCCCCGCGTAGCCGGCGAACACTTTGCGCGGCCGGTTGACCAGCCAGCGCG
>Ga0070670_100004803_pt1 | contig 11346 bp, 8 predicted proteins | sample KBSS63metaG_FD_64665 | JGI IMG/M metagenome (GOLD analysis project Ga0070670, IMG submission 64665) | Switchgrass rhizosphere microbial communities from Kellogg Biological Station, Michigan, USA - KBS S6-3 metaG | ecosystem: Host-associated > Plants > Roots > Rhizosphere > Soil ... | reverse complement strand
TAGCGCTGCCACCTTTGCTCAGCGTGATCGTCACGTCAGCGTTGCCAGAGCATGTCACCGAGACCGTTCCCGTGGTGTCGGTGGGCGTGCTGTTGAACACATCGTACGAGCCAAAATTCACCGAGGTCGTCGAGATCGTGCAATGAGCTGCGTCGACGCGACCGGACGACAGCAGGACGAGACCCAGGCTAGCGAGCACTCGTGCCACTACACGCGATCGTTTCGTCATGGCCGCGCCTCGCATCGGAGCGTTCCAAGTGCCACCGAGGGCGCGGCGGAGATCGGCATGGTCAACGTGAACGCGCACGAGGTGTCGCCGTACTGCACGATCGCGTCATGCGGACCTGGCGCCAGATTCTCCAGATAGAATTCCCCGCGCTCGCCAATCGGAGACTCGACGGAGCCACTCGTCGTCGTGACCGTCAACTGCCCAAATGATGGCGCGACGGTCTGGCCGTCGATTTCGAGCTCGATAAGACCCTGAGCGTTCTGTACGCGTCGGACTGGGAAGACGACCAGGGCGCCGCCCCGATACGGGGGCGCGACGGTCTTTCGTACGGCCGCCACGCTGTTGTCGAGCGGCACGTCCTGGTCCGAAATATTCAGGACGTTGCCGTAGTACGAAAGTAGATTCGGAATCAGCAGGTTGCCGTTGCCGTCGGTCCGACCGACTTCCTGATTGCTCACGTACGCGCGCACCCCGGCGACATCGGGCACCCTGATGAGCGCATAGCTGTCCTGAATCGGCCGCGTCGCATAGACGCCGCCATTCATCGCCACCAGCCCGCCGTTGACACTCACCGCCGTCGAGGCGATCCCGTCGATCATGTCGCGACGCGCCTCATACCGTCCATACGGCCCCTGATACACGACGTTGCCGCTGGCGAAATTGCGGTCGCCATTTTCGGCGTGGAGGCGATATCCCCACCCGGTCCCGACCGGCAACCATCGCTGGACTTCGGTGACAGCTTGCCTCGCTCCGTCGATACGCTGGGCCGAGACGCTCGCGAGGGTCTTCGCGCCGACCCGCATGCTGATGCCAGCGAAGCCCTCCCATGCTGATCCGCCGGATCCTTGTTCCACGGACCCCGTGACGGACAGGTCGACGCGGCTGTTGAGGCGTGTCGAGCTGATGAGGGACGTTCGAGTCGTTTCGGGCGAGAGATACATCTTCGCGTTATGGGACTGGAGCGTCAGGCTCCCGCGTGGGCCGATGCTCACGCTGACGAATGCCGCCGAGTCGACTCTGGTCTTGTCGTCGGTCACTCCGAGATTGGTTGTGGCATACGCCGTGCTCATCAGCCGCGCCGAGCCGCCGGCGCTGAACCGATGACCCGAGTATGTGTAGCCAGCCGCAGCCGCACTGCCGGTACCGGCACCGCCCACCCTCGCTGTGCTGAACGCTGCCGCGGCCTGGAACTCTCCAAACGAGGTGCGAAGGTTCAGCGTCGGTCCGCCGCTGGCGAGCTTAGCGGTCGCTTCGAAGCGGCCCCCGAGCGTGACCGAGTCGGTGAGACCGACGCGGTGGCGAGCGATGAGCCCTGTTCGGCCGTACGACCAGCTGTCGATGCCAAAGCCGGTCCGCTCGACACCGACCCCATATTGATATTCGTGCAGGCCGCGGGCGAGCACGGTCGTCGTCAAGTAATACGATGCCGACAGTTCGCGAACGCCGCCGAACGCATCGCGAATCACGACACGCGCGTCATTGCGGCCGGTCGTGACGGGCAGCTGCGACAGCGCGAACTGACCTGGTGCCAGCTGCTCGGTGCCGACAAGGCGATCGTTTACATAGACTTCCGCGATCGATGGCGTGGTGATGGCGCCCGACAGGTTGAACGTCGGGTAGCGGACGAAGTACGGATCCACCGAGTACTCCTTGGACACGGTGACACCGCCGAGCAGCATCCCGCCGCCGAGGAGTCCGCCATTGGCGAACGCGTCGCCGACGACGATGCGACGAAGGTTCTGACGTTGGTCGAAGGTCGCGCTGGTCAGTCCGCGTGACAGCTGACGATCCGAGACGGCGGAAACCGTTGTGCCCAGGAAAGCGCCGTGGGTGCTGAAGCCGAGATCGGTAAAGACGTCGTATGAGTGGGCACCGCGAACATTGATCGCGTAGTTTGCAAACGCACTGGTATCACGTCGAAACTCGATGTCAGGACGACCGCTCGCGAGGTTTCGTACGACCGAATCGAGCAGTTCCGGCTGCGCGGAGATACGCAACGCGAGCGCGCGCTCATCGAAATCGAACGTGACGCCCGGTGCCAGCGACGCGAGCGAAACGAGTGTCTCGCCACCAATCGACTCGCGGCTGCCGCTGAAGGAATGGATGCCGAGCTGTTCGAGCGTTCGGAGGCCGACGAGCACGTCCGGTCCCCGAATTACAACGAGCACTTCGCCCTTGTCCACCTGATTGATGGTGACGCTGAGCAACGCCCGTTGATCGTCCGCTTGTGCCTCGGCGGGCCACCACAGGAATGCGAACAGCAGCCACGCGCCGACGTGCCGGCCGCTGTCAGGGGCCACACGCGGACGGCGTCTCGAGACGCTCCTTCAATGCGGACCCGGCAATTCGGACGTCGACAGCCAGCGCCGCCAGCGCCGAACAATCAGCCGCCGGCAGTCTCACCTCGTACGCGCGAACACCGCCGGCGAGGATGTACCAGCCGTCCAGCTGCTTGTCGAGCACCACTTCGCCGGCGCGATTCATACCGTGCACTCGCACCGTTTCCGGGACGAAGTGCACGTTCCCGGTGTTGCGGATGCTGAACGTCATCAGGCCGTCCTTCACCATCAGATCGCGCAAACCGGCCTGCGCCTGCGCCCGCGTCGGCTGCAGGAAAATCGGCACCCCCATCTTCGTGAGGACGCGTACGGCCGACTGCCCGGGCCCGGTGGCCTGGGGTGGCAGTTCCTCGACGAAAATGCGATAGCTCTTCTCGACCGCCTCGAACGGGGTTGCCGCTCCGACGCGAACGTTCCGCGACTCCTTCGCGGCCAGCGTCAGCAGCGTCGGGAAGAACACGATGTCCGCCGTAGGCTGAAGCTTCATTTCCCCTCGAGCGCTTTGATCCCACGCGAAGACGGTCAGTTGAAAGCGCAGGCTCTCGTCGCTCTCGTTGCGCAGCGTCAGGATGGCGCTCGTACTCTTCGAGGTGAGAAAGATTTGCGTTGGATTGACCGCGAACGAGCTCGCGAACGCGGAGCCGACGACGCCGGGCGCTGCCAGGCACATGGCGATAAGGCTCGCGCGCACGAGAACCTCAGAAGTCAATCGTGATGATTGCGGTCTCGGTCGCGGACGCCGACGTGCCGCGAATGAACAGGGACACATACGCTTTCGTCTCACTCGCTCGTTGATACGGAAGCGATCTGGCGAACGCCGCCGCCGCCGACCCTCCGCACACGGTCGCGGTACCCTGATTGACGCCCATGTCCACGCAATTGCGCGCACCGCCGGAAAGCTGAAGCGTCCTTGCGCCTGACGGTTGCCGCGTGCAGGCCGCCACCGCCGCACCGACGACAGAGCCGCTCTGCGCATCCCGTCGCGCGACGACGCGCGTCGTCGTCGTAATGCTGCAGCGCGCGGGCACGACGGCCGTCGAATAGATCGGCACCGAAATGTTCGAAGCGGTCGCAACAGACACGGGTGTGATCACACTGCAGACCATTGCCAAACCGGCCACACCCAGAAATGTGTTATCGGCTGGGATCGAAACCCACTTCATAGCGCCACGGCCTTAGAAGTTCACCGTCGCCGTCACGGTGTCTGTATAGCTGCCTGCGGGGACGTCCTGGTTACTCGGAATCCGGCCATATACGGTGAAGTCGCGTGTGCTCTTCGAGGGCGCCGCCGACGGCGTGAGGAGCTCGGCGCCGGAGTTGCCCCAGACTGCGGACCGAGAGCTGTCTTGGTACACCTCGTAAGTCAGGAAGTTGCTCGATCCGTCGGTCATACGACGCGTGTTTCCCGAGGCGTTGCTGCCGAGACCAAGGCCGATCGTCGCGGTCGCGCCCTTCGTGCATGCGACCGCCACGGTGCCCGTGGCGTCAAGACTGGCGGAAGCATTGGCCACGACCGGATCGTAGGCGCCGAACGCGAGCGCTGACGTGCTGATGGTGCAGTTGTTGGCAACCGACGCGCTGACACTGAGGTTTGCACTGGCCGATCCGGCCGCATGCGGACCGGAACTCGCACCAATGAGGAGCATCAGCGTCGTCGCCGCTCCTGCTCGCGGCCACCAGATGTTCTGGATGGGGCGGGCTGCCCTGATACGACTAGAGATGACATTAGAGCGCATACTGGCCTGGTCAGCAATCGACAGGCCGCGCCTGGGATTGCGTCCAGCTGTGGGATGAAGCCCTTTGTTACAAGCGACTTATGTCGATGACTGAGGTATCGGCCGTAAACTGGTGAAAGCAGCGGCGTGTTCCAAAATGTCACTTCGTGGATCGAAACGCAGGACACGAAATGTGAGCGTTGGACGCGCTTCCGCACGATCCGCGCGGATCGCTATGAAGTAATGCGAAGCATCTTCATCGCGTTTCCACCGACCATCGCTTCCTTGTCAGCGTTGCTCAGGAAGGGCGCGTTGAGAATGAAGTCGATGCCGACCGGCCAGTCGAACGGATAATCGGTTCCGTACACCATCTGACCCACGCCGACTTCCGCCATGAGATGCCGCAGACCTTCCTCGTGGAAGATCATCGTATCGATGACGATTTCTTTCTTGAAGTACTCACTCGGCTTCTTTTTCAGCGCTCTGCAATCGTCGCCGTTGGCCTGCTGACAGACGGCGTCCGATCGTCCGCTGTACGACGGCAGGTATCCGCCAGCATGCGCACCGCAGATCCGAAGTCCAGGGAAACGATCGAACGTGCCTTCGAAAATCAAGTGTGAGAGGAACACCGTAGTCTCGAGGGGATTGCCGATCCTGTTGCCGAGACCACCCTTTCCGTTCAGACGCGGGTTCGCTGTCGTCCCCGGCGCGTTCTGCGGATGCATGAACAGGAGTACACCCAGCTGCTCCGCCTTGGCCCAGAACGGATCGAACTTCCGGTCCGACAGCTCCTGCCCTTCGACGCTCCCTCCGATGGCGGCACCGCGGAGCCCCAGCTTGGTGACCGCGTACTCCAACTGCTCGGCCGCGAGATCGGGATGCTGCAAAGCCACCGTCGCCATGCCGACAAATCGGTCGGGATGGGCGGCGACGCCCGCCGCAATCTTTTCGTTTTGCAGCTGAATAAGGTCGCGGGCGAGCGCACGATCCGCCGAATAGCCCCAGGCGTTGACGTTGATGGCCTGGTAATCGATGCCCTCTTTATCCATGTATTGCAGGCGAGCCGCTGTACCAGGCCCGAGGGCGATCGCGCCGGTGAGATTGTTCTTGGCCTGTGCGGCCAGAGGCGTGTCCTTCACCAGATCCCACACCTCCGGCACGAACGTATGCGCGTGCACGTCGACGACGGTCACGCGCCGGCCGGCGATCATCGCGCGACGCCGCGTTCCCTGGGCCAGGGTGTCGGCGCCCACTGCCAGACCTGCGGCAGCGCCGGCAACGGTCTTCAAGAAATCGCGTCGATTCGGCATCGCTCTCTCCTCTTCCGCCCTACGCCAGCCTGCCCGCCCTACCCGCACCTCAGAACTCCACCTGCACGCCCAGCCTGACCAGCCGTCCACCGAGAATCTGCGTCACATCCTGCCAGACACCGCCGGGTGCGCTGTAGGTCGTGTTCATGTTGAGCACGTTGCTGGCGTTCAGGAGGTTGTAGATGTCAACGTCGCCGCGGAGCTTGCGCGAACCGAACTCGAAGATGCGCGAGAATCGAAGGTCAACCTGCTGAAGCCGCGGTTCGAACAGCGAGTTCGGCGGTATGAGTTCGACGGTGACATTGCCAGTGCAGGTTGCGGCGCCGCGACATGACCCCAGGTTTCGTCCGAGCGACGGCAGGATTTCGGCGTTGGTCGCAACGTAGCTGGCGGTGATCGGAATACCCGAACTGTTCTGGTAAATCGCACTCGTCTGGATGTGCCACGGCAACGGGTACACCGCCATGAACTTGAGCTGTGTCGCTTGCGACCAGGGCGGTGCGACGTCACAGAACGCCGCGGCTCTCGAAACGGTCGATGTGGCCGGCAGCACGAGGACACCCGGGAAGACCTGCGCGGTGAGCGATGGATCATCATTCTGATAACAGTTGTTCGTCGACGTGCGTCCCATGCTCAGTCCGCCGGAGAACTGACCACCCTGACCGAATCGTGCGTTGAGGGTGACATCGACGCCGTTGAAGACCTGCGTCGCTGTTCCATAGTGCGAGGCCTGGGTCATCAGGTTGTCCACCAGCCCGAACGCGGCAGGCTTGACGTCATAGAATCCACACAACCGCTGTCCGCTGTTCGGCAGCCGGCTGTCGGTCGGTACTGTGATGCAGAACGGGTCGTAATCGGACGCGGATGTCAATTGATTGTCGGCAACGAGAAACCCGCCGTACCACGTCCGGAAGTAGCCGACATTCAATCCCATTCCCGGGCGCAGCTCATGTTGGAACGACACCGACCCTTGCCAGTTGTGAAACTGGTCGTTGAATCCGCTCTGCGCATCTTCCGCATATCGCGTTTCGGCATTGGCCTTTCCGAAGTTGAGATTCGACCATGCTCCGCACTCGCCGTTGGCCGCCGGGTTGAGCAGATCACAGTCGGGACGATAGTTCCTGTTGCTGTCGCCCCAGTTGCGGCTGGTCGTACGTGTGAGATTCACCGCCGGGTTCGCTGAAGCCTGAATGACACGATCCGGATAGTGGCCGAGGGAGCCTTTCACGGCAGTTCGCCCGCTGCCGAACAGATCGTAGGCAAACCCGATCCGCGGACTCAGATTCCGATAGTGCGGAACGTTGTCAACAGGCGCGAACCGCCGCTCGGGCACGAAGAAGCCGGCGCCGAGCACCTGTTCCGGCGTCCATGCCTTTGCGACGCTGTACCTGAGACCCGCGTTCAACGTGAACCGCTTGACCGTCCATTGATCCTGCGCGTACAACGCCAGGTCTCTCACCGACTCTTCGAAGTTCCAGGGAGCATCGGTCAGCGTGACCTGGTTCGGTTCGCCATTCCTGAAGCGGTAATTGAGCGAACCGTTGTGCATCCACAGGTCGTGGCCGAGTCTGTCGATGTCACCGATTCGCACTTGCCGCAGCGTCACGCCTGCTTTCACGGTCTGCGACGCGGTGACGCGCGAGACCGCGAATCGACTCAGATACTGCCGCCGCGGCAGCGTTCGCGTCGGAACGTTGCCGTAAATCAGGTTGAGGCCCTGATCGGTGACCTGAATGTTCGTCTCGCGAAAACCCGGTTCGCGGATGTCGTTCTGATTGATCACATAGATTGTCGTGCCCGCCTCGAGGAGGATCCGGTTCGTGATGGGGTTGGTCCACGAGGCGCTCGACAGGTAGTGCGGATCGTAGTGATGCTCGCCCGCCGCCTCTGGCGTCCGCCGCGCGCCGGGATTCAACAGATTGAACCGGCAGTTGCAGTTCGGCTGCAGCGAGTGCATCAGCACGACTTTGTGCTTCGGCGCAGCCTGCCACGTGAAGCGAACGCTCAGGTCACGGCTGTAGTCGTTGCTGCTCACCGGTCTGCTCAAATCGGGCTCGTACAGCAGTGACTGTGGCTGCGTCAGCTTGTTGAAATAGAGACCTTCTGCAAACTGCTGTGTGACACCCTCGCGAAACGAGGCAAAGAACCACAGCTTGTCGCGGCTGATTGGACCGCCCAGCGCGCCCGCCGAGTCGCGGAATTTCTTGATCGAGCCGACTCTCTTCGGGTCGAGATGACGTGCCAGCAGACCGTCGTTGATGTTGCTCGTTTCCAGACTCGGGCCGACATACGCGAAGGTCGCCAGTCCCGAGAAGACATTGCCGCCATCGCGCGGGATCATGTTCAGCTGCATGCCGCCGGAATCGCGATCGGCACCGACGCCGCTGGTCTCGACGACGACCTCTTGAATGTTGATCTGGTTGTAGACGAAGACACCGGAGGTCAGGCTCGCGACCTGATGATTCACCCCATCGACCACCGGCTGTGCCTCCGGGGCGCCGTGGAGACTGTAGGCCGTCTGTGTGCGGTCGCTGAGTCCGCCGACGCCGCGATCGCTCTCGCGCCGTAGCGTGACGCCCGGGATGATGGCGGGAAGAGTGGCCAACCGCCCCGTCCCCGGCAACGATTGCAGCGTTTCCTGCGCGAACTGCACCTGTGCGCGGGAGCTGCGAAGGTCGACGGTCGGCGCGTCTCCCGAGACGGTGATCGTCTCTTCGAGCGCGCCCACGGCGAGGTCGGCGTTGACCGTCGCCGTGAACTCGGCGCGCAGCTCGAGTCCCTCTCGTTTCGACGTGCTGAAGCCCGTCAACGCGAACGTGACGGTATAGGTGCCCGGCCTGAGATCGACGATTCGGTAACGACCCTGGTCGTCGGTGACAGTCGACCGGACTTTTTCGATGAGCGCCGGACTCGCGGCCTCCACGGTCACACCGGGAAGCACCGCCCCCGATGTATCACGCACGACCCCTGTGATGCTGCTCTGCGCCGAGGCAGAGGCGGACAGGACCAGGAACGATGACACCACGACGAGACATGGGATCCACCGCGACTTCATCATTCCGCTCCCTTCCGTTCTAATTAATCAGTCCGCACTCCATCCTCACTACCATGCGCGCAACGGAGGCGGCGGACGTTCCGGTCGCCCCTCCCGTTGACCCGATTGGTCGATTAGCGATCGCCTTCCGGCGTCTCGCGCGCCGGTCGATTGCCCGCTTCGCGCGCGCGGATCTGCGCGCCCTTCACCACGTTGATGAGGCCGTAGTTCTGTTCGTGACAGGCAAATTCGTAGATGCCCGGCTCGATGCGCGGCCAGACGTTTTCCGCCGTCCACGGCCTGGTCCAGGTCGTCGCGTCCTCGACCGTGAATTCATATTTGAGCGTCTTCGGATCCGTGATCGTCAGCCGCTCGATGAGATGCATGCCGCTCGTCGAACCGCGCCACTCGCGGCCGGGATCGAAATTGGTGGTGTCGATCACCAGCGTGTTGCCTTCCCAGTGGCCGACCGAATCGCCCAGCCACTTCGTCACGCTCTTGGGCACATGCGGACGCCCATCGGTAGGAATGATCCGAACGTCGCTGTTCGACTGCATGATCAGAATCACGAAGCCGGGTGTCTGCTGGATCTGCGATTCTGCGTCGTGATTGCCCGGCAGCCTCGGCGGTCCCTGGTTTCCGGTGACGCACCGTTCGTAGAGACCGCGGTTGTTCACATAGTTGCCGCGCCCCGCGGCTGCCGCACGCCTCCGGCCTTCCGGCGTCATCTGTGGAATTCGTCCATCCGGCGGATCGACGATGAGCGACGTACGCAGGTTCGGCCGGATGGGACTTTGCCAGGCGTCCATCCCGTACTCTTTCCAGTCGTAGTGAACGGTACGTGGATCAACCTCGGCGTCTTCTTCGACCGCCTTCTTGAACGCGGCGAGCGCTTCGTCCGGCGTGTAGAACGCCTTGTCGCCAAGTTCTTTCGGCCGTTCGAGCGGCGTGTAGCTGAGATTCAGGTAATAGCCGCGCAGGTCCGGCTCGCCCCACGGCGTCTTGGGCGCCTTGAACGTCTTGCGGGCCGCTTCCGCAGCTCGTGTGGTCTCGGCCGCGGCTTTGATGGCCGCATCAGTATTGGTCGTCTTGGGATCGAACGACTTGGTGCCGGATGGTGCCTGCGCGACGAGCGCTGGCCCGTACCACCCGAACGCCATGATGAGGACAGCCGCCGTCCAAAGGAACCGGTTGCGCATGCGAAGCCTCCTCGTGTTGTTCGCGCGGTATAGCATGCGGGTGTAGAGCAGTCAAGCGAGCCGTGCTACCATCCGCCGTCGAGCGGTGACGCAATTGATGAATCGGAGGGCTGTATGAGGTTGTTTCTCGCGGCGCTCACCTTGGTGATGGCAACCACTCCGGCCGGGGCGCAATGGCTCGATCGAAAAACCCCCGGTATCCCGCGGACTTCTGACGGCAAGCCGAACCTCACCGCGCCGGCGCCGCGGGGGCCGGACGGCAAACCCGACTTCTCAGGCGTATGGGATGGAGCCAATGTCGTCGCCCGTCCCGATGCCGACACCTTGCAGCCGTGGGTACGCGACCTCGTCCTCCAGCGTCAGCAGGAATACTACAAGGGGCGACCTTTTTATCAGTGTCTACCCAGTGGACCAGAGGCGGAGAGATTTGGCGGCTGGAAACGCGTCCTTCAGACACCCAGTGTGATCGCGATTCTCAACGACGACCTCACTTACCGCTTGATCCACATGGACGGCCGCCAGCTGGAGAGCAACCCTGCTCCGAACTGGATGGGATATTCGGTTGGGCGCTGGGAGGGCGACACACTGGTCGTCGACAGTGTTGGTTTCAACGACAAGACGTGGACGAGCCGTTACGGCGTCTCCCACACGGAGGCGCTCCGGACGACCGAACGCTACCGGCGCACCGACTTCGGTCACATGCAGGTGGAAGTGACCTATACCGATCCAAAAGCCTACGCGAAGCCCTGGGGCTTCACGGAAAAGATGACATTGGCGGCCGATACTGAAATGCTCGAGGCGATCTGCGAAAAGAGCAGCGATCACTGGACGGCGAACTCCGCCAACGACGCACCGATCATCGTGCCGCCGGAGGTGCTGGCCAAATACGCCGGCGTCTACAGCGGAACATACGGAGGCAGAACACGGACGATCGAAGTGTTGGTATCCGGCGGTAAATTGTTCGGCAAAATGGTCGGTGCGGCGGATATCGAGGGCGGCCTCGGCGCTCCCGGTCTCGACCTGGGCGCGCCGTTCCCGCTGGTGCCGCGCTCACAGACGATGTTTGAAGGCGTCGGACTCGGTTTTCAGTTCGTCGTCGATGACAAAGGCGTAGTGACGGACCTCGTGGAGATTCACATCTCCGGTCCGTACAGATTCCCGCGTCAGCGTTAATTCGGGTTCATCGGGTTCATAGGGGTCGAAAGTTCGAACCTGCCGAACCTCATGAACCCTATGAACCTAATGAACCCGATGAACCTAATGAACCCTATTTAGGAGCAGCCTCGTTGCCGCCGGCGCCACCGGCATTATCGGTAGCCCCGAGGAAGAAATTGCGGCCGTCCTTGAACGTGACCTTCGTGCCGTTGGCGGTGGGACCGCCACCCTTGGCGCGATAGCCTTCCACGGTCACCTCGACACCTGCAGGAAAGTCGCTGTTGCGCAGACCGCGTCGAAGCAGCGCGTTCGGTGCACCGGCTTCAATCGCCCAGTTGGTCACCTTGCCGTCGGGACCGGTCACG
>Ga0070670_100004799_pt1 | contig 11351 bp, 7 predicted proteins | sample KBSS63metaG_FD_64665 | JGI IMG/M metagenome (GOLD analysis project Ga0070670, IMG submission 64665) | Switchgrass rhizosphere microbial communities from Kellogg Biological Station, Michigan, USA - KBS S6-3 metaG | ecosystem: Host-associated > Plants > Roots > Rhizosphere > Soil ... | reverse complement strand
CCGAATGCAGGCAAATGGAAAACGTGGTTTATTACTTCGGGAAAGGACTTCCGCCTGCCTGCACCTTCTTCAAACAAAGCTGAAATTGCTGAAGTTATATCGCAGCAGCAAAATCTTGATTCAGCAGGATGGCAACAAATCCTCTATTGGAATGCCGGCGCGCCAGGCTACCGGTGGCATACCATGATGACAGGCCTTTGGACCGTTGATACCGGTAATTACGGAGCGCTTGCCAACATGCTTTTAGGGGTTGCTATTTATGATGCAACAGTCGCCACCTGGGAAAATAAGTACGCATACAAACGTTTACGGCCTTATGAAGCAGACACTCGTATTAAAGGCTATGTGCCTAGATCTGAAAGTCCCTCTTTCCCCTGTGAATATTCGGTGGCTGCAGGCGTAGCGGTAACGGTCATCTCACATTTTTATCCCTCATTAACTGATTCAGTGACACGTATGGCGCAGCGATTAATGAAATCAAGAGTTGCCGCCGGCGTGGCGTTTCCATCCGATACGAGAGCAGGTTTTGAGCTGGGTAAGAATATCGCGGAAAAAGAAATTGAATACACAAAGGATTTTGTCGTTAATACAGCGTGGGATCGAAAAATGCCACAGGAACCTGGAGTGTGGACAGGAAAGAATCCGATGCTTCCACTTGCGGGAAAAAATAAAACGGTGGTTTTGGATAGTGCATCTCAGTTTCGCCCTGGCCCACCACCCGATTTTGCAAAGGATATGGCTGAACTGAAAAGTTTTAAACAAAATTTTCGATCCATGTCCAACGCTCTTTTCTACGCAAGCAATTCATTCTGGGACGAACAATTGAACAAAAAAATATTTGAATACAACCTGGCGCTAAATCCACCAGGGGCAGCACGGTTATATGCAATAACCGCAATTGGATACTATGATGGTTTTGTGGCTTGCTGGGATGCTAAATATACGTATTGGGGCATTCGGCCGAATCAATACGATACAACGTATAAATCGCTTGTACCGACACCACCATTCCCTGGGTATCCATCGGGTCACGCAGCGTTAAGCAGTGTGATGGCAGAACTCTATTCTTATTTTTTTCCTGCAGAAAAAAATTGGTTCCGGCAAAAAGCGAAAGATGTTGCGGAATCGCGTTTCCAGGCTGGTATCCACTTCCGAACCGATAATGAGGTGGCATTGGAGCTCGGCAAGAAAGTAGCAGCGGCAATTATTGAAAAGGTGAAAACAGCTGATATGAACAACAGACCGGTATTTTCAAAACAAGTCAAGTCGAATGGCGATCAAAAAGTACAGGGCCAATATGCAAAGCGGAAATCAAACTGAAATTGTTTTCTCAGTGCATTGTGTTGCAATGTACACGGGGTCTCGTTTTTACCTGACCCCATTTTTGAAAACTATTTTCAATTGAAGCAGAGCTGATGCAATAGAATTTAAATAGCGTAGTTATGTCAAGTGCAGTTTTAAATAGAACATTCCTATTTATTTTCCGGGCTATCGCGGGCATTCTATTGATCGGTTGGATAGTAATGCTCCTTTGGAATAGCGTAGCTTCTCCTGTTCTGCATATTTCAGCTATAAGCTTCCGCCAGGCTCTTGGAATTCTATTATTATGCAAAATTTTATTCGGAAGTGTTTCAGGCAGATCGTATAGCTACCGGAAGCAAAGAATGATGTGGAAATTGATGACCCCGGAGTAAAAAGAAAATTTTATAGAGCAATGGAGAAATCGGACCTTTTTTTATCCTCTGGAAATTTAGAAACAAAGATGTAGTGGGACACAAATTCCAGGATAAGACAAAACGCTTCCCTCCTTTACAAAAAGGATTTAATCAAAACCATTGTCAAAGCAAGTTAATATCGTGGGCCTGTGAATGCCCGTCGCAATAATGCCATGACGAGTGTGAACAGTGCAGAGCCGATCACAGCCCATACTACGGGGAAAGGCTTGCCTTGAATGTTAATCGTGAAGAGTTCCGGCAAACCCATTTTTCCTGCAATCCATAATCCGAGATAGGCTCCAATGAAACCTACGACTATTGAAACCAGGCAACCACCAAGATCATATCCTGCCAAAGATTGTCCTATTGACCCGCAAATGGCAGCAATCAACAGGAGAATTAGAAATCCCATCAGTGTCATAACAAATGATTTTAATGATGGATTTCATGCATTAAATATGCCAAGACTGAAAATGAGTTGTATTATCTAAAATTTGAATACAGCAAGAGTGATTCTATAAAAGAAATCATTTTTGAATCATCAGCTGTATTTCTTTCTCCAGTTTTTCTTTGCTTAATTGTTCTTCGAAAAATTTTCTATAACTGGTTTTATTATTAACGAATAGACTTGCCGGAATAACCCCGCTCCAACTGGTATCTACTGCGGGACAAAACAGATCCGCGTTAGTTTCGTCGAGGAATTTTATGGGTGAAGCAAAACGATTCTTTGATGCAAATGAGGAGATTTCTTTTGGATAGGCATCTGAAAGATCGAGACTAACCAACACCAGCTTTACGCCTGCACTGTCGTATTTCTTTGTGATCTGTTCAAAGTAAGGAATTTCTTCAACACAGGGTTTACAAATGGTGGCCCAGAAATTAAAAATTGTTGGTTTATCAGCATTTTTGATTGCCGATTGCAGATCCTTTAGTTTCCATTTTGGAATAGTTTGTGCGCATGCAGACGAGAAAATAAAAAACAGTAGCGCACAAAAAATAAATTTATTCATGATTGAGTTCCCATTGACTAAATAAAGTTGAATAATCTTCGGCGTCCAGTTTTTGTTTTTTGTAATGTCCGGCGTTTTGCTTTTGCCTGAACGCTTCATATAAACTTACTGCACATGCTACACTAATGTTCAATGACCGTATCATACCAACTTGTGGAATTATAAAATTGCCATCCGACAGTTGAATGATTTCCTCGCTAACACCGGAATGTTCATTTCCAAAAACCAATGCTACCGGTTTTGTAAGATCTAACTGGTATAAACTTACGGCATCTGTTGATAAATGAGTCGTTAAAATGGTGGAGTATTTTGTCCGCAGTTGAATAAAGCATTCTTCGGTGTTTTCAAACTGTTGAACGGTAAGCCATTTTGCAGCGCTGCTACTACTTCTCGGCCCCCATTTTTTATGTCTTGGAATCTTACTGTTGAGAACATAAATTTCCTGTATCCCTACGGCGTCGCAACTACGCATGACGGCTGAAATATTATGCGGGTCCATTACATTTTCCAGCACGACAGTCAGGTCATTTTGTCTTTTTGAAAGTACCGATTCAATTTTTTCACGTCGTTCGTTTGTCATTTAGCATAAAGTTAAACCGGGCAATGAATTTACAACGGATCTGTTATTTCGTCTGCTCCCATTTTTTTATGCTGTCAGACAAAGAAATTAGAAGCGGGCTGTTGGCCATGAACAAAAGCATCAACGGAAATATTTTGAACAATCCCCTTTTGGTAGAATTATCAAGATCATATAAAGGAAATAAATAGGCAATAAATGGAAGTCCGATAAAAACGGCAAATACGGCAAACAACCAATTGAGTGCAGTTTTGTTTAGGAGATTCCTATCAAAAATGGTGAGGCAAAGAATGAATAAAAAAATGTAAACAAAGTAACCGTAATAGTTGATGGTATCACCTGCTAACAAAAGTCGGCCGGTCATGTCACTAAGGCGTTGATAAAAGGAATAAAAATTCAAAAGATTTTTGTTCAACAGGGTTTCAATTGTATAGTCAGAAGGCAGGTACCAGTTAATATAAACAACAATTGAAAGCAGGTATATGAATAATGAAGGCAAGATGAAATACGCTCCGCTCCTCAAAGTGGGTTTCAAAAAATTTCGGCGTTTCCAATAATGAAACAGAACAGAAACGTACACGATGCAAGCTAGTACAAGCGTTTCAGATCGAATATAGGTTGCAATTGCCATCAGTATTCCCGAAAGAATAATGTAATTCGTTTTTTCACTGCTGAAAAATTCAAAAAGAAAATAAAGAGACAAACAAAAGAAAACTGAGTTACTGTAATCAAACAAAACCATAAATGTGTAAGCATACATCTCCGGTATGGAAATAAACATGATCATCAATATTCCTGCAATAATCTTATGAAGGGTGACACTAAGTGCATGGTAAAGAAAAACAAGAAAGAAGATAAAGATGACACTTAACCAAACCTGGCCAAACGGGAAGCCTGCATATTTATAAATGATTTGCAGGCAGGTAATGAATGAAGGTTTATACTGGTTGTTCGTTGTGGCAAGATCAACAGTAAAAACGGAGTTGATCATTGTTTTTTCTTTTACTGCGTATTCTGCTATTACTTCCGGTCCCGAGGTAAGATCCCTGGGAGTCGGAGGTAAATAATAGCAACGCCATATGCTTACAAAAACAATAAAGCATACGAGTAAAAGAAAGGGAAGTTCATATAATTTAATTCGAAAACGGGAATGTTTGAACGTATATAAAAGTTGAAGAACTTGTTTTCCTGAATTCAGATTTAAAAGAAGGCATACAACCACTATAGAAGCATAGACGGCAAAAGAAGTTAATGGGATATACAGTAACTGTAGTAAGAAAGGAATGATGGCGAAAACGGCTATGCCAATCAATACAGATAAAGAAATGCAAACTACAGGCTTCAAATAGATTTTAAGCAATACCAAAATGCCGAAGCCTGTAGAAAATTGAAGAAGGCCAAGTAATATGATGATCAATACCGGCATTACAAATCCAGGGGATATTTTTTGAAGATGTTAATGCTGTCAGTCAAAACCTTTTTATCTGTAACAGGAATAATCTGGTAGTGTCCTTTACCAGCAATAACCATCCACCCTGCATTTGAAGCAACGGGGCTATTGACCCAGGTTGTTTTAAGCCCGGTGTAATAATAAAAAACAGCAGGCTCCGGAACATCATAGTCAACTCCTCTTTCCTTGAAGTAAGCTGACGGAGGAATTAATACCAATGCATTTTTCATGTTCCCATTTTTTGCAAAGAAGCCTGCAATTTCTTTTGACACGGTATAGCTTGGCCCCCACCTCTTTTTTTTCCTTTCCTCGATGCTTAAACGATTTTTTTGTGTGTTGAAATCATCCCAATAAGACACTATTCTTTCGGTAAACCATTTCTGGTTCCTGGGAAATTGGGAAAACAGGTATAAAAGCGAAATGCTTATAAAGGTTAAAACAATTGTTTTTTTCATGCGAGGAATGAAGGTGCAAGAAAGGGAGAAATACAAACAAATAAAAATTGTTATCCGGATAGCCGGTTCTCATCTTTTCGTGAAGCTGGGGAAGCCAATGAAAATCCTAAGCTTCAACCTCTTATTACACCAGTGATTGGTGTATCACTAGTTATCAACAAAGTTTTTACAAGGGACCAGGCATAACTGGTCCATTAATTAAATGTTTTACTAACTTGATGCCTTAATGGCAACCACCAAAACAACCCGCATCTATTTTTTTGTGCTTTTTATATTACTGCTTGTATACGAGGTTTGCGTGGCCCAGCCCGCAGAACCGGACCCTGAAAAATGGGCAATTGAATTAAACCGAAAGGGTCCCGGTGGAAATGATAGTTTAAAAAAAATTATTTCGATACTTCAACAAATCGATAGTGCTAAAGCTTTCGGTTTTCTTGACGAATTACAAGAAAAAGGAAATTCAAAAGGAGACCATTTCCAGGTTCGTTTTAATTGCGTGAAAGCAAGTGCAATTTTTTATTGGTTGGCCTATTACGATTTTTACCAGAACAGGAAACCAACAGACCGTGAACTGGTGAAGAAGGAGATCATGCAATTGTATGCTAAGGCAATTGACATTGCATACCGCTTAGAAGATGATTACCTGGTCGCTTACGCCGCCAGTTCATATGCAAGTGTTATTAATATTCTTGGCGAGACAGGCCTGGCCGTGATGTATGCTAAAAACGGGATCGATCTTTACGAAAAACTCGGGATCCCGATTGAACCGCAAAATTATCAATACCTGGCGGAACTACTTTACAGGGTTAGAGAATACGATGAATGTATACGGTATGCAAAAAAAGCAGTAACCGGCTGGCGGCAATCACCCAATGAATTCAAAACATTTACAGTAAGTTGTTTGAACACGGTAGCCTTAGGTTATCACCGCCAATTGTTTTATGATTCGGCATTTGTTTATTATAACCAGGCGTTGCAACTGGCCATGCAGATTAGGGACACAGTTTGGACAGGGATTGTGTCCGGAAATATGGGGCAGGTATTTTATACCCAGGGAAAATATGATACTGCATACAAGTTGCTCATGAAGGATTATAATGCCAGTAATGAAAAAGGTTATTATGACAATGCAGCCAATTCCTTACAATGGGCAGCAAGAACTGAGTTGGCATTGGGGAATAAAACGGCAGCCTTGGTAAAGGCCAGAGAAGCTTTTCAATTATTGAAGATATGGCCGGATGGCAATTATTTAAGAAACACCTATTACACAGCTACGCAGATATTCAGGGAAATGGGTAGCTATGATAGCGCATTTTTTTATAACAATCTTTGGTCCAGGATCAATGATTCACTTGAAAAAGTAGTTGTCACAAGCAGCCTCGCTATTTCAAAGGCGAGATTAAATGATGAAACAAGCCGCTATAATATCCAAAGCCTGAACAAGGAAAAACGGTCACAGCTACTACTCAGGAACATCATCATAGCGTCTATTATTGTACTTGCATTTATTATAGTGCTGACAGTGAACAGGCAGCGCTTACAGGAGAAATTAAAAACGGAAAAAGCGGAACAGGAAAAACTTCGCATGGAACAGGAAGTCGCTTCAGCCAAGGATCAATTAAAGATGTTTACAGAAAACATTGTTGAAAAAACCAACCTGATCGAAAAACTGGAAACGCAGATAAAGGGAAAAGAAGCCACCTCGGAACAACACATAATAATTTCAGAGCTTAGCCATCAAACGATCTTAACGGAAGACGACTGGAATCAATTCAAATCTCTTTTTGAAAAAATTTATCCTGCATTTTTCATCAACCTTAAAGAAAAATTCCCAGACATAACTCTCGCCGAACAAAGAATGGCGGCTCTTACCCGTTTGCAGTTAACGCCAAAACAAATGGCTTCCATGCTCGGCATCTCGGTTGACAGCGTACACAAAACCCGCCAGCGGCTTCGTCAAAGGCTGCGGATAAATCCGGAAAGTAGCCTGGAGGAAACAATGATCAATATTTAATTCTCCGAGTTTTTTTAGTTCAACTGGTTGACGATGAATTGTTATTCATCGGCTGTCCGTTTTTTGTCGCCTTGCTGTCAGCATTTTGTACAGTGCCTGTCAGTGTATTGTCGGCTTTAAGAATTGGAAACCACTATTGCCTGCCCCTAATTTTCCGGTTGATGATTTTTAGCATGCGAAATACCAAATCAAAATTTATTCTCTTCCTGGTTTTTATTGTATCCCTGTTATTGATCCTTGTTGTGATTAAAATCTTTAATAAACGAATACAAAAGATAGAAAAACAGGAGCCAGGTTCGATAACCGGGAAAACTGACAACAGACATTATTTACCACCAAAACAAAATTTTTATGACTAGATCTTATTTCACCAATGTTTTGCCAGCAAACATTGTAATTGCCTGTAGAGAGTTTGTTCTTTTACAAAAGACAAGATCTAAGTTCTTCCGTTGTTTATTATTAGCTAGTTTTCTGATTTTGTTAAGTGCAATTAAGGTTGAAGCACAAATTCCACAGATATGCCCATGTGGAGTTGTCATTTTTGAAGGCGAGCACTGCCCATGTGTTATGTACTACCCGGATGCGGATCATGATGGTTATGGAAACCCGGCATTAGCAGTTCTTGTAGGACAAGGTGGTGTTAGTACGGCACCAGCCGGATATATCCAGGACGGCCGTGATTGCGATGACAATAATAGCGCAATAAATATCATTAGATGGGTAAAAGATGCCGATAATGATGGATTCTACGTAGGTGCTCCTAACGAGAGATGTACTTCACCTGGAACAGGGTATGTCATTTTAACCAATCAACAATCTGGTGATTGCAATGATAACGATCCATTGAATAAAGCAATGCTTTACGTGAATAAAAATGCGCCTGGTACTATTCACGACGGAAGTTCCTGGGAAAAAGCTTATACAACATTACAGGATGCCTTGTTGCTAAATACAAATACGTGTATAACGCAAATTTGGGTAGCGGCAGGCATTTACTATCCTGATGAAGGAGGCGGAAAAACAGCTTATGACAGGACGGCTTCGTTTTCAATGAAAAATGGTATCGCCATTTATGGTGGCTTCTCAGGTACAGAAACATTATTAAGCCAGCGCAATTGGAAAATTCATGAAACTATACTGAGTGGAGCTATTAAACAAAATGATGGTCCCGGCGCTTACAACGCTTTTTACAGCCATACTGTAGTTGCCAATAATTCTGTCGAAAGGAGCGCCGTACTTGATGGGTTTACTATTACGGATGGGAATTTTGATTTTGAAGATGCTTTTCTTCTAATTGGTGGTGGCGGTATGAGAAACGTTGAATCCTCTCCTGTAGTCACCAACTGCGTATTCAAGAATAATGTAGCCTATAAAGGCGGGGCGATGTTAATCGATGATGGACTTCCTCTCATAACGAATTGCAGTTTTATAGGGAATAAAGCTGCTTTTGGAGCAGCGGTATATTATAACTCAGATATTATTGACGGAATCGGAACCTTTATTAATTGTACATTTCATAAAAACACCGGATCGGAGTCTACGGGAGCAATATTTAGAGTAGATAAAGAGGGAGCAAATCCAGTTGATATCTTGTCAATAGTCAATAGCATCCTCTGGGACAACGGCTACATTTTTGGTGCAAACCCGTCCTACCTCACTCCACCATCGGTCACATACAGTATTGTACGGGGGGGCTTTGCCGGTGCGGGAAACCTGAATGTTGATCCGGCTTTTGTTGATGCAACGAATGATAACGTACGCTTACTGTCCACCTCACCTGCAATTAATGCAGGCCACGATGCAGTGAATAATGAGGCTCGTGATCTTGATGGTAATGCACGCAGAGTAGGTGTTATTGATTTGGGTGCTTACGAGTTCGGATCATCTCCACCCAGTTGTATAGCATCACCCACAGTTTTAACAAGGAATATTACAGTGCAGTTGACAGCAGGTGGTAGTGTAACGATCACAGCTGCACAAGTAGATAATGGATCTTTTGATGACTGTGTTATAGAGACATTAAGTTTAAATAAATCCACCTTCATATGCTCCGATATCGGTCCAAATACAGTAACACTTACAGCCACCGATGCAAATGGAAATACAGCATCAGCAAATGCAACTGTTACTGTGGAAGATCATGTAGCACCAACAGTGCTAACAAAGAACATCACAGTTCAGTTGACTGCTGGCGGTAATGTAACGATCACACCTGCGCAAGTGAATAATGGTTCTTTTGATGCCTGCGGTATCCAGACATTCTCGTTAAGCAAATCAACTTTCCTGTGCTCCAATATTGGTGCCAATACAGTAACACTTACAGCAACCGATGCAAATGGAAATACAGCATCAGCAAATGCAACTGTTACTGTGGAAGATCATGTAGCGCCAACGATGCTAACAAAGAACATCACAGTACAGTTGACTGCTGGCGGCAATGTAACGATCACGCCTGCGCAGGTAAATAATGGTTCTTTTGATGCCTGTGGTATCCAGACATTCACCTTAAGTAAATCCACCTTCCAGTGCTCCAATGTTGGTGCCAATACAGTAACACTTACAGCAACTGATGCCAATGGAAATACAGCAACAGCAAATGCAACTGTTACCGTAGAAGATCATGTAGTACCAATCATAACTTATTGCCCAACTGTGCCGATACTGTGCTATAATGCAAATGGAACCTATACCATTCCTGCTTTAATAGCAACCGATAATTGCGGAATATCATCAATAAGCTATGTCGTTTCTGGTGCTACTTCGAGAAATGGCAATGGCAATGCCAGCGGAGTATTTAATCCCGGTACAAGCACACTTACCTGGACGGTTATAGATGTTAATGGCAATAAAGCTACATGTGCTACAACTGTGAAAGTTGATAAAGTTGATGCGACAATACCAGATTCATATGCTTCGGGGATCAGTTCATTGCTTGGTTCCCCCAATACAATATACATTGGGTACGGTGGTTCGACTGTTACATTAACTGCGCAGGTAACGAGTAGCCTGAGTCCTAACACATATGTATATAAATGGACAACAGCCTCTCCTGCAGGATCAGGATTTGCAAATACACAATCCATTACAGTAAGTCCATCAGTTGCGACCACTTATTTTGTTAGCATTAAAGATGCAAATGGCTGTGCGCCTATAGGGCAGGTAACAAAACAAATCCAGGTTATGGACATCAGGTGTGGTACAAATAAGATCAATGTTTGTCAAATTAAAAACGGTTCGTATAATACAACATGTGTTTCATCATCGTCCAAAACAATAAGCGGTCTGCCTGCCGGTTCGTACCTGGGTGCATGTGTACAATCCCTAACAACCAAGAAGGTTGTTCCAGAAGACAATGCAATTGAAGCCGTGCAAATAAAACTGGAGGTAAAACTTATGAACAATCCTTCCAACTCCCAATTTACAGTATTGGTGAAAGCCAATACTAATGAGGCCATTACCATGCGGGTGTCTGATGTAAATGGCCGAATCGTTGAGACCAGGAAGGGAATAATTAGCGGACAAGCTTTCAAAATAGGACATGCATATACACAGGGAGCTTACTTTGTTGAATTTTTACAGGGTGGTCAACGAAAAATTGTGAAGATGATCAAACTTTAATTTTCGGCATTGAGATCAAAATAGCTGATACTTCAATTTGATAGACTACACAACGTCCACCGCCCCGATTCTTCGGGGCGGTTTTTTTATCGGCCTTCTCCTATTTTCAATCATTCTATTTTCCATTCATCTGCAGGTGTTCACACTTTTCAGATCGTATTTTAGCTTTTCAAATAAAATTCTACAAGTTTGCCTGCTGCAAAACAAAAAAGCCTCCGACTACATCGGAAGCTTTTCTTTTTTGTCGGGTGGACAAGATTCGAACTTGCGACCCCTAGACCCCCAGCCTAGTGCGCTACCGGGCTGCGCCACCACCCGAATATGAGGCCTGCAAATGTAAAGAAAAAGACTGTCGTCCCAATTACATTTGATGATTCTTCCAAATTGTCGGGTATACCACCATTTGCTTTTAGAAAAAATTATTTGGCTGCATATCAAAGTAAAAATTTCCTTGAATTTGTAAAGAGTTCTGAAGAGGCGAATCATTCTCTTGCCCCGATTCTCAGAAGGTA
>Ga0070670_100004797_pt1 | contig 11354 bp, 12 predicted proteins | sample KBSS63metaG_FD_64665 | JGI IMG/M metagenome (GOLD analysis project Ga0070670, IMG submission 64665) | Switchgrass rhizosphere microbial communities from Kellogg Biological Station, Michigan, USA - KBS S6-3 metaG | ecosystem: Host-associated > Plants > Roots > Rhizosphere > Soil ... | reverse complement strand
CATACGCGACCCACAGCACGGCATCCTTGCGCAATGCGCGATCGGCGACCGTTGCCTGCGCGCGCACCGCGAATCCCACGCCGGCATCGCCGTCGATGGCAAGCTTCACGTCGGCGCGTGCCGGGCGTTTGCGCGCCGCGGCAAGGATGTCGCCGACTTTGCCGGCACGCCATGACGGCACGTCGTGACCCTGCGCCAGAACCTGCGGCGTGTAGACGAACGTCGCGCCGTTGGCCCGCATCGCATCGTGCTGGCGCTGCGTGTACTCCGCCGTGGCGAAGCGATCCTTCCAACCGAGCCGGTCCCAATAGTCGACGTGGAACGCGAGCACCGAAACGGCTTCCCGAGTACCCGCGGCCGGGAATTGCGACGTCAGCCAGCGATCCGCGGGCGGACAGCTGTCGCATCCTTCCGAGGTGAACAGCTCGACAAGCGGCACGGTCTGCGCGCCGCTCTCGGCGGCGCATGTCGTCGCCGTCTGCCCGGGCATGGCGGTGACCATGAGGAGGACCGCGATCGCCCCATGCGCCAGCGCGCGGGATCGGGAAATGCCGGCAAAGGTGTCCATGGCCGATGAGTCGGTTCCGCGGGTCCGGTGCTTACGTGTGGTGCGTGCTAGCATTTGATCGGGCGCCACGAGGGAGAACATCAACATGGGCATCATGGGCATCATCGGGATGATCATCGTCGGGTTCATCGTCGGCGTGCTCGCGCGGTTCTTTTATCCCGGCGCGATCAGCCTGGGCTTCTGGATGACGACGCTGCTGGGCATCGGCGGCTCGCTCGTCGGTGGCGTCATCGCGCACATCCTGTGGAAACCGCCAGATGGCAAATTCCACACCGCAGGCTGGTTCCTGTCGATCGTTGGCGCGATGCTCCTGATCTGGCTCTATCTTAACGTGCTGCGCTAGGCGCCTCGCGCGCCGCGACGGCGTCACGCAAGCAGCGCCGCCCCCAGCTCGCGCGCGCCGGCTTCGAGCTCGGGCAGGAATCTGCGCTCGAGCTCGGCGATCGAAACGCGCGACGCCTGCGTGCTGATGTTCATCGCCGCCACGACCTTGCCGGCCAGATCGCGCACCGGCACCGCGATCGAGCGCAGCCCGATCTCCAGCTCCTGATCCACGATCGCGTAGCCGGCGCTGACGACGGCGTCGAGGTCGTTGCGCAGCTTGTCCGGCGCGATCTGCGTCTTGCTGGTATGCGCCACCAGCTTGACCCGGGCGAAGTAGTCGTCCCGCTCCGACGGCGCGAGATGGGCGAGCAGCACGCGCCCCATCGATGTGCAATACGCGGGCAGCCGCGTCCCGATCCCCAGGTCGACCGACATGATCCGCCGCGTGGTCGACGACCGTGCCACGTAGAGGATCTCGTCGCCGTCGAGCAGCGCGATCGACGACGATTCGTGCAGCACGTCGCTGATGCGGTCGAGCACCGGTTGCGCCGAGCTCGCGAGCGTCGTCGACGACAGGTACGCGTGTCCCAGTCCAAGTATCTTCGGCCGCAGCGCAAAGGTCCTGCCGTCCTCGCTTGCGACCAGGCCCAGCCGGGACAGCGTATAAAGGCAGCGACGGACGGCCGCGCGCGGAATTCCCGTGCGCTGCGACAGTTGCGAAATGGTCAGGCTGCGCTTTTGCTGGGTGAAGCCGCGGATCACCGCAAGGCCGCGCGCCAGCGACGTCATGAAGTTCGGGTCGCCGCTCATCGCCTCGATTTCCTCGGCGGCCGTGAGCGGCGCCGGGGTCGTGACCCGCGGCACGGTGCTGGTCATCTTCGCGGGCGATGTCGTGGCAACGGGCCGCAACGTACTTGTAGAATTCTTGGCCATCGGGCGAGCTTGCATGAGACGGAATAGGTCAATGTAGCGCATGTTCGATAAACGCACAACATTTCGATAATCGCCCTTGACGCCTCTCCAAGCGCCCGTTATCGTTCGGTTCGTTGATCGCACAAATATTCGTTAATCGCACAAACCGTCTTGTCCCGGAGATGCGAAGCGGATTTCACCGTCGGTACCCAAGGAGGAGTCACCATGAAGGGCAACATCCGAACGCTGGTCGCGGCCGTGACGCTGGCCGTTCCGCTCATCGCCGCCGCGCAAGCGCCCGTCAAGATCTATGACATCGTCGAGCTGTCCGGCGGCGGCGCGACGGCCGGCACCAACTTCGACAACGGCGTCAAGCTCGCCTTCAAGGAAATCAACGCGGCCGGCGGCATTCTCGGCCGCAAGATCGACGTCATCTCGGTCGACACCCAAAGCAACCCGGGGATCGCCAAGGCGCTGACGCAAAAAGCGGTCGACGACGGCGCCTACGTGGTGATGGGACCCGTGTTCTCGGGATCGATCATCGTGTCGATGGCGGAAACCAAGAAGGCCGAAATCCCGAATTTCACGGGCGGCGAGGCGGCCAACATCACGACGCAGGGCAATCCGTACGTGTTCCGCACGTCGTTCACCCAATCGACGGCCATGCCGAAAGTCGCCAAGTACCTCAAGAACAACGTCAAGGCGAAGTCCGTGGCCGTGATGTGGATCAACAACGACTTCGGCAAGGGCGGCCGCGACGCGATCACCAAGGCGCTCGAAGCGGAGGGCCTCAAGGTCGCCGCCGACCTGTCGACCGACCCGGGCCAGGTCGACTACTCCGGGCCGGTGCTCAAGGCCAAGCAGGCCAATGCCGATGCGCTCTTCGTCTATCTCAACGAAGAAGAATCGGCGCGAGCGTTGCGCGAGTTGAGAAAGCAAGGCTACGACAAGCCGATCATCGGCGAGACGACGCTCACCGGCCAGAAGGTGATCGAGCTGGCCGGCGACGCCGCCAACGGCGCGATCGCGCACGTCGGCCTCACCCCCGATGCGCCGCAAGCGCCCATCAAGGCATTCGACGAAAAGTTCCAGAAGGAATACAAGTACAAGAGCGACCATAACGGCATGAAGGGCTACAGCGCCGCGTACGTGATCAAGGCGATCACCGAAAAGAACAAGAAGTTCGACTCGAAGGAGTTCGCCAAGGCGCTGCACGGCGCGAAGATCGCCGTCAAGGATTACCCCGGCGTGCTGCTCGACGTGAGCTTCGACAACAACGGCGACCTCGACCGCGAGAGCTTCCTCGTCAAGGTGGTCAGCGGCAAGCAGGTCGTCACCGACACGCTCCCGCCGGCCGGCAAGTAACGCAACTAACGCAACTCCAACCCGGCGTACCTCGGGCCAGGGTGGTTCCGCTGCATGCGGAGCCGCCCTGAAGATCCCGCGCCGGCATCGGGAGACTCGCGATGGGCGATCTGATCCAGCTTCTGGTATCCGGGATGGCCACCGGCGCGATCTACGCGCTGGCCGCCCTGGGCTTCACGCTGCTGTGGCAGGCAGCGGGCGTCATCAACTTCGCGCAAGGCGAGTTCGTGATGCTGCCGGCGTTTTCGATGCTGTTTTTCATCGCCGGCGGCTCTCCGCTGTGGCTCGCGTTCCTGCTGACGTGCGTGCTCTCGATGATCGTCCTGGGGTATGGCTTCAAGCGCGTGATCGTCGACCCGCTGATCAAGCATGGCGTGATCCCGCTCGTCATCGCGACGTTGGGGCTGTCGATCGCGGTGAAGTCGATCGTGCGCGCCGGGTACAGCGCCGAGGCGCATCCGTTTCCGAGCCCGTTTCCGACAGGCCAGTTCGCGCTCGGCGGCATCAACATCTCCTACGCGGACGTCGGCACGCTGGTCATCGCCGGACTCATCGTCATCGGGCTGCAGATGTTCCTGAACAAGACGGTCACCGGCCGCGCGATGCAGGCGGTCGCGCAGAACACCGAGGCCGCGAAGGTGCTGGGGATCAACGTCAAGCGGATGGTGCTCTACGTGTTCCTGATCAATGCCGTGCTCGCGGTCGTTGCCGCGCTGCTGGTGACGCCGACCTATCTCGCCAAGTTCGACATGGGTGACTCGATCGGCCAGAAAGCGTTCTTCGCGGCGATCATCGGCGGCTTCAACCAGACGCGCGGCGCGCTGCTCGGCGGCGTGCTGATCGGCATCCTGGAGAACGTCGTCGGCTTCTATGTGTCGCCTGCCTACAAGGAAGGCGTGGCGCTGGTCCTGTTCCTCGCCGTCATCCTGTTCCGGCCCGAAGGCCTGCTCGGCAAATCCGAGGAGCGCAAGGTATGAACACTAACGTCAAGACAATCATCCTGGTCGCGGCGCTCGCCGCCGTGGCCGTCGTGGCCGCGCTTGCCAAGCGCAGCGACGTCTACCTGCTGACGCTGTGCTCCGTGTATCTGATGGCGACGTTCGGCCTGAACCTGACCGTCGGCTATGCCGGCCAGATGTCGCTGGGACAAGCGGCGTTCTTCGGCATCGGCGCCTACATCGCGGCGCTGGCATTGAAGGCGGGCGTGCCGTTCTTCGTGGTGGTGCTGATCGCGGCCGTCGTGTGCTTCTTCGTGGGCCTGGCGCTCGGCTTTCCGGCGTTGCGCGTCCAGCACCACTACCTGGCCTTCGCCACGCTCGGCTTCAACGTGCTCGTATACCTCATCATGCGCAACGAGGAGAAGATCACCGGCGGCACGTTCGGCATCTCGGGCATTCCGCGGCCGTCGCTCCTCGGGTTCTCGATGGAGGGGCATCTCGCCTACTTCTATCTGACCTTCGCCTCGCTGATCGTGCTCGCGTTCCTGCTGTGGTGGCTGTTGCGTTCGCCGTGGGGACGCGCGTTTGCCGCGCTGCGCGACAACCCGATTCGCGCGGAAAGCCTTGGCGTCAACATCACCGCGTACACGCTGCTCGCCTTCGCGATCGGTGCCGCGTGCGCGGGCATCGCCGGCGTCTATTACGCGTCGCTGGTCGAGTTCATCGAGCCCGGCCCGTTCCATTTCTCGACGTCGCTCATGATGCTGCTCGCAGTGATCGTCGGCGGCTCGGGACGGTTCTTCGGTCCCGTGATCGGCACCGTCATCATCATCCTGCTGCCCGAGCTCCTGCGCGCGAGCAACATGGAAGCGCTGAAGTTCATGCAGAAATGGTATCTGGTGTTCTTCGGCATCGCCGTGGTCGTGCTGATGGTGTGGCTGCCCGGAGGCATTCTGTCGATTGGCGACCGCTTCCGGAAAGGAGGTGCCAAATGACGCCCTTCCTCGAAGTCAAGGACATGAAGAAGGCGTACGGCGCCATCAAGGCCGTCGACGGCGTCAGCATGTCGGTCGGCCCCGGCGAGATCGTCGGTGTCATCGGGCCCAACGGCTCGGGCAAGACGACGCTGTTCAACAGCATCCTGGGACAGATCACGCCGACCGCCGGGCATGTCGAATTCTGCGGCGAGGACGTCACCGGCATGTCGCCGCTGGAACTGTCGCGGCGCGGCGTGGGCCGGACGTTCCAGACGTTGCAGGTATTCGGCAAGCTCTCGGTGCGCGACAACCTGATCGTCGCCGCGCAGGAATTCAAGGGCTCGCTGGGCTCGCGGCTGATGGCCAAGCCGGATGCGGGACTGGGCCAGCATGCCGACGAGATGATCGAGCTGTTCCGGTTGAAGCATGTCGCGCATCTTTATGCCGGCACGCTGTCGTACGGCCAGCAGAAGCTGATCGACATCGCGATGGCGTTCATGCCGGCGCCGCGCCTCGTGCTGCTCGACGAGCCGTGCGCGGGTGTCAACCCCAGCCTCGTCGATCAGCTGCGCGAGCTGCTGGTCGAGCTGAACAAGGTGCAGGGGGGCAGCTTCGTCGTCATCGAGCACAACATGGACTTCATCATGAAGCTCTGCCCGCACGTCATCTGCATGGTCGAAGGCAAGGTGCTGGCCGAAGGGCCGCCGGCGACCGTGCAGTCGAACCGGCAGGTGCTCGAAGCGTATCTGGGGAATTAGGCCATGAGCGAAAAAATCATCGAGTTCGACAAGGTCGTCGCCGGGTATTCGCCGAGCCTCACCATCCTCAACGAGACCACGCTCGACGCGCGCAAGGCCGAGATCACGCTGCTGATCGGGCCCAACGGCGCCGGCAAGTCGACGGTCCTCAAGACGTTGTTCGGCCTGCTGACGCCGCGTTCGGGCGAAGTGCGCTTCGAAGGCAAGAATGTCAACGGCAAGTCGCAGCGCGAGCTGCTGGCCGACGGCATCGCATTCGTCCCGCAAGGACGCAATCTTTTTGGGTCGCTGTCGGTACGGCACAACCTCGAGCTGGGCGGCATTACGCTGCCCCGTGCCGAACTGCCCGCGCGCATCGAGGAGGCGCTGCAGCGCTTTCCGCGCATCAGGGAGCGGATCGACAACCAGGCCTCCACAATGTCGGGCGGCGAGCAGAAGCAGCTCGAAATCAGTCGCGCATTGCTGCTGCGCCCGCGCGTCCTGCTCATCGACGAGCCGTCGATCGGCCTGTCGCCCAAGCTCGTCCAGGAAGTGATGACGCTGCTGCGCGAGCTGGCCGACAGCGGCGTGACCGTATTGATGGTCGAGCAGAACGTGCGCACGGCGCTCAAGTACGCCAATCGCGCGCTGGTGCTGGAGATGGGCCGCCTGGCGCTCGACCGGCCCGCGTCCGAGTTACTCCACGATCCGGATTTGAACCGGCTGTTCCTGGGTGGCCATGCGACCAAATCCGCCGCGTAAGCTAACGATCGCGGTGGCCGGCGCGGGATTGATCGGCCGCCGCCACATCGAGCTGATCGAGGCGAGCCCGTCGTGCGCGCTGGCCGCGATCGCCGACCCGGCGCCGGGCGCCATCGAGGTCGCACGCAACGCCGGCGTGCCCCTGCACGCGACATTGGACGAGGTGTTCGCACACGCGCGGCCGGATGGCGTCATCGTCGCCACGCCGAATCAGCTGCACGTGCCCAATGCGCTCGCGTGCATCGAGGCCGGCGTCGCCGCATTGGTCGAGAAGCCCATCGCGCCCACGGTCGAGGAAGGTGTACGCCTGTGCGAGGCGGTGGAGCGCGTCGGTGCGAAAGTGCTGATCGGTCATCATCGCGCGCACAGCCCGATCCTCGCGAAGGCGCGCGCCATCGTGCAGCAAGGGACGCTGGGTTCGCTGGTTGCCGCAATGGGCAGCGCGATGTTCTACAAGCCAGACCATTATTTCGACGAAGGACCGTGGCGGCGGCAGGCCGGCGGCGGGCCGATCCTGATCAACATGATCCATGAGATCGGCATTCTGCGCTCGCTCTGCGGGGAAATCGTCGCGGTGCAGGCGTTCGCGTCCAACGCAACCCGCGGATTCCCGGTGGAGGATACCGTCGCGATCAACCTCCGCTTCGCCAACGGCGCGCTCGGCAGCTTTCTGCTGTCCGATACGGCGGCGTCGGCTCGCAGCTGGGAACAGACGTCGCAGGAGAACAAGGCGTACCCCACGTACTCCGATGAGGATTGCTACCTGATCGTCGGCACCGGCGGCTCGCTCGCCATCCCGACGATGCGGCTCAAGGTGTACGACCGGAAGGAAGACCGGTCATGGTGGAAGCCGTTTCGCACCGCGGTCGCGCAAGTCGACCGCACCGACCCGCTCGAGCACCAGCTCGAACATTTCTGCGCCGTCATCCGCGGCGAAGCGCAACCGCTGGTCACGGCGCGCGACGGGCTGCAGAATCTGCGGGTCACCGAGGCCATCGCATTGGCGGCGCGTACCGGCCAACCCGTTTCCATCGAAGTCGGAAAGTGAGGCCGCATGAAAACCGTATTGGTCCTGAATGGTCCCAATCTCAATTTGCTCGGGACGCGCGAGCCCGCCGTGTACGGCACGGAAACGCTGGCCGACGTCGAGCGCATCTGCCGCGACGAGGGTGCTGCGCTCGGTGTGAGCGTGGACTGCCGCCAGTCGAACCACGAGGGGCAGCTCATCGACTGGATCCACGAGGCAGGACGCGCCTGTGCCGACGGCACGATGCTCGGGATCGTGTTCAACGCCGGCGCGCTGACGCACACGTCGCTTGCGCTGCACGACGCGATCAAGGGTGCCAATGTGCCGGTGATCGAGTATCACATCTCCAACGTCCACGCGCGCGAAGAGTATCGCCACCATTCCTGGCTGTCGCCGGCGGCGAAAGCCGTGATGGCGGGACTGGGGGTGCGCGGCTACGCGCTCGCGGTCGCCGCGCTGGTCCTCGTCACCGCCAAGAAGGCGTAATGGCGGCGACGCATAAAACGCAGGTAGGCATTGTCGGCGCAGGCCCGGCCGGTCTGCTGCTGTCGCATTTGCTGCATCGCGCGGGCATCGACTCGATCGTCGTCGAGAGTCGCGACCGCGACTACATCGAGCACCGGGTACGCGCCGGCGTATTGGAGCAAGGCACCGTCGACCTGCTGGTCGAGTCCGGCGTCGGACACCGGCTGCAGCGTGAAGGCCTTACGCACCACGGGATCGAATTGCGCTTCGGCGGCCGCGGTCACCGCATCGACTTCACCGAGCTCACCGGCCGCTCCATCGTCGTGTACGGCCAGCAGGAAGTGGTCAAGGACCTGATCCGCGCGCGGATCGAAGCCGACGGCAAGATCCTGTTCAACGTGACCGACGTCACCTTGCACGACATTGCCTCCGATGCGCCGCGGCTGCACGTAACGCACAACGGCGAGCGCACCGAGATTGCCTGCGACATCATCGCCGGCTGCGACGGCTTCCACGGCGTCTGCCGGCAGTCGATTCCCCCCGGCGTGCTCTCGCAGTTCGAGCGCGTTTATCCGTTCGCGTGGCTCGGCATCCTCGCCAAGGCGCCGCCGACGCATGCGGAGCTGATCTACGCGTACCATGAGCGAGGCTTCGCGCTCTACAGCATGCGCTCTCCGGAGATCACGCGGCTGTACGTGCAAGTGGCGCCGGACGAGGACATCGTCTCCTGGCCCGACGGCAAGATCTGGCAGGAGCTGCATACGCGGCTCGAAACCGACGACGGCTGGAGGCTGATCGAAGGCCCGGTGCTGGAGAAAAGCATTACCGGCATGCGCAGCTTCGTCACCGAGCCGATGCAATACGGCCGGTTGTTCCTGGCTGGCGACGCCGCCCATATCGTGCCGCCGACCGGCGCCAAAGGCATGAACCTCGCGGTGGCCGACGTACGCACGCTCGCCCGTGCGCTGCGCGCATACTTCACGACCGGGCGTGACGAGCCGCTTTCCGCCTATTCGACCACGTGCCTGCAGCGGATCTGGCGCGCCGAGCATTTTTCGTGGTGGATGACGTCGATGCTGCACCGGTTCCCCAGCGACGACGCCTTCGGCCACCGTTTGCAGCGCTCGCAACTCGACTATGTGGTCGGCTCGCGGGCCGCGTCGACGAGCCTCGCTGAAAACTACGTCGGCCTGCCCTTTGCCGACGCCTGACAGGAAGCCATCATGATCAACAAGATCGTTCCCACCGCCGCCGCCGCCGTCGCCGACATCCACGATGGCGCGACCGTGATGATCGGCGGCTTCGGGACCGCCGGCATGCCGTCCGAGCTCATCGACGCGCTGATCGACAAGGGCGCGCGCGATCTGACGATCGTCAACAACAACGCGGGCAATGGCGACATCGGCCTCGCCGCGCTGCTGAAGGCCAGGCGCGTGCGCAAGATCATCTGCTCGTTTCCACGGCAGACCGATTCGCACGTGTTCGATGCGTTGTACCGCGCCGGCGAGATCGAGCTCGAGCTCGTGCCGCAGGGTAATCTCGCCGAGCGGATCCGCGCCGCGGGCGCGGGAATCGGCGCGTTCTTCTCGCCGACGGGCTTCGGCACGCTGCTCGCCGAGGGCAAGGAAGCGCGCGTGATCGATGGCCGCAACTACGTGCTCGAGATGCCGATTCATGCCGATTTCGCGCTGATCAAGGCGTTGCGCGGCGACCGCTGGGGCAACCTTGTCTACCGGAAGACCGCGCGCAATTTCGGCCCGATCATGGCGTCGGCGGCGAAGTGCGCGATCGCGCAGGTCCGCGAAGTCGTGAATCTCGGCGACCTCGATCCGGAATCCGTCGTCACGCCCGGCATCTACGTGCGGCGGGTCGTCGAAGTCCCGGCCGCCGTCAAGGTCATGGACAAACCCGGCGCGGCGGCATGATGGGCAACAGCACAATCATTCGGAGTCACCCATGAACCGCTTTACCCGTGACCAGATGGCGGCGCGCGTCGCGCGCGACATTCCCAACGGCGCGTATGTGAACCTCGGGATCGGCCTGCCCACGATGGTGGCCAACCACCTGCCGAAGGATCGCGAGATCATCCTGCACACCGAGAACGGCCTGCTCGGCATGGGCCCGGCGCCCGAGCCGGGCGCCGAGGACGTCGACCTCATCAACGCCGGCAAGCAGCCGGTCACCGCGCTGCCGGGCGCATCCTACTTTCATCACGCCGATTCGTTCGCGATGATGCGCGGCGGCCATCTCGATTGCTGCGTGCTCGGCGGCTTCCAGGTGTCGGTCGCCGGCGACCTCGCCAACTGGCACACGGGCGCCAAGGATGCGATCCCGGCGGTCGGCGGCGCGATGGACCTGGCCATCGGCGCGAAGAGCGTGTTCGTGATGATGGAGCACCAGACCAAGAAGGGCGAAAGCAAGATCGTCGCCCGGTGCACGTACCCGGTCACCGGCCTTCGCTGCGTCAACCGCATCTATACCGACCTCGCGGTGATCGACGTCACGCCGACTGGTCTCGTCGTCACCGATATCGTCCCGGGCTTGACCATGGACGAGCTCGTGCAATTGACCGGCGTTCCGCTGCGCAACGGCGTCGGGGTGAAGAACGCTGCCTGACAAGGAATTCAAGATGTCCGAAGCCTATATCTGCGATGCGATCCGTACGCCGTTCGGCCGTTATGGCGGCGCCCTGTCTGCCGTGCGCGCCGACGATCTCGGCGCGATTCCGATGAAGGCGCTGATGGAGCGCAATCCGAACGTGGATTGGGGCGCCGTCGACGATGTCATCTACGGCTGCGCCAACCAGGCCGGCGAAGACAACCGCAACGTCGCGCGCATGGCGTTGCTCCTCGCGGGGTTGCCGCAAGAGGTGCCGGGGGCCACGATCAACCGGCTGTGCGGATCGAGCCTCGACGCGATCGGCATCGCCGCGCGCGCCATCAAGAGCGGCGAGACGTCGCTGATGATCGCCGGCGGCGTCGAGAGCATGACACGCGCGCCGTTCGTCATGGGCAAGGCCGACGCTTCGTTTTCGCGTGTTGCGAAGATCGAGGATACGACGATCGGCTGGCGCTTCGTCAATCCGCTGATGAAGACGAAGTACGGCGTCGACTCGATGCCGGAGACGGCGGAGAACGTGGCCGTCGATTTCAAGGTGAGCCGCGCCGACCAGGACGCGTTCGCGCTGCGCAGCCAGGAGCGTGCGGCCGCGGCCATTGCCGCGGGACGTCTCGCCGAAGAAATCGTGCCGGTCACGATCCCCGCGAAAAAAGGCGAGCC
>Ga0070670_100004796_pt1 | contig 11356 bp, 6 predicted proteins | sample KBSS63metaG_FD_64665 | JGI IMG/M metagenome (GOLD analysis project Ga0070670, IMG submission 64665) | Switchgrass rhizosphere microbial communities from Kellogg Biological Station, Michigan, USA - KBS S6-3 metaG | ecosystem: Host-associated > Plants > Roots > Rhizosphere > Soil ... | reverse complement strand
TAGATCACACCCGGTATGCTCAAGACGAACGCGGCCGTCGCAAGTTTCAGGGGAAAGTACCGGGTGGCGCTCATGATGCCTCCTCGCTGACCGGAGACCGCTGCAGGGATTGTCGATTCAGAGGGAAAGGACGGTCGCGATTATGGTTCGGTTCCATCACGCGCCGCCGGGTGCTGATGAGCTGTACGGGATCCACGCCTCACGAATGCCGAATCAATGCTGCCGACGCAATCAGCACGCATTCTCGCACGTCACGCGATGCTAGAATTCGGCCGGTGACCATCCGCGCGCGGGGTCGGCGATCACACTGCTCGAGTGACCGTCGCGTTGTGAAATATCTCAATTCTTCGGCACCGTAACGGTCATGACCGACGTCGTCTGATTCCCAGACGTATCCACGCAGGCGATCGTGATCGTGTAAACGCGTCCCGTTCCCATCCCCGCGCGTTCGGCGCGCACCTTCACCGTCAGATCGCCGGTGATTTCCCAGTCGGGCGACGTGTCGCCATCGCCCACGCCGTCCACGGGCTCGTTGCTGGCAACGCTTATGATGCGGCACGAGAATGGCCCGCCGCATTGATCGGACGCCGACACCGTTACGGCGACCGGCACCATCCGGTGATCGGCAACCTGGATCAGCGAAGGGCTCGCCGTCGCGGAGCTGATCGTCGGAGGCACGACGTCGAGCACGGTCACGACGACCGTGTCGGATGCGGATCCGCCGTTGCCGTCGTCGGCCGTGACGGTGAAGGTGTAGGTTCCGGCCGGCGGCGTCACGCTGATCGTCGCGCCAGTCATCGTGCCGAGCGGGCTGGTCCAGGTATAGATCAGCGCATCGCCGTCCGGATCCGATCCGTTTGCCGTCAGCGTCACCCCCGCGGCGCAGTCGCTGCCGAGCGTAATCGTCTGATCCGGCCCGGCGCTGACGATCGGCGTGTGGTTGTGGTACTCGAGGGCGCCGATGTCGACGCGCGAAACACCATCGCCATTTCCGTCGAACACCCGTGGACTCCCCGCGAGATCCACGGCCGGCAGCTGCGGAGCGCTGTCGTTGCCCGCATCGATCGCCGCCGATGTCATCCTGAGCCGGTAATCGCCATGCGCGGAATCGACGAACGCGGGGTCGGCGGATACGTTTCCGTCGATGCCAGTCTGATCGGCGCAGCTTCCGCCCCACGACGCCGCCGCGGAGCTGAACACATCGTTCGCGTAGAAGTGCTGGACCTGCGTGTATTCGCAAAAGACCGCCGGCCCCGACGCGGCGGTGATGATGTTGTTGTAGAGATCGTTGAACGTGTATCCGCCTATGTAGAGGCCGGGGTGGTACATCGCGTCGTTGTCCGCGATCGTGTTGTTGACCCAGATATTGATGCCGGTCGTTCCTTCCCATTGCACCCCGCCGCCGAAGCACGCGCTATTGCGCACGATCAGGTTGTCGATCAATCTGGCCTGCGTGTAGTTCGCGCTGGCGATCCCGCCGCCCCAGCCGCAGCCGTACTGCCCGAGCGTGACGTTGCGGGCGATGGTGTTCCGCTCGACCAGCACGGCGCCCGCTCCGAACAACCCCAGCCCGCCACCAAACGTCGAGCCGATGCTGATGTTGCCGGAAATGTCGTTGCCGACGATTTCCGCCGCCATCGTGCCGGAGACGCCGAGGATGTAGATGCCGGTGCCCCATCCGCCCGTGCAGGTTTCGGTCGAGTTCCCGATCACCTTGTTGCCTTCGATCCGCGGCGCGCTCGAAAAGCTGGCGATTCCGGCGCCGCTGCAGCCGGCATTGCCGGTAATGGTGTTGCCGCGGATGGTTGGAGACGAGCTGCCGACGTGAATGCCGGCGCCGCGCGAACTGTTGAAGCCGTTTCTGATCGTGAAGCCGCTCAACACTGACCCGCGTCCCTCGCGCGAGAGGAAGGTGACGACCGTGCCGGCGCGGCTGCCATCGAGCGTCGTGACCTCGGGGCCCTGTTCGCTGGCGACGGTGATCGCCTTGCCGCGAAAATTGATTCGCTCGTAGTACGTGCCCGGACTGACGAGGACCGTATCGCCGTCTGCCGCGGCGTCGATGCCTTGCTGAACACCGCGTCATCCGCGATTCCGCTTTCACCCGTCCGCGAATGCTGCGCGGTGTTGCTTCGAAATCGAGCGGACTTGATGCTCGCGCCCGAGCTACCGCCGTTTCGGAATAGACGCGGCCAGTTCGTTCAATTGCCGTTCGAGCGCCTCGATACGCTGTTGTTGCCGCTGCAGATCATCGGCCTGCGCCCGCAGTCGTCGCTCTTGTGATTGCATTTCATTCAACAGCAGCACACTGAGTGTTTCGTAATGTACCGTTTCGATCGAGCCCTCGGCGTTGCGAACGGCGAGTTCCGGAAACACCTCGGCGACTTCTTCCGCAATGAGTCCGTACTGAATTGGTTTCGAGCCGTTTGCATACGCTCCCTTGTAACGGAAGGTGACGGGGCGTAGCTGGAACAGTCGCTGGCTCGCGTCGTTCATGTCACGTATGTTCTCTTTGAAGCGACGCGACGAACTGACCGTTCCCAGTTGACCAGCCGAATCAATCATGACCGGAATGGCGTCTGCGTTCACGGTCGTAGTCCCTCGGACGCCAGCAATAAACGTCTTGTTCTGCAATGAACCGCCGAGATACATCGTGCTCGATTCGTTCGGCTGGCCCGGCACAAATGAGCCGAGGTAAATATTGTTATTTCCGTCGGCCAGATTCGAACCCGCGGCTACGCCTACGGCGACATTATTGCGTCCCGTCTGATTATTGAGGAGCGCCTGTAATCCAACGCCGGTGTTCTGAAAACCGGAGGTTACATGGTTGAGTGCGGCGTCACCAACTCCCGTGTTGTTGTTGCCCGTCGTGAGATTGAAGAGGGCGGCCGCGCCGACACCCACGTTCGAAAAACCCGTTGTCGTGAAATTGCCCGCGCTGGAGCCGATGAACGTCCCGCGGTAGTCATGCAAAAACCGGTTGCCATTCTTCGTGATGTTGCCGGTGCTCGCGGTTGAGGTATCGAGGTCGAGATTGCCAGCGTCGATTGTCTGGGTTGCGCCGAAGGTATTCGTACCGAGACCGGCGAAGGTGAAACCGACTTCGCTCGCTGACACACATCCAACACACGCGACATCGTTCGCCGGACCTCCCTGGCTGAGACTGCCGGCGTAATTGAAGGCCACTTTCGCAGATGTCACCGAGTCAGCCGCCAGCTCGGATGTGCCAACGGAGTTCGGCCCGAGATCACTCGCAGTGAGCGATTCGTCGATGACTTGAGCAGATCCAACTGTATCCGCTCCCGCCGCGATCGGCGCGCTGCCGAGCCTGCCGTTCACATCGATGACGACCATCTCGGCACCCGATACAGACGTCCCTCGAACACCGGCAATGAGTGTCTTGGTCTGCGTGCCGATTTTGCCCAAATACATAGTGTTCGATTCACCGGCAACCCCACTGACGTCTGTGCCCAAATAGATGTTGCTCGCGCCAGTAGTCGCGTTGAGGCCCGCACCATCGCCAACGGCAACGTTGCTGCCGCCGGTGTTGTTGAACAATGCGTTCACTCCAGCGGCCGTATTGCGACCGCCGACGATGTTGTTGAACAACGCATTTCCGCCTACGGCGGTGTTTCCGGCGCCGCTCGTGTTGCTACGCAATGCGTTGTTGCCGGCGGCGACATTGCTGCCCCCATCCGTGTTGCCTCTCAACGCGAAATACCCAAGGGCCGTGTTGCTCGTGCCAGCGCTGTTGTTCAAAAGCGCACTTCCGCCCAGCGCGGTATTGCTGTCGCCGGTCATGGCGAGGTTTCCTGCGTTGATGCCGAGAAAGGTGTTGTTCGTACCAAAGTTGTGGAGGAACACTTGCCCGTTTTTCGTGACGTTGCCCGTAGTAGCGGTTGAGGGATCGACGTCCAGGTTGCCTGTATCGATCGTCTGCGTCGCATTAAACGTGTTCGCAGTGAGCCTCGCGGCGCCGGCAATCTGACTAACGTCATGCCCGTGTGCGAGGGGCGCGTAACGACCGTCGGTGAATGCCGTATCCAGACCGAGACTGACGTCCCCCGACGTCCCCCCGCCGGATAAGCCAACGCCGGGCGCCACCCCAGTGATGTCCCCCGTCCCGGTCGGAATCGGGTTGCCAGCAAGATCGCGATACGAGCCGGCGTACACCGCGCCCGCACCATCCACACGGAACTTCGCGACGCTATTGACCTGGCCGACGAGAAGATTGCCGCCGGCCGTATTGTCGAACACGCCGGCGGCGCCCGCCGTGCTGCTGGCGATACCTCGAACGCCGGCTGTCGCGCCGGATGCCGCGGTGGCGACGCCTTCGACTCCCACCCCGCCAGTACTGAAACTCTGGCCGAGGACCCCCTTCGTGTTTCCGCTCGACGCGATCGCGTCTCCCCGGACGCCGAAACCGCCGGTGCTGAAGGCGACCCCGAGCAGGCCGTTCGTCTGACCGACGGGAGACGTCGCATCGGCACGCACGCCGATGCCGCTGCCGGATGTCGCCGTCACCTGGATCGGGAAATTCACCGCGCGCGCCCAGAGCGCGTGACCGAACCCGTCCTGCGTGTTTTCCACAAAAAGCGCGTTCCCGCTTCCACCCTGCACCATCCTGACGAGCGGAATCGGCACGCCCCCGCCATCAGCGCCTGTCGTGCCCGAGAAGGTGGCCCATGGTGCCGTCGCAGCGCCGTTGACCGTCAGAGTTCCGTTGATCGCCTGATCGCCGGTAAAGGTGTTCGAGCCGAGCCTGGCGGCATTCGTGATCTGACTCACGTCGTGGCCGTGCACAATCGCTGCGTAGCGGGCGTCGGTGTACGATGTGTCGAGCGCGAGACTGACATCGCCGCTCGTGCCGCCGCCGCTCAGGCCTGAGCCGGGCGCCACGCCAGTGATGTCCCCCGTCCCGGTTGGAATCGGATTGCCGGCGAGGTCACGATACGACGAGGCGTACACAGCGCCCGCACCATCCACACGGAATCGCTGCGCCTCATTGACTTGGCCGACGATGATGTTGCCGCCAGCAATGTTATCGAACACTCCGGCGACCGCGCCGGCCTTTACGGCCACTCCGCGCACACCGGCGCCGCTGTCGCTGAAATTGATTCCCTGCACGCCGACGGCATTCACCGCACCATCGGCGACCAGACCGACCGCACCGAACCCGAACCCGTTACTCGAGTGCACTCCCCAGAGACCGCTCCCGCCAACCGAGGTTGATGCGCCGCTCACGCCGAACGCCGTCCCCTCGCCCTTTACTCCCGTTCCATTGCTTCCTTGGCCCAATCCCAGAACCGCAATACCACTCGCGGCACCAGTGCTTACTCTGGCCCCCTCACTGGAGGCCGAGCTGACGCTCAGACCTCCTGAAATCATTTGCATGCCGTTGAAGGTGTTCGCTCCAAGACTCGCGGCGTTGGTTACCTGGCTAACGTCATGGCCGTGCACCAAGGCGGCGTATCGACTATCTGTGTACGACGTATCCAACGCGAGGCTTCCCGCGCTCGTGATCGGGCCGCCGGTCAGGCCCGTGCCGCTTCCGACGCTGGTGACCGTCCCGCTGTTGATCGGATTTCCGGCGAGATCGCGGAACGAGCTGGCGAACACTGCGCCCGCCCCGTCGACGCGGAACCTCTCGGCACCCCCGACTCTTCCGACGAGAAGGTTGCCGCCGCCGTTGTTCTGAAACACGCCCGGTGTCCCCGTTGCGCTGTTCACAGTGCCTAACACGGCGATCCCATTTCCCGTCGAAGCTGGAACCTGGCCGAACAACGCAATGCCCGAGGACCCTTCGGTATACCCTTCGACGCCGATACCGGACACCGCGTTACGGCCAATTCCCCTGATCGCTGCGCCCGTGCCCTGGCTTTCGCCGAACACACCGTGTGTGAACGCATTGGGGTTGGTCGCGGCTCCATACACACCCGCGCTGAGATTCACACTGGCAGCAGTGATGCCCTTGACCCCAAAGCCTACTCCCGTCGTATTCGTTGCCTCACCTCTGATGGCAGAACCCAGGTTCGACGATGTTGTCGAGACGAGGCCGCTGAACTGGCCAGATGTCGCGGTGAGGAAACCGTTGATCGTCTGGTTGGCGGTGAAGGTGTTGGGCGTTGCCAGTTGTGGGAATGCCGCGGCGTGCAATCCGTCGAGGAAGTCCGCATTCAGGTTCAGATTGAGCGCACTGGAGCCGACCTGCAGCGGCGCGCCGGACGTCGCCTGGCTGACAAATGACGGCCCGGCCGCGTTCGTCGACGTGAACTGCGTCGCGGTGACGCCGCCCGACGGCCCCGGCGTGGGCGCCGAAGGGGAAACCGGACTCGACGTTTTGTCGGCCTTCGAAGACGCTCCGCTCGCGTCGATGCTGCTGTCGCCGTTCGGCTGGGCGAGCGCGTATGCAGACGCCGGCTTCCCGCCTAACGTGTCGGAATCAGCCGCCTTGAATGCATAGGCGACGCTGAGAATCGGCGTGCGAGGGAGCTCAGGCTGCCCAACGGGTGTGACGCCTAACCACCGCGGTCCCGGTGAAGCAAAAATCTCCACCGGAATTCCTGTCGGAGACGACGCGCCGAGCGTCAGGTTGTAACGGCCACGTTGATCAGCTTGGACCGTCTGCGTTTCCGCCCATAACGACACGCCACCTTCGGGCGCTGAATAGATGGCGAGCACGAGGCTGGCCGGCCCGATGAGCGGATTTCCGGCGCTGTCCGAGAGAACACCGGTGATCGGCACCAAGGGCGGAACTGTGGCTGGTGTCGACGTCGCCTGCGGCAGTGCGGCGGACGATTCGAGCGCCGGTGACTGCTGCGCGCGTGCGACCGCCATCGCGCCGACGGCCATAATCGAGACAACCGCGAATCGGAGCATTTGCTTCAAGACGTCCCTCCAGTCGCACACCTGACTCTTCGTCCTCGTCTTCATCGACCACGTCGCCGGCGGGCACAGCAGCGCGCCGGTTCCTGGCCAGCGAAGAACGAGGTAAACAGACCTATAGGGGTTCGGGGTGTAGATCAGTGCCACGCCGCGGGACTTCGGGTCCGTGCGCGCGAACGGCACATTGGGGAATAACGCAGCTGCACTCGAGATGTAACAGCCGACCGCCCTGCTGCCCTTGCGTAGTTACATCATTAAGGAACGACGGGTAGCGAGTGCCCGTGATGATCGGTTGACATCGTCGAGCCGCGGAGTAGAGTAGAAATCTCTCAGTGACACGGAAGGTCAATGGCGGTCCAACGACGCCTCCTTTCTTTGTTCTCCGCCGCCACTGCGGCGCTTGCACTCATCACCATTGTCGTGACGGGGCTCGCGCGTGCCCAGGTGGCGACGCCAGAGCAGCCGGCCGACGCGTTCAGACAGATAGTCCCCGGCCTGCTCGCGCGCACGATCTACACAGCTGAATCGTCCGGACCTCATCGCGTGGAGATCTGGGACATCGTGGTGGGACCCGGCATGAAATCCGAGGCGACCACTTTTCCAGGCGGCGCGGTGCTCGAAGTCCGGGGAGGGCATGGTTCCATCACCATCGACGACAAACGGCAGGACCTCCGGCTCGGGAGCACGCTGGCCGTCGACGACGGACACAAGTTCGCGCTCGAAAACGCGGATAAGGAGGCGGCGCTCTCGCTTCGCGCGGTCGTTATTTCGTCGCCGCAAAGGTAAGCCGCGCGTGAAACAGCTGCTCGCAATCGCGATGCTCGTGGCGCTGAACGCGTGCGATCGGCGGAAGGATCCGCACGTCGTGCCGCGTCCGGACAACCTCAAGGAAGATCGGTCTTTCATCTCGCCGCCGACGCTGAGGTTTCCAATCTACGCCTGCGGCTCCAGCGTGCTGGTGAAGGACTTCATTCCGGGCGCGAAGCTCGAAGTCTTTCTCAACGGTACGCCGCCGGCGATCGGTACCATCACGAGCTGGCTCTCGACCGGACAGAACGTCGGCGTGAGCATCAGCTTCACCGCGAATCAGAAGATCACCGTGAAGCAGACGTTCGACGGCGTCACCAGTGGGCCGTCGAACGAAGTGACGGTGACCTCGCACCTCGAAGACTTCCCAAGCGGGCTGCCCGCCCCGCGGCTGGCTCCGGCGCCGCTCCTCGAATGCGGACGCGCGGTGGGCCTGGCGGACGCGGTGCCGAGCGCGCTCGTGAAAGTCTTCGCCGAGAATCCGAACGCCGCTGCTCCGGGGGGATTCGATCCCGCGGTCCAGGTCGGGTCGGTCAGCGATTTCGGGTACACCTTCGTCAACCCTGCGTTCGTCAAGGGCGCGCGCGTCTCCGCCGAGCAGACGCTCTGCACGGACACGAGCCCGCGATCCGCGCCGCCGGAGACGGTGCAGCCCGAACCGGCGTCGAAGCCGGGCCCCGTCCTCGACCCGATTTACGACGGCGTGAACATCGCGACCGCGTGGGGTTCTGACGGATATCCCAGCCCGCTGCTGAACGGCGCCAACGTCGAAGTCTTCGCGAGCAATCTTCCCCCCGGCAGCCAGCGGATCGGAGGGCAGCCCACCCCTGGCGGCGGTCAGCAAATCTTCATCAACCCGAACGGACAGGCGTCGGTTGGCTACTCCTCGACACAAGCGCTTTGCACGGCGGGAAATCCGGGTCCCACGACGACTGGTCAGCCTTGCAGCGCGCTGCCCGCACCGACGATTGCGCCGCCGCTCCCGGGCGACACGAAAATCGAAGTCACCGGCTACGTGCCGGGGGCGAGGATTCTCGTCTTCGCGAACGGCACCGAAATCGGCGATTCAGGACCGACGGGCGTAAACCTGAGCCGCGCGCTCGTCGAGGGCGACAACATCATCGTCGTGCAGCGCATCGGCAGCTGCGAGAGCAGCACGGTCTATCAGATCAAGGTGGAATGCGCCTCGCTCGGCAGCGACGCACTGGCCTGCTCGGCCGACTGGCCGATGTTCCGGCACAGCGGACTTCGCGACGCGCAGCAGATCAACGCGTCGGCGCTGTCGGATCCGTATCAGGTCAAGAAGCTGCAGGTGAAGTGGCAGTTCCCGCCGAGCGGCAGCCCGGCGGTCGGCGCCTTTCGCGCCTCGCCGGTGGTGTGGAAGGGGCGCGTCTACGTGCCGAGCAGCGACGGCCACGTCTATGCGCTGGACGCGAACACCGGCGCCCAGCTGTGGCGCTATCCAGCCACCGGCCCAGCCCTGGACACCGCGTACCACAGCAACGACTCGAGCTTCGGCCTCGCTTCGAGCGCGGCGATCGCGACGATCGAGCGTCGCGACGTCGTCATTTTCGCAGGCCCGGATCGATCGATCGGCAGCGGGCTGGGCAGCGGCCGCCTGTTCGCGCTTGATGCGGTGACCGGCGCCGAGGTCTGGAAATCGACGGAAATCGCGGCGCTGACCGGGACGACGCAGACGTCGACATCCGAGCTCCACGAGAACCTCGGGTACTCGTCGCCGCTCGTCATGGGCAATCGCGTCTACGTCGGGATCGGCAACCATGGCGACAATCCGATTCAGAAGGGCCGCGTCGTCGCGGTCGATCTGAACTCCGGTATCGTGGTGGCGGGCTTCAGCTTTTCCGCTACCAATACGCGCGGCGGCGGCATCTGGAGCTCCCTCGCCGGAGGTCTGGCTGGCAGGGGCGTCTACGCCACGACGGGCAACGCGCGCCGGTGGAACGGTGGATCGCAGGGGGAACCGTCGACGAACTACAGCCTGGGCCTGTTGCGCCTCGATTCGGCGAACGGAAACCTCGTCTGGAAGCATCGGCCCGTGCCCTTCGACATGGACGACGATCCCGACTGGGCGTCGGGCGCGTCGCTCATGGCGACCGCTTGCGGCGAGCTCGCGGCGTCGACGATGAAGGACGGATGGAGCTACGCCGTGCGGGCCGCGCCGGGCAACGGCACGGACGCGAGCGTCCTGTGGCAGTTCCCGCCGACGGGCTTCCCCTTCACGCCGGGGGACGGCACGGCGCACGGCGACACGCGGTATCTCGTGCCGGGCGCCGCATGGAGTGGAGTCTTCATCACCATGGACGGGGGTGAGCAGATCGTCAGCGGCACCCAGTTCGGATTCAATCGTCTGCACGCACTGAACGCCTGCGCCGGCCGCGCGAATCGGGTCAGGTGGATCGTCGACGTGCCGGGCGTGTTCGCCACCGATTATCAGCTCGGCCCGCCCAGCGTGACGCGCGGCATCGTCTACGTGCTGACGACCACCGGCCATCTGGTCGCGATCGCGGATCCGAGCGTGTGGCCCTCCGTCGGATCGCGATGCAGCAATCCGGCGGTGACGAACGCCAACTGCCTGGCCAACGGCTTCCAGCTGGTGCCGGTGCCAAAAGTGCTGCTCGATATTGCCGTGAGCGGCAGCGGCATGATCCGGAACGAGCCCGTGTTGGTGGGGAATCGTGTCTTCGTGGCCGTCAGCGACGCGGCGTTCACTTATGCGTCCATGGCGGGGCGCGTCTTCATGCTCGAGCCAGGCAAATGAGAGTCGATCGGGCTCGCGTGATCGTGTTGACGGCCGCAATTACCGTGGGGAGTGGCGCCGCCGGCTGCCAGCGGCAGCCAACGCGCGAGGTGGTCTTCACGGACACCGCCCACCGGATCTCGTCGGTCGAGCGCTTCGCCGGGGAGACGCGGGTGCGTACGGCGGGACAGGATGCGGCGGTTCGCGTCGACATTCGCAACTGGTCGCTGGGCGGCGGCCTGAAACTCGCCGAACTGCCTCTGCCGGTGAAAGGCCTGATGATCGTCCAGCTCCGGGGCGGACGTGTGACGACGGTCATTCAGGGGAATTCGCAGGCGCGGCGGGAAGGCGAGTTCTGGACCGTGCCGCCCGGCGTCCCGATGGGCGTCGAAACAGGCGACGATTCGGCGACTCTTCAGACAATCGTCATCATCCAACCCTAGCGGAAGCGGAAACAGCTTCCATCATTGCCGGCGCGACATGAGGTTCTTGGCCTTTGCCCGCGACTGCTCCATGAATTGCGGTATCTGTTCCGCCGGGTGCACGTGTATTGCCAGGGCCTGCGCTTCGGCTTCGCGACCGAGCGCAATGTAGCGCCAGGTAATCGCCGCAAAGAATCCAGGCTCGAGGACGAGTGTCCGGACAGGATCGGCGTTGTCCAGGTGTATCTCTACGGTGAGGGTGCCAACTGGCCCGAACACCTCATCGGCCAGGCCCGTCCGGCTGGGCAGGCGCAGCACAGGCTGCACATCAAGATGAACGGCACTGTCCTGCCCCGATACGGTCCGGGCCAACAGCAGGAAAGCCGCGACAGCTATCGTGCGACGCAGACAGTTGTTCGTCACATGCAGACCTGTACGCCGCTGACTACCGGGAAGCGCGACGCTTCACCTGCTCGCGCAGTCT
>Ga0070670_100004795_pt1 | contig 11356 bp, 9 predicted proteins | sample KBSS63metaG_FD_64665 | JGI IMG/M metagenome (GOLD analysis project Ga0070670, IMG submission 64665) | Switchgrass rhizosphere microbial communities from Kellogg Biological Station, Michigan, USA - KBS S6-3 metaG | ecosystem: Host-associated > Plants > Roots > Rhizosphere > Soil ... | reverse complement strand
TCGTTCCGCTGGACGAGCGGCGACGCGCGGTTCCTGTGGGCCGCCAAGACCCGCTGGCTGCTGCTGCGCCTGTGGGTGCAGCACCCCGACGCCGCCACGTCGCCGGTGCGCGTCACCGTTGACAGCCGGTGCGGTGCGGTGGTGGACGCGGAGCTGAAATCGGCGGCCCCGCTCAACGTCGGGATCGAGCTCCCCGAAGGGATGGACATGCTCGAGGCGACTATCCGTTCCTCTCGCACCTGGCAGCCGTCGGCCAGCCCCCCAGGTGACACCCGCCAGCTCGGCGTGGCGGTGGTGGCGGACTGGCTCAAGACGGCCGGAGAAGCCAGGGATCAGGCCCGTTTCGTGACCCTGAAGCCGTGCGAGTGGTAGAATCGGAGTTTCCGCCTGCCTGCGGAGAGCCGTTCGTGCCGGTCCGGTCTGCACTGAGAGGACCTCCGAACAGCGGTCAGGGGCGGCAAGGAGCACACCCGTGAAAGAAGGCATTCACCCCGCGTACAAGGAAGTCGAAGTCCGGTGCGCGTGCGGTAACACGTTCAAGACGAAATCCACCAAGAACGAGCTGCACCTCGAAATCTGCTCGGCCTGCCATCCCTTCTTCACGGGACGCCAGAAGCTGATCGACACCGAGGGTCGCGTCGAACGGTTCAGCAAGAAGTTCGGTGCGCAGACGTCAGAGCAGCGGAAGGTGGTCGAGAAGGCTGCCAAGGCCGCCAAGGCTGCGGCGACCAAGAAGGCGAAGCCCTCCACCGCGACCGCGTAGCTAGTCCTGGAACACCCGGACGAGGGGCAGACCCAGTCCGGGAAGCAGCGAGGTCGTCAGCACACTGCCGGCCTCGCGCGACAACTCTACCGGCTTTTCGAATCCCCTCCCGCCGGCTCGGCAGGCGCCACCACATCGACCACACACCTCACAATTCGGCGAGCAGGTCTCCGACCGTATCGATCATGCCATCCGCCTCGGATGGGGGCGGCAAGAACGGGTCTCGGCGCCATACGCCCTTCAACCCCGCGGCCCGGGCTCCCGCCACATCGATGTCTGGATGGTTGCCCACGTAGCACGCGCGTGCCGCTTCGACGCCGAGCCGTGCGAGCGCCCGACGGAAGATTTCCGGATCCGGCTTGTGCACTCCCTCGGCATCGGAGATAAGAACGGTATCGAACAGCACCGGAAGCGACAGGCATTTCAACTTGCCGGACTGCATCCGGACAGAGCCGTTGGTGATCAGCCCGAGCCTGAAGCCTGCGGCACGAAGGGCCGCAAGGGTCTGGAGCGCGTCTGGAAACAGCACGCAGGCGCCGGGAAAGCCAGCGCGGAAATCGCTCCGTAACGTCTGCGCCAGTGCCGCCGGCAACCCGAAGCCGGCGACTGCCCCGATGAACAGACCCTTGCGCGGACCATATCCTTCGCGATCGCGATCGATAAGGGCCCGCACATAGTCGTCCTGCTTTACCGGATGGAGAGCAGAGGCAAACCGGGTCCATTGATCTCGAACGAACCGTTCAAAGCTGGTGTGGCGATCGAGCAGCGTTCCGTCGAGGTCGAAGATCACCGCGCGAACGCCGGCGAGCATCAGCGAAACCGAGGCCTAAAACAGCGACGCCATCGTCACCGTCGGGGCCGAGGCGAGCTTGCGTTCGAGCCGCGCCACGCGGTGGTGCAGCGCCTCGCGGCGCGACGCGGTGAGCGGCAGCTGCAGCGACTGCAGCGCGAAGCCGCGGGCGCTCAGCAGGTCGCGCCGCCGGTGCTCGTGGTGCACGGCGAGCGCTTCGGCCGCCTCGCGGAGGATCGCGGGCGGACAACCGGGCACTGAGAGCAGACACGACCACGCGGCGGCGGCGTCGTCGAAGAAACGCGCCCGTCGCGACAGGCGGGCATACGAAGACAGCGCTTCGGCACGCATTTCCCCGCCATCGCTGCCGGCCGGCAGCGGCACGCCGGGCGCGCTCGCATCGATGCCGCAGGCCAGGCCAAAGCAGCGTCGCGCGTCGTCGAGCCGTCCCGCCAGCTGATACATCCGTCCCAGCCCCACGGCCTCGCGAGCGGTGCGCACACCGGGCGCCCCTTCGTCCACGAGCTGCGCCGCGCGCGCGGTGACCAGGGCAAGCGAGATCAGGTCGAGCCGGTTGTGCTCGAGCACACCCGCGAGCGGCCGCGCATCCCCGGTGCGCACGTAGCGGAAGTAGCGGTCCGGAATCTCGAAACCGGGCACGTCGCCTTCGCGCTCGAAGCCGCACAGCGTGCGCTCGAGCGTCTGCAGGCGGCAGCCGGCCTCGAACATCCCTGACTCGTCGCTGCCCGTCGCCGGCCCCCGCCACAGCCGCCGCGCCGGGTGCAGCATGTCCACGTGCGGCAGGCCGGCAAACGGCGTGTCGAGCCGGTGGAACAGATAGCGCGTTTCGATCAGCGGCAGATCGAACGACTTGCCGTTATAGGTGACTACCGTGCCCGCCTCTTCGGCGAGCTCGGCGATCGCCCCGAGCATCGAGCGCTCGACCATCGGATTCGACATCAGGTACTGGCGGATGCGGAACGAGCCGCCGTCGAACCACGCGCAGCCGACCAGGAACGCGTAGGTGCCCGCGCCACCCATGAGACCGGTGGTTTCGAGGTCCACGAACAGCAGGCGATCGCGGCACGGCATCCGCGCCAGGAGATCGAGGGCGGGCCAGGCGCCGTCCGACGGGGGCAGCCCGTCGGCGACGGTCACATCGCCATGGCGATGCCCGGGCGGATAGCGTCGCTCGACGACCACGAAGCCCTGGCCCTCGTCCTGCCAGACGCCCCCCAGCACTTCGGCGGGGTCGTTGGGGTTGTTCTCTTCAGACCAGTCTTCAGGCGGGTCTACCGACGCGTCCCTCCGTACGGGCTTGATGACGTCGCGGAGGCGATCCTTGAGCGAAATCATCAGAAGGGCGCGAGCTCGGTTTCAGTGGACGTTATGCTTCCAGTCAGCGACGCCTGAGCCAGGCGATCGAGGATGCGGAGCGCCACCAGCTTTGCCAGCGGTCCGGTGTTGCCGACGGGGCCGACGCACGTGGGGCACCCATGCTCGCAGGCGCAGCTGGCAATCACCTCGCGCGTGCGCCGCAGCAGATCGGCGTGCATCGCGAAGAGCGGCTGGCTGAAACCGATGCCGCCGGGATAGTTGTCGTAAACGAAGATCCGCGGCTCGTCGGGCAGCGTGATCGGAGCCGATCGCGGATCCACTTCATCGCTCTGTTCCCCGCTGCCGATCGACACGCCGATGTCCTGGCGATCGCACATCAGCAGCAGCTGCGCCACCTGGCGCATGGCGAACGACAGCCCCACCACGCCGTCGCGGCGATCGTCGGCGGCGTACGGCAGCGCCGCCATCACCGGCTGCGGAATCGTCAGCCAGTAGGCGGTGGTGTGCATCTGCTGCTCGGGCAGGTCCAATTCGCCCGAGCCCACGTTCTCGTTCGTATAGAACTTGATCTTCTTGAAGCCGACGACGCGCGACGACACGTGGACCTCGCCATGCGAGCGTGTCAGTGGACCCTCGGGCGGGTCTGAAGACCCGCAACTACGTCCGTCTCCAGTCTCGAAGGTCTCGAGCGGCGTGACCTTCGTGTAGGTGATGGCGTCGGTGTAATAGTCGCAGTCGATCTGACGCACGTAGGCCTTGCGCCCTTCGAAGTCGAGCCGCTCCACCTGATACAGCGCCCCCTCGAGCAGGTAAATCGCCTTCTCGTGCAGCGTGGACGGGCCGCTGTTGAAGCTGGTCTCGCCGATCACGTCGGCGCCGTGCGTCGTGTCCACGATGACGAAGTTGTCCGACGAGATCGACCGCAGGCTGACGGCGTCGGCGGGATACGACTCGTTGGTCCACTGCCAGGCGCCTTCCCCGCCGTCGATACCTTCGTTGTGGTGAACGAAGCCGCTTTCCTGCAGCGCGCCGAGCACCTCCTGCACGTCGTGGCGGCCGAACGATTCGCCGGTGGTGAATGGCAGCTCGAACGCCGCGCACTTCACATGGTCCACGAAGATGTGCAGGTTGTCGGGGTTGATGAGCGCGTGCTCGGGCGAGGCGTCGAAGAAATACGACGGGTGCCGCACGATGAACTGGTCGATCGGCGCGCTGCTGGCCACGAGCACCGCGGCCGAGCGTCCACTCCGCCGCCCGGCACGGCCCGCGCGCTGCCAGGTGGCGGCGATGGTCCCGGGATACCCGGCCATCACGCTCACGTCGAGCGCGCCGATGTCGATGCCGAGCTCGAGCGCATTGGTGGACACCACCGCGCGCACGCTGCCCTCGCGCAACCCCTTCTCGATCTCGCGGCGGCGCTGCGGGAGATAGCCGCCGCGGTAGCCGCGGATCTCGTCGCGCGCGCCAGGCGGGCCAGCGAAGTCGTCCTTCAGATACGTGGTCAGAATTTCAGTGGCCAGGCGGCTCTGCGCGAACACGATCAGCTGCAGCTTGCGCTTCAGGAACTCCGCGGCGATGCGCCGTGTTTCCGCCAGATAGGAGCGGCGGATGCCCAGCTGCTGGTTCACCACCGGCGGGTTGACGAACAGGAAGACCTTTTCGCCGCGCGGCGCGCCGGTTTCCGACACCAGCTCGAACGGCTCCTCCACCAGCGCCTCGGCCAATTCGCGCGGGTTGGCGATGGTGGCGGACGAGCAGATGAACGTCGGATTCGAGCCGTAGTGCCGGCACAGCCGGCGGAGCCGGCGCAGGACGTTCGTGAGGTGGCTGCCGAACACGCCGCGATAGGCGTGCAGTTCGTCAATCACGACGAAGCGCAGGTTCTCGAACAGCTTCGCCCACCGCGGATGGTGCGGCAGGATGCCCGCGTGGATCATGTCCGGATTGCTCAGCACCACGTGCGCGCGCCCCCGGATCGCACGGCGCGCGTCCTGCGGGGTGTCGCCGTCGTAGGTGAACACGCCGATGTCGAGCTCGTCGGGGCGCGACAGCCGATCCGCGAGCTCGTGGAGCTCGGCCAGCTGGTCCTGGGCGAGCGCCTTGGTGGGAAAGAGATACAGCGCCCGCCTGGACGGATCGCGCAGGATGGAGCTGAGGACCGGCGCGTTGTAGCAGAGCGTCTTGCCGGACGCGGTGGGCGTGGTAATGACCACGTGGCGGCCGGCCAGCGCGTGCTCCACCGCGGCGGCCTGATGCGAATAGAGCTGGTCGATGCCGCGGTCTTTCAGCACTTCTCGCAGTCGCGGGTCCACCGCGTCGGGAAACGGCGCACACACCGGCGGAGCAGACGGCTGCCGGCGAACCGCCGTCACCCAGCCGTCCGGGTTGTCGGGGCACTCCAGGCCGGCAGGGCCGCCCGTCAGGCGGTCCAGAACCGCGTCGAGGGCGAGCGCCCTGGCGGGATCGCTGCGCTTGGCAGGGAGCATCGTCGTCGGACGAATATAAGGCGAAATTCCTCCCCGCTCAATAGGAGTTTCGCGAATTGATCGTCTACCCGCCGGACAGGATTGCCAGCTCGGGAAGGGCCCAGACGATGTCGTTGTCCTTGCCGGTCTGGCGCAGACGGACGTAGCGCGCGCGCCTGGGCGCGAAGGCCACCGTGGTCGGGGCCGTGAGCGGATCCCGCAGGGTCCCCTCGAGCATCGGGGCGATGACGTCGCGGTCCCAGGCTGGTTCCCACGTCCGGCCATCCACCGACGTGTCGATGACGAGGACGCGCGGGAACTCGCGGTACGACTCGCCCATCGTGTAACGGATCGCCGCCACGCGATCGGCGGCCACGCCGAGGTCTGCCACAAACCACTCCTGCCCTGATTGCGGCCCGCACAACCAACGCGTCGACAGGTTGCCGTCGAGCGCGGCCTCGGGCGACGGGCAGGACGCGGTGGCCGCCGCGATCCGGAGGGGCGCGCCGATCGCATATGAGCGTCCGGGGATCGACCGCCGCGGGAGGCGATATTGGCGGGTTCCCTTTTGTTGTGCAACGCACACCGCCCCAGGCTGTCGCTCGACCAGGCTGATGAGGCGCGGCTGATCGGTGTTCACCACTACGAACAGATCCTCCCGGGCACGAAACGTTTCGAACACGTCGTCGACCTCGAACCGCGTGCCTTGCCGCACGGCTTCGTAGTACTTCGGCTCGTAGCCGCTATAGCCGTTGACGGACCGCCAGCCGCCGGTAACCGCGAGGTACTGGGGGGCGAAATCCTGGAGATTGCCGATCGGCAGCGCCATCACGGTGCGACCGCGGAGCATCGCGTCGTCTGGAAACGCCGTCGGCGCCGGCGCCACCGGAATCGTGGACCAGCCGTCCGAGAGCAGCCCGATCGCCAGGAGCGCCGCCAGCCACGGGACGGCGCGCGGACGGCGGCGCGCCAGCAGATGGCTCGCACCCAGGCCCGCCACGATCGACAGGCAGAGCGTGGCCATGATCCAGAAGCGCGCGGGCGCGCGAACCCCGCCCCCGCCTGGCAGCAGAAAGAGCAGGCGGAAGAGGCCTGGCACCGCGCGAGGCACCCCCCTGAACATCACCGTGGGGCCAAGCGCGAACATCCACATGACGATGGCGGCGCACGCGTAGAAGCCCGCTAACGATTGCCGGCGCACCGCCTCGAACATCGTGCGCGACAGGGCGAGCGCCACGATGCCGGCGACGGCGAGGATGATCACCGGCTTGTCCACATCGGACGCCGACACGCGAAGGCCACCGACGTCGAGGCGCCAGGGGCCGAGCACCACGACGCTGAGGGCTCCCACGGCGCCGATGGCAGCGACCGCGCCAACGAACCCGCGGAGCAGACGCATGACGCGCGGGCTTGCCGGTCCCCTGGCCGCCTCGCGCCTCAAACCCGCAACCGCGATGCCCACCAGCACGAGCAGCACGACACCCGGAAACAACATGGCCTCGGGCCGGCAGCCGACGCGCAGCCAGTTCCATAAGGCCGTCTCCTCGGCTGAACACAGCAGGCTCAAAAGATCCGCGCTGAATATCTGCGCCTCGAACGGCGACCGCGCGAAGCCGTGACGCGCGTGCACCTCCAGATAGGTGACGAGCGTCGGCGCGAGCGCCAGCGCGGCCACGAGCGCGGCAATCGTGATGTCTCGGAGCTGGCGCCACCGGCCGGGTACCACGACGAACCAGATCGTCCACAGCGCGATGAGCGCCGACAGGAAGTAGAGGGTGTAGAGATTGGCGAGCGCCTGCAGCAGCCACGTGACGCCAAACAGGACCAGCCACACTCGACGGCCCGAGTCCAGGTAGCCGTGCAGCCCAAGGAGCGCCAACGGCGCCCAGAATCCCGCCAGCATCTGGACGTGAGCCTGCTGCCCGGCACGGTAGGGCGAGAAGGCGAACGCGAGCCCGGCCAGGAACGCCGCGATGGCACTGCCCGTCAGCCGGCGGACGAGAAGGAACATCGTCACGCCGCACAGCGGATAGGTGACCAGCGCGACCAGGTTGGCCGCGACGAGCGGCTGGCGCACCACCCATTCGATGGGCGACGCCACCACGCTCAGACCGATCAGGTGCTCGGAGAACGCCAGCGTGTCGGGCGTGGGCGCAAAGATCGGGAACTGCCACCAGGCGTGCGTGAACGGCAGCGTCCAGGCGTTCCAGTGCAGAATTGCGGCCGTCAGGAGGGGATCGCCGCCGTCGTGCACAATCGTGGACGCCGGGTGCGCCAGCACGAGACGACCCGCGACCGCCGCAAGCGCGGCGTAGGCGATCGCGCCAGCAAGTAGAGGCCAGCGCGTCAGCCAGTGGGTCACGCGTTCCACGAAGTGCTGCATTGGCCGCGATCGTCGCCGTATGGTACCGTGCAATGGACCCTGGACGAGCGTGAGTTACACCGACCGGCGGCAGACACAGACGGCCGAACAATACGCGGCCGACGACTTGGAGACGATGCGTGAAGCCAAACGGTATGGCGCGCATCTGTTCCGCCTCTTCCGTCCGCACGTGGGGCGGCGCGTGCTCGAGGTAGGCTGCGGCATCGGCACGATGACGCGCCGGCTCACCGAAGTGGCCGACACCGTGCTGGGCATCGAACCCAACCCGCACTGCGCCGGCCTCGTGCGCGACGAAATGCGCGGCGAGACAAAGTTCAGCCTGCGCACGTGCCACCTCGAGGAGTGCGACCTCACCGAGCTCGCTGCCCAGCGCTTCGACACCGTCTTCTGCGTGAACGTGCTCGAGCACATCGAAGACGATCGCGAGGCGCTGCGCACCTTCCACCGCGTGCTCGCGCCCGGCGGGCGCGCGCTCGTGTGGGTGCCCGCGGTCCAGGCGGCGTACGGACCGCTCGACGCCGAGCTCGGTCACTTCCGCCGCTACTCGAAGGCGTCGCTCGGGGCAGCGTTCGCAGCTGCCGGTTTCGACATCGTGACGCTTCGGTATTCGAATCCGATCGGGCTGCTGGGATGGATGTTCAACGCCCACGTGCTGAAGTCGCGCGAGCACAGTCTCGCGCAGGTGCGGGTGTTCGACAGTCTCATCGCGCCATGGGCGCTGCCCGGGGAGCGGCTGGTGGCGCCGCCGATCGGCCTGTCGCTGATTGCCGTCGGCCGCCGGCGGTGATCGCTACTCGATCCAATACCGCCTGACCGTTTTGCCCGTCTTCTTCGACACGCCGCTGCCGGCGAACACTCCGCCGTTTCGTTCGATGGCCTTGATCGATCCGAGATTGTCGTCGTCGCACGTCACACAGACGCGCTCGATTCCCAGTGCTCGCGCTTCGACCAACGCTAATCGAAGGAGGGCCGTCCCGTACCCGCGACGCCGCGCGGACGGGCGTACGTCGTAGCCGACATGCCCCCCTTCGTTCTCGAGATCCGGTGTCAACCCGAGTCGAAGGCGGACGCAACCGACGATCATCCTGTCATCTTCAAGCCAGAATTCGGTGCCTGGAACGTACCCCTCGGGCAGGTGGTCGCCTCGCCGGAGCGTCTCGATCCGCCGAAGGTAAGCATCGAAGTCACCCAGAGCCAACGCATAGCGAAGTTCACCAGCGGACTGGCACTCGCGTGCCATCTCCAAGAAAGCCGATTGCCACTGCGTCGACGGTGCCACCAGTCGCATGTCAGAGGGTCCGCTCCGCCACCTCAGAGCTGACGGTGGCGGAAAGAATAGATCGCGAACGCGAGCGCCGCCGCCGTAAACCCCAGCGCCCACCACACCATCGGCGTCGACGGCACCGACCCGCCGGCGAACGGCCCGGCGTTGCCAAGGGTCCGGACGATGTCCGGCTGCAAGTAGTAGGCGGCGAGGCGCCACATGCTGTCGGCGGGGCTGAACAGACTCACGGTGATGCCAGCCAGGCGTGCCGGCCGAATCCCGCCCAGCGTGCCCAGCTGCTCCACCCACCCGCCGATGAAGGCCGCGCCGTAGAGGCCCAGCGTCATGATGCCGTTGGTGACGGTGCCGAGCCGGGTGCCTCCGGCGATCGAGATCGTATGCATCACCATCAGCTCCAGCAGGATCAGCGAAATCGCGATCCCGATATTGAGCTGCTGGTAGCCGGCAATCACCCGGGTCGCGGTCAACACACCGGCGGCGAGCGCAAGAAAGTAGATGACGATCACGGCGCCGAAGCCGAGCCACTTCCCCAGCACGATGTCCGAACGGCGCACGGGCTTCGACGCCAGCGTCTGCATCACGCCCGAGTCGATCTCGCCCGACAGCGCATCCACCGGCAGCAGCGACGCCAGCAGCACGGACAGGAAGTTGGCGGCGTAGAGCCCGAGCAATGACAGCATCACCAGGGTGATCTGGCGCTGGACGAACGGCTGGGGGTTCAGCTTCAGGTCGCGCGCGACAAGAAACGAGATGATCCAGAAGACGATCAGGAACAACGCGCCGCAGGCGGCGGCCGCACTGAGGATCTTGCGCCGGCGCGCATCGTAGAGCGTGAGGTGCGCGACGGTCAGAAACGCGGGCATCGTCATCCCGGCCGCTGGTCGTCGCCCATCACGTCCACGAACCACTCCTCGAGCGACTTGCGGCGCCCGCGGAGCTCGTAGAGCCGCACACCGTGTTCGACCAGCCATCGCGACACCTCGGGCAGCACGGCGTCGCTGATCACGCGCAGGAGCGCGCGATCCTCCCCGGGGCGCCCCACCACCGTGCCAAATCGCTCCAGGCCCGCGAGCACGGGTGGATCGAGCGGAAGTGCGCGAATCTCGACTTCGAACGACGGCGGCGCGGCTCCAAGCGTGAGGTGATGCACGACGCGACCCTGCTTCACGAACGCGACGCGGTCGCAGGTGGCTTCCACTTCGCCGAGCAGGTGTGAGTTCAGGAACACCGACACGCCGTTCGACCGCAGCTCGCCCAGGATATCGCGCACCAGCAGGCGCCCCAGCGGGTCGAGCCCCGACGTCGGCTCGTCGAGAAAGACCAGCCGTGGATCGTTGATGAGCGCTTGCGCCAGGCCGGCGCGTTGCAGCATCCCTTTGCTGTAACCGCGGAGCGGCCGGTCGGCCGCGTCGAGCATATCCACGCGCGTGAGCAGCTGGTCGATGCGGGCCTCGAGCGCCTGGCCGCGCATGCCGTGCAGCCGGCCATGAAAGCGCACCAGTTCGCGGGCGGTCAGCGAATCGTGGAAGCGGCAATGCTCGGGGAGAAAGCCGACCCGCGCACGGGCCTCGCGGCTGCCGATCGGCGCGCCCAGCACCTCGCCTTCGCCCTCGTCGGGCGTGACGAGCGCGAGCAGCATCTTGATCGACGTCGTCTTCCCAGCCCCGTTCGGTCCGAGGAAACCGAAGATCTCCCCGGCGCCGACGGTCAACGACAAGTCATCGACGGCGAGCGTCTCGCCGAACGACTTGCGGAGGCCGCGAGCGTCGATGACGCGCTCGATCACTGGAGAGAGTTTGCCATCGCCAGGACGTCGTTGAAGCGCAGCGTGGAGCGGATTCCGTAGACGCGCCCGCCGTTGGACCACAGCAGCAGATTCCAGTTGCCGCGCTCGACCTTCGTCTCGGGATCGATGATCGGCCCCTCGATCGCCACACCCGGGCTGCTGCCAACCAGCACCTGCCGGAACCGCGTCGCGGTCGGCGGGACCGGCACGACCAGCGTGGTTTTCCAGTCCACCTTCTTGGCGAATTCCCGTGCCTCCGGCGCCGGCAGGCCCATCATCCGCAGGCCGATCTCGCCGAGCTGCGCCAGATCGATGCCTGCCGGCATGAGGACCTCGGGAATCGGGCCCTGCATCATGACGGCGCGGCGGTCGCCCTGGGCGAACTCGGTCCTCACCATCGGCTTGACGGTGATCATGGCGGTCTCGCCGTCGATGGCTTCCGGAATCTCCACGTCGCGAAGCCCCAGAGCGTCGAGCAGCTGGCGCAAGCGCGTGGTATCGGCGGTCACACGCACCACGTTGCGACCGCTGGCCGTGATTTGGGTG
>Ga0070670_100004789_pt1 | contig 11364 bp, 14 predicted proteins | sample KBSS63metaG_FD_64665 | JGI IMG/M metagenome (GOLD analysis project Ga0070670, IMG submission 64665) | Switchgrass rhizosphere microbial communities from Kellogg Biological Station, Michigan, USA - KBS S6-3 metaG | ecosystem: Host-associated > Plants > Roots > Rhizosphere > Soil ... | reverse complement strand
GCGCGTCGACCTGAGCCTGGGCCAGATCCTGACGCGCGAGAAACACGTGCTCGTAGAGAGCCATGCTCGCGTCTTCCTTCTCTTGCCGATCGCTGACGCCGTGCCCATCACGACGCCCCTCCGGCTTTCTTCCAAAAACAGCAGGGGCGGAGAGACTGGCTCCCGCCCCGGCTGCGCGGCCTATGGGGGATGAGCGGTGGAAAAGCAAGCCAAGAAGCTTGCGTCTTCGCGCCCGCTTACCTAGTGCCGCACGCCATATCGAGAGAAGGGGCCCTCATATGCGCGCATTCATATTTCCGGGGCAGGGAAGTCAGGCGGTCGGCATGGGTCAGGCGCTCGCCGAAGCGAGCACCATCGCGCGCGAAACCTTCCAGGAGGTCGACGACGCGTTGAGCCAGAATCTGTTCAGGCTGATGGTCGATGGGCCGGCGGACACGCTCCAGCTGACCGAGAATGCCCAGCCGGCGATCATGGCGAACGCCATTGCGACGCTGAGGGTGCTTCAGAAGGAAGGCGGAATAAGCGTCGCCGACAAGGCGGCGTTCGTCGCCGGTCACAGCCTCGGCGAATATACGGCGCTGTGCGCGGCCGAGGCGATCGATCTGGCGACGACCGCGCGGCTGCTCAAGCTGCGCGGCCAGTCGATGCAGGCGGCGGTGCCGGTCGGGGTCGGGGCAATGGCGGTGTTCCTCGGCCTAGACTTTGAAGGCGCGAAAGCGGTCGCGGAGGCGGCGGCGGAGGATCAGGTCTGTCAGGCGGCGAACGACAACAGCAATCGGCAGGTGGTCGTCTCGGGCCACAGGGAGGCGGTCGAGCGTGCGATCGAGATCGCCAAGGGAAAGGGCGCTCGTCGCGCGATGTTGCTGCCGGTCTCGGCACCATTCCATTGCGCACTGATGCAGCCCGCGGCGGACGTGATGGCCGAGGCCCTCGGCAAGACCGCCATGCAGAGCCCGCTCGTGCCCGTCTACGCCAATGTGACGGCGGCCGCCGTCGCCGATCCCCAGGACATCGTGAAGCTGCTGGTAGCGCAGGTCACGGGCACGGTGCGCTGGCGCGAAAGCGTGGCAGCGATGGCGGCTGCCGGGGTCGAGCAGTTTGTCGAGTTCGGCGGCAAGGTCGTGGGGCCGATGGTCAAGGACATTGTCGAAGGACCGACGGCGAGCAGCATTGTGACGATGGCCGATATAGAGGCGCTCGCGGCCGCGCTTTGAGAAGAAGTTCGTCATCCTGGCGAAAGCCGGGTCTCGGGGGGGACAGGGCGGGAACCGCGCCTCAAAGCCAGCCTCCGCTTGGATGACGTTTGAGGGAAGGGAAGTCCATGTTCGATCTTTCAGGCATGACCGCATTGGTGACCGGTGCGAGCGGCGGCATCGGGTCGGCGATCGCGAAGGTGCTGGCGGGCCAGGGCGCACGGGTCGCGCTGTCTGGCACGCGCGAGGACGCTCTGAAGGCGGTCGCGGCCGAAATTGGCGGCGACGTGGTGATCCTGCCGTGCAACCTCGGCGATGCGGCGGCCGTCGACGCGCTGGTGCCGAGCGCGGTGGAGGCGCTCGGCGGCAAGCTCGACATCCTTGTCAACAATGCCGGGTGACCCGCGACAACCTGATCCTGCGGATGAAGGACGAGGAGTGGGATCAGGTGATCTCGGTCAATCTCGAAGCCGCTTTCCGGCTGATCCGCGCGGCGACCAAGCCGATGATGAAGGCGCGCTTCGGCCGCGTGATAACCATCACTTCGGTGGTAGGCACCACCGGCAATCCGGGGCAGGCAAATTATGCCGCGTCGAAGGCGGGCCTCGTCGGCATGTCCAAGGCGCTGGCCCAGGAACTGGCCAGCCGCAACATCACCGTCAATTGCGTCGCACCCGGCTTCATCAGTTCGGCGATGACCGACGCGCTGCCGGAGGCGCAGAAAGAGAAGCTGCTCGAAAAGATACCGGCCGGGAAACTTGGCGATGGGGCGGATGTCGCTGCCGCCATCGCCTATCTGGCGAGCCGGGAAGCGTCTTATGTCACCGGACAAACTCTGCACGTGAACGGCGGCATGGCGATGATCTGACCGCGTGGCGTCAAAGCACGCTTGCAAGCAAAGTCGCCCCCTATTAGGGCAGGCGAAACGTACCCAAGGAAGGTTGGAACATGAGCGAGACCGCTGAGCGCGTTAAGAAGATCGTCGTCGAGCATCTGGGCGTGGAGGCCGACAAGGTCACCGAGGAAGCCAGCTTCATCGATGATCTGGGCGCGGACAGCCTCGACATCGTCGAGTTGGTGATGGCCTTCGAAGAGGAGTTCGGCGTCGAAATTCCGGACGATGCAGCCGAGAAGATCGCCACCGTCAAGGACGCGATCAGCTATATCGAGAGCCACAAGGGCTGAGTCCTCGCCCGCCGGCGGTCGAACGACCGGGGCAGGTGATCGAGCCGCGAGGATTTGGCGGCTCCCCGACCCCGGGCATTCCGATGGGACGGGGAGCCGCCTTGCCGTTCAGCTTCGTACAGCCTTCGACGGCGGCTTGGACATTTTGGACTAGGAGGATGCGATGCGTCGCGTGGTCGTAACCGGGCTCGGACTTGTCACGCCGCTTGGAGCGGATGTCGAGACCGCGTGGGCCAATATCATTGCGGGCAAGTCCGGAGCGGGAAGGATCACCCGCTTCGATCCCAGCGACCAGGCCTGCACGATCGCCTGCGAAGTCAAAGCTGCGGATCATCCCTTCGGATTCGACCCCGGCAAGCGCGTCGACCATAAGGTTCAGCGCCAGGTCGATCCGTTCATCATCTACGGCATCGACGCGGCCGGCCAGGCTCTTGAAGATGCCGGGCTGACCGAGATGAGCGAGGAAGAGAGCTACAGGGCCGGGCTGTCGATCGGCTCCGGCATCGGTGGATTGCCCGGAATCGAGAGCGAATCGATCGTCCTCTACGAAAAGGGCCCCCGCCGGGTCAGTCCACATTTCGTCCACGGCCGGCTGATCAACCTGATCTCCGGGCAGGTTTCGATCAAATATGGGCTGCGCGGTCCGAACCACGCGGTGGTAACGGCCTGCTCGACCGGCGCGCATGCGATCGGCGATGCAGCCCGGATGATCGCGATGGACGATGCCGACATCATGGTCGCGGGCGGCGCGGAGGGCGCGATCTGCCCGCTCGGCATCGCCGGCTTTGCCCAGGCGCGTGCGCTTTCTACCGGCTATAACGACACGCCCGAGCGCGCTTCTCGTCCCTATGACAAGGGCCGCGATGGCTTTGTGATGGGCGAAGGCGCCGGCGTCGTCGTGCTCGAGGAATATGAGCATGCCAAGCGTCGTGGCGCCAGGATCTATGCCGAGGTGATAGGCTATGGCTTGGCGGGCGACGCCTATCATGTCACCGCACCGCATCCGGAAGGATCGGGCGCCTATCGGACCATGGCGATGGCGCTCAGGAAGTCGGGGCTGCAGCCGTCCGACATCGACTATATCAACGCCCATGGCACATCGACGCCGCTCGGCGACGAGCTCGAGGCTGGTGCGGTTCGTCGCCTGTTCGGCGATGCGCTGAAGACGGTGTCGATGAGCTCCACGAAGTCGGCGATCGGCCATCTGCTCGGTGGCGCCGGTGCGGTTGAGTCGATCTTCTGCATCCTGGCGATGCGCGATCAAATTGTTCCGCCGACGCTCAATCTGGAAAATCCGAGCGAAGGTCTGGAGGATTTCGACCTGGTGCCGCTCAAGGCGAAGCAGCGCAAGGTGAACGCGGTTCTCAACAACAGTTTCGGTTTCGGCGGGACGAACGCCAGCCTGATCATGCGCAAGGTCGAGGATTGAGGACGGCGCAGTGAGCCGTCGTCGCAGACCGAGGATGATCCGCCGGCTGCTCGTTTTGCTGCTAATCGTGGTGCTCGCCGCGGGCGGAGCGGCGGCGTGGATATCGCGAGACTGGTGGGGCAACGGCCCATTGGACCGGCCGGTAAGCGTCAGGGTCGAGCGGGGCGCGACGCTCGCCGGTGCGGCTCGCGCGCTGGAAAAGGCCGGAGCGATCCGCTCGACCACCAACTTCCTGCGCTTTGCCCGGCGGCTCGGATCGGCCGACCCGATCCGGGCCGGCGAGTTCGAGATACCGGCGGGCGCGAGCGGTCAGGCGATCCTCGACATCCTTCAGCATGGAACGCCGGTTCAGCATCTGGTGACGATCCCGGAAGGCATGCCTTCGATCCTGGTACATGAACGGTTGATGGGCGAGCCGTTGCTGACCGGGGAGGTGCCGGTGCCGGCCGAGGGATCGGTTCTGCCCGACAGTTACAGCTTCGAGGCCGGCGAACCTCGCGCCGATGTGCTCGGGCGGATGCAGGGGGCCATGCGCGAAGCCCTCGATGCGGCTTGGCCGGCGCGCAAGCCGGGCAGTGTCGTTCGCAACCGACGCGAGGCGCTGATCCTCGCATCGATCGTCGAAAAGGAGACGGCGGTGGCGGCCGAGCGCAGGACGGTCGCCGCTGTTTATTCGAATCGGCTCCGGCTGGGCATGAAGCTTCAGGCAGACCCGACCGTTATCTATCCGATCACGAAGGGCAAGCCACTCGGCAGGCGCATACGCCGCTCGGAGCTCAATGCGGTCAACGGATATAATACCTACGCCTCACCCGGACTGCCTGCGGGGCCGATCGCAAATCCGAGCCGGGCCGCGATCGAAGCCGTGCTTGATCCGGCGAAGAGCGACGCGCTCTATTTCGTTGCCGACGGCAAAGGCGGTCATGTGTTTGCGCGGACGCTGGCCGAGCATAATGCCCATGTGCAACGTTTCTACGCGATCAGGCGAGCACGCGGCGAGATGTAACAGGCGCGCACGGAAGTTCCGGCGCGCCCGCAGGCGAGATTCTTCCGTCAGGCGGCGGTGGTCGTCACCCGCGCATGGCTTCCGGACTGATCCGATCTGATCATGCCGCCGAATAGCATCTTGATCCGTCCGCCAAGCGACAGGTCCGTCTCCCACAGTTCGGCATCGTCGATATCAAAACGGAGCAGTGCCAGGTTGGGATCGTCCTTGCCGCCGGGAAACCAGGCCTCGGCCTGCTTGTTCCAGAGCTTGTCGATCATGGTGCGGTCGTTATCGACGGTGACGGTGCCTGCGAGACAGGCAAAATAATCCTGCCCCTTCGACACGAACTGGCCCATCGCGGGACCGCCCTGGCTCAGGCGATTGTCCTTACCGATGAAGAAATAGATGCGATCGACCTGGTCCGGGTCGAGCTGTGCGGTCAACGGCTCGGCATGCGTGCGCGGCTCGCTGAGCCCAAGCATGATGAAAGGGCCCTGTTCAAGCTTGCTCCACAGATGTCGCTTGAGCTCAATTGCGTCTGCCATAAGTCCTCTCTTCTCGTGCCACGAGAAGATAACGAAGCGAAGGCGCAGGAGTTTCCCTCAGGGCGGCTCACTCCAGAAAGCGGTGGTCCAAGCGATCCATCGGCGCCGATGCGCCGATGGTGCCAAGCGCGGCCGCCACTGCTGTCACGATTCTGCTTCCGGCAAACGGCTTCTGGACGAAAAGGCTGCCGGGCACGCCGCGCGAATGCCACTCCACCCCGCTGTCGCCACTGACATAGACCACCCCGATAGACAGATCGCGCTCACGCGCGAAGCGTGCCACATCCCAGCCCGAGCAGCCGCTGCCGAGCCTGATGTCGGTGACCACCGCACCGAAGGCAATCGACGCCTCGTCCAAAAGCGCCAGGGCATCCTCGCCGGAGGTCAGCAGCGCCACGCCATAGCCTGCCTCGATCAGGGCATCCTCGATCACCGCGCCGATCAGCATCTCATCCTCGACGACCAGTATGGTGCGCCGTCCCATCAACATTCTCTCCCTACGCGTTCCATACCATAGCCGCATGACGGCCCTGCATCGTCTTTCATAGCATCGTGAGGTGAACGATGCACGGAGGCGGCTGCATCGCCGCGCGCCTGCTATGTGCCGAAACCGGACATGGGCGAACTCGAACCTCGAGAAAGCCGCCGCTCCCCGGTGGCGGGCTCACGACCCGATAGCGCGGGAATCCATAGGAGCCCATGCGCCAACCAACGGCCGCGAGCATATCGTCGGCCGATCATGAACCGTTCCGCGCGGAGGGAGCAACCGCCATAGCTGCCACACGGAACGGCTCTGCTATAGCCTGAGGCCGGCCTTTTCATCGAGCCCCAGCGCGAGGTTGAGGTTCTGGACTGCGGCGCCGCCCGCGCCTTTGCCGAGATTGTCGAGCGCAGCGATCAGGCGCGCCTGCCCGGCCTTTTCATCCGAATAAACGAACAGGTCCAGCCGATCGGTACCCGCAGCCTGCTCGATCGTCAGAAAGGGCGGATTGTCGCGCGCGACGCGAACGATCCTGCTGCCGGCATAGGCATTGCTCAGCACGTCGCGCAGCATGTCGCCACTCGGCTGGCCGGGCAGCAGATGCAGATGCAAGGGTATCTCAACGAGCATCCCGCGATAGGTGCGCGCGACAGCAGGCATGAAGATCGGCGGATGGTCGAGCCCGGCGTGGCGCTGCATCTCCGGCACGTGCTTGTGGCCGAGGCCGAGCGCATAGGCGCGAAAGGCCGTATCGGTCGCCTCGGCGGAGGCGGCGTCCTCGAACATCGCGATCATCGCCTTGCCGCCGCCCGAATAGCCCGACACGGCGTTGACCGAAATCGGGAGATCGGCGGGTAACAGGGCTGCCCGCACCAGCGGCCGCACGAGCGCCAGGAAGCCCGTTGGATAGCATCCCGGATTGGAGATCCGCGTCGTCCTCGCCAGCCTGTCGCGATTTTGTGGGTCGAGCTCGGCAAAGCCGTAGGCCCAGCCCTGCGCGGTGCGGTGCGCAGTCGACGCGTCGATCACCTTCACCGTCGGGCTGCGGATCAGCGCAACCGCCTCGCGGGCCGCGTCATCGGGCAAGCACAGGATGACGGCGTCGGCGCTGTTCAGCGCCTCCGCGCGCGCGGCCGGATCCTTGCGCCGAACCGGATCGATTTCGATCAGGCTGATGTCGCGCCGGCTGGCGAGCCTTTCGCCTATTTCGAGACCGGTCGTGCCGGCCGCGCCATCGATGAAGACCGTGCTGGTCATCTGGGCAATCTCCGCCGGCTTGTAATCGGCCGGTCATGATGGGGAATGAGGCGGGCCACGACATCGGCGAGCGGTTCGGCGACGACGCTCATCCAGTGCGCATTGGCATGGATAAGGCTGCTATCATCGACCATCAGGCCGACATGGCCGGGAAAAAAGACAACGTCGCCTCGTCGGAGGTCCTCCTCATCTGCTATCGGCCGGCCGATAGCAGTCCGTTGGAGGTCGGTATCGCGCGGCGCATCGATGCCCGTCGCCGCCAAGGCGATCTGCACAAGTCCCGAGCAGTCGATGCCGCCGGCCCCGCGCCCGCCCCACAGATAGGGCGAACCGAGGAGGAGTTCCGCGACGCTTGCCGCATCGTCGCACCTGTCGTCGAGCGCGCACACGTGCCGGCGATGAATGAATCCGGCGGGGGTCTGGAGGAAGGTGTCGCCCATTGTCCCTGCGACGAGCGCGCCGAAAGGCAATGTAGCCATGGCCGGCGATTTGATGGAAGGCCGGGCAAACAGCAGCGCTTCGCGGACGGCGATCCGATGTGTGGCCGTGAGCATGTCGGTCAAGCAACGGTCGGGAACATAGCCGACATAATGGTCGTGCCGCGAATAGCCCCACGCCCAGCCGCCGGCAACATCGAGCACGGCGAAACCCTCGCCGGTCAATAACTGGGAGACAGCTTCGGCCTCGGGCTCGGGCGCGGCCCGCATCATCACGCTTTCCGCGGCGGAGCGGAAGAGCGGGGCTGCATAGTGGGGCGCGAACAGCGAACCGGCGAGCGCGACGTCGGCGATATCGGAGCGATAGGCGTTAATGCGCGAATCCAAAAATCGTGTCGGCCCGTCGAGGCGAAATGCGGCCGCGGCCAGCCGGCCGCCCGGAGGGTCAGCTATGAACCTTATCGATGTCGATGGATTTTCGGAATGCATCGAGGAAAGCGGCCCCCTTTTCGGTCTTCGCCACGAAGATATTGCGACGGTCGTTATCGTCGCGTTCGCGGCGCAGATAGCCGAGCGAGCCCAGCGTGTTCAAGGCGCGCGTGATCACGGGTTTCGAAACCCCGAGTTGCTGGGCCAAGCCGCGCACCGTATGTGGACCAGGCGTGATGTAGCTGATCAGCAGCAGGGCCATCTGCCGGTTGGTCAGATCCGGCTGGCCGGAGCGCACATAGGCCACCAGCGCTCGCATCCACTGAGAAAGCTGATTGTCACCCATCTCGCATCCTTCGATGATCCAAGTACAGAGGATCGTGTCTTCCGCGATTAAGAACACGCGCGCGATTGAAGAACACGCGCCGGCCGAAATCGTTTCACTGCGAGATTGAAGAAGGCTCGGTTCGCCGCTGAAAATCAGCGTTCCGCCTCAGGCCGTAACGAATTTGCGCTGGAGCATCGCGAAAATCGCGCGAAGCCCTAGCGTGTCCCCGCCTTTTGGTCGCCCCGGCCGTGCTGTCGGTCGCCAGGCGAAAGTGTCGAGATGCGCCCAGGGCGTGCCGTCGGGGACAAACTTCTGGAGGAACAGCGCCGCGGTTATCGCTCCCGCGAAACCGCCCTCGCTGGCGTTGTTGATGTCGGCAACGCCGGACTTCAGCAGTTCGGCATATTCGGCCCAAAGCGGCAATCTCCACACCGGATCGCTCACCTTCCGCGCGGCCTCGCCAATCTCGTCCGCCAGAGCGTCGTCGTTCGCGAACAGGGCCGGCAGATCGGGGCCGAGCGCGACTCGCGCCGCGCCGGTCAGCGTGGCGAAGTCGACGACAAGTGCCGGCCTTTCCTCGATCGCGCGGGCGAGCGCGTCGGCGAGGATCAGGCGTCCTTCGGCATCGGTGTTCCCGATCTCCACTGAGATGCCTTTGCGGCTGCGCAGGACGTCGCCAGGACGGAATGCTTCGGCCGAAACAGCATTCTCGACGGCCGGGATCAGCATGTGGAGCCTGACCGGGAGCCGCGACGCCATGATCAGCTTGGCGAGCGCCAGCGCGTGCGCCGCACCGCCCATGTCCTTTTTCATCAGCAGCATCGCCGAGGAAGGCTTGATGTCGAGGCCGCCGCTGTCGAAACAGACGCCCTTGCCGATGACCGCGATACGGGGATGCGATTCTTCCCCCCATTCGAGTTCGATCAGTCGCGGCGCGCGCTCACGGGACGCTGCGCGGCCGACCGCCGCGATCATTGGATAATCGCGATCGAGTGCATCTCCGCGCGTTACCCGCACGTCGGCACCGCCCTGTTTCGCGACGGTCTGCGCGGCATCCTCCAGTTCGGCGGGGCCGAGATCGGCAGCCGGTGTGTCGATCAGGTCGCGGGCCATGGCAATCGCTTCCGCCATGGTGACCACCGGGGCGATGCCGGCAACGTCCTTGGTCAGGAGCACGCGCTGGGGGATTGGATCGGGCTTGGCGAGATAGCGGTCGAAGCGGTGATGGGCCAGCAGCCAGCCGAGCGCGCCGTCGGCCGCCATGTCTTCCGCAAGCCGATAGATGCCGGTCGGCAAGGCCTGCGCCGCCCCGGCCAGATCCCAAGGCTTGGGCGTCGCGATGCTGCCAAGCACCGCCGACCATTCGCCGTCCCTGCTGCCCGGCAGGATGAGAAGCTCCCCGGATTTCCCCTTGAACTGCGATGCCGCGACGAGTGTGCGGACCTGGGCAGACTGTGTCTTCAGCCAGGCTTCGAAGCCCTCGCTGCCGGTCCTGGCGATGGAAATGGCCGCCTCGCCGCGGTCGGGCTGGAGCAGGCTGGCGAAGTCGGTCATGCCGGAGGGGAATCCTGCCGATCGAGCAGGAGGTGCATCCGCGCGGTCGCGATCGGTTTGGCGCGATCCTCCTGCCAGCAGACTGCGCTGGCATTGGCGACCCGCTTGCCGATGCGGACGATCTTGGCGACGGCGTGGGTGTCCACCATTACGGCGCCGCGCAAGTAGTCGACCGCTACGTTGATCGGCTTGATCCGTGGTGTCGGACCGTCGTTGAACTCTGCGTACAATGCCTCATAACAGGCGAGCTCAAGCAATCCGCCCAGCACGCCGCCATGGACGAAGCCCGGCCGGCCGCGGATTTCAGGCCGCCAGCCCATCGTCAGGACCGGTTCGCCGTCCAGCAGATTGCGACGGGCACCGATGACATCGGCATAAGGGATATCTTCCATGTCCTACTCCCCGGTGCAGAAGAAGGTCGCCTGCGCGCGCGCGATCGGATCGCCAAGGTCGCCATCATGCGCATCGGCGCTGACGAAGGCGACATTACGAGTTAGGCGGTAGCAGGTAGCGCGAGCGAAGATCGCCTTTCCTGGCGGTGCCGCGCGCAGATAGTCGACGCGAAGGTCGAGCGTCGCGAACGGCCGGAAGCGGCCTTCGACGACCACGACGCTCAGGCCCGACGCATTGTCGATCAGCGAGATGAGCGGGCCCGAGGCGAGCAGGTTATGCGATCGCGAGATTGCCAATTCGGGTCGATAGGCGAGCGTGAGCTCGCACCAATTATCTCCACAATCGACTATCCGCAGCCCGAGCTCTGCGGTGTGGCCGCTATAGCGCAGCCTCGACTGGGATATTTCAAGAAGTTCGTCTAATTTCATAGGATCGGCATAGGAGGTCCGCCGATCATGGCAAAGATCAAATCGTCGTCTGCGAGCCGAGTTCGACGACGCGATTGGGCGGGATGCGGAAGAAATCGGTGGGATCGGACGCGTTGCGATAGAGGAAGATGAACAGCATATCCTGCCAGAACGGCATTCCGCTGTGCTTCGACGGCCGCAGCATGGACCGCCCGATAAAATAGCTGGTCTGTAGCGGCTCGAGCCGATTGTCGGCCTCGGCCAGGGCAGCCGTAAGATCCTGGGGGACGTCCGGATTTTCCATGAAGCCGTAGTTGAGGACTGCGCGCGAAAAATTCTCGTCGATCGCGTGCAGTTCGAGCCGTTTACCGGGTTCCACCACCGGGCTATTCACGGTGTTGATCGTGAGCGCCAGGTTGCGCTCGTGCAAAACCTTGTTGTGCTTGAGGTTATGGAGCAGCGCGCTCGGTGCCGCCGCCCGTTCGGACGACAGGAAGATGGCCGTTCCAGGCACCCGCTCGGGGGGGCGGTTGCGCAGCATCCTGGCCAACTCCTCGAGCGCGATCGACTGGCTCTGATCGATCGCCAGCAAAAGGTTGCGCCCGCGCATCCAGGTCACGATCAGGATCAGCACGCCGATCGCGACGATCAGGGGCGCCCATCCGCCCTCGGAGACCCGCAGGATATTGGCGCCGAAGAAAAGGAGGTCGAGCAGCAGCAGCGGTGCGATCACCGCCA